>Ga0302046_10005446_pt1 | contig 11209 bp, 7 predicted proteins | sample RVTome_11_FD_200261 | JGI IMG/M metagenome (GOLD analysis project Ga0302046, IMG submission 200261) | Soil microbial communities from uranium-contaminated site in the Upper Colorado River Basin, Wyoming, United States - RVT147D111 (version 2) ... | reverse complement strand
ATTTCCATCCAGACGGTTGTTGCCCTCGTCCGTTTCATCCACTACGAAACTAGCGTCGGCCAAGACCGCGAAGCGGCAGTCGGGGACGAAGCATGCGCTCGGAACGGCTACGGGGTCGAGCTGAATCGACTCGGACTGCTTTAGCGCGGCGGTTCGTACGTCGAAAGAGCCCCCCGGAACAAAAACGAAAGTCGTAACCGACTCGGGCGCGTCCGCATCGCCACGATTCTCGACCGTGATCACGACCGAGGGGCCGGTCCTGCACGTGAGGGCCGTTTCATCCGGCGATTTGAGCCGCAAATCGGCGCGGGCATCCTCCGTGAGCACATCCTGGACGGTATCGAGGAGATTGATACCGCAACCGGTCAGGCCCAGTGTCAAGGCGGCGATCGCGAGAAGAAGGACTCGAGTGCTGTGCAAGTATCAGATTTGTAAACCGGATAAGAGCCTTTGTCAAGGAGCCTGAACACCGGGTCACTTCACGGACCGTTTCGTTTAAGTTTCCCCATTTTCTGATTGTATTCTGGATACATATATGAAATATTGGTGTTTATTGGTATATGCCGATTATGCTCGATATTGAAGACAGTTTCTTCAATAAGGACGAACTTCTAGAATTTTGGTCGAAGACTTGTGGTTATTATGCAAAATTTAGTTGACACAAGAACACACCGATCGGTATATTTGCGCCGTGAGATCGAGTATCGAGAAATTAAATAGCAAATAAAGCCATATTTAAAGGGTCATTAAGAGATAAGACTGTGATACTGGGTATCGGAACGAAAGAGTATGACGAAGGCCCCGCAGCGAACTTCGTCGCCGGTGCGCCCATCTCGCTGGCCTTCACAGGTAGAGATCCCGTGGAGCGTGACTCGTTAGGCCGGGGGCGCGGGCGGATCGAATCCTTCCGCCGTTACCTCCGCCTGGAAACGGAGCGCCTCCGCATGCGACACCGCCTCGGCTTGGGCGGCGCCGCGATCGCCCGTGGCCTCAGCGACCGCGTGGATGTCGTCGTGACCGAGGTCTGCCAGGTGGCAGCGGAGGGGGCCGACGCGCGCAGCGCGCTGACCGAATGTGCGATCGTAGCGCTTGGCGGATACGGCCGGCGCGAGCTCGCACCGTACTCCGACGTGGACCTCCTGTTCCTGCACACCGGCCGCGTCTCTGACGGCGTCCGGCTCTTCGCGGAGCGAGCGCTCCACCTGCTGTGGGACGTCGGCCTGAACGTCGGCCACGGGCTCCGGTCCGCGCGCGAGTGCGTCTCTCTCGCTCGCACCGACCTCCATGCCCGCACGAGCCTCACCGAAGCTCGACTCCTCATGGGAAGCGCCTCGCTCTTCGCATCCCTGACCCAGGAGGTCGAGGCTGGCCTGCGCGGTCACCGCGCCCTCCAGGATTTCGTCGCTCTCATGCGTGCCGAGCTGGAGGAGCGGCACACACGATGGGGCAGAGTGGTCGGTCTTCAGGAACCGAACGTCAAGGAGGGAGTGGGCGGGCTGCGCGATCTCCACACGGTGGTCTGGCTCGGCCACGCCCTCTATGGCAGCCGCGGACTCCACGAGCTTCACCGAGAGGGATGGCTGGGCGACGCGGACTACGCGATCGCGCGCCGCACTCATGACTTCCTCTCCCGCGTCCGGAACGAAGCTCACTTCGTTGCCGGCCGCCGCGCCGACCTACTCACCCTCGACCTGCAGCCGGAGCTAGCCAAGGGCCTCGGATACCAGGTCCGGGGCGGCCTCCTGGCCTCCGAGCTCTTCATGCGCGACTACTACCGGCGCACCTCCGAGCTCTTCCATCTGGCAACCGGTTTCTGGCTACGCCACGCCCCCGCCGCGAAGCCATCCCGCCCCCGGGTCCGGGACGGCTTCGAGGTGCAGCGAGGAGAGCTTTTCGCGAGAGGAAGCAGTCTGAGGGGCGGTCCGCTATGGGCACTCCAGTGTGTCGCCGTCGCCCAGGCCGAGGGAGTGAAGCTCAGCGATTCCCTTCGGCACGCGGTGCGGCAGAGACTGCGCCAGGTGGATGTCCGATTCCGCACTTCTCGGGGGACGAGTCGCGCATTTCTGCGCCTCTTCGATCTGCCGGGGCAGGCCGCCCCGGCTCTGCGCGAGCTGCACGAGACCGGCTTCCTCGGGCGGCTCATTCCCGAGTTCGCACGCGTGACGTTTCTCGTTCAGCACGACCACTTTCACCGCTACACCGTGGACGAGCACACGCTCACGGCCATTGCCGCACTAGATGAGGTCGCTCAGGGAGCCGAGGGCGTTCCGGCGGCGTTCGGCCAGGTCCTAGCAGAGGTCGATAACCGTACCGCCTTGTACCTGGGACTTCTGTTGCACGACATCGGGAAGGGCAGGGGCAGCGGGCATGTGGCCCGCGGAGTGAAGATAGCCAAGCGGGTCGTCCGACGCCTGGCGCTCGACACACGCACCGCCGCGGACGTGGTGTTCTTGGTCGGCGCGCACTTGGAGATGTCGCGGCTCTCCCAGCGGCGCGACGTGACCGAGCCCGGCGTTGCGGAGGCCTTCGCCCGCCAAGTGGGTACCCTCGATCGCCTGAACCAGCTCATGCTCCTGACCTATGCCGACCATCGCGGCGTCGGTCCCGGAATCTGGAACGATTGGAAAGCCTCCCTTCTCTGGACTCTATACGGTCGTACTCGACCGCACTTGCCGGGTGGAGAACGGCGTCGGCGGCCCCGCGATGAACGCGCGGCTCTCGAGCTTGCGCGGGACGCGCTGCGTGCGGAGTTCCCCGCGGACGCGATCGACAGCCACTTCGCGCAGATGCCGCGGCGGTACCTCTGGACCACGGATGCAGGCTGCATGACCCGGCACTTCCGCATGCTCCAGTCGCTCGGCGACCGACCGGCGCTCGTCGAGTGGGTGGATCTAGAAGAAGGAGGCGTTACCGAGCTGACCGTGATCGCGCTCGACCGGCCGGGGCTCTTCGCCAGCGTCGCCGGCACGCTCACCGCCCACGGGCTCGACATCCTGAGCGTGGATGTCTTCACGCGGCGGGACGGCCGCGCGCTCGACACATTCCGGGTCAGCAAGCTGCAGGGCCACGACCCCGTCCTTTCCCAGCGTCGCGAGCGCATCCGTCAAGCGCTGTGGGAGGCGGCTGCGGGTCAATTGGATGTGGAGGCCGCGCTCGATCGGTGGCGGGCCAAGGCCCGCCGGCCCCGCAAGCTTTGGGGTCGAGCCGCTAAGAAGCCACGGGTGCGCTTCGACCTCGAAGCCTCCCCGGCGGCCACCGTGGTGGAGGTGCGGGCGCCTGACCAGCCCGGTCTGGCCTACCTACTCGCTCACACCTTGTCCGGGCTGGGACTCGACATCCGCTTCGCGCGTATCGCGACCGAGAAGGCTCTGGCCCTGGATGTCTTCTACGTAACGGACGCGGAAGGGCGGAAGCTCGGCGCGGAATCGCGCGTGGATGTCGAAAAGGCGCTGCTCTCCGCCCTGAAGGCGAAGGGAAAATACGAAGCTTGAGCAAGGAGGCAAGATGAAAAAGGTCGAAGCGATCGTGAGGCCACACCTCTTGGAGGCGGTGAAGACGGCCCTCCAGGAAGTGGGCATCGTGGGGATGACGGTCACTGAAGTCAAGGGATTTGGCCGCCAGAAAGGCCACACCGAGACCTACCGGGGTAGCGAATACGAAGTGCACTTCCTGCCCAAAATCAAGATCGAAGTCGTCCTCGGTGACGAGCTCGTGGACCAAGCAGTGGATGCAGTGCTGAAGACGGCCAACACCGGCAAGTTCGGGGACGGCAAAGTCTTCGTGAGCGCGGTGGAAGACGTGGTGCGAATCCGTACCGGAGAACGTGGAGAATCCGCGCTCTAGCGGTGTCCTGGAGCCACCGGAGTGATTTTCTAAGGAGGAGTGATGGATCTAATGGAAGCTAAGGTCGCTCTCGACACCTTGTGGGTCGTTTTGGCGGCGTGCCTCGTTTTCTTCATGAACGCTGGATTCGCCATGCTGGAGACAGGGCTCTGCCAGGCCAAGAACGCGGTGAATATCCTCGCGAAAAATTTCATCGTCTTCGCCGTCTCGTCGCTGGCCTTCTGGACCATAGGCTTCGGCCTCATGTTCGGTGACGGGACCCCCTTCGTCGGCCTGAGCGGCTGGTTCCTTGGAGGAGCTGACAACAGCCCGGCAATGGGCGACGCCTATCAGGGAGTGTTCTCTTCTCTGAGCTGGACCGGCGTGCCTCTGGCCGCGAAGTTCTTTTTCCAGCTTGTTTTCGCGGGTACGGCCGCGACCATCGTGAGCGGCGCGGTAGCGGAGAGAGTCAAGTTTCTGAGCTTTATCATGTTCTCCTTCGTCCTCGTGGCCATTGTCTATCCCATAGGGGGACACTGGGCGTGGGGTGGCGGGTGGCTCGGCAGCGCGGGTTTCAGGGACTTCGCGGGCTCGACCGTGGTCCACTCGATCGGAGGTTGGGCGGCGCTTACGGGCGTGATCATTCTCGGTCCCCGGATCGGGAAGTACACGGCGGCCGGCAAGGTTCAGCCGATCCCGGGCCACAATATGGGCTTCGCCACGCTCGGCACCCTCATCCTGTGGCTGGGTTGGTTTGGTTTCAACCCCGGCAGCACGATGGCGGCCGACGCGGGACTCATCGCCACCGTCGCCCTGAACACCAACATGGCTGCGGCCGCCGGCTGTTTGTCGGCCGCAGCGGTAGCCTGGATCGTTCTCGGCAAGCCCGACCTCAGCATGATCCTGAACGGCACGCTGGCCGGCTTGGTAGCCATCACCGCGCCATGTGCTTTCGTCACCACGGGTAGCTCCGTCATCATCGGCCTCATCGCGGGCGTTTTGGTGGTGGTTGCCGTTTTGTTCTTCGACCGCATGAAGCTCGATGACCCGGTGGGCGCTCTCAGCGTGCACCTTGTCAACGGGGCTTTCGGCACCCTCGCGGTGGGCCTCTTCGCGACCGAGGGCGGGCTTTTCATGGGAGGCGGTATCGCGTCCACCCTCACCCAAATCGAGGGGATCTTGGCGGTGGGCGTCTTCACGGCCGCAGCGAGCGCGGTGGTCTGGTACGCACTCAAGGCAACCGTCGGTATCCGAGTCTCGGCGGAGGAGGAGCGCGAGGGCCTTGACACGGGCGAGCATGGCATGGAGGCCTACCCTGGCTTCACTTCACGCGCGGGTATCTGAAGATGTCGGGCACGGATACTCGGTCACTTGCCGGCCCCGGGAGGAGGCCCGACCTGCGGGCCGGCTCATCGAAAAAGCCCCAGACCAGCCTTGCCTTCGGGCTGGTTGTGAGCTTCGGGGCTGAGATATTATCCACAACGCGGCGCCGGTCTTGTGACGCGGTGGGCCGCTTACATTGTTTGAAGGAGGCGGAATGACCGCAAGTGACGTTCTCAAATTAGCCAAGGAGAAGGGCGCGAAGATCGTGGACCTCCGGTTCATCGACATGCCCGGTCTCTGGCAACACTTCTCGATTCCGGCGAGCGAGCTCAGCGCCGAGTTGTTCTCGGAGGGCATCGGCTTCGACGGTTCGTCGATTCGCGGGTTCCAGGCGATCAACGAGTCGGACATGCTGCTGTTCCCCGACCCCGACACGGCGCAGATGGACCCGTTCACCGCGGTACCCACCCTGGTGCTGATCTGCGACGTGAAGGACCCCGTGACGGGGGCGAACTACACGCGCGATCCTCGCTACGTGGCCAAGAAAGCGGAAGCCTACGTCAAGAGCACGGGCATCGCCGATACCGTCTACATCGGCCCCGAGCTCGAGTTCTTCATTTTCGACGACGTGCGCTTCGACCAGGGCTATAACTTTGGGTTCTACCACCTGGACTCGGAAGCGGGAACCTGGAACAGCGGGCGCATGGGAACGCCTGAAAACCCGAACCTGGGCCACCGCCCCCGCTACAAGCAAGGTTACTTTCCGGTGCCTCCCGCCGACCATTTCCAGGATCTGCGCTCTGAGATGGTGCTGAACTTGGAGAGCGTGGGAGTCAAGATCGAGGTCCACCACCACGAGGTAGCCTCCTCCGGTCAGACCGAGATCGACATGCGCTTCGACACTCTGGTGAAGATGGCGGACAAGGTGCTCTGGTACAAGTACTGCACGAAGAACACGGCGAAGAGGCATGGCAAGACGGTGACCTTCATGCCGAAGCCGATCTTCATGGACAACGGCTCGGGCATGCACACCCACCAGTCGCTGTGGAAAGGCGGAAAGAACCTCTTCTACGGGAAGGGGAATTACGGCGATATATCGGAAAGCTGCAAGCACTACATTGGCGGCATTCTCAGACATGCGCCCGCGCTTTTGGCGTTCATCGCTCCATCCACGAACTCGTATCGGCGCCTTGTCCCCGGTTACGAGGCACCCATCAATCTCGCCTACAGCGCCCGGAACCGCTCGGCCGCGGTCCGAATCCCGATGTACGCGAGCTCGGAGGGCTCGAAGCGTATCGAGTTCCGCACGCCCGACCCGACCTGTAACCCGTACCTGTCCTTCGCGGCCTGCGTGATGGCCGGCCTCGACGGCATCCAGAACAAGATCGATCCTGGAGAGCCTCTCGACAAGGACCTCTATGAGCTGGGCCCCGAGGAGGCGGCCAAGGTCAAACAACTCCCTGGTTCACTGGATTTGGCGCTGGAGAACCTCGAGAAGGACTACGAGTTCCTTCTCAAGGGAGACGTTTTCACCAGAGACTTCATCAATACCTGGATCGAGTACAAGCGGAAGAGCGAGGTCGACGCCATCCGTCTGCGCCCGCATCCGTATGAGTTCGCCCTTTACTTTGACATTTAGTAAGGGTCCGCTGCTTGGGGGTTTGATATGACACAACAACGACAACAACGCCGACAACATTAGTCGGCGCCCTGGTGGCGGAGGCGGCGCTGCTTCGCCGCATCTGCTCGAGGCCGGCGGGGCCCGTGTTCGAAGCGAGAGTTGTGTGGAATGCAACCTGGTTCTTCATCGTTTGGTGGAAAGAAGCTCTAGAACGCGATAGTCCGGGCTCGGCTGGTTTCCTGCAGACCGCAGCGACGAAGCGGTAGCCAAGGCGTACTCGCGGCACGTTCGTCTAACAACTCGAGTTTTTTCTTGGAGTGCAAATGGAGAGGAGAAGTGTGTCCATGTTGAAGAAGTCAAGGTTTTACCTAATGAGTGTTTCATTGTTCTTGGGTCTTCCGAGCACCGCTGCTTTGGCGCAAGAGGTGGACGAGGACGCCGCTCTCGACGTCCACCAGAGCACCGGGAGCGCGTACACACTGGCGAGCCCCTCCGCCCCTCTGGCTGCGGTAGTGTCGACCAGCGCCTCGGTGCAGCAGCCGGAAGCTGATGATTCGGGTTTTCTAGACTTCTTCAGGAAGACCGAGCTTTCCGGGACCGTGGATTTCTACTACACCTACAGTTTCAACGAGCCCGAAACCGGCTCGCTGATCCCACTGCGGGTTTTTGACGGCCAGCATAACGAACTCAGCTTCGCGTTGGCCGAGATAGCATTCTCGAAGCCGGCGACATCGGACGACCGCGTGGGATTCCGTGTCGATCTCGATTTCGGCCCTGTGGCGGACGCCGTGAATGCTTTCGAGCCCGGCGGCGACACGTTCCGAAACCTGCAGCAGGGCTACATCAGCTACCTGGCGCCCGTTGGAAATGGGTTGACGATCGACTTCGGCAGGTACGTTACCCAGCACGGTGCCGAGGTGATCGAAGCCAAAGACAACTGGAACTACTCGCGGTCGATTCTGTTCGGTTTCGCCATTCCGTTCTACCACACTGGGTTTCGACTCAACTATAGCGTGAACGACGCTTTTTCGTTCGGCGGAACCTTCAGCAACGGGTGGAACAATTCAACCGAGAACAACTCGGGTAAGACCTACAGCGTGATGGCCACCATCAAACCTAGCTCGGAACTGACCATCCTGCAAAACTACATGGGCGGTCCGGAGCAGCCCGGCAACACCGACGACTTGCGGCATCTATACGACGCGACCGTCAGCTACGCCGTGAGCGACAAGCTGAGCGTCATGGCCAACTACGATTATGGCCACGATGAGATCGACGGGCAGGGTGTTTCGTGGCAGGGCGTGGCGCTCTACGCGAAGCTTCAGGCGACCCCGATCTTCGCGGTCATCCCGCGTTTCGAGTACTACAACGACTCCGATGGGTTCACGACCGGGCTCGCGCAAAAGCTGAAGGAGCTCACGCTCACCGCCGAGCTCAAGCACGGCCACGGCCTCATCATGCGAATCGAGTACCGGGGCGACTGGTCGGATGCGGACTACTTCGTGGAGAACGATAACCCAAAAGACAACCAGCACACGTTCACGGTTGGCTGGATCTATGGGTTCAGCAGCCATCCGTAGGTGCACTAAAGACACCCTGGATCCTCGAGAGGTTTATCAGGGCACGGCAGGCGAGCCCAACGACTCGGCAGACACCATCTGGGGTGGAGTCACCGTGAGTCTTGCCTTCTAACGCCTGTCTCCTAGGAGGCGCGCTGCAATCCCGCGGCGCGCCTCCGCCTCCTCTTTCGGGAAGAAGAATCCAGCTCCGTTGCTCTCTTCGTTTCAACCAACCGGTGAGAGCGCCAAGCCGGACTTGGCCGCGGCCTGATTCAGTCCCTCGTCAGAAGCCACGAAGGTCACTGGTGCCACAGTGCTCTCTTGGACGAAAACGCATGAAGCAAGCTGGATCGCATCACCCGCCCGGAGGCGATTCTGAAGGAGGAACCGGCGGGCGAGCGTCGCGATTCTTGCCGACAGCTCGACAACATAGAGTACGTCGAAGTCGATCGTGAGCGCCGAAAGGGCGCGGTCTCGGTCCCGTTCGGATATGGAACGGTCGCGGGCGCGGCGCACCAGGGCGGATGCGATCTCAACCTCGGAAAGACGGCTCGTGCAGGCCAGACCATCGCCGAGCAACTTACGGACTGTGTCGCTCCCGGATTCGGCGACGTAACGTTTCACGAGCGCGCTGGCGTCGAAGTAACGAATCAAAGACGTTCTTCTCGATCCTCGACAATCGTTTGAGAGATTGGCTTCCCCACGGAGCGGAGGGGCGTAAATCGTGGGAGTTCTTTGCTGGACGCGCGCGTCAAGGACCCCTCGACAACGAGCTGGTCGAGGAGGCCTTTGTCTGTCTGAGGTGCCTTTCCCAAGGGTCGGAGCTCTGCTACAGGCTGGCCGCGTTCGGTTACCACGATCGTGGCGCCCTCCCTGACTTCACGCAGATAGGTGCCCAGCCGCGTCTTGAGCTCTCTTGCACCGACTTTCTTAGAGCGACGTCGTGTCATGTGGTCATTGTGACCACTTTGTCGGCGCCTGTCAAGCGGCCGTCTCACGAGAGATGGTGGTTTGTTTCGAGGATCTTTATCCGACCCGGCCGCCCGTCACCCCGTGGCCTGCCATTGCGATCCGACTCCGGAAATCTTCCTTGCGGAGGCCGTGGCGCCGCATCATGTTGTAGAGAGTCCGCTCGTTGACGCCGGCACGCCTGGCGGTCTCGCCGATTCGCCCGCCGGTCGTTTCGAGGAGTCGGGCCAAGTAGCTCCGCTCGAAAGCCGCGGTCCATTGCTCGCGTGCCGCGCTCAAGGACAGTCCGGCCCATCCGTCTTGGCTGCCGCCCCCTTGCGCCGCCTCCTTCGGTCGCGATTCGCCTTCGGCGGTCTCGAGCCCCTCCAACCGAAGGTCGGATGGGCCGATCTCTGGGCCGGGCGCCACGAGCACCGCGCGCTCGATCACGTTGATCAACTCCCTCACGTTTCCCGGCCAATCGTAGTGAACGAGGGCTTGCAGGGCGGCGGGGTGAAACCGAATGGCCTTGCCGCCGAGCTGTCGTCGCAAGTTGTGCAGAAACTTCTGGGCCAGCTCGGGGACGTCTTCTCGCCTTTCCCGCAGCGGAGGGATGGTGAGAGTGATGACGGCGAGCCGATAGTAGAGATCGGCACGGAAGGTCTGCGTTTCCATCTCGGTCTTGAGCTCGCGGTTGGTGGCCGCCATGATCCGGACATCGATCTCGATTGGGTGCTCACCGCCCACTCGCTGGATCTGCCTTCCCTCGAGTACGCGGAGGAGTTTCACCTGAAGGTGGAGCGGCATCTCGCCGATCTCGTCCAGAAAGATCGTCCCGCCCTGCGCGAGCTGGAAGTATCCACGCCGCGCCCGGGAGGCGCCGGTGAAGGCACCTTGTTCGTGGCCGAAGAGCTCGCTCTCCAGTAGGCCTTCCGGGAGAGCGCCACAGTTGACCGGAATGAAGGGCCCGCGAGAGCGATCACTCTCGAAGTGAATCGATCGCGCCAGTCTCTCCTTTCCAACCCCGGTCTCGCCGAGGATCAAGAGCGCGCTGTCGGTGCGCGCCACGCGCTCCGCTAGATCGACCAGCCGAATCATGGATGGGCCGGCGGAGACAAAGTCACTGAGCTTCGAGCGCTTTTGCCGTCGCTGTGCTCCCAGGTGCGTGAGGAGCTCCTCGTTCCGACGCTTCGCCAGCGCGAAGAGCGTCTCGGCTAGCGTGCGGTCGGCGAGCCCCAACCCGAGGACGGCCCGGCAGCCCGCGGAGACCAGTTCGGCCCGTTGCTCAGGATCGTCTTCTCGTGTGAGTGCGACCACCGCGGGAGGAGAAGGAAGTTGCCGGGCAGACTCCATGAGCTCGGCCGCCTGGGCGGCGTCCACTAGGACCAGGTCGTGATCCTCGCGCGATAAGGGCTCCCAAATGGCCTCTCCGTCCTGGACGCGATCCGGCCGGAACCCCTTCTCCCTGAGCAGACGTTCGAGGCGGTTCTCGGTGTCGGGGACCGACGGGATATCGACGGCGAGGAGAGCGCGCAGCAGCATTTGAATACTTGATTCGGCAGTATAGATCCGATTATTTCGGATCGCAAATGCCGATTCGGCAAGAATTACATGAGGTGTTCATCGCGTACCATGACTGATAAATCATTGGAATCGTTAGGTTTCATCATGTACAGGGCCTCTGGCACTGGACTTGCTCTATGTAGATGTCATGACGTACCTACATATCCATAGGAAAACAGAATCCGTGGCACCCAGGCTCATCAAGGCTCAAAAGCCGTTGCGGCCAGTGGCGATCGCCCCAAAGCGGCGCCCGGTCAAGGTCATGAGCCCGATTCGGATTCTGCGCCCGAGACAGGCTAGCTAAAGGCTGTTGCAAAATCCAGGCGAGCGCTCCTTGTTTGGCGCGACCTGGCGCGGTTCGAATCTGGCAGAT
>Ga0302046_10005445_pt1 | contig 11211 bp, 10 predicted proteins | sample RVTome_11_FD_200261 | JGI IMG/M metagenome (GOLD analysis project Ga0302046, IMG submission 200261) | Soil microbial communities from uranium-contaminated site in the Upper Colorado River Basin, Wyoming, United States - RVT147D111 (version 2) ... | reverse complement strand
GGAAAACACCCGCACCGCCCCTTCCTGCACATCGGGGAGACGCGGGTAGGTCGCCGCCGCCAGACCGGTTTGCAGGTTGATGCGATCTGCACGGAATTTCTCGATTTCCTCCGGTCGCGTGGGAGACCGCTGGAGCCGCGAGAGGGCCATCACGATGGCTGATGTCGTGACCTCTTTCTGCGTGCGGGTTTCGACAAAGGGCTGAATCCATCGGGCAACCTGACTCAGATTCAGGATCCCGTGGTGCATCCCCGCCCTGAGCACGGGGCTTGCAGTAACGATGGACTGAACGGCAACCGAGATTTTGATCATCGTGACCCGTGACGGGGACCGGGGTTCCGGGAAATCTGAGGGGCTCGAAAGATCCCCTCATTTTTCGTTTGTGTTCTGAATATAACAATTTCTTAGTTATTTATCAAAATTCGTCTGTTTTCTTGGTAATGTGATATCTTTACTATAAGGTCTTCCTCAGCACATGTCGAACACGAACATCTACATGAGGAACGCTGGAAATGGCTCCGCTTGAATGCATTGTCTGTGGAGGAGCCGTCATGCTGAGTGACGGCCTTATTGAAGGGGAACTGATTGATTGCGCGGACTGTGGCGTTGAACTGGAAGTTGCCCGGCTCCAGCCTTCTCCCGTCCTGCGCGAAGCCCCCGCCGAAGCGGAAGACTGGGGCGAATAGGAGCCCCGTCCGTGACCTCCGGAGCCCCCATCGTGGGGCTCTTGCATACCATCATTCGCAAGGAAGAGAAGATGCTGCTCACCGAGCTCCAGCAGCTCGGTGCGCACGTCGTCATGATTCCCGACCGCGAGTTTTCCTGTAACACCGGCTCCCTGCACGAGATTCAACCGGTGGAGGTCCTCCTTTGCCGGTCGATGAGCCAATGGCGAAACGTCTACGCCTCCCGCCTTTGGCAGGCCATCGGCACCCCGTGCGTCAACTCGGCAGATCTCGTCGACCTGTGCGGTGACAAGCTGCGAACGACACTCGCGCTGCGAAGCCACGGTGTCCCGCATGTGCCAGCCGGTCTGGCCTTCACCTCCGAGGCGGCCCTTGAACTGATGGACCGGATGGGATATCCGCTGGTTGTGAAACCCCTTCAGGGATCCTGGGGGCGTCTGATCGGGAAGATCAACGATCGCGACGCAGCCGAGTCAATTCTGGATCACAAGGAGGCCATTGGCTCGGCCCCGCACGCGGCCGTGTACGTCCAACCGTTCGTCGACAAGGGTCCGCGCGACATACGGGCATTCGTCATTGGCGGGGAGTGCATCGCCGCCATTTACCGGACGGGTACCCATTGGAAGACGAACACCGCCCTCGGCGCCACGGCGTCGAACTGCCCCGTGGACAACAAGCTGGCGGACATATCGGTCCATGCCGCAATCGCCGTTGGTGGGGGCGCCGTGGCGGTGGATCTCTTCGAAACGCCGGACGGTTACGTCGTCAATGAGGTGAACGGAACGATGGAGTTCCGAAACAGCATTGAACCTACCGGCGTGAACATCCCGGCCTACCTGGCCGCGTACGCGCTACGTCAGATCGGATCCGTGACCACGACATGACCGTCAGCATATCCATCGTCGGGGCGTCGGGATTCACGGGGGGCGAACTCCTGCGGCTTCTCGTGCGGCACCCCAACGTCAACGTGCACCAGGTGACATCACGTCAGTACGCGCAGAAGGCCGTGTACCGTGCCCACCCGACTCTTCGCGGTGCCACCGACCTTCGCTTCGTGCCGCCCGACGCGCTCGAACCGTGCGACGTGCTCTTTCTCTGCCTGCCGCACGGAGAGAGTTCGAAGGACTGGACCCGGTACGAACGGATGGCGCCGCGAGTGATCGACTTGAGCGCTGATTTTCGACTCACGGACGAGAAACAGTACGAGACCTATTATGGGCAGCCACACCCCCGACCGGACCTCCTGCAGCGATTCGAATACGGACTGGTTGAGATTGGACGCGAGCGCCTCGTGAGGGCAACGCACGTCGCCGTTGGAGGCTGCAACGCCACGGCATCCATCCTGGGATTGTATCCGCTGTTCGAAGCCGGCGTCGCGCAACTCACTCGAACCGTTGTCGAGGTCAAGGTGGGTTCGTCGGAAGGGGGCGCCATGTCAACCGAGGGCTCTCATCATCCCATACGCAGCGGTGTCGTTCGCTCATACAAACCCACTTCGCACCGCCACACCGCAGAAATCGAACAGGCGCTCGGCATGCACGGTGCCGTCCAAGTGCATCTTTCCATCACATCCGTGGAACTCGTGCGGGGGGCTCTCGCCACGGCCCATGTGTTTCTGAACGAGCCGATCAGCGAGAAGGATGTCTGGCAGCTCTATCGGAACTGTTACATGCACGAACCGTTCATCCGCATCGTGAAGGAACGTCAGGGGCCATATCGGTACCCCGAGCCCAAACTGCTCGCTGGCACCAATATCTGCGACATTGGCTTTGAGAGGGACCCGCAATCGAACCGACTCGTGGTCATCAGCGCTATCGACAACATGATGAAGGGCGCGGCCGGCCAGGCCGTGCAGGCCCTCAACACCATGATGGGATGGCCGGAGACAGCGGGGTTGGATTCTATTGGGCTGCACCCGTCCTGAATCGGGACTCAAAACATGTGCCGGCTCTTGCTCGTCCAATCGCGGCAACCCTTGAACCCGGCGGTCTATCTCGAGCCGTTTGCGGATGCGTGCCGCGCCAGTCGCGAGTATCAGGGACATGGATGGGGCATCACGTCTCACACAACCGATCCTTCGGCCACGTGGGACCGCTACCGAACCCTCACGCCGATCTGGGATGACGATCTCGCACAATTGGGCACGACGCGATCGTTCCTCGCCCACGCGAGAAGCGCATTTCGCGATGAAGATATCGCCGTGGAAAACAACATGCCCTTCGTGGCCGGCCGCTGGAGTTACGGGTTCAACGGTGAGCTGCGCGGCGTCCGCGTGCGAGCGCCTGGTCGAACGGGAGCGGCCCGCATCTGGAACATGATTCAGCGAGCACAGACCTCGGCCGGCCTGTCCATGCACGAGGCGATCGAGCGGACGGTGGCGGTTCTTGTGCGGCAGTCGGTCTACGTTCGTGCCATGAACATCTTCATTACCGATGGAGAGAACGCACTCGTGCATTCCTCCTTCAACGAGTCGCCCGATTACTTCACGCTGCATCACTGCAGTACTGGCAACGATGACGTTCGCATCGTGAGCTCGGAGCCGTTTGCACTCCCCGCGCACGGAGCCTCGAGTGCGGAGGAGACGCCGCGGTGGATCCCTGTGCCCAATCACAGCACGATGGCGTGGCAGACGGCGTGAACGCTCAACTACTGATCGTCAAGATTGGCGGCGGCGCTGAAATGAACCTCGCCGGCATCGCTGACGGACTCACCGCGATCCATACACCTGTCGTGGTTGTGCACGGGGCCAACGCGTTGCGCGATGAGATCGCCAAGGCAATGCAGATCGAACGCCGCGAGATCACGTCCATCAAGGGATACACGAGCGTATTCACCGACGCGCCAATGATCGACGCCATGATGGCTTCCTATTCCGGCATCCGCAACAAACGCATCGTTGAACTCTGTCAGCAGCGCGGCGTCAACGCCGTCGGGTTATCGGGCCTGGATGGTCGCATCGTTCAGGGGAAACGAAACCCCGGCATCCGCACGATACAGGACGGCAAGAAGATTCTGTTGCGCGATCAATCCGGTAAACCACGGTCGATCAACGTTTCGCTGCTCCGAATGCTCCTCGCCGACGGATACACGCCAGTCCTCGCGCCACCGATCGTCGATGAGGACGGCGCGGCCATCAACACGGAGAACGACGACATCGTTGCGCTGCTTGCCAGGGAGTTGAACGCGACGCGTGTCGTATCATTCATCGAGGCCCCCGGCATTCTACGTGACATCGCGGATGCACAATCGGTCATCCCGCAGGTGGCCGTCGAAGAACTCGAGGCGCTCGAGTCTCGGGTGGACGGACGCATGCGGCGAAAGGTCAAAGCGCTCCGGGCGATGTTCTCGGAACCCTACCATGCCCGTCTTCAGGTCGTCCTTGCGGACGGTAGAGCCGCGGATCCGCTGGGGCAGGCCCTTGCGGGCCACGGAACCATCGTCGGTGAGGCGAGCAGCGTCAACGCGGAGACGCCACGACCTTCCCCGACCCGGGCCGCCGAGTTGCAACAGCGATTCGAGCTTGACGTCTACGGCAAACGCGGTCCGACGCTGGTGTCGGGTTCCGGAACAATCGTGCGGGACGAAACAGGGCGGGAGTACATCGACTGCATTGCCGGCCACGGTGCCGTCATCCTCGGTCACTGTCATCCGGCGATCGTATCGGCCATCACGCGACAGGCTTCCCGTCTGGGGACCTGCCCTGGGTCGTTTTATAACGACGCACGCGCCCACTATCTCGAGGCGCTGATTGGAGCCGCACCTGCGGGTCTTCACCGAGCCTTTCTCTGCAATTCGGGAACCGAGGCGGTGGAAGCGGCAATCAAATTTGCACGTCTCCACACTGGACGGGCTGAAATCGTGGCCATGACGGGAGCCTTTCACGGCAGGACGTTTGGCGCCATGAGCGTCTCCAGCAGTAAGGAGATGCGCGATCCGTTCAAGCCTTTGGTGCCTGGGGTAACCCACGTCGGTTTCAACGACTTCGAGGCACTCGCCGGGGCCATCGATAATCAGACCGCCGCCGTAATCCTGGAGCTTGTGCAGGGTGAGGGCGGGGTTCACCCGGCTGATCCGGGCTTCGTCTCCCACGCGCGTAAACTCTGCGACCACCACGGAGCGCTGCTCGTCGTCGACGAAGTGCAGACAGGCTTTGGAAGAACCGGCAAACTCTTTGCGCTGGAGCATCACGCGATTCGCGCGGACATTGTGTGTGTGGCTAAGGGCATGGCAGGTGGCTTCCCGATGGGCGCGGTCCTCGTGAATGAATCAATTCAGGTAGGCGTGGGTCTCCACGGATCCACGTTCGGCGGCCACCCCGTGGCGTGCGCGGCCGCGGCTGCCACACTACAGGTCCTTTTATCCGGGACGATTCTAGAGTCCGTCTCGGCAAAAGGCGACCGGATCGTGGATGCGCTCAGCACGGCCAATCTCCCGATCGTGCGCGAAATCCGACACCTTGGCCTGATGATCGGCATTGAGACGCGCGTGCGTGCCAGGCCGATTCTGATCGACCTTGCCGAACGTGGAGTGCTTGCTCTGCCGGCTGGATCTCGGGTTGTCAGGTTGTTGCCGCCATTGACGATCAGTAACGACGAGATTGATCGGGTGGTCGATGCGGTAGTGAGCGGCAGGCGGCAGTAGGGAAGTAACGCTCCTTACCGGATAGGCCCGTCACCCGCGGACGACCCTTTACGGTGCGCTCCGCAACTGAACCGTTTGACGCTCTATCCAGCAACACAAATCAACGCTTCCTTTGGAACGTGCGCGACCGCGGGTGCACGGGCCTGTTAGGTTGCCGCCAACGAGAAAGGCTCCCATCCCAACGGACAAGAGCCTGATAACGAGCTTCGCGAAAAGTCAAACCGCGACCGCGGTCATCTGCACATCGTCTTTCTCGCTTTCCTGTACGGTTTCAACGAGGCCTGTCGGCATCTGGAATGGAACTACCGTCATGGCTTCTTGAAAGTTCGAGGCGGTCTTACCGTAGTCCGGCCAGCGGCTTGGTTCTGGAATGTCGCTCCGCCACTCAAGTTTGGCGTGTATATAGTCCTCGAAGACCTCATGCAGTGATGCATATGCCTCCGCTTTGGACGCTCCGTCTACCTCGCAACCGGACAACTCCTCGATCCAAACGTGCCAATAGGTGCGTTCCTCTTCCACTATCAATTGGCAACGCCGTGTGTAGGGTAAACCGCGATAAAACTCGAAGTTCTTCTTCATGGCGTCGGATCCTCGGACGGTGATTCCTCACCCAAGACAACTTGAACGGCCTTCAAAACCTTCACGGCAACCCAGTTTTTGCAAGGGGTGTGCCGTGGGATAATAACCGTGGTATCGACAGGATACTCAGGATGCTCAAAAAACGTTCCATGCCTGGACTCTTTTTTTCGAGTAAAGCCATGCCCTGAAAGGACTTGCATGAGTTCGGTCGGTTTCCACCCGGCTTTCGACTGCCGAAGACGGTCCAAAAGCTTCTCTGCCTTCTTGGACATGCCGGGTCAGTCAATTTCGGTTTGTATTCGGCGATTCTTTGCGTCCCTTACGTAGAGCGGCAACGAGTCTAAGTACGTTCCATCGACCCTTATCGTGAAATCGTAGTTGCCCGGAGCGGGGATGGTGAGACCGTGGATCTCAAGCCCGATTACAAACTCGACCGGGAAGCCTGGTAGCCTCGGCTTTTTGAACTCAAAGGGCATCGGTCCCGGGCCAGCCAACCTGACGCCAGTGTCGTCAACGAAGTCCAACTGCAGCACATGCTCGCCGATTTCCCGGTGGTCGCCCTCGATTCGAAGAAGTAACCCCATCCGCGGCCAAGTCGCCGGGAATTGTTTGGCCCGGACGAGGTTGAAATTGCCGAGCAAGTTCCACTTGCCACCGGTATTGACTGCGGCGTCTCCCAACAGCGCAAATCGAACAAACACGGCTGAGCCCTCTAGGTTAACATTGGATGACACGAATAACTGCAGTTAGCACTCATGGCCGATTTGCGGCAACCTAACTCCACTGTACCGCGCGCCTGACAATCTCATACATCATCCCGGTCCCGCGCCGCACATTCTCCACGGAGATCCGTTCATTGTTCCCGTGCACGCCCGAACCATCTTCGACGGGTACCATGGCAGGACTGAATCCGTAGCTGGTGATCCCCAGCGCACGGAAGAAATGACTGTCCGTGAATCCGGTCAAAACACTCGGCACGACATCAATGCCGGTGAAGTGTTGCTGCGCAACGTCGACGATCGCCTGATACAATTCAGTGTCTGTACTCGAAACGGCGGGCTCGAATGCCATCAGCACTTCGATGCCGACCGACGGGTCGTTGATGACGCGGTGCAACTCCGACACGAACAGATCCGGGTCCTGGTCGGGGAGCATGCGACAGTCCAGCTGCGCGCGCACCTCCGGTGGCACCACGTTGATCTTGCTACTTCCCTCGAGCATCGTAATCGAACACGTGTTCCGTGTGAGCGCGTGGAGGCCTGGATTGCGAACCTGCAGTTCGAGCAACGCCTCGGTATCCAGCACGGTCTGCGCCATGTCTGCATAACGCGCGCGCCACGCCACCGGGGCCCTCCGTGCCAGACCTTTGAAGTAGGTATCCACGGCCGGTACAATGCGCGGTTGGAAGGTGTGAGTTTGAATGTTGTACAGGGCTCGGACCAGGCGATTGACCGAGGACATCACACGAGGGGTCGAGCCGTGCCCCGGCGTCCCCGTTGCTGTAAGCTCCATCCAGATGGGGACCTTTTGCGTGACTTCCACGCCGTATTGCATAAACTCCCCGTCTGCACTGCCACCTCCGCCCTCGTTCAGCAGCCAACCCGCGTCTTCGAATAATTCGGGTCGGTGTTCAACCAGCCAGCCTGCGCCATAGGCCCCACCTGCTTCTTCATCAGCCGTTGCCATGAAAATGACATCGCGATTGAGGGGGACGTTCGCACGATGCAGGGCGAGGAATGTCTGGAGATGAAAGATGCCCAGGGTTTTTGTATCCAGTGCACCACGGCCGTGGATGTGGCCGTTTTCGACGTGGCCGGAAAGCGGGTCAGAATCCCAATAGGCTTCATCGGCCGGAACCACGTCGGTGTGGTGCAGCAGGATCAGATCGGGCTCGTCACCGCCCTCGAGCCTCGCCCAGATGTTTCCCCGCCCCGGAGCCGACTCCGCCGTCTCGTATGCGATCCCCTCAGCGTCGAAGATGGTGGCGAAAAACTCGACGGCGCGCGATTCGTTTCCGGGTGGGTTGATGGTGTTGATGCGCAGATATTCCTGCACACGGCCGATGGCCTCTTCACCCAAAGCATCGAGATCGACCCGCTGGGCCGATCCGGGGGCGAGTACACCAGGCAGAAGGATGCCGGCAAGGCAAGACGGTCTGCGCATCTACTCCTCCGAAATTGGAAAACCGGGGTAGGAATCAGTGTGGCCGGTAGAATACGTGTCACCTTTCACTTTACCCACAGCCGCGGAACCAAGATATTCCAATCGTCCTCAATTCACGAGAAGTCGCCGCCCATGTTCGTAATCGCCCCCATTCTCAGCATCCTCCTGATTGCCATATGTGCTCCGGTTGCCGGCAGCGTCGCTTCTCAGTCCGCCACTGAACAACAGATCGTCAGTCACATCGATGCGAACCATGACAGCGCCGTGGCCCTGCTTCGCCGGCTTGTCAACACGAATAGCGGCACCATGAACTTTGACGGCGTGGCGGAAGTGGGCAGCATCCTGCGTGCCGAGTTCGACGCATTGGGTTTCGCCACATCCTGGGTGGACGGCTCCTCGTTTGATAGAGCGGGTCATCTGGTAGCAACGAAGGACGGCAGCGGACCCCGGCTCCTCCTCATTGGACATCTCGACACGGTGTTCGAACCAGACAGTCCATTCCAGGACTGGGAGGATCGCGGGGATTCGATCATTGGCGGTCCAGGGATTGCGGATATGAAGGGTGGCGATGTCATCATCGTGCAAGCCCTCAAAGCGCTGGAGGCAGTCGGCGCCCTCGATGCAATGAGTATCACCGTGGTGATGACGGGTGATGAAGAAAAAAGCGGCCGCCCACTCAACCGTGCACGGCAGGCGCTGATCGATGCGGCGGATGCCGCCGATATCGCGATCGGTTTCGAAAACGGTGACAACAATCCCATGACTGCGGTGGTGGCACGCCGAGGGTCAACCGGATGGCGGCTCGAAGTCAGCGGGCGACCCGCCCATTCGTCCCAGATTCTTCAACCCGAGGTAGGTGCGGGTGCCATATACGAAGCGTCCCGAATCCTCAACCAGTTCTACGAGCGTCTCTCCGGAGAACGGTACCTGACCTTCAACCCCGGCGTGATGCTCGGTGGCACGGACGTCACCTTCGACGCTGAACAGGCGCGAGGGAGTGCCTTTGGCAAGGGCAACGTCGTGTCCGAGCACACGATCGTCTCCGGGGATCTTCGCGCTATCTCCCCCGAGCAGCTCCAGAGTGCCAAGGACCAGATGCGCGCGATCGTCGGCGAGCATCTCCCCCACACACGTGCCGAAATCATCTTCGATGATGGCTACCCACCGCTTGCCCCGTCCCCGGGTAACGAGCGGCTCCTGAGCATCCTCAATGAGGTGAGCCAGGATCTCGGACTCGGTGCCATGACGGGTGTCGACCCCCGCAACGCCGGCGCCGCCGATGTGTCGTTTGTGGCCGGTCGTGTCGAGATGGCAATCGACGGGCTGGGGCTCACGGGTGGGGACGATCACACCGTTGAAGAATTCGCCGACCTCCGCCTGTTGAGTGTTCAGGCAAAGCGCGCGGCTGTGCTGATGTTGCGATTGACGCGGATGACCATCTGAGAATCTGTTGAAGGGCGGCAGGAAGGGGTTCAGAGCGGTATGGAGGCGGTATCCTTATCGGCCGCTCCTCAACGCCTCCTTCCGCAATTCGACCTTCGACGCGCGAGGTCGGCTACGTCACACGTTGAACCGAACATGAATAATGTCTCCATCCGCAACAACGTAGTCTTTCCCTTCCACCTGCATGAGGCCGGCGTCCTTGACGGCCTGTTCGGAACCATGCTCCATGAAGACGTCGTACGGAATGACCTCGGCGCGAATGAACCCCCGCTCCAGGTCTGTGTGGATTTTTCCTGCCGCCTGCCTGGCTCTTGTGCCGCGTTTGATGGTCCACGCGCGTACTTCATCCACCCCAACGGTAAAGAAGGAGATCAGATCCAGAAGCGAGTATGCCGTTCGGATGAACCGGTGCAGCGCCGCGCCCTCCAACCCCAGGTCATCAAGAAACCCCTGCTGATCTTCCGGGTCCAACCCTCGAATCTCGGCTTCCACACTCGCGGAGAGCACCATACCTGCCGCGCCCAGTTGCTGAATCCTCGTCGCAATGTCCTCCGACAGTGGCTCGGCAGCCCGATCCTCGCTCCGATTGAGGGCAACCAGCATCGGACGATCTGACAGGAACGCAAATCCCGACAACAGATCCCGATCCAGCTCTTCATCCGAAAGTGTACGGAGAGGCTGTTCCTGATCCAGAACGACTTTCATCCTTTCGAACAGAGCAATCTGCTGTTTGTCCGTGTTCTCCTTTCTGGCTCGTTCCAGTCGACGCTCTACGATTTCCAAGTCGGCCAGGATGCACTCGGCGTGAAGCCCCTCGAGATCCGTCGGGGGATCCGGGTCGCCCTCGAGTGCGGGATTCGGGAAATCACGAATGACGAGACAGAGCGCCTCCTGGTCGCGAATCTGCTGAAGCGCATTCCTCGAGAGACCTTTCTTATCGGCTCCGTACTCGCCCGGAATATCACAAAAGGTCATTTCGGCAAACGTCGTCTTCTTCGGCGTGAAGATGAGGCTCAGCCGGTCGATTCGTTCGTCGGGTACCCGCACGTTCCCCAGCCGAACCTCACCGCCGAACCCTACCGGTACGTTGAGACCGGTCATTGCGTTGAACACGGTCGTTTTTCCGGAACCTGCATAGCCTACAAGTCCAATTTTCATGGAGAGCTTTTGGTAATTGTCGTCAGGAAGGCCATCAGCCCGAGCCGGCGTGGCGCGGATGTTTGGATCAAATTCGATTGTCAGCGAACCACGGGACCTCCCGACCGATCGTCCATAACGAATCGATCCGCCGCCGGCATGTCCACGGAAGATAAATAGCGCGCATCCACTACGGCATCGGACGGGATCAGGTCGTTCCAATGGAGCAGCAACGCAACCACGGAATAGACATCGTCGTCACGCAACGAACCCGGCGCATCAAAGGGCATGGAACGACGCACATAGTCAAAAACGGTTGGCGCGTGCGGCCAGTAGTTGCCGATGGTCGTTCCGGTGCCGGGTGCGTCACCAAACGGAAACCCGTCATCCGCCACTCGACCCACGAGCACATCGAATGGCCCCTCTTTCCCTGTGGGGCCATGACAGGCAATGCAGGTGCGCGCGTAAACCACCTCTCCGCGCTGCACGGTACCCTGACCCGGTGGCAATCCGGATCCGTCAGGCATGACGTCCGTGTCGACGCGTGCAATGTCTTCCACCG
>Ga0302046_10005442_pt1 | contig 11213 bp, 6 predicted proteins | sample RVTome_11_FD_200261 | JGI IMG/M metagenome (GOLD analysis project Ga0302046, IMG submission 200261) | Soil microbial communities from uranium-contaminated site in the Upper Colorado River Basin, Wyoming, United States - RVT147D111 (version 2) ... | reverse complement strand
GACCTTCGATCCGGCCGGGCGGGCGGCGTTTCCGGCGGAGACACGGATTGCGGAATCGTACACGCCGCAGTGGGCCGATGATGGCACGGCGATCGCGTTCGGGCTGCGGCCGCGTGAGGCCGCGCCGCCCGCTCGGCCGAGGCCGGACTCCGCAGCCGCCGATTCTGCTGCTGTCGCCGATTCTGCTGCTGTCGTCGAAGCCGACAGCGCGACCGGCGAAGACGTCAAACCGTCCGACGTGCAGGTCTGGCATGGCAAGGACTTCCGCATCTTTCCCATGCAGCGTTCGCAGGAATCGATCGACCAGCGGCGCACGCTGCTCGCCCGCTGGCGGCTCGCGGACGACCATTTCGTGCAGGTCGGAACCGACCTGATGGAGAGCGCGGCGATCCTCGAGGGCGGCCGGTTCGGCACCGAAACGACGGTCGATCCGTACCGCTTCGATGCAATGTTCGGCCGCAACTGGCGCGACATCCACCTGGTCGACCTGAATACGGGCGAGCGTCGCATGCTGCTCGAGAAAGTGCGCTACTTCCTGGGTGGCAGTCCGAGCGGTCGCTGGCTCACCTGGTTCGCCGGCGAAGACTGGTGGACCTACGACACGCAGACGGGCACGCGCCGCAACATCACGGAGAACGTGGAGGCGCAGTTCGCCAATCTCGAATACGACTATCCGGTCCAACAGTATCCGTCGTTCGGCATTGCCGGCTGGACCACGGGCGACCGCGCACTGCTCGTGTACGACGAGCACGACATCTGGAGTGTGGCGCCGGACGGCTCCGCAGCGCGACGTCTCACGGATGGCGCGAAGGACTCGACTGTGCACCGCTACCTGCGGCTGCGCCGCGATGAGGAGTCGATCGACCTGACGAAGCCCGTGTTCCTGAGCCTGACGGGTCAGTGGAGCAAGAAGAGCGGGTACGCATTGCTGCGTCAGAACCGCATGCCGGAGCGGCTGGTGTTCGAGGATCGCGCGATTACCCGCCTCGCCCGCGCCGACAGTGCCGAGATATTCCTCTTTGCACAGGAAGATTTCGACGACTCGCCCGACTGGTTCGTGGCCGGTGCACAGCTGGCGAACCCGCGCCAGGTCTCGGCGACGAATCCGTTCCAGGCGGACTTCGCCTGGGGTCGCAGCGAGCTGATCGACTACACGAGCGAGACCGGCCGGCGGCTGCAGGGGTCGCTCCACTATCCGGCCGGCTGGCAGAGCGGGCGCCGCTATCCGATGATCGTCTACCAGTATGAGAGGCTGTCACAGAACGTGCACCGCTGGGTCACGCCATCGGAGCGCAGCTACTACAACATCGCGGTGTTCACGAGCCAGGGCTATTTCGTGCTGCAGCCGGACATCGTGTACCGGGCACGGGAGCCCGGCCGCTCGGCGGTGGAAGCGATCGTGCCGGCAGTGAAGAGCGTGGTGGACCGTGGCCTGATCGATCCCGAACGGGTCGGACTCGTCGGCCACTCGTGGGGCGGCTACCAGGCCACCTACGTGCCGACCCAGACGAACATCTTCGCCGCATCCGTCGCAGGCGCGCCGATCACGAACTACCTCAGCTTCATGGGTGCGATCCACTGGTCGGGCGGCCTGCCGGAGACCAGTCACTGGGAAACCGGACAGGCCCGGATGGACGTACCATACTGGGAGGACTTCGAAGCGCACGTGCGGAACTCGCCGGCCGCGTTCATCCACCGGCTCGAGACGCCCATGCTCATGATGTTCGGTGATGCCGACGGCACGGTCGACTGGCACCAGGGTGTCGAGTTCTACAACTTCGCGCGCCGTGCCGGCCGCGACGACTTCGTCATGCTCGTGTATCCGGGCGAGGATCACGGACTGCGCAAGAAGGAAAACCAGATCGACTACCAGCGCCGCATCCTGCAGTGGTTCGGTCACTGGCTCAAGGATGAGCCGGCACCGAAATGGATGACGGACGGCGTCACGTTCATGGAGCGCAAGGCCGTGATCGAGAACGGTGGCGCCCGCTGATGGCGGGGACGTGATGCTCGAGGATCGGAGGCTGCGTGTCACGGTTGGGTGAACTGGGGCTCGCTGCGCGCACGCTGCGGCGCTCGCCCGGCTCCGCCATCATTGCAGTCTTCGCACTGGGCATCGGCATCGGGCTCTCCACCCTGATCTTCAGCATCATCCAGGGCGCGATGCTGCGCGGCCTGCCGTTCGATGAGCCGCACGAGATCGTACGCCTCGAGCGGACGAATCCGGAACGCGGCAACACGGTCGTGCCGACCATCCACGACCACGCCGCGTGGAGCGAATCGAACCGTACGTTCGCTGCGCTGGGCGCGTACACGTCCGGCACGGTCAACCTGAGCGGTAGTGCCGATCAGATTCCCGAGCGCATGCGTGGCGCGTACATCATGCCGTCCGTGCTGGAGCTGCTCGGTGTGCAGCCCGTGATCGGCCGCACGTTCCGCGCGGAAGACGATGTGCCGGGTGCAGAGCGCGTGATGTTGATCGGCTGGGAGGTCTGGCAGCAACGCTATCAGGCGGACCCCGCCGTGGTCGGCCGCATGGTACGCGCGAACGGCGTCGAGACAACGATCGCAGGCGTGCTGCCCGAGGGCTTCGGCTTCCCGGAGTCGCAACAGGTCTGGCTGCCGCTGCGCATGGACGCGAATCGCATTCCGTGGGGCACCGGCCAGTGGGTCTGGGTCGTCGGTCGCATGCGCGATGGTATCACGCGCGAGGCTGCAACCGCCGATCTCAATCGCATTGCTGCACGCATTGCCGAAGAACATCCGGAAACCCACCGCGGTCTCGCCGTCCGGCTAACCGACTTCTCGGATGTCGGCGCACAGAACCGTGCCATGCTCTTCATCATGCTGGCCGCCGTCCTCGCCGTGCTCGTGATCGCGTGCGTCAACGTGACCAACCTGCTCATCGGCCGCGCAATCGTGCGCACGAAGGAGGTCGGCATCCGCACGGCGCTCGGTGCATCACGCTGGCAGGTCGCAACACCGTTCCTGGCGGAGAGTGCAGTGCTCGCGCTGGGCGGCGCACTGCTCGGTATTGCCGTCGCCCATGCCGGACTCGGCGTATTCAATCGTTCGCTCGAAATCCACGATCCGCCGTTCTGGATCGACTTCTCGATCGACGGACAGGTGCTGGCGTTCGTCGCATTCGCCGCATTCGTCGCCGCACTGCTCGCGGGCGCGATTCCGGCACTGCAGGCGGCGCGCATGTCGCTGCAGGACACACTGAAGGATGAATCGCGCGGTGCGACCGGGTTCCGGCTGGGTCGCGTCAGCCGCGGCCTCGTCGTCGCCGAAATTGCGCTCTCGCTCGGATTGCTGGCCGGTGCCGGCCTCATGATCCGGTCCGTCATCAAGCTGACCCGCATCGATCTCGGTCTGCCCGCGGACGATGTGTTCGTCGCGCGCGTTGCACTGCCCGAAGCTTCCTATCCCGATGCCGACGCGCGACGACGCTTCAGCGCCGACCTCCATGCACGACTCCAGGCCCTGCCCGGCGCACAGGCCGTCGCACTGGCGTCATCGCTGCCCGGCCGCGGTGGCGGATCGAGCAACGTCGCGATCGAGGGAGAGACCCGCGCGGATGGCAGCGACGCGGCATTCGCCATGGTGCCCGTCGTTTCGGCCGGTTACTTCGAAGCGTTCGGCGTTCAGGCACTGCGCGGCCGCGACTTCACACCCGCCGACGATGCCGGCGCACCACCCGTCGCCATCATCAATCATGCCTTCGAGCGCCGGTTCTTCGGCCCGGGCAACGGACTCGGCCGGCGGATCCGCATTGGCAGCGATGCATCGCCATGGCTCACCGTCGTGGGCGTGGTCCCCGACCTGCTCGAGAGCGGCGTGCAGAACTGGCGGCCCGAAGCCGTCTATCGCATCATCGCGCAGACGCCCATCTCATTCATCACCGTCGCCATCCGGACGACGGCGGCGCCGCTCGAGTTCACGGCGCCAGTCCGCGACCACGTACGTGCGCTCGATGCCGACCTGCCGATCTGGGACGTCAACACGCTGCGTGGCGATGTGAACGACGCGAACTTCATCACGGGCATCTTCGGCGGCCTCTTCACCGCGTTCGGTTCCGCCGCACTGCTCCTCGCCGCCGTAGGACTGTACGGCGTCATGTCGTTCTCGGTCGGCCAGCGCAGGCGTGAAGTGGGTGTCCGCATGGCCATCGGCGCACGCCCGACCAACGTGCTTTCACTCGTACTGCTCCAGGGAATGCGGCAGGTCGCGCTCGGGCTGCTGATCGGAGCCGTGCTCGCATTCGCATTGTCACGTGCCATTGCGTCCTCGCTGTTCCAGGTGAGTCCGCACGATCCGCTCACGCTCATCGTGACGACGCTCATGCTGGTGGCTGTGGCCATGCTCGCCTGCGGAGTGCCGGCACTAAGGGCGACGCGCATTGATCCGCTCGAGGCACTGCGCAGCGAATGAAGCGGTGATGGACCGAGATGATCTGGCTGGGTTTCCGGTGGGGCGCGGCTTTGACGACCGGGCGGATGTAGAGGCGGGTCCACGGACGTCGGCGCGGGGGCAGGTGTTCGGGCGGACGTCCGTTCAGGGGACGGGGCGGGGACTGAGATGATCGTTGTTGGTTGGGACGGTGGCGCGTGGCTTTGACGACCGGGCGGATGACGAGGCGGATCCGTTCAGGGGAGGAGGCAGGATCCGAACGACCACCCAACGAACGACCACCAACGAACAATTCGAAGCCCGCCGTGCACGGAGGAATCACCACGAATGGAAATCAACAGCAGCGAAGCGTTCTGCCGGTACTTCGAGAACATTCGTGTTCGCACGCGGCGGGTGATTGCCTGCATACCGGAGGACCGGATGGAGTGGCGGCCGGCGGCGGCGGCATTCTCGTTCGGCGATCTGATCCGGCATCTGGGTGCCATCGAGCGGTGGATGTTCGCGGAGAACGTGAGTGGCCGGCCGAGCCGCTATCCGGGACACGGGCGGGAGCTGGCGGATGGTCATGAGGCGGTGCTTGCGTACCTGGATCGCATGCATGCGGAGGCGATGGCGCTGATCGGCGCGCTGGCACAGGAAGCACTGGCCTCGAGCTGTACGACGCCGGGCGGCGCGACCATGCCGGTCTGGAAGTGGCTGCGTGCCATGGTCGAGCACGAAGTGCACCATCGCGGGCAGATCTATCTCATGCTTCGCCTGATCGGTGTCGAGACGCCCGCGCTGTACGGCCTCACGTCCGAGGAAGTCCGGGCGCGCAGTGAGCCGCTCGACGCGCTCTCCACTACGGACGCGGCCGGGGCACAATAGGCGGGAGTGCAGGCGACGTGTCGAAGCGGATCTTCAGCGGTCGTCGGGTTCGTCGCGGGCGCGACGTTCCAGGCTCCTGGACGCGCGCCGTCGCGTGGCTCGCGCTCGCCGCGCTCGCCGGGTGCGGCGATGCCAGCGGGCCGGGCAGTTTCAGTGCGGCGCGCGAGTTCGACACGTTCTGGACCAACTTCGATCGGACCTACTCCTACTTCGCGTACAAGCAGATCGACTGGCAGGCGGCGCGGGACGCATACCGGCCGCGCGCGGTGCAGGCGGCCGACGCGGCGGCACTCGTACCGATCCTGAGCGAGATGGTCGAGCCGCTGCGCGATCTGCACGTCTGGTTCCGCCGGCCGGACGGTAACCAGCAGGCCACATACCAGCCGCCACACTTCCGCAACTGGGACCGCACTGTCTGGGAGGCGTGGATCACACGGAACGGCTGGCGCCAGCAGGTGACCAACTGGGGTTACGCGGACCTCGGTGAGATCGGCTACATCGCGATCGGCGCATGGAATACGAACCAGGTCCGTATTACCGCTGTCGACTCCGTCCTCGAGCTGCTGCGCGGTCGTGCCGGACTCATCCTCGACGTCCGCATGAACGGCGGCGGCAACGACGCACTGGCACTGCAGGTCGCGGCACGATTCACGACTGCACAGCGCGTCATCGAATACATCCAGTTCCGGGACGGTCCCGGTCACGACGACTTCACGCCGCTCGAGCCGCGCACGCTGGCACCGCGCGGTCCATGGCAGTACGATCGACCCGTGATCGTGCTGTCCGGGCGAGGCGTGTTCAGCAGCAACGAGACGTTCATTTCAGCGATGCGCGAGATCCCGACAGTCATGGTGATGGGTGACACGACGGGCGGTTCATCGGGCAATCCGCAGGAGTTCACGATGGCCGGCGGCTGGGCCTACACGGTACCGCGCTGGATCGCGTACACGGCCGACCTGCAGGTGATCGAGTGGAACGGCATCGCGCCGGACATTCTCGTGTCCGCCGGGCCGGCCGATTTCGCCGCCGGCCGTGACGCCGTGCTCGACTCGGCGCTCATGCATCTGCGCGCGATCACCGGACCGCGGCTGCTCGTTGCCAGTTCATCGTCCGGGTCGACGTCGCGCTGACGGCATCACGGCAGGGCAGGCTGTCACGCCGGGCCAATCGCGCTCACCGCTCCGCAACCGTGGCGCCGAATCGATGCAGCGTTCCGGTGCACTGTCGAAGTCCACGTCGAGCGGGTATCACTGGCGACCGGGAGAACCGCAATGAACAAGGTGAATCTGCGTGAGAAGCTGGATCAGGTCACCGAGCTGTGGAGCCCGAGGATCGTCGGTCAGGTTGCCGACGTACAGGTCAAGGTGGTCCGCATCCAGGGCGAGTTCCCGTGGCATCTGCACGAGGCGGAGGATGAGCTTTTCCTCGTCGTTCGCGGCAGCATCGTTCTCGAGTTCCGCGATCGCAGTGTGCCGCTCGCTGAAGGCGAGTTCCTGATCGTGCCCAGAGGCGTCGAGCACCGCCCCGTCGCCGCACAGGAAGCGCACATCGTGCTGATCGAGCCGGCCGGCACGCTCAACACCGGCAACGTACGGACGGAGCACACCGTCGAACATCCCGAATGGTTGTGAATCGGCACGCTCGCCGGCCCCGCCGTGAAGCTGTTCTGCTCGCCTGCTACGCTCTCCGCGCGCAGCGTCCCGAACCGCGGCCCTGACGGAGCCGGGCACCATTCGACTCTCATTCTCGCTGGTTCGCGAAAGCGACGTGTCGTGACGGCGGTGCATCACGAGAAGGTGGTTCGCGCATGCATGCCGCGGATCAGTGGAAAGCGGGCGGGGCGTTTACCCGGCCGGTTTGACAATACCGTAGACGCGGACGTGATCGACGTCGAGCGTGTCGCGCCAGATGCCCGCGATCCACGCGGCGCCGATGTCGTGCACGATGAATCCCGGCGGTGTCGTGCTGCGACCCAGCAGCGTGCCGTCGGGACCCAGAACGGTCCAGACACGCGGCTCATCCGGCAGAGCCCGTGTTCGCATCTGTCTCGCCGACAATGTGTAGTTGTGGAACGATACGGCATCGAAATGATCGTAACTGCGCACCCAGAGATTACCTGACGCGTCGAAGGCGAAGTCGGCGAAGGCCGGCATTGTGGCGGGCAGCTTCGCTGCTTCCAGCTCCCGTTCCAGCTCGCGCCGCTCGATGGCGTTGCCGCGGTAGTCAGGGAGAACGAAATCGCGGTAGCGCTGGATGTCGCCATCGGTGAGGGGCCGGTTTTCCGACGTCACACGGACGATACCACGCAGCGCCCCCGTCGAGTCGTTCAGACGGATCTCGAACACGTCACCGATGCCGGTGGCGAGCACACCGTGCATGCCCGCGATGGCCAGCCGGCGGCCGAACGGCGTCGGATGAAAACCGACCTCGGCGACTCCTTCCAACGCACGAATGTACGTTCGGTCCTGCTCGGGCAGCGGTCCCATTGTGCCGTGGAATTCGCCGGTGGTCGAATAGAGGCCGAGGAGCATGGAATCGCGGTAAACGCCGGGCGCTGTCGGCCAGGTTCCGTACCGGGTGTTCGCCACGATGCGATTGCCCATGCAGAGCATTGCAGCCGCGAGATGGCCGGTCGGCAGTTGCAGTCTGAATGTGCGCTCGAATTCGCCGGTCGGTGCGAAGACGGTGATACGATCGCGGCCGGAAACGAAGATCGAGTCACCGGCACAGCGGAAGATGCGCTGCATCAGACCGCTGCCCAGCTCACCCGGCCCGGATCCCGACCCGCCCGCACGGCTCACCAGACGTCCACTGAAGTCGAACCGGCTGAGAACGAAGTTGCCTGCATCCGCGACCAGGACGGTGGTGTCCGGCAGGAGCATGACCGATTGCAGGTTGGCGAACTGCTGATCGCGATCCCCTTCGATGCCGGCGCCCAGCTCGAGCACGGGTGCGTCCGACAATCGCCATGCCGTCGCGGAGTCCCAGACCTCGGCGCCGTTCTCGACGATCCGGATGCCGGTACTGTCGCGCGCGGTCGCCGGCGCCGTACGCGAAGGCTCCGGGCGGTTGCACGAAATCAGCGCAAGTACGAGGCAGGGCAGGCCGCAGCGACGAGCGCGCAGCCCAGCCGACCGAACCGGACGCCGGGACCCGGACGACTCCGCGCAGCCGTCCCGGTTGGCCCGCGTTTCCGGGACCGCGCGTCCGGGCAGGTCAAGGCAGTGGCACACGCCTTGAATATTGAAATCGCTCCCGCGTCCGTCCATAGTAGCACGACGGGTGGGCCGGACGGCATGCACGCCGGGAAAGCACTGCACTGATTGCCGTCTGTTGCGGCCGAACCGACTGGTAGCATGGTGCAACGGAATCGTGTCCTGTTCACGGGCAGCGCGGCCCTTCTCGGCTGGTCCGCACTGCTGCTCCAGTACGGTCTGGTCATCGAGCTGGCCCGCGCCGGTAACATCCCGTTTGCATTCGCGACGGCCAACTTCTTCAGCTATTTCACGATCCTGACCAACCTGCTGGTCGCAGTGGCATTCACTTCACAGCTGCTCGTACCGACGTCGCGGGTCCGTGCCTTCTTCGCCAGGCCGGCGACGACGGGAGCGGTGACCGTCTGCATCGCAGTCGTCGGTCTGGTGTATTCACTCGCGTTGCGATCGCTCTGGCATCCGACAGGACTGCAGCGTGTTGCCGATCAGCTGCTCCACGACGTGATGCCTGTCGTGTGGATCGTCTACTGGATTGTGTTCGCTGCGCGCGGCCGCGTGGACTGGCGCGTGCTGCCGGTCTGGCTGTTGTATCCGCTCGCCTGGTTCGCCTGGATCCTGCTGCGCGGGTCGTGGACAGGGTTCTATCCCTATCCGTTCATCGACGTGACCGTGCTCGGCTACGTGCGCACGGTACTGAACGCCCTCGTCGTACTCTGTCTCTTCGCGCTGCTCGCCTGCATCGTCATGGCCGTCGGCAGAATGCTCGCCCGCAGCGGCACGCGCCGCGGTGCCCATGACGCCACGCTCGAGCCGATGCCGACCGGACCGCTGCACGGTCAGCCACACGATACGACCGGCGACCACTGAAGGCGCGGTCAGGTCGCACAGTTCATTCCGCCAGTGACGTCATGCGTCAGCGGTCCGAGCGGAGCACACGGTTGGGATCCGCTCGAGCGGCGCGCAATGCGGGCACGAGTGAAGCCATCAGGGTCGCGGCGGCGAGCACGGTGGCCGCGACCAGGAAGGCGAGCGGATCGCGCGGACCGATGCCGAACACGTAGCTCTCGATGAAACGTGCGAGGAGAATTCCGAGCACGGCGCCCGCACCGATACCGGCGGCTGTCGTCATGACGGCGTCGCCCAGCAGCAGGCCGAGCACGCTGCGACCGCGGGCACCGAGCGCCATGCGGATCCCCATCTCCCGCAACCGGCGGGTCACCGCATGGCTGGCCGTGCCGTAGGTGCCGACTGCGGCGAGCAGCAGTGCGAGAAGCGCGAACGTCGTCAACAGCGACGTGAGGAAGCGCGCTTCCGCCATCTGTGCAGACAGCAGGTCGGTCATTGTCGCAATGCGGTCGACCGGTACGCCGCTCCCGACTTCAGCCACGATGGAACGGATGGCGGCCGCTGGCGCCGGCACAGCTGGCGACATGCGCAGCACGAGCGAATAGCGCGGCGCACCAAACTGTGATGCAGGCGCCAGGACGCCGGACTCGGCGGGCACGCCCGGGCCGCGCTGACTGACATCCGCAACAACGCCGATCACCGTGCGCAGCGGCGCTTCCGAGTCGGGAAGGCCGAAGCGCAGGCGGTGGCCGACCGGATCGTCGACACCGGGAAAGATCTGGCGCGCCGCCGATTCATTCAGGATCACGGTTGGCGGATCATTCGCCTGAACAGCCGCGTCGAAATCGGCGCCGGTGCGCAGCCGCATGCCGAGTGTAGTCAGTGCGTCACCGAGGACGGGCGTGACGCGAATGAACGGAACCTCCGCGGTCGCGGGATCGGCATCCTCCGCCGACATGCGCGTCCACATGCCACCACCCGAGCCCGGCGGTGTGTACAACAGTGCAGCACTGCGCACACCGGGTATGCCGCGCGACCGCTGCAGCACCTCGTCGAAGAACGTCCGCTGGACTTCCTGCAGTGTGCCCGCCGGCGGTCGGATCTCGGCCACGACCCGATCGTGCGGATCGAAGCCCGGGTCCGCATGCAGCATGGCCGAAAAGCTGCGCAGCAGCAGGACCGATCCGGTTACGAGCACGAGAGCGAGCGCGATCTCAATGGCGACGAGTGCGCTCTGCGATCGACGCTGCCGCGCACCCGCCGTCGTCCGCGTTTCGCTCAGCGCCGTGCGCCTGACCGCCGTCGAGCGCAGTGCCGGAACGATGCCGGAGATCACGCCGGTCGCCACGATCGCCACGAGGACCAGCAACAGCGCGCGCACATCGAGCTGCGCTTCGTGGAGCCGTGGCATCTCCGCCGGTGCGAGCGCCGTGAACGCACGCAGGCCGGCCGTGCCCAGGAGCACGCCTGCGACACCACCGAGCATTGCCGTCACCAGACTCTCCGCGAACAGCTGCCGCGCAAGGCGAGACCGGCTTGCACCCAGTGCGCCTCGCACCGACAGCTCCGCCTGCCGCGTACTGCCGCGCGCCAGGAACAGGTTCGCAACGTTCGCGCACGCCAGCAGCAGCAGCAGCAATGCGGCGCCCAGCATCAGCATCAGCCGTCCGCGCGCATCGCTCACGGTCCGCTCCTTCAGCGATGCCGGAATGAACTCGAGAGCTGCACCATTCGACGTGTTGTCCGCCGGATACTCTGCGGACAGCCGCTCCCCTGCAGCCGCCAGTCCGGCGCGCAACGCATCGACACCGATGCCCGGCCGGGACCGGCCCATCAGCTGGTAGGAGAAATCGCCGCGATCCGCCCATGCCT
>Ga0302046_10005440_pt1 | contig 11216 bp, 6 predicted proteins | sample RVTome_11_FD_200261 | JGI IMG/M metagenome (GOLD analysis project Ga0302046, IMG submission 200261) | Soil microbial communities from uranium-contaminated site in the Upper Colorado River Basin, Wyoming, United States - RVT147D111 (version 2) ... | reverse complement strand
CTCCGTACGACGTGCTGCCGCGGGGGTTGGTGTAGAGCACGACGTTGCCGGCCGCCGCGTAGAGCTGGGCCTCGGCCGAGAAGTGCGGGCCGTAGCTCGAGAACGGGCCGCCGTGGATCTCGAGGATGAGCGGGTAACGCTGGCCGGGGCTGAACCCGGGCGGCTTCATGATCCAACCCTGGACGCGACGTCCGTCGAAGGACGACTCCCACCAGAGCTCCTCGACCTCCGCCAGCGTCTTGTGCGCCAGTAGGTCCTCGTTCAGCTCCGTCAGCCGGCGGAGCTGAACGCCGGCCGGAACGAGCGCGACGTCGGACGGATGCGACGGGCTCGAGAGCGTGTACGCCACGGTGCCGTTCGCCGCCAGGGAGAACGAGCCGCCGCTGTACGGCCGTCCGATCGACGTGCCACCGAGGTCGTCCGCCAGCGGCGTGACCGTGCCGTCGAGCGTGACGCGCGCCACCTTGCCGACGCCCTGGTCCGTGTACTGGATGACGAGCGACTCACCGTCGCCGCTCCAGCGAAGCTCCTCGACGTCACGGTCGAGGCCCGTTCCGATCTCGCGGCCGCCACTCCCGTCGCGCCCCATGACGTAGAGCCGCGTGATCGAGTACCCCTGCAAGCGGTCGTCGTAACCCGTGTACGCGATGCGGCCGCCGTCCGGTGAGACCGCGGGGCTCCCGTCGGGCCCGTACCGGGTGGTGAGCCGGGTCACGCGCCCGTCGTCCAGCGCGACCTCGTAGAGGTCCGTGTCGTTGGCCCCTTCCAGCTCGGCGTCGTCGCGTCGGTTCGCCACTACGATCAGGCTCCGGCCGTCCGGCGTCCAGGTCGGCTGCGAGTGGTCATAGGCCCCAGCCGTGAGCTGGCGGGGCGTACCTCCCTCGGCCGGCACCACGAACACGTGCGTGTTGCCCTGGCGCGCGAAGCCGGTCTGGCCGTCGTTCTTGTATTGCACGTCGTCTATGACCACCGCCGGTGCCGCCCACTCGGCGCCTTCCGGCGCGCTCGGCATGCCCTTGGCCAGCGCGGCGTCGGGCTCGGCCTCGACGAACTGGGTCAGCGCGATCCAACGCCCGTCGGGCGACCACGCGAGGTTGCCCGGCCCCTCCGTCAGGTTGGTGATGCGCGCCTCCTGGCCCGAGTCCATCCAGCGGACCCAGAGCTGCGCGGAGCCGTCCTGTGACGAGATCCAGACGAGGCGGTCGCCGGTGGGCGACCAGCGGGGCGATGCGTTCGACCGCGTGCCGCTGGTGAGGGGACGATGCCGGGAGCCCTCGGCCGAGACGAGCCACAGGTTCGTGCGCGCGCGATCGGTCATGACGTCGAAGAAGTTGCGAACGTAAACGACCTGGCTGCCGTCCGGCGAGACCTGAGGGTCGCCGGCCCACTCCAGGCCGAAGACGTCCATTGGCTCGAAGTGCCGATCGTCGCTCTGGGCGCCTGCCGACGCGGGTACCAGGAGCGCAGCCGCGATCCATCCGCTCGTCCGCCGATTCATCTCCACCTCCACTCGCTGCACACGTGTCAATGCCTCCTCGGCACCCCGGCAATCTCTCGGGCGCGCTCGCCGTCGGCAAATCGCGACCTGAACGGTCTCACTCCCTACCCACGCGCTCGCTCCTCCGCTCCATGAGGACCGTGTCCCGCCACCGCCCGTCGTGGAACCGCCCGACGCGCTCGCGCGTGCCGACGACGCGGAAGCCGGCGCGCTCGTGGAGCCGCATGGAGGCGACGTTCTCGGGAAAGATGCTCGCCTGAAGCGTCCAGATGCCGTGGTGCTCGCCGCAGCGCACGAGCTCGCGCAGGAGCTCGCCGCCGGTGCCGCGGCCCCGGTGCCCGTCGGCCACGTAGACCATCACCTCGCACACGCCGGCGTACACGGGCCGCCGCGATACCGGGCTCAGCGCTGTGAACCCCACGACCTCCCCGGCCGACTCGGCCACGATCCGGCACGCGTCGTGACGGCCGATGTCCCAGGTCGGCCAATCCGGTACGTCGGTCTCGAAGGTGGCGTCGCCCGCGGCGATGCCCTGCGCGTAGATCTCCGACACCCGGGGCCAATCGGAAGGCCGCATCGGCCGGAGCCTTGCGGTCACCGCCTACCGGCGCAGCCCAGCCAGAAACCCCGCGACCGCCGAGACCAGCCCGCCCTGGTCCTCGACGTAGGGGAAGTGGCCGCTCTCGAGCACGACCAGGGAGCCCGCGGCCATGGAGTCGGCCAGCGCGCGCGACAACTCCACGGGCGGCACGTCGTAGCGGCCGTGGATCACGAGCGTAGGCACGTCGATGTCGCCGAGCCGGCCCCACCACTCCACCGTGCCCATGCTCGCCCCGAGCAGCCGCGCGACGTCCTGGCCGTTCCTGGCGGTGGCGGCCGCGAGGTCCAGGTCGAGCTCCTCGACCCTGTCCCTGTTGCGCATCGTCTGGCGGAAGGCGACCCGATAGACGGCGCTGAGCGTGGCGGGGTCGCGCGCCTCGTACCCCTCCGCCGCGGTGAGCGTCGCCAGGTCGGTCGAGTCCTCCTCGGTTCGGGCGCGCGCCTGCCGCTCCTGGATCTCTTCGCGGAAGAGGCTCCCCGGCTCCACGGGGTTCATCAGGACGAGGCCGCGCAGTCGCTCCGGGTACCTCGAGGCGTACTCGAGCCCCAGGAGCGCGCCGAAGGAGTGCGCGAGCAGGCTGATCCGCTGGTACCCGAGCGTCTCGCGCAGCGCATCGATATCCTCGACGAACGCGTCGAAGTTGATCGCCGCGGGGTCGAGCGGCGCGCTCGAGCGTCCGGTGCCGCGCTGGTCGTAGTAGATGAGCGTGTGGCTCGCGGCCAGCACGTCGAGACCCGGCTGGAGGTACGCGTGGTCGAGGCCCGGCCCCCCGTGCACGACCACGATCGGCTCTCCGGTGCCAACGATCTCGTAGAACAGTCGAGCGTCGTCCAGGCTCAGAAGGCCCTGCCGGGCGCGGGGCGATTGCGCGTCCGCCGGCGCGACGATGGCGGCGCCGCAGATCAGGGCGGCGCAGACGCGAGCGCTCACGCGGACCCTCCCGAGTCCCCGGCGCCCATCGACATGGTCCTCGCGAGCCGCTCCACCTCCACGACCTTCATCCATGAGCGCATTACCCAGATCCCGGTTGCGGTGAAGAGCAGCGCCACGATGACGCTCCCCGCGCCGGCTCCCGCGAACAGGAGCCGCAGCCCACGCCACCCCAGGACGTACAGCGCGAACGTCGGAGGCACCAGCGAGCCCGCCATCGCGAACGACATCCAAGGGCGGTGGGGCCGCCCGAACGAGCGCTGCACGGCTCTTTGGCCGTAGGCCAGCATCGCGCAGCCGGTGGCGATCGCGCCGAGCGCCAGCATCACGGCTCCGGGGCTCCACGGCGCCTGGTCGAGCGCCTGGCCCAGCCCGACCAGGAACAACAGCGCGAGCGGCACGAGCCCGCGGCCGAGCCGGACGGCGGCAAGGTCCTGGATGGCACGGCCCACCACCTGTTGGGGAGCCGCCGCCGGCTCCCGCTGCTGCGGTGGTGGGGGCATGGCGTCGCTATTCTGCCCGCAGCACCGCGACCGGGTCGGCCCGGGTGGCACGCAACGCCGGCAGTCCGGCCGCAGCCAATCCGCCGAGCAGCACCGTGATCAGCACCGTGACGAGCGTGAGGGGATCGCCGGGCGTAACGCCGAACAGCAACGACTCGAGCAGCCGGCCCGCGAAGACGCTCACCGTGCCGCCGGCCGCCACACCGATCACGCCCACCACCAGCACGCGACGCGCCACGAACGTCACCAGGTGCCCGCCGCTCGCTCCCAGCGCACGCCGGACGCCGAGCTCGGGAGCCCTCTCCTGCACGAGCACCGCGAAGACGCCATACACGCCGAGCAGCGCGAGCAGCACGGTCACCAGCGCGAACGTCATCAGCACGGCGGCGGCGAAGCGCGGACGGGCCGTCGGGCCGCGCATCACGTCCTCCATGGCGTCGACGGAGAGCACGCGAACGTTCGGGGCCGTCTCGGCGATGACCGAGCGGACGAGGTCACTCAGCGGAACTGCGCTTCCGTCAGTGCGAACGAGCAGGCGGGACGGCGCGATCGCCTGATAACGGGCTAGCGGCAGATAGGCCGCGGGCCGCGCCTCCGGGAACGATCGGTAGCGGTTGTCCTCGACCACACCGACCACCGTCCACAATAGGTCGGGGTAGCCGGGTGCGACGACCATGCGCTGGCCCACCACGGGCTCTCCGGGCCACAGAGCACGAGCGGCCGACTCGTTCACGACTACCGCGGGCGCACCGCCGGGACCGTCCTGCGGACCGAGCCCCCTCCCCTCCACGATGCGCGTGCCGATCGTACGGAAGTAGGCCGGCAGCACCGCGTCGAGGCTGAGAAACGGGTTCTGGCGCGCCTGCTCCGTCGCTTGGCCGTCCAGCCTGGGAATCATGTCGAGTCCGCCGCTGCGCGAGAGCGGCGGGTTGAGCGTCGGTGTGGCGGCGACGATGCCGGGCCGCGCCTCCAGCTCGGCAACCGCGCTCTCCAGCGCCGGCACGTACTCCGGGGGAACCGCGAAGGGCGCGTACCCGTGCATCAGGTGCACCACGTGGAGGCCCTCTGCTTCGAAGCCGCGCCCGACGCCGCTCAGGTTCGATACGCTGCGCACGAGGAGCGCGGCGCCCGCGGCCGCGACCACCGCCAGCGCGATCTGCGTGCCCGCGACGAGGCGGCGCGCTCCCTCGCCGCCGTGGCCGACCGTGCCTCCGGAACCCGACAGCACATCGCAGGGGCCGGCCCGCGACGCGACCAGCCCGGCCAGCCCGCCGGATGCCATCATCGTGCCGAGCCCGAGCAACGCCGCGAACGCGAGCGCCGTCCCGTCGAGCCGAATCTCGTCCAGACGCGGCAGCTCCGCGGGCGCCAGCGGCGCGAGCCCCTCGATGGCCCACCAAGCCAGTATGACGCCCAACGCGACGCCCAGCGCGGCGTGCAGGGCCGCCTCCGCCAGCGGGGCCGCCAGGATCCGGCCAAGCGGCGCGCCGAGCGCCCGACGCACGGCGATCTCCCGAACGAGCCGCGTCCCCGCGGAAAGGAACAGCAGCGTCGCGTTGGCCACCGCCGCGGCCAGCAGCACGAGCGCAGCCACCAGCACCGCGTGGAGCACCGGCTCGAGCGCACCGAACACGTGCTCGTGCAGGGTGGCCACGACCGGGTCGACCCGGCCCCAGTACGGAAGCAGGTCCGGGTCGCCTCCGATGATGCGCGCCAGGTCCGCGGCCGCCTCGTCCGCGCTCCGGCCGGACGCGAGGCGACCGACGAGGTCCAGCTCGACCCCCACCGGCTCCTCCTCCGCCCAGTCGGGGAACGTGCCGCGCAGCGTCGCCCAGACGTCGGTGCCTCCCGGCAGGTCGAGCCCCTCGGGCGCAACGCCCACCACCGTGTAGCTGCGCCCGTCGTACCGCAGTGTCGAGCCGATCAGGCCCGGATCGCGGCCCACCCCTGTCCAATAGTCGTGGCTCACGACCGCCACGGGTGCGGCGCCGAGCTGATCGTCCCGCGCATCGAGGAGCCGGCCCGCGGCCGGGCGGGCGCCCAGCACGCCGAAGAAGTCTCCGGCCACGCGGACCCGATTCACCACGAAAGGCCCGTCGGGCCCCTCCGCCGTGGTGGGCCACGCGCCGAGCGTCTCCATGGCCGCCACATCCACCAGCGCCGTCGTCGCCTCGCGGGCCGCGTCGAACTGATCCGAGCTGAGCGGCACGTGCTCGAGCGCGCTCTCCGCGCTGCGGTGCCACAGAACCACGAGCTCGTCCTGCTCGGTCACGGGCAGGGGCGCGAGCAACACGTGCTGGACCGCGCCGAAGGCGGCCGTGGACGCCGCGATTCCGAGCGCGAGCGTGGCGACGCCGGTCGCCGCCCGTCCCGGGCGGCGACGCAGGCGTCTGGCGGCCAACCTCAACTCGTTCATCGCCACTTCCCGCTCACGGGCGGGTGGAGCTCGCCCGGCTGACGCGGGGCCCGTGGTGCGGGCTAGCGCTCCCCTCGGTCGGCGAGGTCTTTCAACCTAGGATCGTCTCAACCTACGACGGCTCCGGCCGCGGGCCCAGGCCGGGGATGAACGGCCCGTTGCGCAGCCCCACCCGGCGCGCGCCCACCGGCTCGGGCTCCTGCACGGGCGGCCCCGGAACGTACACGTCACCTTCGATGTCGCCCGGCTCACGCCATCCCTCCGGCGCCCGATCGGGCTCCGACACCTCCGTCTCGTCCCGTCGCAGGAAGTGCCGCACGAAGAAGTCCGACACGTCGTCGACGATCGAGTACATGACCGGCACGAGCACGAGGGTCAGGAACGTCGCGAACAGGATCCCGGCGATGATCGCCACGCACATCGGTCCCCACCACGCCGCCTGCTCGCCGCCCCAGAAGATGTCCGGGTTCAGCGCCCGGTACAGGCCGAAGAAGTCGAAGTTCAGCCCGATGGCGAGCGGCGCGAGCCCGAGCGCGGTCGTCGCCGCGGTGAGCACCACGGGACGGAAGCGGGTCTTGCCGCCCTGCACGAGGGCCTCGCGGCGGGTCATGCCGTCGCGCGCCCTCAGCACGTCGATGTAGTCGATCAGGATGATCGCGTTGTTCACGACCACGCCGGCCAGCGCGATGATGCCCACGCCTGTGTTGATGATGCCGAACGGCATCCGGAAGATCATCAGCCCGAGGAACACCCCGATCGTGGACATGAGCACCGAGGTCAGGATGATGACCGGCTTCACCACCGAGTTGAACTGGCTGATGAGGATCAGCGCGATCAGCATGAGCGCCGTGAGGAACGCGCCGCCCAGGAAGGCCTGAGCCTCGTCCTGCTCCTCCTGCTGGCCCGTGTACTTGATGGTGTACCCCGCGGGCATCGCGTCGACGAACGGCGCGAGCGTCTGCCGCACCTCGACCATCACCTCGTTGTTGCCGTAGCCGGCCGCGACGTCCGACGTGATGGTCGCCATCCGCGTCTGGTCCTTACGCCGGATCGAGCCGGGACCCTCCTCGACGCGCCAGGTGGCGACCGACACGAGCGGCACCTGCACCTCCTCGGCCATCACCGTGAGCTCCCGCAGTCCCTCGAGCTCCTGCCGGTACGGCTCGGCCAGGCGGACGATGATGTCGTACTCGTCGTTGCCCGTCCGGTACTTCGCCGCCTCGATGCCGTTGATGGCGCCACGGATCGCGCGCCCGACCTCGGCGGTGTTCAGGTCGTAGAGCGCGGCCTTCTCCCGGTCGACGATGACCGACAGCTCGGGGCGCGCTTCGTCCAGATCGCTCTCGAGCCCGACGAGCTTACGCGATACCGCGGACGACTGGAGCGTGTTCACGAGCCTGTCCGAGAGCTCCTTGAGCACGTCGGCGTCCTCACCGACGATCTCGATGCTGACGGGGGCACCCTGAGGCGGACCGTCCTGCACCTTGTCGATGGTCACCTCGGCCCCCGCAACCTGCTTCCCGATGGCGGCCTGCATCTCGGCGAGCGTCTCGAAGGCGTCGCGCTCGCGGTCCTGGAAGTCGACCAGAGAGACGGTGATGCGCCCGGCCTCGGGCCCGCTGGGGCCACCCATCATGGGGTTGCCGCCGCCGCCACCGCTGCCGGTGACCGCGACGACGGACTCCCAGTCCTGCTTGCCGCCGACCGACTCCAGCTCCGCCTCCAGGCGGCGCACGATGGAGTCGGTGAGCGCGGCCCGGGTCCCGACCGGAGTCTCCACGTCCACCAGCAGCTGCGGCGGCGGAAAGCTCTCCGGAAAGTACTCGATGCCCGCGTTGAAGCGCCCGAACGCCATGATCGTCAGCACGAACACCGCGACCGTGCCCCCCACCGCGATGATGCGGTGGTCGAGCGCCCAGCGGACGCTGCGCTCGTAGGAGTCCATGATGCGCGGCAGCACGCGATCCTGGAACCGGCGGGCCGCGCCCTCCAGCACGAAGCGGTGCAGCGCCCACAGGCCGACGAACGTGGCCGCGAGCATCACGGCGGAGAGCGGGTTCGCCCCCGCGATGACAAGGAACGTGAGCCCCGCCGCGCCGATCAGGGCCCACCGCATGGCCGGCCGCATGGGCCTGGGTGGCGTGCCGTCGAGCTTCATGTACATGGCGCACAGCGTCGGCACGATGACGAGCGCGACGAAGAGCGAGCTCGAGAGCGTCACGATGAGCGTCTTGGGCAGGTACCCCATGAACTCGCCCACCTCGCCGGGCCAGAAGAGCAACGGGGTGAAGGCCGCGAGCGTCGTGGCGGTCGCCGCGATGATCGGCACCGCGACCTCGCCGGTCGCCTTCTTCGCCGCGAGCTTCCGCTCCCAGCCCTGCTCAACGAACCGGTAGATGTTCTCGACGACCACGATCGCGTTGTCGACGAGCATCCCCAGCGCGAGGATCAGGCTGAACAGCACGACCATGTTCATCGAGATGCCCATCATCTTGAGCACGATGAACGACAGGAACATCGAGGCCGGGATTGAGATCGCCACGAACGAAGAGGTCGCGGCGCCGAGGAAGAACAGCAGGATGCCCACGATCAGGATGAGCCCGCTGACGATGTTGTTCTCCAGGCTCGACACCATCTCGGCGATGTCCTCCGACATGTCGGAGGTGATCGAGACCGACGTCGTCGGCGGGAAGAGGGGCTCCATGCCCGCGACCACCGCCCTCACCGCCTCGGCGGTCTCGATGATGTTCTCACCCGAGCGCTTGACGACGTCGAGCGTGACCACCGCGTGTCCGTCCATGCGCGCGAACGTCTCCCGCTCGGTGAAGCCGAAGTCCACCGTGGCGATGTCGCGCACGTAGACCGGGCGTCCGCCGAAGACGCTCACCACCAGGTCCTCGATGAGCGCGGGGTCCTCGAACTCTCCGTCCACACGCACCAGGTACTTCGCCGCGCCGACGTCGATCGAGCCGCCGGGAATGTTGACGTTCTCGTTCTGGATCGCCTCAACCACGTCGTCGAGCGCCACGCCGTAGTACTGGAGCTTGGCCAGATCGACGTCGACCTTCACCTCGCGCTCCAGGCCGCCGCGCAGGTCGGCGCGCAGCACGGAGGGTACCGCCTCGAGCCGGTCCTGCATGTCCTCGGCGATCTCCTTCAACCGCACGAGCCCGTACTGCCCCGAGAGGTTCACCTGCATGATGGGAACTTCGGAGAAGTTGAACTCGATGATCATCGGCTCCTCGGCCGCCTCCGGAAGGTCCGGCCTGGCGAGGTCCACCTTCTCCCGGACCTGCTGGAGCGCCTCGTTGAGATCCACCGAGGTGTCGAACTCCGCGATGATGCTCGAGTAGCCCTCCACCGACGTCGAGGTCAGCTCCTCGATGTCGCTGATGGTCGCGAGATCCTCCTCCAGGATCCGCGTGACTTGGCTCTCCATGTCCGCCGGCGACACGCCCGGATAGATCGTGTTGACGGCGATGATCGGGATCGGCAGCTCGGGGAAGGACTCCTTCGGCGTCGTTCGGTATGCGAGCGAACCCATGATCGCGATGATCGCCAGCAGCACGAGCACGGACGTGCGGTGCTCGATGGCGAAGCTCGCCGGACCGAACTCCTTGAACCGCTCGAGGAGCCCGCCGTCCAACTGACCCCGATCCTCTCGCTGGCGCCCGCCAGCGCTCTCGTTTCGGTTCATATGATCCACGTCAACCCCTCTCCCCCACGATGTTGATCCGATCACCATCCGCGACCGACTTCTGTCCGACCACGATGAGCCGGTCGCCCTCCTCGACACCCGACGTCAGCACCACGAGGTCCCGCCTCGCGGGGCCGATCACGACCGGCCGCACCTCCGCCACCTGTGTCCCCGCGCGCTCCGTGGCGACGAACACCACGTATCCGTCCTCCACACGCACGAGCGCGTCCTGCGGCACCACGATCGCCCCCTCCACGTGCCTCCGGGTGATCGCCATGTCGGCGACCATCTGCGGCTTGATGAGCCGCCCGGGGTTGGTCACGAGCACCTCGATCGCGAAGGTCCTGTTCTGCGGATCGACGGTCGAGCCGACATATCGGATGGGCGCGGTGTAGACCCTGCCGTCGAGCGCGGCGAACGAAAGGACTGCCTCCTCGCCCACCGCGACGTCCGTGGCGTAACGCTCGGGCACGCCCGCCACCACCTTGATGGGGTCGAGCGAGACCAGCCGCGCGATCGGATCGCCGGGGCTGACCATCGAGCCGACCTCCACGATGCGCTCGTCCACGACGCCGGCGAACGGGGCCCGAATGGTCGTGCGCGCGAGCCGCTCCTCGAGGCCGCTCAGATTGGCCGCGGTCTGCTCGGCGGCATACTTCGCCTCGAGATACGCGAGCTCGGAGCCCGCCTGGTCCTCCTCCCACAGGCGCTTGCGGCGCTCCCAGGTCTGGGCCGCGAGGCTCGCCTGCGCCCTCGCCTGCTCGACCTCCGCCGCGAGCACGCGGCCGTCGATCTCGGCGATGGGATCGCCCACGCTCACCCGTTCGCCGCGCTCGACGTGGAGCGTCCGGATGACGCCGCTTTCCTCGGCGGAGAGCGTGACGTCCTGGTGCGCAAGCGCGACCGACGTGAGCCGGATCTCCTCCACGAAGCTCTCCGGCTGCATGGACATCACCTCGACGTTGACCACGCGGGTGAACTCCGGCGCGCCGGCCTCCGCCTCCGTATCGCCCGCCTCGGCCGAGCCGCAAGCGCCCGCGGTCACCGCAAGCAGCGCGAGCGCCAAAGTGGCCCTGGCCGGCGCCCACCGCATCTCCGTAGCCTTCATGTCAGCCTTAGCCTTCATGTCCGTCCCCATGGTGTTCGGTTCCATATGAGTGCCTCCGCCCTCAGGCGCGAGGCTGGACGTCGACGAGCGGCACCCGGCCGGTCGCCTGGTCCAGCCGGGCACGCGCCACGAGGTAGTCGTAGACGGCCTGAGCGTAGTTGAACTCGCTCTGCCGCAGTGCGTTCTCCGCGTCGGTGAGCTCGAGCTGCCCGCTCAGACCCTCGCGGTACTGCGCGCTCGCGATCTCGAAGCCCCGCTGGGCCTGCCCGACCGCGAGCCGCTGCGCGCGCGCCCGAAGGAGCGCCTCGTCGGCGGTCTCGAGGAGCGTGCGCACCTCGCTCTGCGCGAGGTCGACGCCCTGTCGCGTCTGGATCTCGGCCTGCCGCAGGCCCGCCCGCCTCTGATCGATGCGGGCGTCGCGGCTGAAGCCCGTGAAGATCGGGATGCTCAAGCGCACGCCCAC
>Ga0302046_10005438_pt1 | contig 11219 bp, 10 predicted proteins | sample RVTome_11_FD_200261 | JGI IMG/M metagenome (GOLD analysis project Ga0302046, IMG submission 200261) | Soil microbial communities from uranium-contaminated site in the Upper Colorado River Basin, Wyoming, United States - RVT147D111 (version 2) ... | reverse complement strand
CTTTTACGACGACCTCATCCGCGTTTCGGAGCGCCGCAGCCGGCCCAAGCCCAAGAAGACCGAGGACAAAAAGCAGCAAGAGGCGTTCGATCGACTGCTCGCAACCGTGACCTCGCTCGAGGCCGACTACCCGACCGTGTGGGGCTCGGCCGTCAAGCAGACCGTCAAGCGCGTCTATCCCGGCTTCGACGAGAGCTACTACGGCTATCGCAGCTTCTCGGAGCTGCTCGAGCACGCGGCCAAGGAAGGGCTCATAACGGTCGAGCGCGACGAGGAGAAGGGGAACTTCCGCGTCCGCTCGGTGCACTGAGCCGCACCACTGTCGCGGCCCCGCTACCGCACTTTCGCTACCTGGTTCACAGCCGCGCGCACGAGCGGCGCGGACACTGTCGTCACCACGGAAGGTCGACGCCCTCGACGTTATGTCGCAACGGGGTACGAAAGCGGTCAAGGACGGCGTTGAGGTGATCCAGGGCACGCCTACAGCCCCGCTCACCGGTCCGACGCTGTTCCTGCGCCTCTGGCGCGTCAAGGAAGGCAAGCAGGAGCGGACGCGCGCTTCGCTGTTCCTCGTGCGGCCCGGCGCCGGCGACTACATCGTCAAAGAGCTCATCCCCGACATGGAGCTCGATGCGCAGGCGGCCCTCGACAAGGCCGTCGCCATCGCCAAGCGCGGCGACGCCTCCGTGCTCTATCTCAACGCCGACCTCGCGCGCATCCCGAAGCAGCGCAACATCGCCTAGGCTCCTCTTAGCCCGGCCACGAGGCCGGAGCGGGTGGTTCCGCGCCCCTCGAGCTCGGTCCAAAGCCCGCCGGGGTCCGCGTGGAAGACGAGATCGGCCGTGCCCGGCACGACTTGCCACCCGCCTGCCCGGAGCTCCGCGTCGAGCTGTCCCGGCCCCCAGGCGGCATGCCCGGCGTAGATGCGCAGGTCGTTCGTGCCGTCGGCGAGCCGCACCATATCGGGCAGCGCGTCCAAGTCGATCGTGAGGAACACCTTGTCGAGGATCTCGGGCGTCGCGATCGTCGCGGCCGCGAGGCCGCGCACGAGTACCAAAGGCTGGGTCGGCGAGATCGGGCCGCCGCGGAACAGGCGGCCCTCGTAGGCGCCGACGCCGGCCGCGAGCTCGGGGAAGGCCGCGCCCAGCTCGAGGTTCGTCGGGCGGTTGAGCACCACGCCGAGCGTGCCGTTGTCGTCGTTGCGTAACACGAGGATGACGGCGCGCGCGAAGTTCGGGTCGGTGAGGCCCGGCGAGGCGACCAGCAGCGTGCCGTTGCCGACGCTCTGAGCCGCCAGCGGCGCCGTGAAGCCCGCGGCGACGATAGCGAGCAGCGCGAGCACCCGTGGCGGACGTCGGCGCGGCGGTTGCGATGAAGGCTCTGTCATGGCGTCATGATAACCGCGCCGGGGCCGCGCGAGGTGTACCGCAGCGCGTCCATCCCGCGTATGATGCGCGCCCTTCGTCCGGTCCGAGGCATTGGTGGCCGCGGGCGCGCCGGACCGCAGGACTTTGGAGCTGCGTTGACCGCCGATCTTGCCGCTACTCCTGCCGCGCGCGGTTACCGTCTGCCGGCCGAATGGGCAACCCACGAGGCCACGTGGCTTTCGTGGCCGCACAACCGGGACAGTTGGCCCGGAGTGTTCGCGGGCGTCGAGCCCGCGATGGTCGAGTTCGTGCGCGCGCTCGCGGAATGCGAGCCCGTCTATATCAACGTTCTGGACGCCGACCACGAGCGCCACGTCCGCGGCCTGCTCGCGGCCGCTGTGCCACCCGAGCGTCTACGGTTCTACCGCTTCCCGACCAACGACGCTTGGGCCCGCGACCACGGCGCGATCTTCGTGACGCGCGCCACGGCTGCCGACCCTCGGCTCGCCCTGGATTTCGACTACAACGCCTGGGGCGGCAAGTACCCGCCATACGATCTCGACCGGCAGATCGGCGGGCAGATGGCCGAGGCGCTCGGCGTGCCGCGCTACGCGAAGCCGGGCATCGTGCTCGAAGGCGGCTCGATCGAGGTCGACGGCGAGGGCGCGCTGCTCACGACGGAGCAGTGCCTGCTGAATCCGAACCGTAACCCCACGCTCACGCGCGCCGACATCCAGCAGCTGCTGCGCGACTCGTTCGCCGTGCGCGAGATCCTGTGGCTCGGGGACGGCATCGAGGGCGACGACACCGACGGCCACATCGACGACCTGACGCGCTTCGTGGCGCCCGCCGCCGTCGTCACGGTCATGGAGCCGAACCGCGCCGACGCGAACCACGCGCCGCTCGCGGCCAACCGCCGGCTGCTCGACGCGGTGCGCGTCGGGGGCCGCCCGCTGACCGTGGTCGAGCTGCCGATGCCGACGCCCCAGTACTTGGGCGAGCAGCGCCTGCCGGCGAGCTACGCGAACTTCTACATCGCCAACGGCGCCGTGCTCGTGCCGATCTACGGTTGTGCCGCCGACGATGCCGCGTGTGAAATCTTGCGCGACTGCTTCCCGGGCCGGCGCGTCGTGCCCGTCGACTGCCGCGTGCTCATAGCGGGTCTCGGAGCGCTGCACTGCCTCACGCAGCAGGTGCCGGCGGCGCCGGCGACGTCGTGAGCGGAGCGCGAGCGACAACGTGCTTGTGGCGCGCGCCGCTAGCTCCTAATCTTCACGCTGTCGACGGCGCAGGGGCGCCTGAGGTTGTTTAACGCGATGGGTGCGATCTCCGATTTCATCCGCCACCACTATCGTCACTTCAACGGCGCCGCGCTCGTCGACGCCGCCGACGCGTACGTCGAGCACGTGAACTCGGGCGGCCAGATGCTCGTGACGCTCGCGGGCGCCATGAGCACGGCCGAGCTCGGCCTGTCGCTCGCCGAGATGATTCGCCAGGGCAAAGTGCACGCGATCTGCTGCACGGGCGCGAACCTCGAGGAGGACGTTTTCAACCTCGTGGCGCACGACCACTACGTGCGCATCCCGAACTACCGCTACCTTACGCCCGAGCAGGAAGAAGACCTGCTCGATCAGCATTTGAACCGCGTGACGGACACCTGCATCCCCGAGTTCGAGGCCATTCGCCGCATCGAAGGCGCCGTCCTCGACGAGTGGCAGGCGGCCGACAAGGCCGGCCACCGGTATTTCCCCCACGAGTTCATGTACAAGATCCTGCGCTCGGGCGCGCTCGAGCAGCACTATCAGATCGACCCCAAAGACAGCTGGCTGCTGGCGGCCGCCGAGCGCGACCTGCCGATGTTCGTGCCGGGCTGGGAGGACTCGACGCTCGGCAATATCTATGCCGCCCACTGTATCGCCGACGACATCGCCAACGTGCACACCGTGCGCAGCGGCATCGAGTACATGATGGTGCTCGCCGACTGGTATCAGACGACCTGCCACAAGGGCTCGATCGGGTTTTTCCAGATCGGCGGCGGCATCGCGGGCGACTTCCCGATCTGCGTCGTGCCGATGCTCCAGCAGGACCTCGAGCTCCGCGACACGCCGCGCTGGGGCTACTTCTGCCAGATCAGCGACTCGACGACCAGCTACGGCTCCTACTCGGGCGCCGTGCCGAACGAGAAAATCACCTGGGGCAAGCTGTCGGCGTCGACGCCCAAGTTCATCATCGAGTCCGACGCCACGATCGTCGCGCCGCTGATCTTCGCTCACGTGCTGGGAGATTAAGCCAGATGTCCACGCAGCCCAAAACGAAACCTCTACCCGCCGAATGGCAACCGTCGGACTCGGCCGAGCTCTATCGGATTCCGAGCTGGGGCGACCCGTTCTTCTTCGTGAACGAGAAAGGCCACATGGCCGTGCGCGCGCTCGACGAGGAGGGCACGACCATGGACGTCGTCGACGTCGTCAACGAGCTGCGCCGCCGCGGCGTGCAGTTCCCGGTGCTGCTACGGTTCCAAGACGTGCTGCGCGCCCAGGTGCGGCGCGTGAACGAAGCCTTCCGCAGTGCGATCGCCGAGTCGAACTACGGCAGCCACTACCGCGGCATCTATCCGATCAAGGTCAATCAACTCCACGAGGTCGTCGACGAGCTGCTTGACGCGGGGCGGCCGTACGGCATGGGTCTCGAATGCGGCTCCAAGGCCGAGCTCATAGCCTGCCTGCCGCACATCGACGGCGAGACCCTGCTCGTCTGCAACGGCGTCAAGGATCGCACGATGCTGTCGCTGATGATCGCCGGGCAGAGACTCGGGCAGAACATCGTGCCGGTCATGGAGAAGTACTCCGAGTTCACCGACATCAAGGGCCTCGCGTTCTCGACGGGCTACATGTCGCAGCTCGGCGTGCGCGTGCGGCTCGCGACGCGCGGTGCGGGCCGCTGGGCGGAATCGTCGGGCACGAACTCGAAGTTCGGTTTGAACGTGGCCGAGCTCATGCGCATGGTCAACGAGCTCGAGGCGAGCGGCCAGCAGGCGAAGCTCGTGCTCCTGCATTGCCACATCGGCAGTCAGATAGCGGACATCCAAGTGCTCAAGGAGGCGACGAAAGAGGTCGCGCAGATCTACGCTCAGCTCGTGAAGCGGGGTATCCCGCTCAAGTATCTCGACGTCGGCGGCGGCCTCGGCGTGAACTACGACAAAGGCCACCTCGAGGAGGACGCGGGCATCAACTACGCTCTCGAGGAATACGCAAACGCCGTCGTGTTCACGGTCAAGGAAGTCTGCGATTCGAACGAGGTGCCGACCCCTACGCTCGTGACCGAGAGCGGCCGCGCGTTGACGGCGCATCACTCCGTGCTGATCGTGCCCGTGCTCGGCGCGAACACGAAGGACGATCCGAGCCAAGATCTCACGGTGCCCGAGAACGCGGCCGAGCCGCTGCACGCGCTGAACAAGATCCTCACCGCGCTGCCGAAGACGCGCAAACAGTCGGAGCTGCTCGAGGCGTTCCACGACGTCAACGAGCGGCTCGAGGAAGTTCGCCAGCTGTTCACGCTCGGCTACCTGCCGCTCGCGGAGCGGGCGCTCGCCGAGAGCCTGTACTGGCGCATCTGCACGGGCCTCTTGAAGGCGCTGAAGCGCAACAATCATGACGCCTCGCGGCCCGAGATCATCGATCTCGAGGACAAGCTCACCGATCTGTACCTTTGCGATTTCTCGGTGTTCCAGTCGATGCTCGACCACTGGGCGATCGGCCAGCCGTTCCCTATCGTGCCGATCGACCGGCTCGACGAGCACCCGGAGAAGCGCGCAATCATCGTCGACCTCACCTGCGACTCGGACGGTAAGGTCACGCACTACGTGTCGACGCGCGACAACCGCTTCCTGCCCGTGCACGCGACGGTCAACGGCACGCCGTATTACTTGGGCTTCTTCTTGATGGGCGCCTACGAAGACATCATCGGCGACGCGCACAATCTGTTCGGCCGCGTGACCGAGGCGCACGTCTATGCCGACGCCGAGGAGCCCGGCGATTTCTGGATCGAGAAGATCATCCACGGCACGGCTGTGCAGGACATGCTCGCTCAAGTGCAGTACTTCCCGAACGACTTGCACCGCCGCATGAGCGAGCTCGTGCGCGCGAAGATCCAGCAAAACGTCGTGCGCCCGACGCAGGGCATGGAGATCCTCGACCAGTACATGGCCTGCTTCCCGCAGACGACCTACTGCGACACGCGCGACATCGAGCGGGAACACCCGCGATGACGGCACGCCCCCCTTCGGGGACTACCAAGGGGCGCCCGCTGAAGGTCGGGCTCGTGCAGATGGCGATGGGCACGGACCCTAAGCCGAACCTCGTCAAGGCGATCGACGGTGTGCGCGAAGCCGCGAAGGGCGGCGCGCGGCTCGTCGTGCTGCCCGAGTTGTTTCGCTCTCGGTACTTCTGCCAAAGCGAGGATGCGGCGCAGTTCGCGCTCGCCGAAGCGATCCCGGGGCCGAGCACCGAGACCCTCGCGGCGCTCGCGAAGGAGCTCGACGTCACGCTCGTCGCGAGCCTGTTCGAGAAACGCGCGGCCGGTCTCTATCACAACACGGCGGCCGTGCTCGACGCCGAGCACGGGTTCATCGGCAAGTACCGCAAGATGCACATCCCCGACGATCCGCGTTACTACGAGAAGTACTACTTCACGCCCGGCGATCTCGGTTTCCAGGTGTTTCGCACCAAGCCCGTCCAGCTCGGCGTGCTCGTCTGCTGGGACCAGTGGTATCCCGAGGCCGCGCGGCTCACGGCAATGCAGGGCGCCGAGATCCTCGTTTATCCCACGGCGATCGGCTGGCATCCCGAGGAGAAGGCGGGCTACGGCGAGCGCCAGCACGCGGCGTGGGAGACGATCCAACGCAGCCACGCGATCGCCAACGGCTGCTTCGTCGTGGCCGCGAACCGCACGGGCTTCGAGCCGGATCCCTCCGGCTCGGGTGGCATCGAGTTCTGGGGGCAGAGCTTCATCGCCGGCGCGGACGGGCGCGTGCTCGCGCGCGCGCCTGCCGACCGCGAGGTCGTGCTGGTCGTAGAGATCGATCTCGGCGAGATCGATGCCGTGCGCGGCGGCTGGCCGTTCTTCCGCGATCGGCGCATCGACGCCTACGGCGGACTCACGCGGCGCTTCGGCAACGACTGAGTCCTGCCCCGCGGGCTAACCATGAGCGCGAACGCTCCGTCTGCCGCGCCGTGGTACCGCACGATTACCGCGGAGCAGTGGCGTGTGCTTGCCGCCGCGAAATGCGGCTGGATGCTCGACGCGTTCGACTTCATGCTCTACGCGATGGCGCTCGGCCAGCTGCGCGCCTACTTCGAATTCGGCGACGACGTCGCGGGTTTCCTCGGCACCGCGACGCTGATCATGTCCGGTGTCGGCGGCTTGGTGTTCGGCTACGTCGCGGACCGGTTCGGGCGCACGCGCGCGCTCATGGCCACGATCATCGTTTTCTCCCTCGCGTCGCTCGGCGCGTCGACGTCGCAGAGCGTTCTGCAGCTCTTGTTCTGGCGCGCCGTGCTCGGCATCGGCATGGGCGGCGAATGGGCGTCGGGAGCCGTGCTCGTGAGCGAAACGTGGCCGGCGGAGCACCGCAACAAGGCGATCAGCATCATGCAATCGGGATGGGCGATCGGGTACATGCTCGCGGCCGTCCTGGCCGCGCTCGTGCTCGGCAATCCCGACCTCGGCGATGAAGCCTGGCGCTGGCTGTTCGTCATCGGCGTCGCGCCGGCGCTGCTGACGCTCTGGATTCGCCGCAACGTGCGCGAGTCGCCGGTTTGGACGGCGCGCGCGGCGGCCGTGCGGGCGCGCGACAACCCGTTCAAGGCGATTTTCGGGCGCGCGCTCGTCGGGCGCACCCTGCGCATCATCGCGCTCGGTGGCGCCGTCCAGTTCGCGTACTGGGGCCTGTTCTTCTGGCTGCCGCCATTCCTCTCGCGCCCCGTGGAGCAGGGCGGTGCGGGTATGGGCGTGGTCGGCTCGCTGCAATGGATCATCGCCATGCAGATCGGCGCCTATTTCGGGTACCTCACGTTCGGCTTCATCGCCGACCGGCTCGGCCGGCGCCGCACGTTCATCCTGTTCATGCTGTGCGCAGCCGCGATCGTGCCGATCTACGGGCAGATGGCGCGCAGCCCGGCCGTATTGCTGGTCTTGAGCCCGCTGCTCGGCTACTTCGGACACGGCTACTTCAGCCTGTTCGGCGGCCTCATCGCCGAGCTGTTCCCGACGGCCGTGCGCGCCACGGGGCAGGGCACGAGCTACAACGCGGGGCGCATGGCGGGCGCCGTCGCGCCGTTCGCGATCGGCGCGCTGGCGACGTTACCCGGCATCGGCATCGGTCTCGCGCTCGGCGTGACTTCGGCGTTCTTCTTGCTCGCGGCGATTCTCGTGCTCACGCTGCCGGATCGCAGCGGCCAAGCGCTCGAGTAGTCGAGCGCTGCTTGCGCCGTCGCCGGACACACCGTGGCCAGCACGTGCCGTGCGGCGGCGGTTCTACCCCGGGGGGTGGCTGCTCTTGAGAAAAGTCGCGCGACAAACCTTCCACCCTTTGCTACGGTTCACGGGCTGAGAAGAAAGCCGGCCGGGGCGCGAAAGCACGAGCCAGGTCTTCCAGGGAGCGTTTCGGGGATGGCCGACGAACCGGAGAACGCGACCGACACCACACCAGGCGGCGACGTGCCCAGTGCGCCTGAGGTCAGTGCGCAGCTCGAGAAGATTCTTGCGAGCCGCTGTTTCGAGCAAGCCCAGCGTGCCTCGCGATTCCTGCGCTACGCGGTCGAACAAACGCTCGCGGGTCGCGGCGAGCGGCTCAAGGGTTATGCGATCGCGGTCGAGGCGTTCGACCGCACGCCCGACTTCGACGCGCAGTCCGATCCCTTGGTGCGCGTCGAGGCGGGCCGTCTGCGCCGCCGGCTCATCGAGTACTACGCCACGGAAGGGCAACGCGACGCCGTGCGCATCGACTTGCCCCGGGGCGCCTACGCGGTCGCGTGGACGTACACGCGCGGCACAGGTCATACCGCCGTAGCCGACGGCGCCCTCGCGGCCCTGCCCGCCGCGGTTGCCCTGCCTGCAGGGCACGCTCGGCGTCGGCGTCGTTGGCGGCGGGCCCGCACGCTGATCTTGGCGGGCGTCATCTTGACCGCGTTCGCAATCATCATTTTTCAACAACGCGAGTTTTCGCGCCTCGCGCCCGCCGCTTTCCCGACCTTCGCCGAGGCGCTCGCGCAGGGCAGGGCTCCGGTCGTGGTGCTGCCGTTCGAGGACTTGAGCGGCGATGCGCGCTCGCGAGGTCTCGCGCAGACGTTGACCGAGGAGGTTCTCGTGCAGCTCGACGAGCACGACCTCTTCGCGATCGCTGCCGAGTCGGGCGGCGACGTCGAGCTGGGCGCGACCGCCGGCGGCGCGGGTGTCGGCTATATCTTGAGCGGCAGCGTGCGCTACACGCCCGATGCCATCCGCATCACGGCGCGGCTCGTGCTCGGCGGGGCCGGTACGCAACTGTGGAGCGATGCTTACGACGTACCGCTGACCATCGAGACGGCGCCCGTCGAGCAGGAGAGCGTCGCGCGCGCGATCGCGGCCGTGGCCGCGCCCTACGGCCCCGTGTTCGAGGCCGAGCTTGCCCGCACGGCCGCCGCTCCTCGCGAGCGTCTCGGCACTGCCGAATGCATGCTGGAGTACTACGCGTATCGCCGCGACTTCGCCCCCGCGTTGCACGCCGCGGCCCTCGACTGCTTCGAGCTCGTGACGCGCAACGGGCCCGGGCTTGCCGACGCTTGGGCCGGCCTCGCGCTCGTCTATATCGACGCCTATGCGTACGGCTTCGAGGTGGACGCGGGCGGTGAGAACACGGCGCTCGATCGGGCGCGAGAAGCCGCGCGCAGGGCCATGGATATCGACGGCGAGCGACTGTTCCCCAACCTCGCGCTCGCGCGAGTGCAATTCTTCAGCCGCATGGACTTTCGACGCACCGCGGAGCAGGTCGTCGCGTTACGGCCGAACAGCGCAGAGGCGCTGTCGCTCGTCGGCACGATGTTCGCGCTCTCGGGAGACGTCGTTCGCGGCCGAGAAATGATCGATCGCGCCATCGAGCTGTCGGCGAAGCCGCCAGGTAGTTACTTCGCGGGGAAGGTCCTGGCGCACATCGGCGAGCACGACTACGAGGCCGCGCTGGCGGCGGCGCTGCGCATCGACGCGCCGAACTGGCTCATGGGCCACAGCATCGTCGCGAGCGCAGCCGCGCTCGCCGGGCGCACCGATATCGCGGCGCGCGAGAGCGCGCGTCTGCGCGAGCTCAGCTCGACTTCCGGTCAAGACACGGCGACGACGGTCCAGCGTTGGCCGATCGACGAAGCGCTGGCCCAGGAATTTCGCCGCGGGCTCGCCGCAGCGAGGGCGAGCGCGACGCAGTAGCTTTCGTCAGTGCGTGGCGGCTGTCGGCACGAGCGCGTCGACGAGCGCTTTGAGCTCCCGCGTGAGGTCGCGAAACTGCGTCATGGCGGCTTGGGCGAGGAGCACGAGCTCTGCGAGCTCGGTCGGTGTGTCGCGGTCGTCGGCCGCGACCTTGCTCGCGAGCGCTGCCGATCGGGCCTGGAGCTCCGCGATCGTCTTGAGCCCTTCAGCCAAATGCCCGGCCAGAGACGCGCACGCGCCCGAGGTCGCGGATCGCGTAATTGTCAGGTGGTGCTTCATCGGCAGCCTACTCGGACTTGAGCAGATGGCCCGGGATCACGAGCGTCGCGCGCGTGCCGCCAGCGCTCGACTCGACGTCGAGGTAGGCGCCGAAGGCCCGTAGCCGCTGATCGATGCTCCACAAACCGATGCCGCTGCCGGCGGCGAAGGGGCTCGCCTCGCGCCAGGGGCGCGAGAGCCCGACGCCGTTGTCCGCGACCGTGAGGCGAATCGTGCCGTCGCGCGAGGGGGTCGTCGCGACCTGCACCCGGCTCGCGCGCGCGTGCTGTCGCACATTGACGAGCAGCTCGCGCACGGCCTGGTAGAGCGCGGCGTTGACCTCGGGAGGGAACCGCAGGTGGGTCTCGCCGAGTAGAACGCGGCAGTCGATGTCGCCCGCCGCGCCGAAACGCGTGCAGAGCTCCACGAGCGCCGAAAGCAAATTGCCTTGGGTGACGTCGGAGGGGTCCATGGAAGCCGAGGGGAAAGTTCCGATCGGGCGACTATCGGCAGGCGGCGCGTCCCCGTGACGTGTCACACGGTATTCCGGCCTTGGATGCCTGATGCGGCGCGGCCGGGGCGGCCGACGTTACGTGCTCGCGGAGGTTAAATGTGTCACGCGCGCGCGGCTCGGCGTCACTGTGTCGAGATACCGTTCGAATTCGTCGGCCGGTAACGGCTTGCTGAACAAAAAACCCTGCGCTTGATCGCAGCCGGCCGCAGCGAGGAACGTGCGCTGCTCCTCGAGCTCGACGCCCTCGGCGACGACCGTGAGGCCGAGCTTCTTGCCCATCGCGATGATGGCTTCGCAGATGACCGCGTCGTCGGGGGCCGCGTGGATGTTCTGCACGAAGCTGCGATCGATCTTCAAGGTGTCGATGGGGAACTGCCGCAGGTAGCTCAACGACGAGTAGCCCGTCCCAAAATCGTCGATGGCCAGGCTCGCGCCCGCGTCCTTTAGCGCGTTGAGCATGGTCTTGGCGGCCTTGACGTCCTGCATGAGCAGCGTCTCTGTGATCTCGAGCTCGAGCGACTGCGGCTTGATCGCGTGCTTCCAAATCGCCCGCAGGGTGGTGTTCGCGACGTCGCTGCGCGCGACTTGCTCGGCCGAGATGTTGATGGCGAGGCGTAGGGTCG
>Ga0302046_10005436_pt1 | contig 11220 bp, 5 predicted proteins | sample RVTome_11_FD_200261 | JGI IMG/M metagenome (GOLD analysis project Ga0302046, IMG submission 200261) | Soil microbial communities from uranium-contaminated site in the Upper Colorado River Basin, Wyoming, United States - RVT147D111 (version 2) ... | reverse complement strand
AGGCGTCGAGCAGCGCGGCGTCCCAGGAGGCGTGACGGGACGGCAGCAGGTGCGGCGGGCGGTCGGTGACCAGGCGCCACAGCGGGCCCTCGTAGCGCGGGTAGACGTCGAGGTAGTCGAACCCCGGATCGGCCTCGCGGCACGGTGCGGTGAGCGCCGCGAACAGCTCCTCGGCCAGGACCTGGCGGGTCGTGCGTACCAGCCGGTAGGCGATCGAGCCGGGGCTGGCGCGGCCGCTCCAGTCGTCGAGCAGCGCGCGGGTGGCGGCGCGCCGCGGGCCGGCGCCGCCGGCGCGGTCGAGGGTCGCCACCAGCAGGTCGCGCCAGCGCTCGAGGAAGAACGCCGAGTCGTCGAGCTGGATCGAGAGCATGTCGGCGTGGGTCGCCGCCGGGAGGGCGCGCAGGCGATCGCGGATGCGCCCGGCGCGGGCGGCGGTGACGAAGCCGCCGTCGCCGAGCACAGCCAGCTCCTCACCGCCGACCGGGCGGGCGTTGGCGCTCCACAACAGGCCCTCGGGCGGATCGCGCAGGCGGGGCGCCTCGGCCGGCGGCATCAGGCCGTCCCAGCCGGCGGTGCCGTCGGCCCACGAGGCGGGGAAGCGCGGGTCGTAGCCGCCGCGCCGCTGCGGCAGGCGGCCGGCGATCGTCCAGCCGATCCGTCCGGTGGCGTCGGCGACCAGGACGTTCTGCGTCGGCATCCCGGCGCGGTTGGCGAGCGCCATCGCCTCGTCGATGGTGTCCGCGTCCTCGAGGCCGATCAGCTCGAGGCCGACGGCGCCGTCGCGGTGGGCGAGCCAGGAGGAGGCGAGCGGGCGGCCGGAGGCGTCGGCGCCGACGACCGGCCCCCAGATCGTCTCGCGCACCTCGAACGGAGCGTCCTCGCCGCCGGCGACCCGGATCGTCTCGCCGACCACCTCGAACCGCCGCGGACCGCCGGGGGTGAGGTAGCGGCCGGGGTCGGCGGGATCGACCTCGATCGCCACCAAATCGGCGGTGTCGGTCTGGGAGTTGGTGAAGCCCCAGGCGATCCGGCCGTTGCTGCCGGCGACCACCGCCGGCACGCCGGGCAGGGTGACGCCGTCGACCCGGCGCTCCGCACCGTCCGGCCCGGTCCACGCCAGCGCCGCCCGGTACCAGATGTTGGGCAGGCCGAGGTCGAGGTGCATGTCGCTGGCGATCATCGCGCCGCCGCCGGCCGCGCGCCCGCCGGCGACCGCCCAGGCGTTGCTGCCCGGGATCGTCTCGGCGCTCTCGATCTCGGAGATCTCGAATCGCCGGGCCCGCTCCGGCGGCGGCTCGGCGCCGAGCGTCCGCAGGTCCCACACTTCGGGCCCCGGGGGCGGCGGGACGGGCAGCGCCGGCCCGGTCAGCGGCGCGTCCCAGGAGTTGCCCGGCGGGAGCAGGAAGTCGACCATCTCGGCCGGCATGAGGTCGCGGATCAGGCCGTAGCCGCGTTCGCGCTCGATCAGCTCGCCCTGCAGCGTGTTGTACATCGCCAGCACGGTCAGCAGGGTGTCCTCGGGGCGCCAGGGAGCGGGCTCGGTGCGCAGGAGGAGGTACTCGAACGGCGGCGCGCCGAGGTCGGCGAGGCCGGTCTCGACCCCCTGGGCGTAGGCTTCGATCAGCGCTGCCAGCCCCGGCGGGCTGCCGGAGAGGAAGCGCCGGGCGCGGTCGCGGAAGCGGTGGATGCGCAGCTCGCGGTCGGCGTCGACCGCGGCGGCGCCGAACAACTCCGACAGCTCGCCGGCGGCGCGGCGGCGCTGGAGGTCCATCTGGAAGAAGCGCTCCTGGGCGTGCAGGAAACCGAGCGCGAACGCCGCGTCGCGCCGGCCGGCCGCGCGGACGGTCGGGATGCCGAGGGCGTCGCGCTCGACCGTCACCGTCGCGCCGAGGCCGGCCACCGCCAGCTCGCCCTCGAGGCGGGGGAGGCTGGCGCGCAGCTCATGGCGCAGCCACAGCGCGCCGGCGCCGGCGGCGACGAGCAGCACGACGACGAGGATCCCGAACGCGCGCCCGAGCCGGCGCGGCCGCGAGCGGGACGGGCGGCGGGGCGGAGCGGGCTCCGGGCGGTCGAGGGGCGCGGCGTTCATGACGGGCTCTCCGGGAGGCGGCGGCCCGCGCGGCTCCGGCGGCGTCGCCGGCCGGGACGGGCCGGCTCCATCGGCCGCAGATCATAGCCGGCGATCCGATAGAGTGCGCCGGTGCGCCGCGCGGTCTTCGTCGCCCCGTTCCACCTCGACACCACGGTCCGCTTCCTGCGCGCCGCCGCCGGGCTGCCCGGCGTGCGGCTGGCGGTGATCAGCGCCGAGCCCGCCGAGCGCCTGCCGGCGGCGGTTGCGGGGCGGCTGGCCGGCTACCGGCAGGTCGGCGACGCCCTCGATTCGTGCACCCTGGCTGCCGCGGCCGCCGACCTCGCGGGCGACCTCGGCGGGCCGCCCGAGCGCCTGCTCGGCGTCCTCGAGCACCTCCAGGTGCCGCTCGCCGAGGCGCGCGAGCAGCTCGGGATCGACGGCATGTCGGTGGCGGCGGCGCACAACTTCCGCGACAAGGGCCGGATGAAGGACGTCCTGCGCGCCGCCGGCGTGCCGTGCGCGCGCCACAAGCTGGTCAGCGACCCGGCCGAGGCCGAGGCCTTCGCTCGTGCGGTCGGCTTCCCGCTGGTGGTGAAGCCGCCGGCCGGGGCGGGCGCCAAGTCGACCCACCGGCTCGAAGGCGCGGCCGACCTCGGCCAGGCGCTGGCGCTGTTTCGGCCGGCGCCGGAGCGGCCGCTGCTCCTCGAGGAGTTCCTGCGCGGCGCCGAGCACTCGTTCGACAGCGTCTTCGTGCGCGGCGAGCCGGTCTGGCACTCGCTGACCCGATACCTGCCGACCCCGCTCGAGACGCTCGAGAACCCGTGGATCCAGTGGTGTGTGCTGCTGCCGCGCGAGGTCGACGACTCGCGCTACGACGAGGTCCGCCGGGTCGCCTTCCGCGCCGTGGCCGTGCTCGGCATGGGCACCGGGCTGTCGCACCTCGAGTGGTTCCGGCTCGGCGACGGCCGGATCGCGGTGTCGGAGGTCGCGGCGCGGCCGCCGGGAGCGCAGATCGTGCCGCTGATCTCCTACGCCCACGACCTCGACCTGTTCGCCGCCTGGGCGCGCCTGATGCTGTTCGACGAGTTCGAGCCGCCCGAGCGCCGCTGGGCCGCCGGCGCGGCGTTCCTGCGCGGCCAGGGGCGCGGCAAGCGGGTAGCCGCGGTGCGCGGCCTCGAAGAGGCGCAGAAGGAGCTGGGCGAGCTGGTGGTCGAGGCCAAGCTCCCCAGCCCCGGCCAGCCGGCGGCCGGCACCTACGAGGGGGAGGGCTACGTCATCGTGCGCCACGCCGAGACCGAGGTCGTCGAGCGGGCGCTCCACCGGCTGGTGTCGCTGATCCGGGTCGACCTCGAATGAAGATCCTCTTCTTCTCCCCCGGCTTCCCCGGCGAGATGCCGCTGTTCAGCCGCGGCCTGGCCGAGGTCGGGGCGACCGTCTGGGGGCTCGGCGACCAGCCCGTGGAGTCGCTGCCCGAGGGCGTTCGCCGGGCGCTGTCGGGCTACCTGCGGTTGGCCTCCCTTTGGGACGAGGAGGCGGTGGTGACCGAGGCGCGCCGGGCCCACCGGCAGGTCGGCTTCGACCGCGTCGAGTGCCTGTGGGAGCCGGGAATGCTGATCGCCGCGCGCGTCCGCGAGGCGCTCGGCCTGCCCGGGATGACCGTCGCCGAGACCGTGCCGTTCCGCGACAAGGAGGCGATGAAGCGGGTGCTCGACGCCGCCGGAATCCGCACCCCGCGCCACGCCCGCGCCGCCACCGCCCGCGCGGTGCGGGAGGCCGCCGAGCGGATCGGCTATCCCCTGATCGTCAAGCCGATCGCCGGCGCCGGCTCGGCCGACACCCACCGGGTCGAGAGCCCGGGCGAGCTGGAGGCGGTGCTGCCGCGCCTCGGCCACGTCCCCGAGGTCAGCGTGGAGGAGTTCGTCGAGGGCGAGGAGTACACGTTCGACACGGTGTCGATCGGCGGCGAGATCGCCTACTTCAACGTCGGCTGGTACCGCCCGCGGCCGCTGATCGCGCGCACCGTCGAGTGGATCAGCCCGCAGACCGTGGCGCTGCGCAACGTCGAGGCGGGCAAGCTCGCCGGCGGCCGCGCGATGGGTCGCGCGGTGCTCGAGGCCCTCGACTTCCGCACCGGTTTCTCGCACATGGAGTGGTACCTCAAGGCCGACGGCGAGGCGGTGTTCGGCGAGATCGGCGCCCGGCCGCCGGGCGCGCGCACCGTCGACACGATGAACTTCGCCTGCGACCTCGACCTCTATCGCGGCTGGGCCGAGGCGGTCGCCCACCGCAGCTTCACCCAGCCGGTGGTGCGCCGCTACAACAGCGTCGTCGTCTTCAAGCGCGCCCGCGGCCAGGGGCGCATCCACCGTATCGAAGGGCTTCAGAACCTGCTCGCCCGGTTCGGGCCGGGGGTCGTCGCGGTCGACCTGCTGCCGGTCGGCGCGCCGCGGCGCAACTGGAAGCAGTCGCTCCTGTCGGACGGCTGGGTGGTGGTCCGCCACCCCGACTTGGCGAGCGCGCTGGCGATGGCGGACGCGGTGGGGACGGACCTGCAGATCTTCGCGGGCTGAGCCGCCCGACGGGCCGGGCTACCGGTCGACCCAGTAGTTCGGCGCCTCCTTGGTGATCACCACGTCGTGGGCGTGACTCTCCTTGAGGCCGGCGGCGGTGAGCTGCATCATCCTCGCCCTGGTGCGCAGCTCCTCGATCGAGGCGCAGCCGGCCAGCCCCATGCCGGCGCGCAGGCCGCCGGTGAGCTGGAGCAGCACCTGGTGCAGGCTCCCCTTGGACGGCACCATGCCCTCGATGCCCTCCGGCACCAGCTTGCCCAGCTCGCCGTTGTCGCCGCCCTGGAAGTAACGCTCGGCGCTGCCGCGCGCCATCGCGCCGAGCGAGCCCATGCCGCGGTAGGCCTTGAACTGCCGCCCCTGGTAGAGGATGGTCTCGCCCGGGCTCTCCTCGGTGCCGGCGAACAGCGACCCGATCATCACCGCGTCGGCGCCCGCGGCGAGCGCCTTGGTGACGTCACCGGTGAACTTGATGCCGCCGTCGGCGACCAGCGGCACGCCGGCCTCGCGGGTGGCGCGGGCGCAGTCGAGGATCGCGGTGACCTGGGGGAGCCCGGCGCCGGTGACCACCCGGGTGGTGCAGATCGAGCCCGGTCCGATGCCGACCTTGACCCCGTCGGCGCCGCGCTCGATCAGCGCCCGCGCGCCCTCGGCGGTGGCGACGTTGCCGGCCAGCAGCGGGGTCTCCGGGAACCGCTCCTTGACCGCGGCGACCGCGGCGAGCACGCCGGCGCTGTGGGCGTGCGAGGAGTCGAGCACCAGCAGGTCGACCTTGGCCGCCACCAGCGCCGCCGCGCGCTCGAGGTCATCGCCCGAGGCGCCGATCGCCGCCGCCACCCGCAGCCGCCCGAACGAGTCCTTGCAGGCGTTCGGGAAGTCGATCATCTTCTGGATGTCCTTGACCGTGATCAGCCCGGTCAGGTTGCCGGAGGAGTCGACCACCAGGAGCTTCTCGATGCGGTGCTTGTGGAGCAGCGCCTTGGCCTGCTCGAGGGTGGTGCCCGGCGGTACGGTGACCAGATCCTCGCGGGTCATCAGCTCGCTGACCAGGCGCTCGAGGTTCTCCTCGAAGCGCAGGTCGCGGTTGGTCAGGATGCCGACCAGCCGGCCGCCGTCGTCGGTCACCGGCACGCCCGAGATCTTGTAGCGCGACATCACCTCGAGCGCCTCGCGGATGCGGGCGTCGGGGCGGATGGTCACCGGGTCGACGATCATCCCCGACTCGCTGCGCTTGACCTTGTCGACCTCGCCGGCCTGGGCGGCGATCGCGAGGTTCTTGTGGACGACCCCGATCCCGCCCTCCTGGGCCATCGCGATCGCCAGCCGCGCCTCGGTCACGGTGTCCATGGCGGCCGAGACGATCGGCACGTTGAGGTCGATGCCGCGGACCAGCCGCGAGGCCAGCTCGACGCGGTTGGGATGGACCTCCGAGTACCCCGGGACCAGGGTGACGTCGTCGAAGGTGAGGGCGACGGGGAAGACGGATTCGGGTGTGCGGTCGTCGCTACGCTGGTCGAGCATACGGGATTCTATGTCGAATCCCGGTGGGGGCGTCCAGGGCAGGCGGCGGGAGCGTGAGGTCGGGGAGGGCCGCACCGCGCGGGGCCGGCCCTCCGGTCCCTGCGGCGTCTCTGAAAGACGAAGAATCGCCGGTCCTGCCCGTTCGCGACGGCTGCTATCCTCGCGTCACCTTCCGATGAGCGCCGACGCCGAGCCGAGCCGCCGCGCCCGCGGTCCGCGCGAGCTGCTCCTCAAGCTGCTGGTGGTCGCGGTGGCGGCGGCGCCGCTGTTCGTCCTCGCCTGGGCCTTCCGCGCCGAGCTGGCGGCGGTCTTCGTCGACCGCCTGATCCTGTTCGCCTCCACCCGGCTCTCCGAGCAGGACCGGGAGCGCTACCTGCGCCTGCTCGCCAAGGAGACGCCGGGCCTCTACCGGCCGGTCCCCGAGCCGCTGGTGGGGCGGACGATGATCCCGCGGACGACCCGGCGGTTCCGGGGCGCCGAGGTGGTGACCAACAACGCCGGCATGCGCGACGCCGGCGACTACGCGCTCGGGCGGCCCGGCGTGCTGCGCGTCGTCTGCCTGGGCGACTCGGCGACGGTCGGCGTCGGCGGGCCGGAGGAGGACCGCTGGTGCGACCAGCTCGAGGCGTTGCTGCGCGAACGGCTGCGGCCGGAGGGTACGCCGGTCGAGGCCTACGCGCTCGCCGTGCCGAGCTGGACGGCGCTCAACGAGGCGACCTACCTGGCGAGCCGGATCTCCGACTACCGCCCCGACCTCGTGCTCGGCCTGCTGATCCACAACGACGTCGACCTGACCGCCGGGGTCTCCGCCACCGGTCACCAGACCACCGCGTTCAGCCCCGAGCGGCGGCGGGCGGGCACCGGGGCGCCGTCGGCGTCGCTGCCGTTCCGCTTCGGCGTGCCGCGGCTGAACCTGCTGTCGAGCGGGCTGGGCTCGGAGAGCCGGCGGCGCTGGCGCACCGGCTTCGACGCCTGGCGGCGCCTGGAAGAGCTGCTCGAGCGGACCGGCGGCCGGCTCCTGCTCGGGGTCGCCGCCGGCGTCGATCCGCTGTTCGACGAGCTGGTCCGGCACCACCACGCCGCGAGCGGGCTGCGCTGCCCGCTCATCCTCACCGGCTGGGGCGAGAGCCGGCTGCCGCACGATCCCCATCCCGCCCGGCGGGGCCACGCGATGATCGCCGGGCACTACCTGCACGCCCTCGCGGCGCTCGGCTGGCTCGACCTCGACCTCGCGGGGGCGCCCGAGCTCGCGCCCGGTCTCGACCCGGCGACCGCGCACCCGCCGCGCCCCGAGCGCATCCGCGAGCTGCAGGAGCGGGCGGCCCGGCGGCTGCCTGAGCGGCTCGACTTCGACGACCTGGACGCCGACGGGGTGCGCGGCCTGCTCGGCGGGGTGGTGCCGCGGTCGGACGCGGAACGCCTCGGCGGCGGCGCCTGGGGCTCGACCGAGACGCTCTTCCTGCTGCGCCGCCGGGAGGGCAGCCGGAGCGTCTCGGTGGCGATCGAGGTGCCGCCGCGCGAGGAGCTGTTTCCGTTCGAGCTGGAGCTGAGGACGCAGGACGGTCCGGCGGCGCTGCTGCGCCTCGCCAGCGGCGGGGAGACCGGCCGCCACGAGTTGACCGCGGCGCTCGGGACGGGCGGCGAGCCGGTGATCGAGGTCGCGCTCTCGACCGGCTCGTACTGGTGCGAGATCGGCGATCCGACGATGAAGAGCTACCGTCTGCTCAGCGCCACCCAGGACTGAGGGCCGGTCCGGGGGGTTGGACCCCCCCCTCGACCTACGACGCGGCCGCGGCCGCGCCGTGGCACTTCTTGTACTTCTTGCCGCTGCCGCAGGGGCAGGGGTCGTTGCGGCCGACCTTGTCGCCGTCGCGCTTGACCGTCACCGGGCGCTGGGGGACCGCCTGGCGCGGCGGGGCGCCGAACACGGAGGCGCCGGCGCCCGGGCGGGCGGCGGTCGGGGCGGGCGCCGAGGCGCGGCGGCGGCGCTCGGCGGCGAGCTGTTCCTCGCTGACCGGCTCGAGGCGGAAGAGGTTGCGGATCGCGGTGTCCTCGATGCGCTCCTTCATCGACTGGAACAGCTCGTAGGACTCTTTCTTGTACTCCTGCTTGGGGTCGCGCTGGCCGTAGCCGCGCAGGCCGATCCCCTCCTTGAGGTGGTCGAGGGCGAGCAGGTGGTCCTTCCACGCCTGGTCGACCACCCGCAGGAGGATGTCGCGCTCGAAGACCCGCGCCAGCCCCGGGCGCATCGTCTCGAGCCGCCCGTCCTTGTCCTGGTACTTGGCCTCGATCGCCCGCCACAGCCCCTCGCGCAGCTCGTCGATCCCCAGCTCTTCGAGGTCGAGATCGAGGCCGTGGACGTCGAGGTCGTAGAGCGCCAGGACCTCGGTCGACAGCTCGGAGAGCTGCCAGTCGCGGGGGTCGCTCTTCTCCGGGCAGTACTTGTCGATCTGGTAGTCGAGCACGTCGCGCGAGATCTGGAGGATGTACTCGCGGCCCTCCTTGCCGTCGAGGATGTCCTTGCGCAGACGGTAGACCTCCGTCCGCTGCTTGTTCATCACGTCGTCGTATTCGAGCAGGTTCTTGCGGATCTCGAAGTTGCGCCCCTCGACCTGCTTCTGCGCCCGCTCGATGGCGCGGCTGACCATGCCGGCCTCGATCGGCTCGCCCTCCTCCATGCCCAGCCGGCCCATCAGCTTCTTCACCCAGTCGGCGGCGAAGATCCGCATCAGGTCGTCTTCGAGCGACAGGAAGAAGCGCGACGAGCCGGGGTCGCCCTGGCGGCCGGAGCGGCCGCGGAGCTGGTTGTCGATGCGCCGCGACTCGTGGCGCTCGGTGCCCAGGATGTGCAGGCCGCCGGCTTCGAGCACCTCCTCGCGCTCGGCCTTCCACTGCTCGCGGTTGCGGGTCAGCGCCTGCTGGTACTCGAGCGGCTCGGTCTCGGGGTCGGCCTCGGCGCGCGCCATCCCCTCCGGGTTGCCGCCGAGCACGATGTCGGTGCCGCGGCCGGCCATGTTGGTGGCGATCGTCACCGACCCTTTGCGCCCGGCCTGGGCGACGATCGACGCCTCGCGCTCGTGGTACTTGGCGTTGAGCACGACGTGCGGGATGCGCCGCGGCTTGAGCATCTTCGACAGACGCTCGCTCTTCTCGATCGACACCGTGCCGACCAGCACCGGCTGGCCGCGCTCGTGGCAGTCCGCGATCTCGTCGACCACCGCGTGCCACTTCTCCTGCTCGGTGCGGTAGACCAGATCCTCGCGGTCGTCGCGGACCATCGGCATGTTGGTCGGGACGACCGTGACGTCGAGCTTGTAGATCTGGGCGAACTCGCCGGCCTCGGTGTCGGCGGTGCCGGTCATCCCCGCCAGCTTGCCGTACATCCGGAAGTAGTTCTGGAAGGTGATCGTGGCGAGGGTCTGGTTCTCCTGCTTGATGCGCACGCCTTCTTTGGCCTCGACCGCCTGGTGCAGGCCGTCCGACCACCTTCGCCCGGGCATCATCCGGCCGGTGAACTCGTCGACGATCACCACCTCGCCGTCCTTGATCAGGTATTCGACGTCGCGCTCGTAGAGGTGGTGGGCGCGCAGCGACTGGTTGACGCCGTGGAGCACCTCCATGTTCACCGAGTCGTAGAGGTTCTCGAGCGCCAGGAGCTTCTCGACTTTGGCGACGCCGTCGTCGGTCAGCGCCACCGTGTGCGCCTTCTCGTCGACCAGGAAATCGCCGGTCGTGTACTTGCTGCCGTCGGACTCCTCGATCTCCTCGCCGCGCTCGAGCTTGGGGATGATCGCGTCGATCCGGTAGTACTTGTCGACCGACTCCTCGGACGGGCCGGAGATGATCAGCGGCGTGCGCGCCTCGTCGATCAGGATCGAGTCGACCTCGTCGACGATCCCGTAGTAGTGGCCGCGCTGGACCATCGATGCGAGGTCGAACTTCATGTTGTCGCGCAGGTAGTCGAAGCCGAACTCGTTGTTGGTGCCGTAGGTGATGTCGGCGCCGTAGGCCTTCTTGCGCTCGGCGTCGGGCAGGTCGTGCTGGATGACGCCCACGGTCATGCCGAGGAAGCGGTAGATCTCGCCCATCCACTCGGCGTCGCGGCGCGCCAGGTAGTCGTTGACCGTGACCACGTGAACGCCCTTGCCGGCGAGCGCATTGAGGTAGACCGGCAGGGTCGCCATCAGGGTCTTGCCCTCGCCGGTCTTCATCTCGGCGATGCGCCCGCGGTGGAGCACCACGCCGCCCATCAACTGGACGTCGAACGGCCGCATGCCGACCGTCCGGCGCGCCGCCTCGCGGACCACCGCGAAGACCTCGACCAGCAGGTCGTCGAGGCTCTCGCCGTCCTCGTGCCGCTTGCGGAACTCGGCGGTTTTGGCCTTCAGCTCGGCGTCGGAGAGCGCCTCGGTGCCGGGCTCGAAGCCGTTGATCGCCACCACCAGCGGCACCATCTTCTTGACGTCGCGCTCGTGCTGGCTGCCGAAGACCTGGGTCAGGACCTTGTTGATCATGATCGGTGGTTCGCCTGCCCGCCGCGGGCTCGCGCGGCGGCGCCGCGGCGGGTCGGTTCAGGGGGATGGGCGCGCGCCGCCGCCGGCGCGTTCAAAGCCACGGGCAGCTTAGCAGATCGGGTGGAGCCCGAAACGATCGCGGGCGCCCCAGGACTGCGCCACTGGGGAGGAGGCGCTGCTTTAGCCGGCCGGGTCTTCCAGCAGGTAGCTGGCGGGGTCGACCGGGCGGCCGTCGACGTGGACCTCGTAGTGGAGGTGATAGCCGGTCGAGCGGCCAGTGTTGCCGACATAGCCGATGACGTCGCCGCGGCGCAGCTCCTGGCCGGGAGTCACGGTCAGACGGGCGAGGTGCCCGTAGCGGGTGGTGGTGCCGAAGCCGTGGACGATCACCACCGCGCGGCCGAGCCCGCCGAGGTTGCCGGCCCGCACCACCAGCCCGTCGGCGGTGGCGCGCACCGCCTGGCCGGGAGCGGCGGCGATGTCGACCCCCTGGTGGAACGCCCGTGCGCCGGTCAGCGGGTCGCGGCGCATGCCGTAGCCGCTGGTC
>Ga0302046_10005435_pt1 | contig 11221 bp, 9 predicted proteins | sample RVTome_11_FD_200261 | JGI IMG/M metagenome (GOLD analysis project Ga0302046, IMG submission 200261) | Soil microbial communities from uranium-contaminated site in the Upper Colorado River Basin, Wyoming, United States - RVT147D111 (version 2) ... | reverse complement strand
GGTCGCCTCCTTCGTGGACGTCACCGAGCGGAAGAAGATGGAGGATCTCAAGGTCCGTAAGCTTCTTCTCGCCGTGGAGCAGAGCCCTTCCGCCATCGTCATCACGGATCTCGACGGGAACGTGGACTACGCAAACCACAGGTACAGCCGTATGACCGGGTGCACCGTGAAGGAGGTCCTCGGCGGGGAGATGCCCCACAACTGCAAGATCCCGGAGAGGGAGCTGGAGGAGATGCGGACGGCGGTCCGGTCGGGGAAGGATTGGCGCGGGGAGTTCGAGTGTCTCCGGAAGGGCGGGGAGACCTACTGGGAGTCCACCTCCGTGGCACCGATCCGTACGGAGGAGGGGGAGATCACGAACCTGCTGTGGGTGCGCGAAGACATCACCGAGCGCCGTCTGGCGGACCAGGCGCTGCGCGAGGCAAGGGAGAAGTTCCAGAACCTCGTGGAGACGATCTCCGACCAGGTGTGGGAGGTCGACACGAAAGGGAGGTACACGTACATCTCTCCCAAAGTGCGCGATCTCCTCGGATACGAGCCGGAAGAGGTGACAGGGAAGACCCCGTTCGACCTCATGCCCCCCTTCGAGTCCCGCAGGGCGGCGGAACTTTTCGGTGCGATCGCCTCCGGGCGCAAGCCGTTCCAGGGGCTGGAGATCATCTTCCTGCACAAGACGGGGCGTACCGTGGTGATCGAGAGCAGCGGTGCGCCGTACTTCGACGAGGAAGGGATCTTCCGCGGGTACCACGGCGTGGACCGCGACGTGGGGGAACGGAAGCGCGTGCAGGAGATGCTGAAGCTCAGCGAAGAACGGTTCCGGCAGCTCTTCGAGCAGAACGAGGAGCCGCAGTTCCTGTTCCGAAGCGGCACGCCCGAAATCCTCGACGTCAACACCGCGGCGGAGCGGGTGTACGGGTTTTCCCGCGAGGAATTGCTGAAGGGGGGTGTGTCCCTGTTCGTCCCGCCGGAAGGGACGCAGGCGTTCGACGCGGCCATCAGCGGCATCCAACCCGGGAGCGGGGTGAGTATGGAACGGACGACGCACGTCCGGAAGGACGGGACCCGGATCACCGTCTCCCTCCGGGGGAAGGCGATCTGTACGGAGAGCGAGCTCATGGCCTACTGTTCCTGCCGGGACATCACGACCCGGATCCGGATGGAGGAGGAGGCGAAGCTCCACCAGGCCCAGCTCATGCACGCCAACCGGATGTCCTCGCTGGGGATGATCGTCTCCGGCGTCGCCCACGAGGTGAACAACCCGAACAACCTCGTCATGTTCAACGCGCCGATGATCCTCACCGCATGGGACGACGCCTTGCCGGTCCTGGACGCCTTCTTCCGCGAGAACGGCGATTTTTCCCTGGGGGGGCTTCCCTACTCCGAGATGCGGGAGGTGGTGCCCAGGCTGGCGACGGGGATCTCCGACGCCTCCGCGCGGATCAAGGCGATCGTGGAGAACCTGAAGGATTTCGCGCGGCAGGATCTCCCCAACCGCCGGGCTCCCGTCCAGGTCAACGACGTCGTCCGCCTGGCGGTCTCCATCCTCAACCACGAGATCCTCCACACCACGCACCACTTCGAGGTCGCGTACGGAGAGGATCTCCCCCCGGTGATGGGGTCGTCGCAGCGGCTGGAGCAGGTCGTCATCAACCTCCTGAACAACGCCCTCCAGTCCCTCTCCTCGAACCGCCAGGGGATCCGGGTGACGACCCGCCTGGCCCCGGAAACGGGGAAGGTGGAGGTGTGCGTGGAGGACGAGGGCGTGGGGATGTCCCCCAAGGTGCTGGCGCGGATCAAGGAGCCGTTCTTCTCCACGCGCCTCGAAAACGGGGGCCTGGGCCTGGGGGTGTCCATCTGCCGGTCCATCGTCCAGGAGCATGGGGGGACACTCGAATTCGAGTCGGAGGTGGGGAAGGGGACCCGGGTGGTCGTTCGCCTTCCGGGGATCGGGAGTTCGATCGGTGACGATGCAGAAGGCCTCGCATCGCAGATCCCCTCGGGAGTGTGAACGGTGGTGCCTGCGGCGGCCGGATCCCCTGTCCTGCTGGTGGACGACGATCCCCGGTTCCTCTTTTCCTGCGGGGTGACGCTGCGCGCCGCGGGGATCTCCCCGGTCGCCATGATCGAGGACAGCCGGCAGGTGCTCCCCTTCCTCAAGAAGAACGGGGGGAGCGCGGTGGCCGCGGTCGTCATCGACCTGGCCATGCCCCACCTCTCCGGCCGGGAGCTGCTGCAGAACCTGAAGGAGCGGTACCCGGAGCTCCCCGTCGTCGTGATGACCGGGCACAACGAGGTGGCGATCGCCGTGGAGTGCATGCGGGCCGGCGCCTTCGACTACCTCGTCAAGCCGGTGGAGCCCGCACGGTTCGTCTCCTGCATCCGGCGCGCGCAGGAGGTCCGGTCGCTGCGGGCGGAAGTCGACTCCCTCAAGGAGCGCTTCCTGTCGGGTCATCTCCGGAACGCTCCCGCCTTCGGGGAGATCGTCACCCGGAGCGGCAAGATGCTGGCCGCCCTCCAGTACGTCGAGGTCGTCGCCCCCTCCCGGAACCCCTTGCTGATCACCGGGGAGACGGGGACGGGGAAGGAGCTGGTGGGCCGCGCCATCCACGCCGCCAGCGGCTGCCGCGGGGAGCTGGTGTGCGTGAACGTGGCGGGTCTGGACGACGTCCTGTTCTCCGACACCCTCTTCGGGCACCGGAAGGGGGCGTACACCGGTGCCGACCACGCGCGGGAGGGGCTGATCGCCCGGGCCGCGGGCGGGACCCTGTTCCTGGACGAGATCGGGGACCTGAACGAGTCTTCCCAGGTGAAGCTGCTCCGCCTCATCGAGGACCGGAAATATTACCCCCTCGGCGCCGACGTCCCCAGGGAGACCGACGCACGGATCGTCTGCGCCACCCATCGCTCCCTCGAAGGATCCCTTTCCAACGGCCGATTCCGGCGGGACCTGTATTACCGGCTGTCGGGGCACAAGGTCCATCTCCTTCCCCTTCGGGAGCGGAAGGAGGACATCCCCATGCTCGTGGACGTGTTCCTCGCCGAGGCGGCGCAGGCGGAAGGGAAGCGGAAACCCACGCCGCCCGCGGAGCTGTACACCCTGCTGTCCACCTACGACTTCCCCGGGAACGTCCGCGAGCTCCGGATGATGGTCTTCGACGCGGTGCTCCGTCACACCGGGGGGGTCCTCTCCCTGGAGAGCTTCCGGAAGACGGTCGGGACGAGGGCCGCGTCGCCCGCGGGCGAGGCGCTCGCCGACGCCGCGGCGCCGGCCGGCCCCTCTCCCCTCTTCGGCGGTCTTCAGCGGCTCCCCACCCTCAAGGAGGCCGTGGACCAGCTCGTCGCCGAAGCCTTGGCGAGGGCACGGGACAACCAGGGGATCGCCGCCTCCCTCCTCGGCATCACCCGCCAGGCGCTCAACAAGCGGCTGGTGCGGGGGGCCCGGGTGGATAAAGACGGGGCAGAGCCGGGGGGATAGCGAAATGGCCCCGATCCCGTCCCCCCGCGTCCTGTTCGTCGACGACGAGAGCGGGTTCCGGTTCGCCGCCGCGGTGGCGCTGCGCCGGGGCGGCTACCGCGTGGAGGAGGCGGCGGACGGGAAGGAGGCGCTCGCGAAGATCCTGTCCGCCAGAGACGCCGGCGACCCGTTCGACCTCGTGGTCACCGATATCCGGATGCCGGAGATGTCCGGCATCGAGCTGATCGACGCCTTGGTGAAGCGCGGGGACCGCACGGCGGTGTGCGCGATCACCTGCTTCGGCGACATGGCTCTCGTCGCGGAGCTCGCCGGGAAAGGTTGCACCGCGCACCTGGAAAAACCGTTCGACCCGGAGAAGCTGGTGGCGTGGATCGGCGGGCAGCTGGGGAGAGGAGGAGGATGATGCGGATTCGAACGATGCTGGTAACGACCGCCCTCTCCACGCTTCTTGCCGGAGGGATGCCGTCGCCGAATGTCCTCGCGCACGACGCGCACCGGCACGGGGCGCCGCCGTCGGACAACGCGGTCTCCTCCCCGCAAGCCCCCAGGGAAAAGGTTCCGCGCCGCCTCGACGAGGGGGAGCAGCGCCGCTACTTCACCGACACCCGGCTGCTGGACCAGGACGGACGGGAGGTGCGCTTCTACACCGACGCGCTGCGGGGGAAGATCGTCCTCATCAGCTTCATCTACACCAGCTGCACGGACATCTGCCCGATCCTGATGCACAATCTCACCGACGTGCAGGCTTCCCTCGGCGACCGGTTCGGGAAGGACGTCTTCTTCGTCTCCATCAGCGTCGACCCGGAGGACGACACGCCGGAGGAGCTGAGGAAGTACGCGGAGCGGTACGGCGCGAAGCCCGGCTGGATCTTCCTCACGGGCCCGAAGAAGGACGTCGACGCGGTGATCCGGCGGTTTGGAGAGTTCATGGCCGATTTCGAGGAGCACTCGATGACGTTCGTCCTCGGGGACGTGAAGAACGCCCGCTGGTCCAAGATGCGCGGCGACCTGCCCCCGGGGATCGTCCTGGCCCGGATCCTCGACCTCCTCTCGCGGAGGGAGGACGGGGTTTCGTGGTGACGGGGTCCGGGGGGGCGATGATGCGCCGGGATCGGAGAGTTGCCATCTCCGCACGGGTATTGGCCGCGATGGCGCTGGCGGCGGCGCTGGCGTGTCCCCCTCCGGTCGCGCGGGCGGAGGATGCGAAGGGGAGCGGGACCGCAAAAGAGGTATCGTCCGGTTCGATCACCGTCCGGCTCCACGACGTCCTCCTGCTGGACCAGGACGGGCGGGAGGTGCGGTTCCCGGGGGACGTGATCGGGGACCGGGTCGTGGTGATCGACACTTTTTTTACCACGTGCACCCTCATCTGCCCGATCCTCGGCGCGATCTTCTCCGACCTGCAGGAGCAGCTGGGGACCCGGCTCGACCGGGAGGTGCGGCTGATCTCCATCTCCGTCGACCCCCTGACGGACATCCCGCCGCGACTGAAGAAATACGCGGAACAGTGGGAAGCCCGGCCGGGGTGGCTCTTCCTGACCGGCGAGAAAAAGGCCGTCGACCGCGCGCTGGAGGGGATCGGGATGTACTCCTCGAACTTCGCGGACCACCCCGGGGCGTTCCTCGTCGGGGACGGGCGGGGGGGAAAGTGGACCCGGTTCAACGGGTTCGCCACTCCCGAACAGCTAAGGTCCCGCGTGGAGGAGCTCCTCTCCGAGCGGCGCGGCAAGGTCCCCGCACGCTAGGCGGACCCGGCGCGCCGGACGGTCTACCGGGCGCCGTTCAGGAGCGACAGCAGCGCCTTCGCTTCCATGTAGCCGCTGATCATGCGCCCGTCGGGCAGGATCATCGTCGGCGTCCCCTCGATCTTCAGCCGATCGGCGAGCCGGATCGTTCTGTCCACCGCATCGGTCTTGCAGGCGGGCTCGGGAAGGACCTTGCCTTCGAAGGCGTCGTCCAGCAGCTTCCCGGATTTTGCGCAGACCACCGCCAGGCACTTCCGGTAGGTGGCCGTGTCCTTCGGGTTCCGGGGGTACGGCATGACGAGGAACGCCACGTCCGGATCCTGCGCCGCCGCCTTCTTCATCTCCCCGTGCAGTCTCACGCAGTAGGGACACGTCGGGTCGGACAGGACGATCGCCGTCTTTCCCGCCGCTTTGCTCCCGATCCGTATGGCGTCGTTGACCGGGATGGAAGCGACGTCCACGCGGTTCAGGTCCTGGTACCGCAGCCCGGTGAGGTTCTCCATGTCGGCCAGACGGATGAACTGCCCGTTGAAGAGGTACTTCAGGGAATAGTCCAGGTAGATCGGATACGTCTTTCCGCCGCGCGCGACGTCCACCTCCCATATCCCGGGGAACGGCCCAGGCTGGACGCCGACGACGTTGTCCACCACCTTCCCGAGGACCTTCCCCGCCTCCTCCTTCGTGAGCTTGTGGCACTCCGAGCAATCCCCGGTGGCCCCGGCCTCCTTCCGGAACGCCGCGGCGGGGGCGGACAGGAACAGGGCGAGAAACGCGACGAGGACACAGGCGGACAGGAACGGCTTCATGTGGAATCTCCTTTGGCGTGGACGGATGGATGGATTGATTGTACACTGCTCCCCCGGTCCTGTTGCCGAACTTTTGACGCCGCGGTCAGGGAGCCGTGAGGCGTCGATACCGAAAATAGTTATTGTTGCCTCCTCCGGTTTTTGGGAGAATGATGTCGTTCCAAATACCGCCTTGGGGGTACGAATGGGACGTCCGACGACCGTGGGTTCTCCCGGTAAAAGGCTCCTCCCGGCAATTGTTTCCATCTCGCTGTTCCTATCTCTCCTGATCCCGGGCGCGGCCCCCGCGGCCGACGTGACCTTCTCCTCGAAGACGTACGGCCTGTTCTACCAGAGGGAACTCCCCGGGGGAGAGAAGGACCGGTATGCGCCGCTGTATGAGTACCTCTCTGCGGACGCGGCGAACCTGGGCGATATGCCCATCGCCTTCCACTTTTACGGCTGGGGCCGCGTTGACCTCGCGGAAGAGAGCGGCTCCGGAAGAACGTCCGGTGAGATCGGCAGCCTCTACATGGAGTACCTGCACCCCCAGGGGAACGCCCAGGCGAAGCTGGGGCGGTTCTTCCTCACGGAGGGGGTGGCGATGGATATCATCGACGGCGCGTTCGTCAAGGCGACGACCCCCGTCGGGCTGGGGGTTTCCCTTTACGGCGGCGTCCCGGTGGAGTACTCCATCCTGAGCGGCGCCGACAGGGCGGACTCCATCTACGGGGGGCGGGTCTTCTTCGCCAAGTCCGGCTTCGCGGAGCTTGGCGCCTCGTACCTCAAGGAGGACGGATCCGTCGAGAGGCTGGACCGCGAGTTGTACGGCGGCGACCTGTGGGTGCGCGTCGCGAGCGGCGTGGAGCTCACCGGGCAGGCGTCCTACAACCGGACGGTCCGCGAGATGGCGTCGGAGCGGTATGCGGTACGGATCGTCCCCGGCGCCACCGTCGACATCTCCGCCGGCTACGAGGCGTACGAGTACGCGGGACTCTTCCGGTCGGCGCTGCACCCGGCGTTCGTGGTCGCCACGGCGGACAACAACGACAAGGTCCAGTCGATCTTCGGCATCGTGGATTGGGAGTTCACCCCCGGCTGGACGGTGGAGGTCGTGGGAAAGAACATCCGGCACGACAAGTCGGACCCCGGGGACGCCAACCGGGGGGAGATCGGCGTGCGCCGCTCCTATAACGACAAGAAGGACGTGGCGGGGATCGTAGCCGCCTTCGTCGCCGCGGACCGCGGCGAGAACGAGTACAGGGAATACCGCGCCTTCGCCTCGTATTCGCCGGAGAAGCTCCGTCTGACCCTGGACGCCATCGCCCAGCAGTACGAAAGGGCGCCGCTCCCCGGCAGCGGGGAGAAGAACGCGTACCAGGTGGTCGCGACGGCGGGGTACCAGCTCCTCGCGGCGCTGAACCTCTCCGGCAACCTGACGTACACGGAGAGTCCGATCTTCGATAAGGATTACGCGGGGCTGGTCCGGTTGAGCTACGACCTGGGCACCGTCACGGGAGGGAAGAAATGATGCGCCGCGCCTACGCCGCGAACATCCTGGGGGCGGTGCTTCTCGCCCTGCTGTTCGGTTGCTCCGCCGTCTCGAAGACCCCGTCGGTGCCTCCGAAGCACCCGGAGGACCTGGCGGCGGGCCGGGTCAACTGCCTGGAGTGCCACGAGAACGTCTCCACGGGGGCGCTGAAGCCCTACGGGACGTTCCGCCACTCCCGGGTGTTCATCAGCTCCCACGGCACGTATTCGCGCCAGGGGCAGAGCCTGTGCTCCTCCTGCCACGCGCCCGCGTTCTGCCAGACGTGTCACGCGGGGAAGGAAGAGCTCAAGCCGAACGTGAAGATGGGGGACCGGCCGGACCGGATGGCCCCGCACCGTGGTGATTACCTGGTCGCGCACCGGATCGACGGGCGCCTCGACCCCGGCTCGTGCTTCCGGTGCCACGGGAACAAGAACGACGTGAAGTGCAAGCAGTGCCACAAGTAAGGAGGAAAGTAATGTCGGGATTCCGTAAGGACCGGCCCTTGAGGCTTTTCACATGGCTGTTTCTCCTGGGGGCCGTCGCGTTCGCCGCCGGGTGTTCGACCGCCAACGACGCGGGAGGGGGGTCGGCGAACCACGTCCTGCCGTCCGGAAGTTCCGTCCCGGGATGGACCGTCCCCGCCGGAGGGTCGCAGCACGCGATTTCCGCGACGCAGGAGTTCGCATCCGCCGGGACGCTTGGCTCCTGCACCGAATGCCACGGCCCGGATTTCCGGGGCGGGATCTCCCGAGCCTCCTGCTTCGGAAACTCCACCGGCTGCCACCACGGGACGATCCCGGGGTGGGCCGCCGCCCCCCCCGCGACCCAGAACCACGGGGTTTGGGCCAAGCGGGCGATCGGGGACGGCAGCTTCTTCGCGTGCCAGATCTGTCACGGGAGCGACTTTTCCGGCGGCGGGGCGCAGGTGACGTGCTTCAACAACGCCGCCTGCCACGGCGCCGGGGTCCTTTCCCCGCACCCGTCGGCTCCCTGGCGCGGCGCCGGCTACACGCACACGAACACGGACCCGTCGAACGCGCCGGTATGCGCGCAGTGCCACTTCCCGGGGTCGCCGAACAACCCGCCGAACCACCCGGCCGCTCCCGCCCCGGCGGGGACGCCGCCCGGATGCTTCAACAGCACGCTGTGCCACGGTGATGCGGCGGCGGTGCCGCACCCGGTGGGCGCCACCTGGGTGACGACGCCTCCAGCGGCCCAGCCCCATGGGAACGAGGCGAAGGGGGCCCCGGTCTCGACGACCGGATTCGCCTATTGCCAGGTCTGCCACGGGACCGGGACGACGTCTCCTTCGAACTTCGGAGGCGGCTCGTCGGGTGTCTCCTGCTACCCCTGCCACGGGGGGACGCACCCGCACCCGGATGCTCCTTGGCGCACCTCGGCCGGGAGCACCTACAACCACACCAACACGGACACGGCGAACGCGCCGGTATGCGCGCAGTGCCACTTCCCGGGGTCGCCGAACAACCCGCCGGACCATCCGCCCACGCCCGCCCCGGCGGGAACGCTGCCCGGGTGCTTCAACAGCACCTTGTGCCATGATGGGGGCAGCGGGGCCCCGCATCCTGTCCCGTTCAATGACAGCGCCCATTTCACGGAAACCGCCGCCACGTTCCCGGCGAATTGCAGCGCCTGCCACGATGTCTCCGCACCGTCGGTGAAATCGGGGCCCGTCTGCCAGACGTGCCACGTCGCCGAGTCGCCGCTGACCTCGCTCAACTGCACCTCCTGCCACGCCAATCCGCCGGACAGCGGGGCCCCCGCGGGGACGGCGTACCCGAACATCGAGGGCGCTCATGCCGAGCACATCGCCTTGAACGGCGCGGGGACGCCGATCTCCTGCGACACCTGCCACAACGGGCTGGGGAGCGGAACCCTGAACCATTACAACGCCGCCAAATCCCGGACGCCCCCCGGGGACGCGGCGTTCCCGGCAACATACGCCGCGCAGACCGGAGCGTCGGCGTTCGACAATTCGGCCGCTCTCAGCTGTTCGAACGTGAGCTGCCACGGCGGACAGGCAACCCCCAACTGGCAGACGGGCACGCTCGATGTGAACGCCCAGTGCACGATTTGCCACGTCTCCGGGACGACCCAGTTCAACAGCTACAACTCCGGGGACCACGTGTTCCACGTCAACGTCTTCGGGACGAGCGCGTTCACGTGCAATCTATGCCATAACTCCACCTCCCTCGCGGTGAACCATTTCACCGCGCTCGCCACCCCGGAGATGGAAGGTCCGGCATCGGCGACTATCGGAGGGGGGAGCACGCTCATCCCCGCCGGAAACTATGATCCCGCCACGCAGTCGTGCTCCCCGGACGCGGGAATCTGCCACGGAACCAGAACCTGGTAGGTTAAGGGGGCTTCCTACGGAAGGGCGTTCCGGCCCCGGGGAACGAGGTTCCCCGGGGCTTTTTTTCTGCGCTCCACGGGGCCCGTTCATGCCCGTCGGGTGTAGGCTGCGGCGATGACGACTCCCGCCGGAAATTCCCCGACGCATGCGCACGCCCGCGTCTACGCGGGGCTCGTCCTCACGATGGTCTTCTGGGGGAGCGCCTTCGCCACGTCGAAGATGCTCGTTCTCGAGGTGCCGCCGGAGGTGGGGGCGGCGCTCCGGTTCGGCCTGGGCTCCCTGCTGATGATGGCGATCCTCTTCCGCCGGTCGGCGAAGCCGGTCCCCGCGCGTGCCGACTGGGGGCGCCTGGCCGTCGTCTCCCTGGTCGGCGTCACGGGGTTCAACACCCTCTTCTTCCACGGGCTCTCCCTTGCGCCCGCCTCCGACGCCGGGATGATCATCCCCACCATGTCTCCCGTCTTCACCGCGATGGCCGGCATGCTCTTCCTGGGCGAAGGGGTCCGCTTCGACCGGGTCGCGGGGCTCGCCGTTTCGCTCGCGGGGGCGGTTCTCTTCTTCGGGGATGTCCTCTTTCATACGGCGGGGCAGGGGGGCCGCGTGTGGGGGGACGCGGCGCTCGTCGGGGCCGCGATGTGCTGGGCGGCGGCCTCCATCCTGTCGCGCCCGCTGTCGGTGCGGATCGGCGCGATGCCCACGGCCTCGTGGACGATCTTCCTCGGGAGCGTCGTCCTGCTGCTGGTCTCCTCCCCCAGGCTCGCCGCCGTTCCGTGGGGGCAGCTCACGGGCCGCTTCTGGATCGTGCTGGCGTACGTGGTGGTCTTTCCCACGGTGATCGCGTACATCCTGTGGATGGAGGGGATCCGGGCGATCGGGTCGGGGCCGACGACGTCGTTCATGTTCCTCGCGCCCGTCTTCGCGCTCCTGATCGCCGCCGCGCTGCTCGGCGAGCGGCCCACTGCGCTTCAGGGTGCGGGCGGCGCGCTGATGCTGCTCGGCGTGGGACTGGTAAATCGTCCCGGGGCAGGGAGATCGTCGCTCAAGGGGCGAGGATCGCCCGCAAGCCCGTGATCAACCGGTCGATGCCTTCCAAGGCGGTCTTCTCCCGCAAGCTTCCGTAGGCGATCCGCAGCCAGCACCCCCGCTTCACGCCGAACGTCTCTCCGGGGATGACGGCCACCTTGTGCTCCCGAACGAGCCGTTCCGACAGGACGATGGCGCTCATCCCGGCAGTCACCTTCACGAACAGGTAGAAGGCGCCCGTCGCGGGGGGAACTTCCACCAGGTCCGGAACGGCTGCGATCCGCG
>Ga0302046_10005434_pt1 | contig 11223 bp, 10 predicted proteins | sample RVTome_11_FD_200261 | JGI IMG/M metagenome (GOLD analysis project Ga0302046, IMG submission 200261) | Soil microbial communities from uranium-contaminated site in the Upper Colorado River Basin, Wyoming, United States - RVT147D111 (version 2) ... | reverse complement strand
GCGAGAGATTTGTGCTCAGCCTCAGAAGGTCCAAATACAGTTTCACCGATAGACTGCCATGCCCTTACGCTTTCTTCAACTAGCATTTTCATTTCATGAGGTTCGATAGAAAATGCCGAATCGACACCGCCGTCGGCCCTGTGTAAGGTAAAGTGTTTCTCAATCACCGAAGCCCCGAAGGCAATAGATGCAACCGCGACGCCAATTCCCAGAGTATGATCTGAAAGGCCAACTTCGCAGTTGAAGAGAGCACGCATATGAGGAATAGTGGCGATATTGGAATGCTTCGGGTCAGCCGGATATGTGCTCGTGCATTTCATCAAGATGAGATCATGGTTTCCTGTTGACCGGACAATGTCGACCGCTTCCGCAATTTCTCTTACTGTTCCCATCCCAGTAGAGAGAATCATCGGCTTGCCGCAAGCCGCAATTCTCTTCAATAGGGGGATGTGCGTGAGCTCAAATGAACCGACCTTATAGCATGGTACTTGAAGATTCTCTAGAAAGTCTACCGAGCTTTCATCAACTGGTGTGGAAAAGCAGAGCATCCCCAATTCAACGGATCGTTTTATGATCTTTTCATGCCAATCCCAAGGCGTGAATGCTTTCCCATAAAGGTCATATAGAGACTGGCCGTACCACAAACTCTTCTTGTCCTGGATAAGGAAATCCCTTTCTTTGACATCAAGAGTTAAAAGGTTCGGTGTATATGTCTGGATTTTTAGCGCATGAACACCCGAACTTGCAGCTGCTTCCACAATCTCCAAGGCGCGCCGTAATGATTGATTGTGATTTCCTGACATCTCCGCGATGATAAGCGGAGGTGAATCATCCCCTACCTTTCGCCCGGATATGTAAACATTGTGGCCCTTCATTCGAACAGTAGCACTCCTTAATAAGCGTCTGAATCTCCCATCGCAAGAAACCACCGATCCGGCAAATCCTTGAGGGAATTACCCAATAGTCGGAATCCAAAGTGTGTCGCGAATGCGCGTTGAGTGAACCCAAACGACTTCAATTGCACAACTTGCGGGTGATCTTCCGTCAACCAGCATGACATGACTGACGCACCTTCACTGGCAAAGTAGCGGCAGGCTCCATAAACTAGCTCCCGAAACATCGCAGCATTTTCGTAGTCTCCTCCCCACTCTAGGATTTGCCCATGTTTCTTTCCATCTTTCTGAAAGGATTTTGCCACAAGGTAGCCGTTTGATGTCCTTGGGGCGCGATTTCGAATGAAGAAATACGAGTGTGCCGGCTTAGCGACATACCTCCAACTCAGGTAGGAAGATGTTTTGCGGATAGAAACACACTTTGGAGGAACGAAGGCGCTTACAAGTGCCGCCATTGGGTCATCGAACAAAGTCACAGGGACTATTTCAAGACCCGGATCACGGACACCACGACTTTCAGCTGTGTCCAATTCAAAGGCTACAATGTCACGTCCGGGTTTCCACCCAGACAGTCTTGTAAGGGGAAGCCACGAATTATCGTTTGGAAATCCGAATATAACTTCCATCCCACGCGCTTCGCACTTTTTATAGAGATTATTTGTCAAGGCAATGAAGTGTTCGACGCTCCTGAAATCCATGTCAACTCCTAAGTGTATCCCCAAGCCGGCTACGACGATTCGGCCTCCAACATCTATGGAGACAGGGAGCACGGCAAAATGGGCCACAACCCGATTATCTGAAACACCAAAGCTAATGACAGTGTCGCCGAACGGGCAGCCTCTATTCATCCAGCGCCATGATTCATTTGTGTGAGAATACCCGATGCGAGCAAAGAAATCAACAATGTTTCTCTCAAATCCCTCTACGGAACCGGGAAACTGTAACCCTGATTGACTTCCTGAAATCATGTCGTTATACCACCATCAACGACAATTGTCTGGCCAGTTATGAATGCCGCATCATCAGACGAAAGGAATCTAACGAGGGACGTAATATCTTCAGTTCTACCAAGTCTTCCCATTGGAGTCCTTCGGACGATTTGCGCACGTTGCTCATCATTGAGACCGTGTGTCATTTCAGTCTCCAAGAATCCTGGAGCGATCGAATTCACCGTGATGCCCCTACCGCCAAGCTCCCTTGCGAGGCTTCTCGTGAAGCCATCGAGTCCAGCCTTCGTAAGAGAATAAACCGAAAGTCCCCTGAATCCTGAAACGCCGACAATTGACGTTATGGTGATAATCCTACCCCGATCCTGCGTTAGCATTTGGCGTACACAAGCCCGGGTCAGGGCAATCGTACCCATGATATTCACATCAATAATTTTCTTCATTTTCAATTCATCCTGCAATGCCACAACGTCTTGATGTGCAATACCTGCATTGTTCACGAGTACATCAATCGATCCGTACATTTTTTGAACTTCATTTACAAAAGCCGCGACCGCATGCCCATCAGAAATATCACACTCCTTGAACAGGAATCTTGAGGGGAATCGCTTCTTCAATTCTTCAATAGACTCCGTTGTTGTCCTACTGAATGTCGCTACAAATGACGAATCAACGTTCAGGAGAAAATCCTCCACTATACCCCGACCTAGCCCGCGGCTACCGCCACTCACAATAATAACGGTCTTAACCATCGCTCATCTTCTTGTTATTTTTTCATTTCTTTTTTCAACACCCTCTACAATCTTGATATCTCTCGGTATTTCGTATCGACTCAACTCCCTATTACACTGCTCTTCAATAGCCAGAATAAGTTCCCCCCTATCCGTGTCCTGGAGCGCCATCACCTCTGCGACGACTATTTGACCCATTATTGGGTTTGCAGACCCCTTTACCCTGACATTTTCGACTCCACTCACCTTTAATATCACCCGCTCAACTTTTTGCGGATGCACTTTCACTCCGCCCACATTTATGATCTCTGACTTTCTTCCGAGAAAGAACACGCGATCATCGGTGACTTCAACGAGATCTCCCGATGGAAACCAATTAGTGTCTCTTTGACCATCCAACTGTTTCCCGAGGTATCCGAGCATCCTCTTTGGGGACTTCACATATAGTTCATCGTTCACTACTTTCAACTCCACGTTTCCAACCGGCCTCTTGAGATAGTCTCTCGGGAAACCGGCTTTGCCATCGTTAACCGAAAACGAGGAGCCGATCTCGGTTGTTGCATACACCTGAACAATCTTAGCATGAGGAAAACAGTCCTTTAGCTGGTCAAGGAGGTTCTGTGTCGAGGCTTCTCCTCCCAGTGTAACCTGCTTTAAGTCGACGGCTCTTGAATTTTCTTTGCTCATTCTTCCTAAGAAGAAACGCCAAAAAGTAGGCGTTGCTGAAATGGAATCGACCTCTTGCCTCAAGAGAGCCTCGAATACATCCTCAAAGTTCCTAGATTTGGGAACAGTAATGGTGTCAGCATTTACGACAGCGTGCAGAAGTTGTTGAATACCTGCAAAATGGTTCAATGGGTAGATCAGAAGCCAATTTCGGAAATCTTCGCCTGTGTTGGTTGAACGAATCTGCGAAACAAGTGTATCCCAATCGTATAGGACAGGCTTTGGCGCGCCAGTTGTTCCTGTTGTGAGGATAATGATCATGCCACGCTGAATCGCTCCCTCACCGGCTACTCCAACTGGTTCAACGCCGACCTCAGATGACTTGTAATGCAAAAGGCGCGGAATTGCAGCAACATCACTGGTTACCCATAAATCGGTGTCCTCCGAGAAAACTATGCCGGCCCCGATTTCTCTCTGAATTTCTAAAATCTCTCCGGAATTGAATTCTGAACTAAGCACACAGGAACGGCATTGCATCCAGTCGAGAGCAATTAGGGGAATCATAATGTCCAAGGCTTTGCGCAAATGAAAGTAGTAGACCCCTTCAGTCACCGGCAGGGAGTTTTTCGCTTCACACACCATATTCAATGCCTCAGCATAAGTAATTCGCCTGTCCCCGTCACAGACAAACACTCTCTTGGGATTCTGTGTCGCTGCTCTCTGGAAGACTTTATGCAGCATTCTACTTCTTCCCGTCCTTGCCCTTATAGAAATCCACTATCTCTTCAATATTCCTGGGGAACACCCCCAGCCCGAAGGGCTCATGTCCAAATTCGCGTTCAAGCTTTACAGAGAGAGTCGCCACATCGAGAGAATCTAATCCAAGACCATCCGAGTAAATTGAGGCCTTTGGATTGACTTCGTCGAGGTTTTTCCCCCGTTTGGATAAAATGTCGCGAATAATTTCTGCAACCTTATCCTTCGGCTCCGGCATCTTGACAGGTCCTTTCAGTATTTATCACAATCACAGTTGAACACCAAAACTCGGATCTGTATGTCGAAACACCAGTTGACGACCATTGTGTTCCATCTCGCCCGGAATCTCATTGAATCCGACCATTTTCAAAAGCTTGATAGACGCCATGTTTGATCGAAGGACATGCGCGTGAAGAGTACATTCGGGCCAAATAGCTCCGATTTCGCGAACAGACAATCGAATCATCAATTTGCCAAGTCCTTTGCCCCGATACTCATTAGCAATCGAGTAATCAAGGGTGGCACGATCCCCTTTCTTGTTCCATCTAACCTGGCCTGCGGGCCTGCCATTGACATCCATAACCCATATCCTGCATTCTTCAGACATGAGAGATTGGCCAAACCAATTTTTGTGCGCCTCGATCGAAATTTCAGCATGATTGAAAGCATTTGCCCTAACAAGAGGATCGTTAGCCCAACAAAATAAGAGATCCTCGTCAAGCAATGTTGCTGGCCGTAATGTTGCTTTGATTCTCAAATCTCCACAAAGAATATCCGCTACCCGCTCTGCACCACAACCGTCAACCAGCGAGAAAGCTCGTTCAGACATGACATTCAACGCCTCCACGTCATCAAAGCACCTCTCTATAGCTCCGACAACATCATCGACGCGTACATGAGCCGAGCGGCCAAGAAGAAATAGTAGTCCGAGTTGATGAGCATACTTCGATACCTCTTCCTGGTTTACGGCAATTGTGGTGACAATTGCAGGGACACCAAGACAAAATCTCTCTATCGACGTCGTCCCACCTGCCCCCAAACAGATATCTGCAACCATCAAGAGGTCACCCAAGTGAGGAAGATCCTTATACACTGTGCAATTCCCGCGGTTTCGGGCAAGCTCGTGAATTCTCTCATCTTCTACACTATCCCTCCCAAGAACGATGTCAATTTGAATTCTGCGAAGGTGCGGGGTTGCGAAAGCTTGAACCGCCTTCAGTGTTTCGTTTGTCGGATCCCCGGATCCATAGTAGATGAGCGCTCGCCCTAAATTCCGCCGTTGCGCCCTCTTTCCCATCCGCAATTGCCGATAAACGGGGTCAAGAAGGGCATATCTGGGACCAGCGAACAAAGACGCTGAATCGGAAACCAATGTTCGATATGCTGCATGAACTCCTCTCGTGTCGAGAACGTTCTGATTCAACAACAAATCGCAGTCGTGATTGACCGTCATCAGATCGTCAATCACCATCATCTTCAAGCCCGCATTCCGGGCCGTTTCCTCCCATTCTCTCCCAATTCCATAATGATCAGCGATGAGCCAACCCTCCTCGAGGTCTTCCCTCTTTATTACCTTAACGGTATCTTCCGCATCTCGTCGTTGATTAGTACCGAGCCACACTTTGGAATCGAAGGGATCTTGACGAAGGGGAGGATGGAAACCGACGGTAGAGAGTCTGATGATATTGTGACCACTTCGCTCAATGAAATCAAAAGCACCATCTGATGAGTTTCGCATCATAAAGGTGCTTGCGTGACCTCTGTGGTTCAGTTCTCTCGCAAGCGTGACACACCTTTGTAGGTGTCCTGAACCAATTTCCCGAGAGGAGTCAACCCTGAAGATAAACATTTCTCACACAATCTCGCGAACCAGCATAAATGCCTCAGCGGCGTCTGCGCTTATGACCGCACCCCTCCATTTCGCAAGGTGTATCACTCCTTGCATTGAGCGAGGATGTGGCCAAGCCCGCATCTCACTCTTGTATGCCTTCAACGCATCAAGCTTCGTCTTTAGATATTTTGAAACGTCGACAAAATAGTTCGGCGCAAATTGCGGATGCTGAACAACACTTTGCCACTCTGTACTTGAAGGCACTTCAAACGAAAGTATCCTGCGAACAGCCTGGTCGTTGATAGGTCTGCATGCCGTGACGACGGCCTTGTGGGTGATCATATGATCCACATTCAAGTCGCCGGCAAAATGCGTATAGACAATTTCAGGCGAGAACTTCTTCACGGCGGATTCCACGATCTTCACAACATCAAGAAGGTCGACGCCATCCATTCGGTTGTCGGGAAGACTATGAATCTCAAGCTCCCGTACACCCAAAATCGAATTTGCGCGCCGCGCCGCGGCATTCAATCTAGCAACAAGAGTCTTCACCTTCTCTGAACCTGTACGGTCCGTGTCACGACTTGTAATTCCTTCTGCCAGGATAACAACACCAACGGAATCACCTTCAGCTTTGTGCCGCGCAATTGTCCCCCCGCACCCAAGCACCTCATCATCCTTGTGTGCCGCCACAACCAAGACAGACCTTCCACTGCGTTTTTTCATGCTGTTACTAGAACTTCCCGGATAGAATTGACAATAAAACCCACTTCTGCGCTCTCCAATGTAGGATAGCAGGGCAAGGAAATCTCCTCCTCATAGAACTGCTCTCCGACAGGATAATCACCAGCCTTGGTCCCAAGGAGTTTCCTGTAATATGGCTGGAGATGGATGGGGATATAGTGAACCTGGCCAACGATCCCGCGTGATTTGAGCGCTTCAAAGAGCTGAGAGCGCGTTAAACCGAGCTTCTTGAATTGTACTCGCGCAGGATACAGGTGGTACGAATGAAGACATCCTTCCTTAACTTCAGGAATGCGAACCCGAAAATCTCCTGCAAATGCTCGATCATATTCTGCTGCAATCATCTTCCTTCGCTCGACAAAACGGTCTAACTTCGCAAGTTGTCGGATTCCCAACGCACACTGAAAATCTGTAATCCGGTAGTTGTAACCGAGATCGATCATCTCATAATACCATGGCCCATCGTGCGAACCCATTTGAGCCGGGTCCTTTGTTAGCCCGTGGTTTCGCAACAGCTTTACTTTCTCGTCCAACCACTCATGCCTCGTCACAATAGCCCCACCTTCACCAGTTGTTATATGCTTAACAGGGTGAAAACTGATGTTCACGGCGTCGGCATATCGAGCGGCAAAATGTGGGTCCCCTCCATACGAGGATCCAATGGCATGGCAGTGATCATTCACCAACTGGAGATCGTATTTTCCTGCAAGAGCCGCCAGAGCCTCCCAATCGCATGGATGGCCCGCGTAATCCACCCCGATCACGGCCCTGACAGTTCTTCCGTTTCTCTTATGAAAGAGAATCCTTTCTTCCACTTTCTCCGGGTCGATCGTGTACGACCGTTCATCGATGTCTGCAAAGTCCGGAGTAGCACCAGCGTACACAATGCAATTCGCGCTTGCCACAAAGGTAATCGGACTCGTTATGACAATATCCGTCTTCCTCCATCCAAGTCCGAGGGCAATGAGATGCAGACTTGCCGTCCCATTGGACGTCACCGTACAGTGAGGAGCTCCCAATAACGAACCCAGCGCTTTCTCGAATGCAGGGATCATAGGTCCCTGGGTGAGCCAATCGCCCCGGAGAACATCGACGACGGCTTGTACATCCTCCTCATCAATGCTCTGCCGACCGTAATTGTACACTTTACCCTTCAAGGGTTGTTCCATTGGCTTGAATAATCTTTCGCAATTCCTCAATGCTCAGCCACTGTGTATTTAGATCGCTTGAATACCTGAACCCTTGCGGGCAAAGTTTCCCCTCTTTCAAAGCCACTCCCGCCGTGTTCCAGTATGAGTGCTCAGGCTGGATCAGGAAGTAATTGGCAAATTCCAGCGTTCGTCGCGCATCGTCCTCGGGGACCATCACTTCATGGAGCTTCTCTCCCGGCCGGATTCCAACGATGGGATATTCACATTTCGGAGCAATTGCTTTTGCAAGATCCATAATATTCATGCTCGGGATCTTTGGGACAAAGATCTCACCGCCCTGCATTCGATCCAGCGAGTCAATAACGAAACGGACTCCTTGCTCCAAGGTAATCCAGAAACGGGTCATTCTTGGGTCCGTTATCGGTAATTTTCCAGATTCCCTCATTTTAAGGAAGAATGGCACAACGGAACCTCGACTGCCCACGACATTCCCGTAGCGGACGACGGCAAACCTCGTTTCCTTAGATCCTGCGTACGCGTTCGATGAGACAAAGAGCTTGTCGGAGCAAAGTTTCGTTGCTCCGTAAAGATTAATGGGATTTGCAGCTTTATCCGTGCTGAGGGCTATCACTTTGCGGACTCCCACATCAAGAGCAGCATCGATTACATTGATCGCACCATCGACATTCGTTCGAATCGCCTCAATTGGATTATATTCGGCAGCCGGGACTTGCTTCAAGGCGGCCGCGTGAATAACAATATCTATCCCTTCAAACGCCCTGTGCAGTCTATTTCGATCCCTAACATCTCCGATGAAAAATCTAGCGGACAAGAGCTCCTCGGCCGATAGTCCTGAGGACATTTCATGCTGTTTGAGTTCATCACGGCTGAATATCACAAGCTTCTTCGGCTTGAACTCTTTAAGGACCATCCGGGTGAACTTCTTCCCAAACGATCCGGTCCCTCCGGTTACAAGGATGTTCTTTCCATTAAGCATGATTACTCATTATTGTGAATCAACTTTTGGTCTCTAATCGGCAACTGCGCATTGAGGGCTTCAGAATCAGCCCTTGCCATCAATCGCGCTAAGTCATTAAACTTAGTTTTCGCCTGCCATCCCAAATTCCTCTCTGCCTTCCGCGAATCACCAACGAGCAAATCAACCTCGGTTGGGCGCAAGTAAGTTGGGTCACTTTCCACTAACGTCCTTCCAGTTTTTGGATCACATCCCCTAACAGAGGATCCATCTCCCTCCCACGCGAGCGGAATACCCAGTTCATCGAATACCACATCAACGAAGTCTTTTACGGAGTGAGACTCGCCTGTTGCCATAACATAATCGTCCGGTGCGTCCTGTTGAAGCATTCTCCACATTCCCTCGACGTATTCAGGCGCGTACCCCCAATCCCGTCTCGAAAATAAATTGCCAAGAACGAGTTTCTCCTGCAATCCTCTTTTGATCCTGGCCGCCGCCATCGTAATTTTCCTACTGACAAAGGATTCTCCTCTCCGGGGAGACTCATGGTTGAAGAGAATACCATTGCACGCAAAAAGCCCATATGCCTCTCGGTAATTGATAATTATCCAATAAGCATAAAGTTTTGCTACGCCATAAGGGCTGCGCGGATAGAATGGGGTGGTCTCTCGTTGCGGAGTTTCACGAACCGCACCGAAGAGCTCACTTGTCGAGGCCTGATAGAACTTTGTCTTCACTCCTGTCTCACGTATTGCGTCAAGAAAACGGAGCGTTCCTATTGCATCCACCTGGGCAGTATACTCCGGGATCTCAAAGGAAATCTTAACATGGCTCTGTGCCGCTAAATTGTAAATTTCATCTGGTTGGACTCTCTCCAAAAGCCGGTTGAGATTACTTGTATCGGTAACATCGCCATAATGAAGATGTAATTGTTTCTCCATGAGGTCTTTGTTTTGGTAGTAAAGATGGTCAATCCTCCCTGTGTTAAATGAACTGCTCCGCCTCACAACCCCGTGTACCGAGTATCCTTTTTGGAGAAGAAGTTCCGCAAGGTAGGACCCATCTTGGCCGGTGATCCCGGTGATCAACGCTTTCTTTCCCACTAGCCTCTCGCCCTTTCCTTGTTTTGAATCATCGATGCAACTCGTTCGATGAGAGGGCGATACCGATATCGAATGATAACGGTGATGATAGACGCAAGAAACGAAAAGAAAAAGAAGTTCAATACAATAACCCGCCTCTTTGGACTTGATTTTTCCACCGACGGTCGGGCGACATCCAATACACTCACAACGGGAGTGCTTCTTATTTCCTCGATACGAATTAGCTCAAATTGTTTCTTTAATTCGACATACATCGTTGAATTGATCTCAATGTCGCGAAGCAGACGTCTCTCTTCCAAGAGGAGTTGCGGCGAGTCTCCTGTTCGGCGATTTTTTTCTTTGAATTCCCTCAACTTATTCTCAGACTTTTTGAGATCCTCCTCCACGTCACCGAGTCTCTCCTCAATCCACCTCCTTTGTTCAGTGGCTCTGCTATTCCTTTTTGTTCGGATAAATTTGTCTAGCTCCCTCACCGTGTTGTTAACAATTTCCGCAGAGACTTCAGGTACAGATGTCTCAATGGAAACGCTCACAATACCGGTCTTATTGTCGGTCTCTATTTCTAACTGACGACGAAGAATCTTTAATCCGTTTTCCAGTCTTCGTTCCATTGGATCACCTTCAATCCCCCAGAAATCCAACAGATTACCTGTACCTGAGGAGTTCGTGTCATCGTAACTGGCCAGAACCACGTTAAGAAGAACCGCATCACTCACGATGATTGCAGGATACTGCTTTGACATGTCTGACTCTCCTCCTATGTTAAGTCCTGCCATGGAAGCCAAATCCGATACAGAGGAAAGGGAACCCGCTATTCTTTCTCCTGTTTCGGGAAGCAAACTCGAAATCGACCGGTATTGGCTTGGCAAAAGGAGAGACAATAAGGCAGCGGCAACCGTAACTGCGCCCGTTATGTACAAAATCAGCTTTCGTGAATTCCAGAGGAACGATGCTGCATCCCACCACTCCTTGTTTTCCATAATGCCTCAAATATTGTCATTTGTGGGCTGCTATCAATCACAATCAGGCAGTGCAGCGAATGTGGGGAAGAATCGATGCAAGAATCCTGCACCTTCTCACGACACTCATCTCGTGACTTGCACCAATGCAACAGTGATCGCCGCAAGACTCGCCAGGATTGTTCAGATCTCTGAGAACGGGCAGAAAGTTTCAGGTTTAAGGTTTCAGGTTTCAGGTTTTAGGTTCAAAGAAAAAATCAATACTTCTGTCTTTAAAGCCTGCGCCGTGGTAACACCAGTACTCGGGACGGAGTCCCGAGCAACACCCTCAGGCCTCTACTATTGAGGTCAGAGATCAGAGGTCAGGTTTCAGGTTTCAGGTTTCAGGTTTAAAGTTTCGGGTTTCATCAGACTACGCCTGAGAAGCGGCTTCGTCTGATAAAGGTTTCAGGCTTGCCCGCCGAAG
>Ga0302046_10005433_pt1 | contig 11224 bp, 7 predicted proteins | sample RVTome_11_FD_200261 | JGI IMG/M metagenome (GOLD analysis project Ga0302046, IMG submission 200261) | Soil microbial communities from uranium-contaminated site in the Upper Colorado River Basin, Wyoming, United States - RVT147D111 (version 2) ... | reverse complement strand
TCAGGTTGCTATCAAGGTCCTGCAGCCCAGCGCGCTACAGCCCAGCGCGGTGCAGGACAGCGGACCGAATGGTTTTCTGCGCGAGATCCGTCTCACCGCCCGTTTGCAGCACCCGCACATCCTGCCGCTGCTGGACTCGGGCGAAGCGGGTGGTTGCGCGTATTACGTCATGCCGTTCGTAAAAGGCGGATCACTGCGGGAGTTGTTGACCCGCCGCATGCGACTCTCCGCTGCCGAGGCGCTCGATGTTGTGCGGGACCTCGCCGGGGCGCTGGACTACGCCCATGAGAACCGCGTGATCCACTGCGACGTCAAGCCGGAGAACGTGTTGTTGTCGGGCGGTCATGCCATCATCGCCGACTTCGGCGTCTCGCGCGCGTTGCACGGTGACCGCAACGCCTGGCGTGCGGCGCTCGATACGTCGGTCGGCACGCCCGACTATGTGAGTCCCGAGCAGGCCAGCGGTGAGCCCCATCTGGGTGCCGAGACGGATCTGTATAGTCTGGCGTGCATGGTCTACGAGATGCTGGCTGGCGTTGCTCCATTTGCCGGTGCGTCCGACATGGCCGTCGTTGCCAGTCGCTTCACCCGTCCCGCCCCTGATATCCGCACCGTCGCTCGGCACGTTCCGAACCGTGTGGCCGGCGTGCTGCGCCGCGCAATGGCACTCGAGCCCGGACGGAGGTATCGCTCCGTTGCCGCATTCCTTCGCGCCTTCGAACGTGCCGTGGAGACCAGGAAGGGTTGGGTTCGCGAGGCCATCGGTTTGGGTACCACACGCATGTTTTCGCGTTTGCGTCGGACAACGCGGCTCTCGCTGCGCGAACCTCGGGCCGCGCGCCGGTTGATCGAGCGCTCGCGCGAATCGTTGGAAACGATTCGGTTGTCGAACCCCGAGAACCGGATGTCGGACGTCGTGTAATCCCGCCAATCACGCGTGAAAACCACCGGGGCCCGTCTGGGGCCCCGGTGGTTTTTCGTATCCCTCGCACCGCACGGACGGTGCGTGCGCCGCCGGGGCGGTTCGTGAACCGCCCCATGGTCTGTGAACTGCCCCATGGGTCGTGAACCGCCCCATACCGTGCATCAGCCTGTCCCATGCTCCCGACCGCGCGGCAGGTGCCGGCGGGTCACCCACGGTTTTGCCTCCAATGCTTCGGATTGTCCGCGATATACTGGCGGATCCGATGCATGTCGACATCGCTTCGTACGACACGATCGTAATAGTTGCGCTGCCACAATCGGCCACCGGGCGTGTGTCGCCACTCGTTGATGCGTTTGGTCGACACGGTTTTAAATGCCCCGATCAGACGCCCAACCGGTTTACGTCGTTGCGCTCCTGCGGTTGTCGAACCGCCGCCAAGCACAGTCGTCCCGTAGGTACGCGGTGCGTTTTCCGAGTAGTCGCTGCCCGGGGAAGCGCGTTTGAGTGGACCGTCGGTGATCACGATGATGCCATGGAGGTGGTTGGGCATCACGACCCATTCATCCAACCTCACGTAATCGTACTGCGCTTCTAACCACTCCCACGCCCGTGATACCGCTCGACCTTCATAAGATAGGTAGACACGGCCCTCAGCCACGTTTCCAAAAACGTGCTTCCCTTCGTGAGTGCAGATCGTGATGAAATACGCCCCGCTCTCGGCGTAATCCTGCGTTGGCAAGCGGATCGATCGACGTGCCCATATCATACGGTAACATGGGGAATCGATGGGATGGCTTGGTTGCCGAATTACGTGACGTGCGTATCCGATAATTGCGGTGTGTTACCGACCTTCCGACGCACCCCGAAGTAGGGGCGGTTCGCGAACCGCCCCTACTCGTCGCATGAACCCGCCCCTATTTCCGCAACACCTGCCCCGCGCGAATGCCCGTGAACCGGGCGTCGTTCACGGCGATCCGCCCGTTCACGATCACCCATTCGATGCCGAGGGGATACTGATGGGGATTCTGGAACGTCGATTGATCGATGACGGTCTCGGGATCGAACACGACGAGGTCGGCAAACTGTCCCTCGGCGATCGTTCCCCGATTAGCAATGCCGAGGCGACGGGCCGGGAGCCCCGTCATCTTGTGAACGGCTTGCTCCAAGGTCAGCACGCCCTTCTCGCGAACGTATCGTCCGAGCACGCGAGGAAAGGTGCCGTACCATCGTGGATGCGGATGACCGATGCCCGGCTCGGTGAGACGGCCGTCTGAGGCAATCATGGTCTGTGGGTGCTGCATGATGCGCTCGACGTCACCTTCGTCCAGCACGTGATAGATGGCGGAGGCGCCGCCGCGGCGCCCGGCCTCGATGACCAGCTCCGCTCCGGTTTCCGGGGTGGGTTCCATGCCGCGCATGACGGCCCAGTCGTACAGTGTCTGACCCTCCAATTCCGGCATCCATTCGACGCGCGCCAGCTGCACCCGTCGAAGATCGTTTCCCCCGCGGTCGTTGATGATGTTGAAGACGATCCCGTCGACGATGCTGTCGCGAAGGGTTGGGTTGTCGAGTCGCTGAAGGAACGCTGTTTCGCCTCCGTCGTAGGCCCACGCCGGTATGAGGATGGTGATGCCCGTATAAGTTGCGGTGTAGGGGTATTGGTCGAGCATGACGTCGATGCCCGCGGCCCGCGCCGAGTCGACCATCGCCAGGGTCTGCCGGCTGGCACCCCACATGGGTTGGCCGACCACTTTGTGGTGCGTGAGCACCACGGGAATGTTCGCGCGCCGCCCGATCTCGATGGTCTCGGCGACGGCGTCGATGAGTTGTAATCCCTCCTCGCGGAGGTGCGAGGTGTAGAAGCCGCCGGCCTCAGCCGCTTCCGTGGAAAGGGCTACGACCTCGTCCGTCGTGGCAAACGCGCCGGGGAGGTACTTGAGACCGGTCGAGATTCCCCACGCGCCCTGGGCCATCGCGTCCCGGACCATTGTGCGCATGCGCTGCATCTCGCCGTCTGTCGGCGCGCGATCCTCCATTCCCATGACCTCCTCGCGCACGGTGTTGTGCCCGACGAGCGTCGCGACGTTGATGCCGACGCCCAAGGCTTCCGCGGAGTCGAGGTAGGCATCGAGGGGCCACGGTCCGCCCCCGTCCGGCGCTCCCAGAGCCGTGGTGACGCCTTGCCGGACGTGACTCTCCGCATCCGGCAGCTGGAGCAATGGATCGAGATGGGCGTGGAGGTCGATGAACCCTGGCGCGATGATCTTGCCGGCGGCGGAGATCACCCGGCCCGCCACCGAATCGGCAAGGCGCTCACGAGAGATCAGGACGATGCGGCCGTCCCGGACGGCGACGTCGGCTTCGAAACGCGCGGCGCCCGTGCCATCGACGACCGTGCCGCCCGCGATCAACAGCTCAAAAGGGTCATGGTCGGCACCGGCACACGCCATGCCAAGGAGCAAGAGAATCGGAAACAGTTTGCGAATCATGTGGAGCTTTCACGTGAGAGTGCAGGCGAATGGTATCAAACGGTCGGGGCCGAATGTCGTGCGTGCAATGGCGGCGGACTTTCCACACCCGCGCGTACGGGCGAGAATTCGCTCGGGAAGCTCTGAACAAGGTCGGCGGGGGTCGCGAAGGCTGCGTCAGGGAGGCGGTGCCCTCGTGTACGCAACGCGATGTGTTCTGCTCCCTGCAGCGGCTGGAGCGACTCCCGACCGACTTGTTCAGAGCCTCCCTAGCTCCATTAGTGGGCCGCCTTCACGAAGGTGGGGCACCCAACACCCACTCAATTTGCGCTCTGAGCGCGGAAGGGCACTGCCATGTCGACTCCATCTCCGTTCGCCAACCCCGCCACCGGCGCAACCGGTAACGCGGCAGCCTACGTTGCCGCGCTGCTCGATCTGTTGGCCGGACGCGAACCCATCCCCGTCCAACGAGAACTGTTGGGGGCACTGGAAGAACTCACACGAGATTTGCCCGACAGGCAACTGCGGAAATCTGAAAAGGCCGGCAAGTGGTCCGTTCTCCAGGTGATCCAGCATCTCGCGCAGACCGAGCTGGTCATTGCGTACCGTTACCGCGTCGTGCTGTCTCAAGACGAGCCCGAGATTCCCGGCTTCGATCAGGATCTCTGGGTAGATCGTCTGGCATTCGATACGGAGGACCTCGAAAGCGTCATGACTCGCCTGCGGTCTCTCCGAGGCTGGAATCTCGCGTTCTTAGAAAGACTGTCGCCGGATCAATGGAACCGATTCGGCCATCACGCCGAACGAGGCGAGGAGTCGATCCGCCGCATCGCCGATCTGGCCGCCGCACATGACCTCGTCCATCGAGCACAGATTCAACGCATTCTGCGCAGTGAGTCGTGACGGGCACGGCGGGCCGTGCCCGTGCGTGAGTGTCCCCGTGCCTCTACGCCATGGCGCCCCCGTGCCTCTGAGCCTCAACCACGAAGCAACAGTACACATAGATCCTTCTTACGCTGACCGAATCCAGAGGCCCCCCTACTGAGTCATCCCTCCACTCCGCAAGTAATCGAGGACGACGTTCGACATCACGCGCATGCCGACGGAAACGGACGCATCGTCCGCCATGAAGGTCGGCGTATGGTGTCCGCCTGACGTCGTTCCCGGCTTGACCATGCCGAGTCGATAGAAGAAGCCTGGCACCTCATTGGCATAGTAGGCGAAGTCCTCACCGCCCATCGTGGGTTCGAGCACGTCGACGTTGTCCCCTCCCACGACCTTCGTGAGCGATGGCGCCATCTGTTCGGTCAACGCGATGTCGTTGATGGTGGCGGGAGTGCCGCGATCGTAGTCGAGATCGTAGCCGCCGCCGCCGGCCTGAGTGATGCCCGCGAGAATCTCGGCCATGCGCCGCTCGACCGCGTCGCGCACTTCGGGCGCGTAGGTGCGCACGGTGCCCTCGAGATGCACCTCATCCGGGATGATGTTGAAGCGCGTCCCCCCGCGTACGATCCCGACGGTGATGACGCTGGGTTCGAGCGGCGGGAGGTTCCGGGACCGAATCGTTTGGAACGCCATCACGACCTGTGATGCCATGACGACCGGGTCGACGGAGAGATGTGGAGCGGCGCCGTGCGCCTGTCGTCCCTGAATGGTGATCCGGAAATGATCCACGGCGGCGAGGGCGGGGCCTGGGGTGTAGCCAACCTTGCCCACCTCCATCTCAGAAAACGCATGGAGACCGAACACCGCTGTGGGGCGCGGGTTTTGGAGGACGCCCTCACGAACCATCAGGTCCGCGCCGCCTTCCTCGCCCGGCGGCGGGCCTTCCTCCGCTGGCTGGAAGATGAACTTGATGGTTCCGGGTATTTGCTCGCGCATCGATGCCAACACGGAGACAACCCCGAGCTGCACGGCCACGTGGATATCATGCCCGCAGGCGTGGCTGACGCCGACGTCCTGCCCCAGATATGTGGTTCGCACAGTGGACTTGTAGGCGTAGTCGGTGTCCTCGGTGACGGGCAACGCGTCCATGTCCGCTCGAACCGCCACGACGGGGCCCGGGCGGCCGCCACGGAGGATGCCCACGACGCCTGTGTGAGCCACGTCGGTCTCCACCTCGAGGCCGTTCTTTCGTAGGTGGTCGGCCACGATGCGTGCGGTCTCGAACTCGCGATTTCCCAGTTCCGGGTTTTGGTGGATTTGCTGCCTGAGGCGAACGATTTCGTCCGCGTAGCGCGCGACCGCCTGTTCGACCGCTGCGTCCCCCTGACCGGTTGCGGGCGTGGTTATCGCCAGGAGCGCGAGCCCCGCTTTGAGCATCCGATACACCAGCCACCTCCGAACGTGTGAGGATTGAGACCCTGGCGGAAAGGTATCAGCCACCGGGGATCGCGTCACGTTCTGTGGGTGGCTATGCCGCGCCGGATCAATAGATTGCACGCACGTCTTGGGTATCACATCGTCTTCGGCACTTAATCGGCAAACCATTCGAGGGCAAGGCATGGGCGCGATATCAACGTTCATGGAAGCACAGTTCAGGCACTTCAACGCGCGGGAGACCCTGGCCGCCGCCAAGGGATGGCGCCAGCTGCTGGACGATGGTGGAGAGATGCTCGTTGCCATCGGCGGCGCAATGAGTTCGGCGGAGTTGGGGATCTCCTTGGCCGAGATGATCCGCCAGGGGAAGGTGCATGCGATCAGTGCGACGGCGGCCAATCTCGAGGAAGATCTCTTCAACCTGTTCGCGCACAACGACTACAAGGTCGTCCCCCACTGGCGTGCCCTGAGCGCGGATGACGAAGTCGAGTTGCGAGACGCGGGCTTCAACCGAGTCACCGATACCTGCATTCCGGAAACGGTAATGCGACACACGGAGAGCATCCTCCTGGACCTGTGGAGCAAGGCCGCCGAAGCGCAGACGTCGAAGTTCCATTGGGAATACATGTACGAGTTGCTCGATCGCCCCGAGCTGGCTCAGCATTATCAGATCCCACCCGAGAATTCGTGGGTACTGGCCGCGAAAGAGAAGGGTATCCCGATCTTGACGCCCGGATGGGAAGACTCGACGATGGGCAACATCTTCTGCGCCCACGTCATCTGCGGAGACGTGAAGTCCCACTCGGTAGTGAAGACCGGGACCGCGCAGATGCAGCTGCTTGCGGAGTGGTATCAAGACCGCATGAAGAGCGAGACGCCAGTCGGGTTCTTTCAGATCGGCGGCGGCATCGCGGGGGATTTTCCGATCTGTGTCGTTCCGATGCTGATTCAGGACTTGAAGCTCGACATACCGCTGTGGGCGTATTACGCGCAGATCTCGGACTCGACCACGTCGTACGGTTCGTACTCCGGTGCCGTCCCGAACGAGAAGATCACCTGGTACAAGCTCGACCGCGACACGCCCAAGTACATGATCAACTCGGACGCCACGGTCATTGCACCGCTCATATTCGCCTACGTGCTAGGGCGCTGAGCATGAGCGGGGGACTCTCGATGCGCAGCCTCTTCTCGTTGGCAACGATGGTGATGGTGAGTGTGACGTGTGCCTCTGCACGAGACGTCTATGCGCAGGGAGATCCGAATCCCGCACCGCCCACGCAGTGTGCGAGCGCCCAGTACCGGCAGTTCGATTTCTGGGTGGGCGACTGGGAAGTACGAGGTACCGACGGCGCGCGGCTCGGCTCCAATCAGATCGAGAAGATTCAGGGCGGGTGCGTGTTGCAGGAGCATTGGACCGGCGCGAGCGGCGACACCGGCACCAGCTTCAACATCTATGACTTCACACGAGACGTGTGGCATCAAACATGGGTGAGTAGGGCGTCGCTGCTCGTACTCGAGGGCGGACTGCAAGGCACGACAATGGTGCTCGAGGGAACGACGCACGAGGCCGGAGGCCGCGAGGTGTTGAACCGCATCACCTGGACTCCCGTGTCACATGACGAGGTCACGCAGGTGTGGGAGACCTCAGGTGACGGCGAGCAATGGAACGTCATTTTCCACGGAATCTATCGCCGGAAATAAGCGGCAGTGGGGTGGTTCGCGAACGCCCCTGAGTGGCGGCGGGTGGTTGGAAACTGACGCCTCACATGCGCACCTGAAACCCATCCCGCGTTGGCGCTTTGGGAGGTGGTACCTCTCCCGTCCAGTACGAGGCCGTCGACTCCAGATCTCCGGCGCTTATGTCCGTGATGGACTTTGGCTGTTCGCGTGGAAGGACTACGGATCCCACGGTCAGCGCGAGCGCGCCGGCGGCGGCGGTGCCCACCAGGACGCCGAGTTTGGCAACGCCTAACAGCTCCGACCCGGTAAAGGCCAGCTCAGCGATGAAGATCGCCATCGTGAAGCCGATGCCGGCCGAAGCGCCCAGGACAAACAATCCGCGCCAGGTGACCCCCGGCGGAAGCACGCACAAGCCGAGTTTGACGCTGAGCCAACTCAAGACCATGATGCCGAGGGGCTTGCCGACGACGAGACCCAGCAGGATGCCCAGCATCACCATGAGACTGGAGGGCTCGGCGAAGCTCATGCCCTGCAGGTGCACGCCCGCATTGGCGAGCGCGAAGATCGGCATGATGCCGAACGCGACGTAGGGGTGCAGGGCGTGCTCGATGCTGCGTGCGGGAGAGAGCGCCTCCCGGCGCGCGAGTGCGAGCTTCTGAAGCGGGGCCATGAGATCACGATCGTCGCGCTCAGGATCCTCTGCCTTTTGCTGGAATTCCTCGACCGCTTCCCGCGCCGTCTTGATAAAACCTTCCTTGCCAAACCAAGACTGCGCAGGGGTGAGGAGACCGGCAATGACCCCGGCGATCGTGGGGTGGATGCCGAGCTGCAAGAAGCCGCCGCACAGTACGAGCCCGGGCACGACGTATATCCAGGGACTGCGAACCCCCGCGCCCTTGAGCACGATCATCGCGAGCAATCCGCCGCCCACAGGCAACAGTCCCTGAACGTCGAAGCCGGACGAGTAGAAGATGGCGATCACGAGGATGGCGCCGATGTCGTCGATGATGGCCACGGCCAACAGCAGGACACGAAGCGCCGCAGGCACGCGCTTGCCGAGCAGCGTCAAGACGCCGACCGCGAACGCGATGTCGGTGGCCATCGGAACACCCCACCCACGTTGGCCCGGTCCCGAAGAGTTCAACATCAGGAAAATGGCGGCCGGGACCAGCATCCCTCCGACTGCGGCGGCAATGGGCAGCGCGGCCCGCCGGAGACTCGACAGCGCTCCCTCGGTGATCTCGCGTTTGATCTCAAGGCCAACGACCAGGAAGAAGACGGTCATGAGCAGGTCGTTGATCCAGAAATGCAGCGTTTCCTCGAACACCCATGGCCCGATGCCCACGGTGATGGGTGTGTGCCAGAGATGATCGTAGCTCTCCCCCCAGGGCGAGTTGGCCCAGACCAGTGCAAGGACGGCGGCGACGAGGAGGACGATGCCGCTCGAAGCCGAGATGTGCATGAAGCGTTCGATCGGATCGGCCACTGCGCGCGTGACACGCCGCGCGGTGATCCAGGATTCGGGTGGCGGCGCCGGGGCGGCGTCGGAAGGTCTCATCATCAAATTTGCAGATCGTTAAATGGACGAGGAACATCCGCGCGGCGGATGCGTCAGACCGGGCTACAAACTGACTCGAAGGGTAAACTCCGCACAAGTTGCCGGAGCCGTTTAAAGAAGGCCGATGCGTTGGGTGAGGGTGACGAAGCGCTCGTCGTCGCGGATGGGATCCCATACGGGATCCGCTTTGAGATGGCTGAGCCACGGCGCGCGCTGATCGCAGGCGCGTTGCATCCATTCGAACGCCTCGTCGTTTCTGCCCAGGTGGGTCGCGAGCAGCGCGAGGTCGAGGGCGGATACAAACTCGGTGTGCGAGGCGTGTTGCAGTTCTTGGTAGATCGCCTCCGCTTCCTCCCTCCGCTGCGCCGCCGCCAAGGTGACGGCGAGCCCCGCTCGGCGCGGTGGAGGGTTGCCGGTGAGCCGAGCGGCGCGCTCCATGGATTGTAACGCGCCGTGATGATCTCCGGTCTTGAGCAGCGTCCAGGCGCGTACCAGCTGAGTGGGGGGAAGGTTCGGCAGGATCTGTTCGGAACGCTTCAGCTGCTCCAGGGCCTCGTCGTATTGGCGAGCCTGGTACAGATGGAGTGCCATCTTGGTCTTGGTGAGCGCGCACGATGGCGTCAGCTTATCGAGACGCCGCATCACCTTGATCGCATCCTCCTGACGGCCCACGGCGCTCAGGTGAAATGCGTACATGGAATGGGGCTTCTCCCCCTCGGGGTCGAGGTGCAGTGCGCGTGCATGCGCCCGTTCCGCCGCATCCCAATCCCAGTCGTAGAAATCATGCACGGCGCCGAGGGACGCGTGCGCGTCCGCGAGATCGGGATCGAGCCGTAGGGCTTCCAGCGCGGCCGCCTTCGCTTTGGGCATCGCCTCGCGCGGATCGACAATGCCCAACGTCGCGGTCATCAGAATATGGGAATCGGCGAGCCCGGCGTGCGCCAACGCGTAGGACGGGTCCTTCTGCACGGCGTCCGTGAAGAGCTCGATGCTTTGCGCGATTCCCGCGGGCGTGAACTTGGCCCACTGGAATCGTCCCTGCTGATAGAGATTGTAGGCCTCGATGTCGTCGGTCGGCTTGCGTTTGAGATCCGCCCGCTCGGCCGGGGACAGGGTTGCTTCCAGCGCTTCGGCGATCCGCTCGGCCAGGTCCGTCTGCAAGTCAAAGATATCGGTCAGCTCACGATCGTATCGTTCCGCCCACAGATGCCGGTCGTGCTCGGCGTCAATGAGCTGGGCGACGACCCGCACCCGGTTGCCGGCCTTCCGTACGCTCCCCTCGAGGATCTTCGTGACCTTGAGCTCGGCGCCGATCTGCGATGCCGTCTTGGCTGTATCGCGATACTTCTGCACTGACGTCCGGGACGTCACATGCAGATCCGCGATCTTCGACAACTGTGTGATGATGTCTTCGGTGATCCCCTCGGAGAAGTACTCGTTCTCGGGATCGCTGCTCAGGTTGGCAAACGGGAGCACCGCGATCGATTGAGCCAACGCCTCCTTGTCCGGCGGATTGGGCGTTGAGCGATACACCTCGAGCGTATCGGGCACGGCCTCCGGGGTCAGACGCGGTTTGATGACGTCGATGAAGTCCTTGACGGTCGCGAATCGGTCCTCGCGGTCAATCTGAAGGGCTCGCTGGACGGCGGTGTCGATCGTGTTGGAGAGCGTCCACCCCGCGGTACGTAGTGAAGGGGTGGGCATCGTATACTTTGCCGCGATGACGGCCTCGAGCGTCGCACCTTGAAAGGGCGCTCGACCCGTCAGAATCTCGTACAACACGACACCCAACGAGTACACGTCCGTGCGCGGGTCCACATCCTCGCCGCTCCCCTGCTCGGGGCTCATGTAGACCGGCGTGCCAATTGGGTGCCCGGCAATGGTGAGGTTGTCGTCGCACGCGGCGCACAGCGCTCGCGCAATGCCGAAGTCCGCTACGACCGCGTGCCCGTTCGACATCAGGATGTTTTCGGGCTTGATGTCACGATGGACGAGCCCCTTCGAATGGGCATAATGCAGCGCGTCGCCCACCTCTTCGATGATCTGGATGCCCTCCTCGAAACTCAAGCGGCCCTTGCGCGCCAAATGGATGCGCAGGGAATCGCCCTCGATGTACGGCATGACATAGTACAGGAGGCCGTCGGCTTCTCCCGCGGTGAAGATCGGAACGATGTTGGGGTGGGTCAGCTGCGCGGCGAACTCTACCTCGCGCAAGAAACGCTCGCGCGCGATATCCGTGGCGAGGCTGGGCTCCAGTACCTTCACGGCGACTGG
>Ga0302046_10005432_pt1 | contig 11227 bp, 7 predicted proteins | sample RVTome_11_FD_200261 | JGI IMG/M metagenome (GOLD analysis project Ga0302046, IMG submission 200261) | Soil microbial communities from uranium-contaminated site in the Upper Colorado River Basin, Wyoming, United States - RVT147D111 (version 2) ... | reverse complement strand
ATCGCCTGCCGGCCTGCGCGCACGGCCGGGTCTCGGCGCCTACAGCGCGGCCAAGGCCGCCGTCATCGCGCTGACCCGCGCGCTCGCCGTCGAGGAGAAGGAGAACGGCGTGCGCGTGAACGCCATCGCGCCCGGCCTCATCGATACGGAGCAGAACCGGGCGACGGCCGCGGACCCGGCCACGACGACGTTCGTGCCGCGCGAGGACGTCGCCGGCGTTGCATGGTTCCTCACCACCGAGGCCGCCCGCAGCGTCACGGGCGAGGTCGTTTCCGTGCTCGGGAAGACGATCCGATAGTCGGAGCCTCACTCTCGACGCGGCGTTCCCGGCGCGACGCGAGCGCCGCACCCGCCACGATCGCGAGCACACCCAGGGCCTGGTCCGCGCTCACACGTTCCGCAAGGAACAGCGCCCCGAGCACCGCCGCAATCACCGGCTCGACGGACGCGATCATGGCAGCCGTCGTCGCGTGCAGGAACGTGAGCCCGCGCAGATAGAGCCCGTACGCCAGCAGGGTGGGCACGATGCCCAGGCCGAGCAGCAGCGGCAGGGACCGCGCATCCCGCAGCAGCGCATCGTGCGGCGGCGCTGCGATCGCGAGCACGGCCGTCGCGAACAGGAACGACCAGAACACCGCGCCCGTCGGACCCGTGCGTCTCAGGGAGAGCTTGCTCGCGAGCGTGTAGATGCCGTACGTCAGCCCGGACGCGAGGCCGAGCAGTGCAGCGAGCGGTGTCACGTGCACCTGGCCCGTTGCCATGGCATGCGCGGCGCCGGTCACGAGCACGACACCGCACAGCAGCAGCGCCAGCGCGGCCACGCCCAGCCGGTCGATCGGTTCCGCCAGGAACATGCGTGAGAGCACGAGCACGAAGGCGGGCGCAGTGTACAGCAGTGCGGCGGCCACGGAGACCGGCATCCGCTCGAGCGCGAAGAAATACAGCAGCTCGAACAGGGCGAAGCCGATGATGCCGTAGAACGCGAAGAACGGCAGGTCCCGCGTCCGGATGCGGAGCGCACGCGGCTGGCGCAGGGCGAAGAGCGCGATGCCTGTAAGTCCCACGAATGCGCGGACGCTGGCCAGCTCGAGCGGCGCATAGCCGCGCGCATAGAGCGCTTTCGCAAACAGGCCGAACGTCGCCCAGAGTGCCGCTGCTCCCAGGACGAGCAGGCTGCCTGCCAGCGCGGAATGGCCGGACGCAGTCATCCGGCCGTATGTCCTACTGCTCTCTCCGAGCACCATGCCTCGCGCTGTGACGCCAGGACCGTAGAGGCCAAGTCCGGGCTCAACAACGGATTAACGCAGAGTCGTCGGCCCGCCACACGAGCTCGCGCGATCCCTCATTGCGGATCCGCCGCAGACCGTCCGCGTGCGCGACGCTGCGGACGGATTCCGTTCCCGGAGGGCTCGGAGTCAGGCTCAACGTGTCATGGAGGCGTCCCGGGCCACTTTGCGAGGCCGGGCGCCCCACTCGTACTGGCGGCCGTCCGGATTCGGGGTGTCAGCTACCCAACCGGATATTATCGCCCCAAACTCGCCTGGTTGCACCCGCGAGTGGGGCGTCAGCCCCCTGAAGCATCGATCGCCCCGGAACGATCCTCCGAGCCCTCCGCCCCTCCGAGCTCTCCGCGTCAATCCGTTATTGATGTTGGATGCGCGCGCTCACTGCTCTCTCAACTGGGCCAGCCGCAGGAACGTGTCGCCGCGATTCTGATGCCTCAGCGCGTTTGCCGTATCCCCCAGCGCGCTGTACACGCTCGCCATGCCGTAGTGCGTGAACGCGTAGTAGAACGGGATCCCCTCGGTCGCGGAGTCGACCCACCGGCTCCAGTCCGGAAAATCGCCGCGATGCAGGAACACCTCTTCCAGCAGCTGCTCCGTGCGCGGCAGATCGATGAACGGCCCCACCATGCGCGACTGACCCATCTGCCCCGGCACTGCATACACGCCCGGCATCGAGTCCGGAACGACCGGGCCGTTGCTGAGCTTGTACGCAACGCCCTGCCGCACCAGGAAATTGTCGAGGTTCAGACTCTCGTACATCGCCGTCGTCATGGCGAAATAGATCGGCCGGTCCGTGATCGCGGTCTGGATCATCTGCGCCATGAAGTAATCCGACGGTTGCAGCCATGTGTTCGGGCCCGCCGGGATCACCGAGCTGATGTTGCCGGCATTGTACACGCTCTGCTGCGTGACCGGTGTCGCGCCCGCATTCGCGATCTGGTCGATCGTCGCGTCATCGTACGGCATGATCGAACGCGTGGGCGGCCGCCGGCCCGGTGGCAGCGCGTCCGCCGTGATGCCCGGCTGGTCCAGCGGGATCAGCATCTGCGCGTAGAATTCGGGTGCCAGGTCCGGTTCGAACGGCCGCTGGCACAGGATGCGTGTCGGATCCGCGAGCGGATCCTCGCCCGGCCCGCACGGCCGCGTCAGCTCGCGGATCTGCTTCACGTACCACGGCGTGTTCAGATAGCTGCCCACCATCACCGTCACGTCGCGCCGCAGCCCTTCCACTTCCTGCAGGTACCAGAGCGGGAACGTGTCGTTGTCGCCATTCGTGAACACGATCGCGTACGGCTCGAGGCTCATGAGCAGATTGTACGCCCAGTCACGCGCCGTGTAGTCGGCTGCGCGCGAGGCCCACGACCAGTTCAGCATCAGCGGCAGCAGCGCCAGGACCATCACGGGGGACGCGGACAGGAGTGGCCGCTCGATCGTCGGGCTGCGCTCCCTGAACCAGTCCGCGAGGGCCTGCCACAGCGCCGCCAGTCCGATCCCTGCCCATATGCCCCACACGGAGAAGCTCACAATGAAGAAGTAGTCGCGCTCGCGCACCTCGCGCAGCTCCTGGAACGAGCCGCGCAGCGGGTAGCTGTAGCCGTACTTGAAGTTCAGGTAGAAGACGAGCCCCACCGACAGTGTGCCGAAGAGCAGTGCAATGTAGGTCCAGCTGATGCGATCGCGTTGCCAGTGCGTCCACGCGCCGAAGATGCCCAGTGTCGCGAACAGCAGCGTGAACAGCGGGCGCAGCCCGCCGAACCAGGAGGTGTTCCCGTTCACGCTGCGCGCCCACTGCCAGTCGAAGTACTGCACGTAGTTCATGACCTGCGCGAACAGCAGACCCGCGCTGCGCGGTCGCTCCGCATCGTACGGCGACGTGGGATCCGCGAACATCGACGGCTTCAGGTACTGCCGCCGCTGCAGCGACTCCGACAGCTCCCTGCAGCCGGTCGCACCCATGGTCAGCACGCTCTGCACGGCCCCCACCATCGACTCGCACGTGGGATCCGCCTCGTTGATGATCGGGTCCAGGCCCGCGCGGATGGGAAGGAACAGGTGGATGGACAGGCCCAGCACCACCGCGAGGATGCCCGCGACGTACAGCCTCCAGTTGGACAGCGTGCGCGGATGAATGAGCAGGATGTACACGGCCAGCGCAGGTGCGGCCAGGAACGCCATCAGGTGGTTGCCCACCGACAGGGCGAGGATGAAGACCATCAGCAGGATGAGGTTGTCATCCTTGCCTTCGCCCACGTTGTCCCGCCACCGGAACGCGAGCCAGCTGAGCAGCGCGATCGTGAACAGCGTGACCGTGTAGACCTTCTCGTTCACGTTCGACTGGTTCCATACCGTGAACGCCGCCGCGCTGATGAGCACTGCGGCCGCCGCGCCGACCGTCCGGAACCAGCGGTCCTGCGAGTAGAACGCCAGGACGCGGTCGGCAATCAGGAACCAGAACCCGTGCGCGAGGGCGCCCATCGTCGCGCTGAACAGGTTGATGCGCACTGCCACCGACAGACCCGTGGGCGCCAGCAGCAGGTCCCACGCCCGCGCCAGCACCACGAACAGCGGGTTTCCCGGCGGATGCGGGATCCCCATGATGTGCGCCGTCGCAATGTATTCGCTCGTGTCCCAGAACTGCGTGGTGGGCGCGAGCGTGACGAAATAGAGCACCCACACGCCGAACGCCGCTGCCGCCGCACCCAGCCAGGGCGCCCGGTACGGCACGGGCGGCTCTGCGGCCGGCTTGCTCGCGCTCCGTCGAGGAGGCGCCTGTTCGAGCTGCTTCATCGTGTTTTCCCGCCGGTCGTTCCGGAAATTCCGCTAAGCTAAGCCCCGCGCCACGCGAGGCTCAACCCCGGCCCGCCTCGGCCAGGAGACTGCCATCCTCCAGAACTTCGAGCCGCCACTCCGGCGGCAGCCACGTCGTCGCGCTGTATTCCGCAATGACGGCGGGCCCTTCGATCCGGTTTCCCGCGCGCAGCGTTGCCCGTTCCAGCAGACGCGCTTCCACGCGCGCTCCGCCGTGCCGGACCCGGATCCGCCGCTCCTCGTGCCCGCCTTCCGCTCGCGCGGCCTGCACTCCGGGCACTGCGGAAGCCGGGGCGAGCGCAGCCACGCGCAGCGACACGGCCTGCACCACGGCGTCATCACGACGGTAGCCGTAGCGCGTTTCGTGGGCCGCATGGAACGCGTCGATCCAGCCATCCGCCGCCACGGTCAGCTCGTAGCTCTGTCCCTCGTAACGCGCATCGACCTGCCGCTCGAGCACGACGTCCGCGCGGTCGATGTCCTCCTCGCCCATCGCCGCGAGCGCGCGTGCCTCGAGTGCCGCGAACTCGGCGTCCAGCGCCGCTCCGCTCTCGCGCCGCGCCGGCAGCAGCACCGTCCGCGACGCCTCCTTCCGCACCGGTGCCACGAGCATTCCGTACGCGGACAGCAAGCCGGGTGAGGGCGGTACGAGAACGCGTGGCGTGCCGAGGCGCGTCGCCAGTGCGGTCCCGTGCAGCGCGGCCGCACCGCCGAAGCACACGAGTGTGTACTCCGCGGGATCGTGTCCGCGTTCCACACTGATCACGCGCAGTGCGCCCTCCATGGACGTGTTCACGACGGTGATCACGCCTTCCGCCGCGTCATCGAGCGAAGCACCCATCGCACCGGCCAGGCGCCGCAGGGGCGCCTCGATCGCGTCTCGATCCAGCCGCGCGGCGCCGCCGTCCAGCTCGTGACGCCACGCATCCGCCGGCAGCCGGCCCAGCCACACGTTCGCGTCCGTCACCGTCACGTCCGTGCCGCCACGGCCGTAGCAGATGGGACCAGGCTCCGCGCCCGCGCTCTCCGGGCCCACGCGCAGCGCGCCGCCCGCATCGACGCGCGCGATCGAGCCGCCGCCCGCGCCCACCGTGTGGATGTCCAGCATCGAGACCGCGACCGGCAGATCCGCGATGCGGAACTCGCGCGTATGCAGCGGCCGGCCGGGACAGAGCGAAACGTCGGTCGATGTGCCGCCCATGTCGAACGTGAGCGCGTTCTCGAAGCCGGCCCGGCGCGCTGCCGCGAGTGCGCCCGCCACGCCGCCCGCAGGACCCGACAGGATCGTGTGCACCGCTTCGATCCGCGCGCGCGACACGGCCATCACTCCGCCGCCCGAGCCCATGATGCGTACGCGAAGCGCTCCGGATTCCGCCTCGATCCTGCCGAGGTAGCGGTCCATCACGGGTGCGACGTAGGCGTTCACGACGGTCGTCGCCGTGCGCTCGTACTCGCGGAACTCCGGCAGCAGGTGCGACGAGCGCGACACCGGCAGACCGGTTCCAGCCAGCGCTTCCTCGACGCGCCGCTCGTGCGTATCGTCCGCGTAGCTGTGCAGCAGACAGATCGCGACGGATTCGACGCTGCCGAGGCGAGCCGCGAGGCCTGCCAGCTCCGTTTCAACGAGCGGCTCGATGACTTCACCGCGCGGGCCCAGCCGCCCGGCCACGCCATGACGCGCATCGCGCGGCACGAGCGGCGGCGGGCGATATCCCGCGAGCGCGTACAGCTGCGGCCGGTTCTGCCGCCCGATCTCGAGCACGTCCTCGAAGCCCGCATTGGTAATGAGCGCCACACGCGCGCCCTTGCGCTCGAGCAGCGCATTCGTCGCCACGGTCGAGCCGTGCAGCAGCACGTAGGCGACGCCCTCGTCCGGCAGCACGCGCGCAATGCCTTCCAGCACGGCACGCGCGGGGTCGTCCGGCGTCGACGGCACTTTCACCTCGCGCAGCCGCTCACCATCGAAGCAGACCACGTCCGTGAACGTGCCGCCCGTGTCGACGGCGATGCGCCAGGTCGGTGTGCTCAACGGCTCGATCTCATTTGACACGACGCCAGCGCGCCTCGACAATTCCCGACCCTATGCACCAGCCTTCCTGGACCCGGTTCCTCGAGCTCGCGCGCACCGGCACGCTGCTGCCCGTCTGGCGCGGGTTCCTGTTCGACAGTGACACCGCGGTCACCGCGTACGCGAAGCTCGCGCGCCCGCCCTGGGGGTTCCTGCTCGAATCGCTCGTGGGCGGCGAAAAGTGGGCGCGCTACACGTTCCTCGGCACGGCGCCGCGCTCGGCATGGCGGCTCGAGTCCGGCAACCGCGTGTCGACGTGGGCGCCGGACACCGGCTGGTGCACGCCGTCCGTCGTCCACGATCCGCTCGCGGACCTCGACCGCAGGCTGCGCGCATTCGAGCCCGCCAGCGCGCCCGGTCTCCCGCGCTTCTTCGCCGGTGCCGTCGGCTACCTCGGCTACGACGTGGTCCGCTCGATCGAACGGCTGCCGCACGCGCCGCCCGATCCGCTCGGCCTGCCCGAAGCGATGTTCCTGTTCACCGATGTCGTGATCGCGATCGACAACGTGTACGGCCGTGCGCAGGCCATCGCGACCGTCGATATCGCCGATGGCCCCGACAACGCCGAGCTGCGCCGCCGCTACGACGCCGCGTGTGCGCGTGTCGACGACGCGGTGCGCACGCTCGCGGAGCAGCGCGCGCCCGGCCCGCTCGCGCTGCACGACGATGCAGGCGATGCACCCTTCACCAGCAGCTACACGCGGCGCGACTTCGAGCACCACGTCGAACGCATCCGCGAGTACATCGCGGCGGGCGACATCTTCCAGGGCGTGCTCAGCCAGCGCCTGACCGTACCACTGCACGCGACTCCCTTCGATCTCTATCGCGCGCTGCGCTCGCTCAATCCTTCGCCCTACCTCTACTTCCTCGAGCTCGATGGCCTCTCCCTCGTCGGCTCCTCGCCCGAGGTCCTCGTCCGCCTCGAGGAGGGCACCGTCACGGTCCGTCCGATCGCGGGCACTCGCCCGCGCGGCAGCAGCGAAGAGGAGGACCGCACGCTGACGGAAGAGCTGCTCGCCGACGAGAAGGAACGCGCCGAGCATCTCATGCTCGTCGATCTCGGGCGCAACGATGTCGGCCGCATCGCCCGTTACGGCACCGTGCGCGTCACGGATTTCATGACGGTCGAGCGCTACAGCCACGTGCTGCACATGGTCAGCCAGGTCGTGGGCGAGCTGCGCAGCGGGCTCACCGCGATGGACGTGTTCCGCGCATGCTTCCCCGCGGGCACCGTCACCGGTGCGCCCAAGATCCGCGCGATGCAGATCCTCGATGAGCTGGAGCCCGTGCGGCGCGGCGTGTACGCGGGTGCGGTCGGCTACTTCGCGTACGGCGGTCAGACGATGGACACCGCGATCGCGATCCGCACGCTGGTTGCCGCCGATGGCATGGCGCACGTGCAGGCGGGCGCGGGCATCGTGGCCGACTCGGTGCCTGCGCGCGAGTACGAGGAGACGCTCGCCAAGGCGCGCGCGCTGCTGCGCGTGCTGCGAATCGTGCCCGCCCGGAGTTCCTGAACGATTCACGGCCGGCCGCGGATCAGAACGGCTCAGCCACCTTCCGCCTCGGTGTCGCGACATTCTGCGAGCGCCGCGAACAGCCGGTCGAAGTGTTCCGGCCGGTGCGCAGCGGTCGCGCACAGGCGCAGGCGCGCCTGTCCCGGTGAGACCGCAGGATACACGACCGCCGACGTGAAGATGCCCTGCTCGAGCAGCATGCGCGCCCAGCGGTACGCGCGCCACTCGTCGCCCAGGTACAGCGGCACGATGGGCGTGTTCGAGCGGCCCGTCTCGAAGCCCAGCCGCGTCAGCCCGTTCTTCAGCATCGCCGTGTTCACGCGCAGCCGATCCATGTGCTCCGGCTCTTCCTGCAGGATGTGCAGCGCCTCGAGCGATGCCGCCGCGTTGCCCGGTGTCATGGCCGCGGAGAAGATGTAGGGCGCCGAGCCGTGCTGGACGTAGATCTTGAAGCCTTCGCTGCCCGCCGCGAACCCGCCCGACGACGGAATCGCCTTCGACAGCGAGCCGGTCAGGATGTCGATGGTGGAGGGGTCGATGCCCTGCTCCTCGCACACGCCGCGGCCCGTCGCGCCGATCGCGCCGATGCTGTGCGCCTCGTCCACGAGCAGGAACGCGCCGTGCTTCTGCTTCACGGCGATCAGATCCGACAGCGGCGCCTGGTCGCCATCCATGCTGAACACGGAGTCCACGGCAATGAGAACGCGCCGCGCACCGCGGTTGCGCGCCTGGCGCAGCCGTCGCTCCAGATCCTCCAGGTCGTTGTGGCGGAACCGGCGCATCTCGCAGCCCGCCATGCGCACGCCGTCCTGAATGCTCTGGTGCGCGTACTGGTCCAGCAGCGCGTAGTCACCGGGTCCGAAGAGCGACGTGATCGCCGCAATGTTCGCGTCGTATCCGGATGCGAACGTCGCGGCCGCTTCCTGCCCGAGGAAATCCGCCAGCTCGCCCTCGAGCGCGTGGTGCAGCTCGTTCGTGCCCGTCAGCAGGCGAACGCCGCCCGTCGATGTGCCGAACCGGTCCACCGCCTCCCGCACCGCGGCCGCCAGCCGCGGATGGCCCACCAGGCCCAGGTAGCTGTACGACGAGAACAGGATGAGCGGAACCCCGAGCACTTCCGTGACCGGCCCGGTCGCGAGACCCAGCGGCAGCTGATACGTGTAGAGCGATTCCGGCAGTCCCGCGGAGAACAGGTCGAACCAGCGCCGCACGCCCGCCGTGTCCAGCAGCGAGCCCGGCGGGATGATTTCGTCGACCGAACGTCCCTCGAAATAGCCGTTGAACGGATCGCGCGTGAACTCGGCGAGGGATCCCGGCCCGCTCGCCGTCGCGCCGCCGATGCCGCCATCCTCACCCGGCAAGGCTCCCGAAGATCTCATCCTCGTGCTCCCCTCGCGTACACGCTCCATCGCGCCTCCACTCTCAGTCGCTGGGTCGGAACGCCACCTTGATGGCGGCGCTGCGTCCCTTGTCGAGCGCGGCGCCCAGTGCGGCGCGGTAGTCGTCCAGTCCGTAGATATGCGTGACAAGACCCAGCCCCGCGATGCCATTGCCGGCGAGCAGCTCCAGGGACGCCGCGTAGATGTCCCGGTCCTGCCCCCGGAACGGGGCCGAGCCGTAGGCAAAGATACCGGCCACCGTGATCTGGCGATACCACACGCGCGTGAGGTCCACGCTCAGCCGCGCCGCCGCGCCCACCAGCACGATGCGTCCGCCTTCACGCGTCAGTGCCATGGCATCGCCCACCGTCGTCGCACTGCCCACCGTGTCGTAGACCAGGGAGGGCCCGCCCTCCACGAAGCGCGGCGCCAGCGATGGCCGGTAGGCGCGCGCTTCCGGCAGGTCCGCCGCCCAGCGGTACGCCTCATCCCGCGAGCGCAGGATCGTGTCCGCGCCCGCCACTTCCGCGAGCTCCAGCTGCCGCGCGTGCCTGCCCAGCACGGCAATGCCCCCGGCCCAGCCCGTCAGCCGCAGTGCACGCACGGTCAGCAGCCCGATCGAACCCGCACCAATGACGAGCACCACGTCGCCCTCCACGGGCCGCTGCAGCAGCACGGGCCGCAGCGCGGACGCGAACGGGTCCGTCAGCACCGCCACCTCGTCCGGCATCGCGCCGATCCGGTGCAGCTGGCTCCGATGCGCGACGAAGCATGCCGACCAGCCGCCGCCCGTCGCGGGACTGTAGCCCACCATCGGCCCCTTGCCCGGTTCGCCCCGGTCCGTATTGCGGCACAGGCCCGTCTCGCCGCGCACGCACGCCGGACACGGCGGCGCGATGCCGCGCTGCGCACACGACAGCATCGGGTTGACGACGACGCGTTCACCCGCCTTCCACTCGCCCGCGCCAGCGCCCGACTCCACCACGCGCCCGACATTCTCGTGCCCGAACGTGAACGGGAACGCGCCGAACGGCTCGAGCGTGAACGAATCGTGCGCCGTCACCGCCGCGAGATCGCTGCCGCAGATCCCGCTCAGCGTCGTGCCCACACGCACCCACTCCGGTCCCGGCAACGCGGGCGGATCCACGTCATCCAGCCGGACGCACCGCTGCGGTCCCAGCGCGAACGCCGGCCGCCGCGATGACAGCCAGCGCGTCAGCAGATACCGCACGGGACCGTAGTGGAAGCGGATGGCGCGCAATGCAGATACGTCTCCCGGTTCGCCGCGGAGCCGCGCCGCGCAGTGAAGGTTCCATGTGGGGTTGGCCGCCGGCGGCAGAACCTAGGCCGCCCGATCGCACCCGACAAGCTGCCCTTGCTGCGTTTCCCCCGCCGTTCCTACCTTCCCTGCCGGATCCTGAACAGACGGACAAATGGTTCCAGAACATGGACATATGCAGCACGGACCGTGCGCGCTCGACCGCCGCTCGTTCCTCCGCGACTGCGCCGGCGGCGCCACCGCCATCGCAATCGCGTCGCTGCTGCCCGCCGGCTGCGCCAACGACTATCCGCAGGCCGCCAGCGACGTCGCCCCGCTTCAGGCACTGAGCGAGAAGGAATACGCCGTGGCGCGCGCCGTCGCCGAGGCGTTCCTCGTCGGCGCGCCAGTTGACCCCGCAACCGTCGCCCGCGCCATCGACGCCGAACTCGCCATGGCCGGCGACCCGATGCTGTCCGACATGAAGACCGTGTTCGGACTGATCGAGCACGCCACGTTCCTCGGTGGCCGGTTCCGCCGCTTCACTGCGCTCTCTTCCGAGCAGCGTCTGCGCGATCTCCAGGGCTGGAGCCAGAGCCGCTTCTCGCTGCGACGCGCCGCGTTCCAGGCCGCGAAGGGATTCGTCACCTACTTCGCGTACATCCGCGAGGAGACACGCCCGCATACCGGCTTCACCGGACCCTGGCCAGAATCGCTGAAGCTCGAGGTCCGCCCCGTCGATTTCGGCGAGGTCGCGTGATCATCGAGGGGACGAACCGGACGGAGGTGCGCGACCGCGCCGACATCGTCGTCGTCGGCACCGGCGCCGGTGGCGGCACCCTCGCCGCTTTCCTCGCCGAGCGCGGCTGGGACGTCGTCATGCTCGACCGCGGCGGATTCTTCCGCGCGGA
>Ga0302046_10005431_pt1 | contig 11228 bp, 6 predicted proteins | sample RVTome_11_FD_200261 | JGI IMG/M metagenome (GOLD analysis project Ga0302046, IMG submission 200261) | Soil microbial communities from uranium-contaminated site in the Upper Colorado River Basin, Wyoming, United States - RVT147D111 (version 2) ... | reverse complement strand
GCCCATGCAGGACCTGCTCGGTCTCGACTCCAGCCACCGCATGAATGTTCCCGGCACCGCCGAGGGCAACTGGCGGTGGCGCCTGCGCTGGGAGCAGGTCGATCCCGGGCTGAGCGAGCAGCTACACTACTGGGCCGAGCTCTATGGCCGGGTAGCGCCCGATTGAGGCTCGGGCGGCTGGGCGGATGGCGGCAATGCGGATCGGGCCATGAGCTATCCGGGTAGCCAGGATCTACTCCAGGCCATCGCCGGCTTGGCAGAAACGCTGCCACAGGCCCTCGCGCCCCTGGCCCGCATCGCCTACAACCTGCGCTGGGCCTGGGACCTGAACGGCCCGCAGGTGTTTGCCGCCATCGACCCCCACCGCTGGGAGCTCAGCGGTCACAACCCGGTGCGGCTGCTGCGGGAGGCAGACCCGCGGGCGCTGCGGCGGGCCGCCGGCGACCGGGCGCTGCTGCGCCGCATCAACAGCCTGGCGCGGGTGCTGGAGGCGGACTCGACGGAAGGGGCTCCGACCCTGACCGGCAAGGACGCGCGGCCGGTGGCATTCCTCTGCGCCGAGTTTGCCGTGCACCAATCTCTGCCGATCTACGCCGGCGGGCTCGGGGTGCTCGCCGGCGATCTGCTGAAGGAGGCCTCCGACCAGGGCTTCCCCATGATCGGGGTCGGCCTCATGTATCGCCACGGCTACCTGCACCAGCGCATCGACCGCGACGGCTGGCAGCACGAGTACTGGACCGATACCGACCCGGAACGACTGCCGGCGGTACTGCTCACCCGCCCCGACGGCAGCTGCCTCACTGTCGAGATCCCGATCTTCGATCGGGTGCTGCACGCCCGGTTGTGGCGGGTGGAGGTGGGGCGGGCACCCCTGTACCTGCTCGATACCCAGGTGCCGGAGAGCTCGGCGCTGGATCGCTGGGTCGGCGATCGGCTCTACGTCGGCACCCCGGAGATTCGCCTCAGCCAGTACGCGGTCCTGGGGCTGGGCGCCGTGCGGGCCCTGCAGGCGCTCGCCATCGAGCCCCGGCTGCTGCATCTCAACGAGGGCCACGCCGCTCTGGCGGCGCTGGAGCTGCTGGCGCAAGCGCGCGCAGCGGGCGCCTCGCTGGCCGAGGCTATCGCTGCGGTCCGCCGGCGGGTGGTCTTCACCACCCACACCCCGGTGGCGGCTGGCAACGAGAGCTACTCGCCTGCGGTCCTGCTCCAGGTGCTGGCTGCACTGCCGGGACGGCTGGGGCTGGAGCGAGAGGCCTTCCTGGATCTTTTCCGGATGCGCCCCGGGGACAGCAACGAAGCGCCTGGCATGACCCCGTTGGCAATCCGCCTGAGCCGCAGCGTCAATGGGGTGAGCCGGCGCCACGCCCAAGTGGCAGGGCAAATCTGGGCGCCGCTGCTGGCGGCCGAGCCCGGCCGTCTAACGCTGCGCCACGTGACCAACGGCGTGCATCTGCCCTCGTGGATGGCGCCAACCATGCAGCGCTTGCTGGACCACTATCTGCCCGCGCAGTGGCGCCGGCAGGTGAGCGACGGAGCAACCTGGAAGGCGGTGGCGGAGATTCCGGACGCCGCCCTGTGGCGTGCCCGCCAAGCCATGAAGAGCACCCTGGTGCAGCGCGTGCGCGACTGGAGCGTGGTGAATCGCCTCTGTCGCGGCGACAGCCTGGACTACGTGCAGGCCGCCACCACTTTCAGCATCGAGCTGCCCACCATGGGCTTTGCCCGGCGGCTGGCGGTCTATAAGCGCCTGCACTTGCTGATCCAGGAGCCCAGGCGAGCACTGGCACTGCTGGAGCGCGCGCCGGGCCTGCAGTTGGTGCTGGCCGGCAAGGCCCACCCCCAGGACGACGAGGCCAAGCGCATCGTCCATCGCTTGTTCGAGCTGAAGGGGCTCACCCGCAGCGTCGGCCAGCGAGTGGCCTTCGTCGAGGATCACGACCTGGCGATGGCTGCGGTGCTGGTCTCCGGCTGCGATTTTTGGGTGAACCTGCCGCGTCCGCCCCAGGAGGCCTCCGGCACCAGCGGCATGAAGGCGGCACTGAACGGCGTGCTCAATCTGAGCGTGCTGGACGGTTGGTGGGCCGAGGCCTACCAACCGGGGCTGGGCTGGGCCATCGGTGGAGCGGAAAGCCAGGACTACGTGGCCCAGGACGCTAGCGACGCCGCGGCGCTGTACGACTTGGTGGAGCGGCAGGTGCTGCCACTCTACCTGGAGCGCGATGCCGACGGCCTGCCGCAGCGCTGGCTGCAGATGGTGCGCTCGGCCCTGAGCGAGCTTGCCCCGCGCTTCAGCGCCAGCCGCATGCTGGAGGACTATGCCGAGCGGATCTACGCCGCCGGCGACGCCGGCAGCTGAGCTTGCGGTGGTGCACCGGGGGCCTCGATGCCGTAGAGGGTGTCCTGGATCAGCATGTCCACCACCGCCCGCAGGGCCTCGGTGGGCTCGGCGCCGCCCGCCCGGCTTGCCTGGTAGGTTGCCACCTGGCGGTGAGCGCTGGTGCCGCGGCGGACGATGGCCCGGGCATGCTCCAGCTCCGCCAGGCAGCCGAGGATTTCGCCATCCTCCCGCAGCAGCTCCAGCATCTCTTCCAGCAGCTCGGCGTAGGGAACCACCTGGCCGCGGCCGAAATCCACCAAACCCTCGTCGATGCCGTAACGCTGAGCCCGCCAGCGATTCTCGTTCACCAGCATGATGCGGTACTGGCGCCAGCGCTGGTTGCGTAACCGCAAGCGGTAGAGCATGTGCAGCCAGCAGCGGTACAGGGCGGCGACGCAGATGCCGTCCTCGAGTCGGGTGCAGAGGTCGGCGGCACGCAGCTCCAGGGTGGGGAATCGGGCGCTGGGGCGCACGTCCCACCACAACTTGGTGGCGTCCTCGATGAGACCGCATTGAATGAGGGCGTTGACGTGGCGCTGGTACTCGCTGTAGCTCTCGAACTGCTCCGGCAGGCCGGTGCGCGGCATCTCGTTCCACACGGCGATCCGGTAGGACTTGAGGCCGGTGTCGTGACCCTGCCAGAAGGGCGATGAGGTGGACAGGGCCAGCAAATGGGGGACGATGTAGGCCACCTGCCCGAGCAGGTCGATGCGCAGGTCATCGTCGTCCAAGCCCACGTGCACGTGCATGCCGCTGATCATCAGCCGCCGCACCACTTCCTGGAGATCCTGGGCGATTACCGCGTAGCGCTCCTTCTGGGTGGGACGCTGAGTGGACCAGGTGGCGAAGGGGTGTGTGGAGGCGGCGATGATGGCCAATCCGTGCTCCTCGGCCACCGCGGCCACCGTCCGCCGCAAGTGGGCAAGGTCGAGCCGCGCCTCTTCCAAGCTGCTCGCGACCCGAGTGCCCACCTCGATCTGTGATTGCAGGAACTCCGGCGTCACCTGACCCGACAGCCGGCGCTCGCATTCGGGCAGCATGCTGGGAGGCGCCTCGGTGATGAGATTTCGGCTGGCGCGGTCCACCAGGAGGTATTCCTCCTCGATGCCCACGGTGAAGCTCGGTCGCTTAGGCATCTGGGGGCAACCTGGCGGCGTAGACCATGGGATCGGCGAGGATCTCTGCGAGGATGCGGCCGAGTCGCGCGCGCCAGCCGGCGATGCCCTCCTCCGAGCTGACCAGATCCTGCCGAATCTCGATCAGCACCGCCGGGTGGCCCGGGTGCTCGGCGTGCACCTCGATGGTGTAGCCCTCGGGGTTGCGCGCCGAGTAAGGCTCGTTGTCGCCGACGCAGAGGTCCGGCTCGGCCCGGAGTCGCTTGATCAATGGCAGGGCAATGCGCCCGTCCTGGTGCCAGAGCACGCCCACGTGCCAGGGCCGCTCGCGGCCCAGGAAGGCGGGGGTAAAGCTGTGCACCGAGATCAGCGCTGGCGCCCGTTGCTCATGACCAAAGCGGGCGAGCAGCGAGGCCACCGCGTCGTGATAACTCCAGAACAGCTCTCGCTCCCGGGCCAATCGCTGCTCCGGCAGCAGATCGTGGTTGCCCGGGATCACCACATCCGCGCTCGCCAGCGGCACCGAAGTGGGCGACCCGGGATGGCGGTTGAGATCGATCACCAGACGCGAGTAGCCGGAAAGTACCAGCGGCGCGTCGAGCCGCTCTGCGAGCCCGCGGGCGACGGCGGCGGCGCCGATGTCGTAGGCGATGTGCCGCTGCAGGTCCGCGGGCTCCAAACCCAGGTCCCCGAGCTTGCGGGGTAAGCGGTTGCTGGCGTGATCGCAGACCAACAGGCAGGACGCCTGCCCGGCCTCGTTGTGGATCTCCACCGGCGGCGGCTCATCGGGCTCCAGCAAAGCCGGAACGACCCCGGTCATCAGGCGCCGTCCTGTCGAATCGCCGCGGCGACGGTGTAGCTGCGCCCCTGCTTGACCTTCTGGTAGTTGCCGAAGACTTCGAGCAGCGCCCGCTCCACGAAGCGTCGTAGACCGCTCAGGCTCACCACCCAGAAGCTGCCGCCGGGGCGCAGGTGTGCCAGGGCGTCGTAGCAATACAGGTAGTACAGCTCCTTGCCGCTCTTGGCCGGGAGATTGGTGGCGATCAGGTCGAAGCGGCGGCCCCCCACGTGACTGAAGCCGTTGCTGAGGCGCGCCTCGGCGTTGCCGATGTGGTTGCGCTCGGCGTTACGCCGGCTGTAGTCCACGGCCACGAAGTCCTTGTCCACCATGAGCGTGTGGCCACGGGGGGCGAGCCGGGCCAGGGTGAGGCCGATGGGGCCATAGCCACAGCCGAGATCCAAGCAGTCGGCGTCATCGGCGAGGGTCACCTGGGCCAACAAAAGCGCCGTACCCTCGTCCACCTGGCGCGGGGAGAAGAGGCCCCAGGTGGTGACCAGCTGGAGCCTCTGACCCCGCAGCTCCACGTCGAAGCAAAGGTCCTCTCGCAACCGCTGCAGGGCGTCGGCATCGCGCCCTGCCCTCGTTTCCCGCGGCGCTTTGGCCAGCGGCTCAGGCACTCCCGGCCAGCTCCCGGATCGCGTACTGGAGAATGCCGCCGTGGCGGAAGTAGTCCCACTCCTTCGGCGTGTCGATGCGCACCCGCGCGCTGAAGCGCCGGGGCTCGCCGCCATCCTCGGGGGTGGCCAGAACCGACACCTCACGCACCCCGTTTTCCAGACCCTCGACCGTGAACCGCTCCAGGCCATTCAAGCCCAGGGAGCCGGCGCTTTCGCCCTCTGGGAACTGCAGCGGCAGCACCCCCATGCCCACCAGGTTCGAGCGGTGGATGCGCTCGTAGCTCTCGGCGATGACCGCCACGACACCGAGTAGGAAGGTGCCCTTGGCGGCCCAGTCCCGCGACGAGCCGGTGCCATACTCCTTGCCGGCCAGCACCAGCAATGGCACCTCCTCTTCCTGGTAGCGCATGGCAGCGTCATAGATGGTCATCTGCTCGCCGGAGGGCTGATGCAGCGTCCAGCCGCCCTCGGTGCCGGGCGCCAGCAGGTTGCGCAGGCGGATGTTGGCGAAAGTGCCGCGCATCATCACCTCGTGGTTGCCACGGCGGGAGCCGTAGGAGTTGAAGTCCTGGGGCTTGACCCCGTGCTCCATGAGGTACTTGGCGGCAGGGCTGTCGGCGGCGATGGCGCCGGCGGGGGAGATGTGGTCGGTGGTGACCGAGTCGCCGACCGATACCAGCACCCGGGCATCACGCACCGGCTGCAAGGGCGCGGGCTGCGGCTCCATGCCGTCGAAGAACGGTGGCTTGCGGATATAGGTGGAGCCCTCGTCCCACGCGTAAATGCTCGATTCGGGTACCTGCAGTGCCCTCCAGCTCTCGTCCCCGTCGAACACCTCGCCGTAGCGGGCGCGGAACATCTCCGGGTTGATGCTAGCCGCCACGACTTTCTGCACCTCCTCGAGGCTGGGCCAAATATCCTTGAGATACACCGGCTTGCCATCTCGGTCCTGGCCCAAGGGCTCAGCGTAGAGGTCGATATCCATGGTGCCGGCCAGAGCGTAGGCCACGACCAGGGGTGGCGAGGCCAGATAGTTCATGCGCACCTGCGGGTGTATGCGCCCTTCGAAGTTGCGGTTGCCCGACAGCACCGCGGTGACAATCAGCTCGCCGCTGGTGATTGCCTCGGCGACAGGCTCGGGTAGCGGCCCCGAGTTGCCGATGCAGGTGGTGCAGCCGTAGCCGACCAGGTAGAAGCCCAGTGCTTCGAGGTCATCCAACAGCTCGGCTTTCTGCAAGTACTCCGTCACCACCTTGGAGCCCGGTGCGAGGCTGGTTTTTACCCAAGGCTTGTGGGTGAGACCCCGGCGGCGGGCGTTGCGGGCCAACAGCCCGGCGCCGACCATCACCGAGGGATTGGAGGTGTTGGTGCAGGAGGTGATCGCGGCGATCACCACCGCGCCGTCCTTCAAGAGGAAGCTCTGGCCCTCGTAGTCCACTGCCCGGGCGCCCACGTGGGCCGCCTCCTCCGCGGCGATGGCGGTGTCGCCGCCCTCATCCTGAAAACGGGCCAGGCTGGGATCGGAGCCGTTCCCGGATCGCTGCTGTGCCAGGGGATGAAGGGCTTTCTCGAAGGCCGACTTGGAATCGGTCAGGGCGATCCGATCTTGGGGCCGCCGCGGGCCGGCCAGACTGGGGACCACGCTGCCGAGATCCAATTCGAGCACGTCGCCGTAGCGGGCGTCCGGGGTATCAGGATTGTGGAACATCCCCTGCGCTTTGGCATAGGCCTCCACCAGCGCCACCTGCTCAGCGGAGCGCCCGGATTGCTCGAGATAGCGCAAGGTCTCCTTGTCCACTGGGAAAATGCCGCAGGTAGCGCCATATTCGGGCGCCATGTTGGCAATGGTGGCGCGGTCGGCCAGCGGCAGCTGCGCCAAGCCCTTACCGAAGAACTCCACGAATTTGCCGACGACGCCATGGGCCCGGAGGATCTGAGTGACGGTGAGCACCAGGTCTGTGGCAGTGGCGCCTTCCTTCAGACGCCCGTGCAGTCGGAATCCCACCACCTCCGGAATCAGCATGGTTACCGGTTGGCCGAGCATTCCCGCCTCGGCCTCGATGCCACCTACGCCCCAGCCGAGCACCCCCAGGCCGTTGATCATGGTGGTGTGGGAATCGGTGCCGACCAGCGTGTCGGGATAGGCCCAGCTACCGTCCTGGTCCTCACGAGTGAACACCACGCGGGCCAGGTACTCCAGGTTGACCTGATGCACGATGCCGGTGCCCGGCGGCACCACCTTGAAGTTGTCGAAGGCGCGCTGCCCCCAGCGCAGGAAGGCGTAGCGCTCGCGGTTGCGCTGGAACTCGACCTTGGTGTTCAGATCCAGGGCGCCCATGCGGCCAAAATTGTCTACTTGCACCGAGTGGTCGATCACCAGCTCCACCGGCGCCAGGGGGTTGATCCGATCCGGGTCGGCGCCCAGCGCCTGCATGGCCTCGCGCATGGTGGCCAGGTCCACCACCACGGGCACGCCGGTGAAGTCCTGCAGCACGACCCGGGCCGGTGTGAAAGCGATCTCGCGCTCACCGTCGGGGTGGCCATTCCACGCCAGCAGCGCTTCCATGTCCTCACGAGTGACGTTTTCTCCGTCCTCGAAACGGAGCAAATTTTCGAGCAGGATCTTCAGCGAGTAGGGGAGCCGGTCGAGCTCGTGGCTGGCCGACAGCTTAGCGAGGCTGCGGATACGGTACCGGCGTCCACCGACGCTCAGCTCGTCCAGGGTCTTGAAGCTGTCGTGCATGGGAGTCGCCTCTCTCTTTGCGGGGGTTCGTCTACTTCGGGGTTGGCGTTCCTTGCGGTATGCCTTGAGTCTAGACCACAGCCAGCGGCGGCCGTTTACTGTCGGCCGGGCGCTGCGCATGAACGGCTGGCAGCTCGCTGCGACGACAACGCCCCGCCGGCACTGCTCCGGCGGGGCGTGGTAGGCGACCTGGGCTCCCGGTCGGCGACCCGGCTCAGGCCGCGGCGATGGGGATCACTTTGTCGGCCACTTGCCGGTACTCGGGCAGCTGGTCGAAGTTCAGGTAGCGATAGATGTCCGCCGCCATGGTGTTGATGGTGCCCATGGCCTGCTGGTACTCCCCCACGCTGGGGATGCTGCCGAGCATGGCGCAGACCGCGGCGAGCTCGGCCGAGCCCAGGTACACCCGCGCGTCCTTGCCCATGCGGTTGGGGAAGTTGCGGGTGGAGGTGGACATGACGGTGGCGCCATCGCGCACTCGGGCCTGGTTGCCCATGCACAGCGAGCAGCCCGGCATCTCCATGCGGGCGCCGACGCGACCGAAGATGCCGTAGAAGCCCTCTTCCGTGAGTTGCTGCTGATCCATCTTGGTGGGCGGCGAGATCCACAGCCGTACCGGCAGATCGTGCTTGCCGTCCAGCAGCTTGCCGGCGGCCCGGTAGTGGCCGATGTTAGTCATGCAGGAGCCGATGAAGACCTCGTCGATGGTGTCGCCCGCCACCGCCGAGAGCAGCTTCACGTCGTCCGGGTCATTGGGACAGGCGAGGATCGGCTCCTTGATGTCGGCGAGATCGATGTCGATGACTGCCGCGTACTCGGCGTCGGCGTCCGGCTGCATCAGCTGCGGGCTTTGCAACCATTTCTCCATGGCCTCAATTCGCCGCTCGAGCGTCCGCACGTCCTTGTAGCCGCTGGCGATCATCCACTTCAGCAGGATGACGTTGGAGTTGAGGTACTCGATGATCGGCTCCTGGTCGAGGAGCACGGTGCAGCCGGCCGCCGAGCGCTCGGCGGAGGCGTCGGAGAGCTCAAAGGCCTGCTCCACCTTGAGCTTGGGCAGGCCCTCGATCTCTAGAATGCGGCCAGAGAAAGCATTCGTCTTGCCCTGCTTGGCCACCGTCAGGTGCCCGCTCTGGATGGCCGCGTAGGGGATGGCGTTGACCAGGTCGCGGAGGGTGATCCCGGGCTGCATCTCGCCCCTGAAGCGCACCAACACCGATTCCGGCATGTCGAGCGGCATTACCCCGGTGGCAGCGGCGAAGGCCACCAGACCGGAGCCTGCCGGAAAGCTGATGCCGATGGGGAAGCGGGTGTGGGAGTCGCCGCCGGTGCCCACGGTGTCCGGCATGAGCATGCGGTTCAGCCAGGAGTGGATGATGCCGTCCCCCGGGCGCAGAGAGACGCCGCCACGGGAAGAGATGAAGTCCGGCAGGGTGTGGTGGGTGACAACGTCCACCGGCTTCGGGTAAGCCGCCGTGTGACAGAAGGACTGCATCGTGAGATCGGCGGAGAAGCCCAGGCAGGCCAGGTCCTTCAGCTCATCCCGGGTCATCGGCCCGGTGGTGTCCTGGGAGCCGACGGTGGCCATTTTCGGCTCGCAATAGGTGCCCGGGCGGATACCCTCGACGCCGCAGGCGCGCCCCACCATCTTCTGGGCGAGGGTGTAGCCCTTGTTGCTGTCGGCCACCGGCTTGGGCCGGCGGAAGATCGGGGACGGCTCGAGACCCAGGGCTTCCCGGGCCTTGTCGGTGAGCCCACGGCCGATGATCAGCGGAATCCGGCCGCCGGCCCGGACCTCGTCCAGCAGCACGTCGGTCTTCAGCTCGAAGCGGCAAAGCTCGCCGGCCTCGTCATGGCGGCGGATCACCCCCTCGTAGGGGAAGATGTCCACCACGTCGCCCATGGCCAGCTGGTCGACGTCGCACTCGATGGGCAGGGCGCCGGCGTCCTCCATGGTGTTGAAGAAGATCGGGGCGATCTTGCCGCCCAGCACGTAGCCGCCGAAGCGCTTGTTGGGCACGTAGGGGATGTCCTCACCCATGTGCCAGAGCACCGAATTGGTGGCGGACTTGCGGGAGGAGCCGGTGCCGACCACGTCGCCCACATAGGCCATGGGGTGACCCTTCTGCTTCAGCCCCTCGATGGTGGCGAGGGGATCGGCCTCCAGCCCAGGCCGTGGGTTCTTCAACATTGCCAGGGCATGCAAGGGAATGTCGGGTCGGGACCAGGCGTCGGGAGCGGGGGAGAGGTCGTCGGTGTTGGTCTCACCGGGCACCTTGAATACGGTGACGGTGACTTTCTCCGGCAGCGGCTGGCGGCTGGTGAGCCACTCGCCCTCCGCCCAGGACTGCATCACCTTCTTGGCTGTGGCGCTGCCGGCCTCGGCCTTCTCCTTGACGTCGTGAAAAGCGTCGAACATCAGCAGCGTATGGGACAGCGCCTGGGCGGCGATGGGGCCAAGCTCGGCGTCGTCCAAAAGCTCGACCAGCGGCTGGATGTTGTAGCCACCGGCCATGGTGCCGAGCAGCTTGGCGGCCAGTTGGCGATCGACCAGAGGCGAGCGGGCAGCGCCTTTGGCGAGGTCGGCGAGAAATGCTGCCTTCACGTAGGCTGCCTGGTCCACCCCGGGCGGCACGCGATTGCTGATCAGCTCCACCAGAAGCTGCTCCTCACCGGCCGGTGGGCTCTTCAACAGCGTCACCAGCTCAGCGGTCTGCTCGGCGTTCAACGGCAGCGGCGGTATGCCTTGTTCGGCACGTTCCGCCACGTCTTTGCGATAGGCGTCCAGCACGTCGATTTCCCCCGTCAGGTGAGAGCTGCGAAGGTAGAAGAGTCGCGGCCGAGCACCCATTGAGGCGCCCTGGGCAAGCCGCCGAAGTGTACTCGCCGGGGGGCAACGGTGGGAAGCGCCGGGACGCTCGCCAGGGGCCTCCGGGCAGAGGCCCTAAGCTACGGAAAGTCGTGAGTGTTTGGGTGAGTGGTGGAGCCCTGCGAGGGCTCAGTCGCGTGCCATCAGCGCCTCGCAGGCCTGGATCAGTCCGCGGCGGCCGAACAACAGGCGCCAGCGGCTACCGCCACATTGCTGCCAGAGTACGGCGGCGCGAATCCCGCACAGCAACAAGGTGCGCACCAGATTGGCCACATCGGGCCTGGACAGTTGTTCGGAATTGCCGCGCACCAGTATGCGCGGCTCGATGACGCTGACGGTGTTCGTGTAAAGCTCGGCCAGGGAGGCGATGGTCTGGGGATCATCCGCAGGGCGCTCTGCTGCCTCGGACCGCAGCGCCTCCAGCCCGGTGCGCAGGGTGGAGAGGAGATCCTGGCGCGTGAGCAGCACCCGGGCGTGGTGCAGCAGGCTAATGCCGTAGCGAGTCAAGTCCGGGTCCTGGGGCTTGGCGAGCTGGTTCTGCAACTGGCGCAGCGCCGGCTTCATGGCCGCTAGGCCGTCTATGGCTTGCTCGGCGTTTTCGGCGTCGAAGGTGAACAGGGTGGCGAGGGCACGCTGCAAGTCTCGAGGATGCATCGAGCCGCTGCG
>Ga0302046_10005430_pt1 | contig 11229 bp, 6 predicted proteins | sample RVTome_11_FD_200261 | JGI IMG/M metagenome (GOLD analysis project Ga0302046, IMG submission 200261) | Soil microbial communities from uranium-contaminated site in the Upper Colorado River Basin, Wyoming, United States - RVT147D111 (version 2) ... | reverse complement strand
ATTGCTGAAGAAGCGCGTCTGCTCCTGGAACCCCATGTGCGAGACCATGAGATCGAGATCGCCGTCCTCGTCGAAGTCGTCCAGGATGGCGCCGCCGGCGAGGCCGAGGGCATCGACCCCCGCCTCCCGGGCCACGTTCGTGAATCGCGGCAACGGATACTCGGATGCGAACACGCTCGGGGGGATGAGATGACGCTCGGGGACGCCGTCTGGATAACTCCCGAGCGTCATGTGCGCGATGTTCAGGAGCCACCGTGCTTGCAGGTGGCCGGGCTCCGCCTCCAGGGCCTCTTCGAGGAGCTCCGCGGCGCGGGTGGCACCTTCCCGTTTTTCGTGAACGCCCTGGCCTTGAATGGGAAGGAGACACGAATCCCGATTGCTGGCCTGGCAGCAGTTCTGCAATTCGGCCATCCGCAGGTAGGCCAAGGCTTCGGCGACCAGCAAGCTGGCGCGGTACTGGAGCCACTGCTCCGGCGCGTACGCCTCGAGGTCCTCCTGGAGCGCATCCATGGCTCGGAGCGAGTCGTCGATCCGTCCCGCGTTCAAGGACTCCATGGCGGAGTCCAATTGCACGTTGAAGCGTTCAAGGGAAAGAGGCATCGACCGGAGTTGGGTGTTGAACATGTCTGCGCGCCGGTCGTTGATGACGAACACCAGGCGGGCCGGGTTCACGGCTGCCGCCCGCGCTTCGAGGAGAGCTGCCATCGTCTCCGTTGCGGCACGCGGTGCTCGGGCCAGCCTCACCGGGGCCGCCTCACCACGCACCGCCGCCCACCACACCAACGGGGCCGAGACGAGAAACACCACGACGGACGCCAAGAGGAGCGCGCGGCCGCTCGAGCTGTCTCGCGTCCTCACGATTGCCTCTGTCGGTCCTCGATCCAGGCCCATGACCTGAGCACAAGGGCAAGATCGATGCCGACGACGCCAAGGATGAGCCGCGCGGCCCCCGGAGCGTGCAAAGCCCGTGCGGGGAACTGCTTGCGAAGCACCGGGGACGAGGGTGGATCGAGCCGCGCCTGCGCTCGCCCCATAGGCCGTATGCGAGCGGGGCGGCGCGCCTCATCGAGCTTAGGAGGACGGGGTGACCGCCGTCTCCACTCGGCCGTCCTCGCGGATGTGGTGCCAGCGTCCGGGCTCCATGCCGGTGACCGTCTGGGTCGCGCCCGTGGCAGGCCACAGGATCTCGACCGACACGATCCGCTTCGCGTCGCCCAGCCCGACATGCTGGCGGAACGGCGAGGCGCCGAAGCTCCCGCCCGCGCTCACGGTGCGGTGGAAGGTCCGCTCTTCTCCCTGCGCGGTCTCGACCGTGACGGCGATGCGCGCCCCGAGCGCCTTGCGGTTGGAGAGCACGCCCTCGAGATCGAGCCCCACCCAGAGGTTGGCGGTGCCCGGGTTCTCGTAGAGCGTGCTGTAGGCCGTGTCCGCGAGGTACGCGCCGCCCATCTGAGCGAACACGTCCTGGTCCCCGTCGCCGTCGACGTCCCCGAACGCGACCCCGTGTCCCTTCTGGAGATGCCCGAAGTTGCCGGCGGTCGTGACGTCCTGGAACGTGCGGCCCTCGGCGTTGCGGAACATGCGGTTGGGCACCAGCGAGCCGAACTCCGGGTTTCCCGTGGCGAGATAGATGTCCAGGAAGCCGTCGTTGTCCAGGTCGCCGAAGTTCAACCCCATCGCGGGCGCGACGCGGTACAGACCGGTCGACTTCGTCACGTCCTCGAAGCGGCCGTTCCCGAGGTTGCGATAGAGCCGGGGGCGCTCCGCTTCCGTGGGCAAGCCGAGGTAGTCCGCCGCGACGCTGCCGGCCAGGCCTCCCAGCTCGAGGTCGAAAGGCCCGTATCCGGTGACATACAGGTCCAGCCACCCGTCGTTGTCGTAGTCGAAGAAGAACGTCCCGAAGCTGACACGAGGCTCCACGACCCCGGCCTCTTGCGCCACGTTCGTGAAGCTCCACCCCCCGCCGGGGCGAGGACCGTCGTTGTGGAACAGGACGTTGTCGTGTCCGTGCACGGACACGAACAGGTCGGGACGGCCGTCGTTGTCGTAGTCGCCGCTGACCACGCCCTTCACGAACGCCACGAGATCGACCCCCGCCTCCCTGGCCACGTCGGTGAACGTCCCGTCGCGGTTGCTGTGGAACAGGTGGCAGGGATAGGGATCTCCCAGGGACTCGTTCCCGACGAACAGGTCCAGCCAGCCATCGCCGTCGTAGTCGAGCCAGGTCGCGGTCTGGGTCGGCGCGAAGCGCAGGAGCCCCGCCTCGACCGTCACGTCGCCGAACGTCCCGTCGCCGTTGTTCCGCAACAGGGACAGCGGGAACCGGCCGTCGGGACCCATCCAGCCCCCACGCAGCACCAGCGGGTCCACGAAGCCGTCGTTGTCGTAGTCCGCGTGGATCATGTTGAGCCCGCCCGTCTCGCCGATCAGGCCGGCAGCTTCCGTGCGGTCCTCGAACGTCCCGTCGCCGCGATTGCTGAAGAAGCGCGTCTGCTCCTGGAACCCCATGTGCGAGACCATGAGATCGAGATCGCCGTCCTCGTCGAAGTCGTCCAGGATGGCGCCGCCGGCGAGGCCGAGGGCATCGACCCCCGCCTCCTGGGCCAGGTTCGTGAAGCGCGGCAACGGGTACTCGGACGCGAACGCGCTCGGAGGGATGAGATGGCGCTCGGGAACGCCTTCCGGGTAGCTCCCGAGCGTCATGTGCGCGATGTTGAGCAGCCACGGCGCCCGCAGGTGGCCGGGCTCCGCCTCGAGGGCCTCTTCGAGGAGCTCCGCGGCGCGGGTCGCACCTTCCCGTTTTTCGTGAACGCCCTCGCCTTGAATGGGAAGGAGACACGAATCCCGATTGCTGGCCTGGCAGCAGTTCTGCAATTCGGCCATCCGCAAGTAAGCCAGGGCTTCGATGACCAGCAACTTGCCGCGGTACTGGCTCCACTCCGCCGGGGCCTGCGCCTGCAGGTCCTCTTTTAGCTCACCCATGGTCCGGAGCGAGTCGTCGATCCGTCCCGCGTTCAGCGACTCCATGGCGAAGTCCAATTGCACGTTGAAGCGCTCCGCGGAGGGCGGCATCGACCGGAGCTTGGGGCGCAGCAGGTCCGCGCGCCGGTCGTTGATGGCGTACGGCAGGCGGACGGGGTTCACGGCCGCCGCCCGCTGCTCGAGAAGCGCCGCCATCTCCTCGGTTGCAGCACGCGTTGCTCGGGCCAGCTTCGCCGGGGCCGCCGCGCCGCGCGCCGATACCCGCCAGATCAAGGGGGCGGACGCCAGGAACGCCAGGGCGGACGCGACGATCACGGCGCGACCGATCGTCAGGCGCCCGGGGGACGGGTTCCCCGACGGTTCCACACCCTTCGCGGTTGTCGCTCCGTCCGAGACGGGATCGCGATGTCGAGTCATGATCGGAGTTAACGAGCAAGACCGGTGCCGCAGAGCGTGAGGGGGCGAGTCGGCCTCGTTCCGATCGTGGAAAGCGCGTGCGGCGGAGGTTTGCGAGCTCACGGGCACCGAGGTGCGTCGCACCGCGCCCCTTACGATCTACGCGAGCGCGGTGCCTCGCCTCATCGGGCGCAAGAGGACTCGACCGGCTAGTCGTGCTCGTCGCCTTCCACGAGCCCGTGCTTGCGGAGGTAATAGCCGAGATTGCGTGGATCGATGCCGAGCAGCCGGGCGGCCTCCTTCTGCACGCCGCCCGAGCGCCGCTGGGCCTCGATGACGAGGTCGCGCTCCAGCCGGCTCACCGCCTCGCGGATGTTGAGGTCGGATCCGGTCCGCTCCGGCGCCGACGCCGCGGCCAGGATCGGAAGCATGTCGACGCCGTCGAGTCCGTGGACGGGATCGAGGACCAGCGCGCGCTCGACCACGCTCCTGAGCTCGCGCACGTTCCCGGGCCACGAATAGGCGCGCAGCCGCGCCACCGTCGCCGGACTGACGACCGGGGTGGCGCGTCCGAGTCGTGCCGCGATCTCGTGGGCGAAGGCGCGCACCAGGAGGGGGACGTCCTCCGGGCGCCGGCGAAGCGGGGGCACTTCGATCGTGACCACGTTCAGGCGGTAGAACAGGTCGAGCCGGAACGCGCCGGTCCTGGCCTCGGACGCCAGGTCGCTGTTGGTCGAGGCGACGATGCGGATGTCCACGCGCGTGGGCTGCACGTCCCCCAGCCGATCGAACTCCCCGTCTTGAATGACGCGCAGCAGCTTGGCCTGACCCGCCGCGGGCATGGCCCCGATCTCGTCGAGCAGCAGCGTGCCGCGATGGGCGAGCTGGAAACGGCCGTCGCGATCGGCCGAGGCGCCGGTGAAGGCGCCCTTGCGATGACCGAAGAACTCGCTTTCCCACATCTCGAGAGGGATGGCCGCGCAGTTCACGCGCACGAAGGGGCCGGAGGCGCGCGCGCTCCTGTCGTGGATACGCCGCGCCAGAAGTTCCTTGCCGGTGCCGGATTCCCCGAGCAGCAGCACGGTGGAGTCGCTCGCTGCCGCGGCGTCGACCATGGCCATCACGCGCCGCCAGGCCGCGCTCTCGCCGACCGGCTTGTCGGCGTCCCCCGCGGCCACGGTTCGGAGGTACCGCACCTCGCGCCGCAGCGAGCGCGATTCGATGGCGCGTGCGAACGCCACTTCGATCGCCTCGGGATCGGCCGGTTTCAGGATGTAGTCGCTCGCGCCCGCCTTCAGGCACGCCACGGCCGAGACCACCGTGCCGTGGCCGGTGAGGATCACGACCGGGGTGTCGGGAGAGGAGGTCTGCAGGCGGTGCAAGAGGTCGAGGCCATCCGCTTCCGGCATGCGAAAGTCCGACAACACCACGTCCACGGGGATCTTGGACAGCAGGGATATCGCTTCCGCGACCGATCCGGCGCCGACGGCTGCATAGCCACGTGCGCCCAGGACCGCCAGGAGGGAGTCACGGACGTAGTCTTCGTCGTCCACGACCAGCACATGGGCGCGTGGCGCGGACCTCGGAGCGTCGCGCCTCGAGTCGACGGCGCGGGAGTTTGCCATGCGGTTCACGGAGAGCGATGCCCCACCATTCGCCCCATGACGAGCAAGAACCAGGCCGGGCCCGGCGCGGGAGGCGCCGGGGCCGCCCGAGGGACCGAAAAGCCGAGGAGGGCTCGCGTCTTGATACCGCCTCCGGCGACCGCACGCCCGGAGCGTGCGAACCCGGACACGCGTAGGAGGTATGCGGGAAGGACGTGTGCCTCGCAGAACTTATGGTCGCCGCCGCGGGGCGGACATGCCGGCAAGACGTAGCTCCCCTCATCGCGAGCGTCCGAGCCGTTCGATGCTCCCGATGCCGGAAGGCAACATCGAGCGAAGGAGAGGATCATGAAGCCCAGGCTCAGACTCCAGTTCAAGCCGGCCGCGTTCACCGCCGCGTTGCTGTTGTGCGGTACTGTGATCTCTCTCGCCGCCGGGGAGGACTTCAACGCGTTGGTCGAGCGCTTGCAGCAAGAGAAGCCGGAGTTTGCCAAGCGCCAGCAGGATCTGCTCGCCGTGCGCTACGACCTCGCGGACCGCGCTGCCCGCGGCGTCACGATGTCCGGCGGCAAGCCCGTGCAGGAGGGCGTGCGGGTGAAGCTGACCCAGGGCGTGACGTGGGACAAGCTCGCCGCCATGTCACCGGAGGAGATCAAGGCCAAGGACCTCTGGCCGGCGGGTTTCTTCCCGCTGCCGCACCCACATCACGAAGCCGGCGGCATGGTCTTCCCGCAGACGCTCATCGACGAGACCAAGCGTCAGACGGATCGCGATCTGAGTTCAACGCCACGGAAGATCGGCGCAGCCTGAAGGCCCACCAGGGCGTGGCGTGCTTCGACTGCCACGCCAACGGGCACACCGACGCGGCCACTCACACCGTCGGCGACATCCGCCCGAACGAGCACCGCCACTGCATCGACACCCCGACCCTGCGGGGCGTGAACATCCAGCGACTCTTCGGCTCGCAACGCGCCATGAAGAGTGTCGAGGACTTCACCGAGTTCGAGCAGCGCGCCGCCTATTTCGACGGCGACCCGGTGCAGGCGCAGCGGAAGGGGGTGAACATCCTGGAGCGCGGGAGCAGGTGCAATTCATGGCCGAGTTCCAGGACCTGCTCGACTTTCCGCCCGCACCGAAGCTCGACGTCATGGGCAGGCTCGACCCGACGAAAGCCACGGCGAGCGAGGTGCGCGGCCAGGCCGTGTTCCTCGGCAAGGCGCAGTGCGCGACGTGCCACATCCCGCCCTATTACACCGACAACCTCATGCACAATCTGCGGGTCGAGCGCTTCTTCGAGGAGCGCATGATCAACGGCCGAAAGGCCTCCGCGGATGGTCCGATCAAGACCTTCCCGCTGCGCGGCATCAAGGACTCTCCGCCCTATCTCCACGATGATCGCCTGCTGACGCTGGAGGACACGGTGGAGTTCTTCAACCTCGTTCTGGGATTGAGTCTCGACGGGGAGGAGAAGAAGGACCTCGTGGCCTTCCTGCGAGCGCTGTAGACAACGGCACCCGTTCCGGCGCCGGCCCTGCGCCGACGAGAGACGCGTGGGAGCCTGTCCGCGCCGCGGTGATAACCGCGTGTGGGATTCTCCGTATAGTCGGAGAGGACGACCCGTCGGTGTCGCCGCGGCGCCCCAGGAGGCCTCCCATGGAGCTTCGGATCGAGAACCTGTCCAAGACCTACCCCAACGGCACGAAGGCGGTCCAGGACGTGAGCCTCACGATCCCGCCCGGGATGTTCGGGCTCCTGGGTCCGAACGGCGCGGGGAAGTCCACCCTGATGCGGATCGTCGCCACGCTCCAGGACCCGGACACGGGCAGTGTGCGCTTCGGCGAGATCGACGTGCTACGCGACAAACCGGCGCTGCGTCGCACGCTGGGCTACCTGCCGCAGGAGTTCGGGCTGTACCCCAAGGTGTCGGCGCAGAGCCTGCTCGACCACTTCGCCGTGCTCGAGGGCATCGTGGATCGCCGCCAGCGGCGCGCGGTGGTCGATGCGCTCCTCAGGCAGACCAATCTGTGGCAGGCGCGCAAGGTCAAGCTCGGCGAGTTCTCGGGCGGCATGCGGCAGCGCTTCGGGATCGCCGTCGCGTTGCTCGGCGCACCCAAGCTGATCATCGTCGATGAGCCCACGGCCGGCCTCGACCCCGAGGAGCGCGTGCGGTTCCTGAACCTCCTGGCCGAGCTCGGGCGCGACAGCGTGGTGATCCTGTCGACGCACATCGTCGACGATGTCTCCGAGCTGTGCAGTCGCATGGCGATCATCAACGACGGCCGCATCATGATGCAGGCCGAGCCTCCCGCCGCGATCGATCGCCTGCGCGGCCGCGTGTGGCTCAAGCTGATCGACCACGAGGATCTCCCCGCGTATCGCGAGCGCTACCGCGTGCTGTCGAATCGACTGAGCCTCGGACGCAACGCGGTGCGCGTGTTTCACGACGGCTCGCCCGGTGACGGCTTCGCTCCGGTCGAGCCGGATCTCGAGGACGTTTACTTCGCGACGCTTCGGGGTCTTGGGGATCCGGCCGGCGCGCAGCGCGAGGTCCGGGCATGAGCCGGTTCCCGCTCGTGCTCGCGTTCGAGCTGCGGTTCTACCTGTGTCGCATTTCGACGTGGGTCTATTTCCTCATGCTGGCCGCGATCTCGTTCCTGCTGATGATCACCTTCGGCGGGGCCTTTCCCGACACGAGCGCCTCGATCCAGGGCACCGACGGCAACGTGCTGGTCAACTCGCCGCACGTGCTGCTCATCCTGACGTCAGTCATCGGACTGTTCGCGACGCTCGTCGTCGCCGCGGTCGCCGGCAATGCGGGCTACCGCGACTTCGGCCAGCGCATGCACCCGCTCGTGTTCACGACTCCGGTGTCGAAGAGGGAATACGTCGCCGCCCGTTACGTCGGAACCGTGACCGTCAACCTTGTCGTGCTGTCGGGCATCGGCTTCGGGCTGTGGCTGGGCACGATGCTGCCGTGGGTCGAGGCGGATCGCTTCGGTCCCAACTCTCTCGTGGCCTACGCCCGTCCCTACCTCCTGACGGTGCTGCCGAACGTCGCGTTCGCCTCGGCGATCTTCCTGTCGCTGGCGCTTCTGACGCGCAAGCGCCTGCCGCACTACCTCGGCGGCGCGGCGCTGCTTCTCGGCTACATCGTTGCGCAAACGCTGGCCGGCGACCTGAGGACGAAGTGGATCGCCGCCTTCACCGACCCGTTCGGGATATCCACGATCGGCCTGGCGACGGAGTACTGGACGACCGTCGAAAAGAACACGCGGCTGCTCGGTCTCGACGGCTGGGTCCTCGCGAATCGTGCGCTGTGGATCGGAGTGGCGCTCGCCGTCGTGACGCTCGCGCTGTGGCGCTTCCGCTTCACGCACGCGGCCGGCGAGGGGAAGCGTCTGCGCGGCGGCGAGGCCGCGGCGGTGACCGAGGTCGCCCCGGCCGTCTCCACGCGGATCGAGGTGCCCGCGGCTCGCCGGTCGTTCGGGCCGGCGGCGATCGTCGCCCAGCTCGGCACGCTGATCGGGCGCGGGTTCCGCGAAGTGATCGTGAGCCCGTACTTCGCGGCGATCCTCCTGGCCGGCGTGTTATTCCTGATGATCAACGCCCTGCAGCTCGAGACGATGTTCGGAACGCGCACGTGGCCGATGGCGTGGAAGGTTCTCGAGGTCCTCGGCGGCAGCTTCTCGCTGTTCGTAGTGATCCTGATCACGCTGTACGCGGGCGAGCTGGTGTGGCGCGAGCGCGACCTCAAACTCGACCAGGTGATCGACGCGACGCCCGTGCCCGCCTGGGTGACCTACGCGGCGAAGCTCGTCACCCTCTCGGCGGTGGTGGTCGTTCTGCTCGGCGTCGTCACGCTGTCCGGGATGACGACGCAGGCCGTCCTCGGGTTCTTCAGGTTCGAGCCGGGACTGTACGCGCAGGAGCTGCTCGGCATGCAGCTCGTCGACTACCTGCTGCTGTGCGTGCTGGCGCTGGCCGTCCATGCGCTCGTGAACCACAAGTACACCGGCCACTTCCTCCTGATCCTGTTCTACGTCGGAGTCGACCTGCTGCCGCTCATGGGCCTCGACCACGCCCTGTGGCGGTACGGCTCGGACCTCGGCCAGACCTACTCCGACATGAATCGCCACGGCTGGTTCCTCGGACCGTTCGTGTGGTTCAAGCTGTACTGGGCGGGCTTCGCCGTGCTCCTGGCGGTGCTGTCGAACGTGCTGTGGCCGCGGGGCGTGGACGAGCGCGCGCCGCAGCGGGTGCGCTCCGCGCGCCTGCGCCTGCGAGCCGCGGCGATCGGCGTGGCGGCGATCGGCGCCGCGCTGGCTGTCGGCGCGGGAGGGTTCGTGTTCTACAACACGAACGTCCTCAACGACTACCGCGACTCCGACGACCTCGAAGAGCTGCAGGCCCGTTACGAGAAGGAATACAAGCGTCACGAGGGGCTCCCCAAGCCCCGGATCACCGGCGTGTCGCTCGAGGTCGACCTGTACCCCGAGCTCGGAAACGCCGTCGCGCGCGGCACGTACCGGCTGGTCAATCGCACGCCGACGCCGATCGACCGCGTCCATCTGCTTTTCGATCCCGACGTCGAGATCCGGAGGCTCGAGCTCGGCACGCCGAGCCGCCGCGAGCACGAGGACGCCGATCTCGGCTACCTCATCCTGGCACTCGACACGCCGCTCCAGCCGGGCGATACCTCCTCGCTGGACTTCGAGGTGGCCGTCGACCGCCACGGCTTCTCGCACGACGTCCACAACAGCGTCGCCGAGAACGGCACGTTCGTGAACAGCTCGATCCTGCCGGGCTTCGGCTACGATCCGCAGCGCGAGTTGGCGCTCGACCGCCAGCGCAAGAAGCACGGCCTCGGGCCCAAAGAGCGCATGCGGGATCTCGACGATCCCGAAGGACGCAACGACAACTACATCTCGCGCGACGCCGACTGGGTGACGTTCGAGGTCGTGGTCAGCACCTCTCCCGACCAGATCGCGCTGGCGCCCGGATACCTCGAGCGCGAGTGGGAGGAAGACGGCCGGCGGTACTTCCGCTATGCCATGGACGCGCCGATCCTGAACTTCTTCTCGTTCCTGTCCGCGCGATACACGACCCGGAGCGACCGCTGGAACGACGTCGCCATCGAGGTCTTCTACCACCCCGGCCACGAATTCAACGTCGACCGCATGATCGAGGGCGTCAAGAAGTCGCTCGACTACTTCACGACCGAGCTCTCCCCCTACCAGCACCGCCAGGTGCGGATCCTCGAGTTCCCGCGATACGAGAGCTTCGCGCAGTCGTTCCCGAACACGATCCCGTACTCCGAGAGCATCGGCTTCATCGCCCGGGTCAAGGACGACGACGTCGACTACCCGTTCTACGTGACGGCTCACGAGGTCGCGCACCAGTGGTGGGCGCACCAGGTGATCGGCGCCAACGTGCAGGGCGCTACCGTGCTCTCGGAGACCTTGGCGCAGTACTCGGCGCTCATGGTCATGGAGCGCGAGTTCGGCGCGGACAAGATCCGGAGCTTCCTGGAGTACGAGCTCGACGGCTATCTCAGCGGGCGCAGCACCGAGCGCAAGAAGGAGGTTCCCCTGCTGCGGGTCGAGGATCAGGGATACATCCACTACCGCAAGGGGTCGCTCGTGATGTACGCGATCCGGGACGCGATCGGCGAGCAGGCCGTCAACCGCGCGCTCGCCGGGTTCCTCGAGACATGGGGCTTCAAGGGGCCGCCCTACCCCACCTCGCGCGATCTGCTCGCCGCGCTCCTGGCGGAGACCCCCGACGACCTGAAGCCGTGGGTCAACGACCTGTTCGAACACATCGTTCTGTACGACAACCGCGCGACGGAGGCCGTGGCGCGCCCGATCGGCGACGGGAAGTACGAGGTCAGCCTGAAGTTCGAGTCGCGCAAGCTGTGGGCCGGCGAGCAAGGCGAGGAAACCGAGGTCGCGCTCGACGATCCGGTGGACATCGGGGTGTTCGACGAGGACGGCGAGCCGCTGTACCTCGAGAGCCGCCGCCTCGACGGCTCGACGTCCGAGGTCACGATCACGGTCGGGGCGAAGCCCGCGCGGGCCGGAATCGACCCGTACCACAAGCTGATCGACCGCCACCCGGACGACAACGAGGTCGCGGTCGAGCTCGAGGCCGGCGCGAGCTAGCCCAGTGTCCTGTTGCGGGGTTCGCATCCCAATCCCGGCCCCGCGTGGGCCCTCGTCGGATCGCGCCGGTACTGCCTCGAGAGGCG
>Ga0302046_10005429_pt1 | contig 11230 bp, 5 predicted proteins | sample RVTome_11_FD_200261 | JGI IMG/M metagenome (GOLD analysis project Ga0302046, IMG submission 200261) | Soil microbial communities from uranium-contaminated site in the Upper Colorado River Basin, Wyoming, United States - RVT147D111 (version 2) ... | reverse complement strand
GTCCGCGATCGTACGTCAGAAATGCCCGGCCCGGCGTGCTGTCCGTGCAGAACGCGACGATGCGCCGGTCCGTCGGATGCACGGCAATCCGCGAAATCGACAATGGCGAACCCGGCCAGGGCGGTGCCGGCACCGGCGCAAACGCTGCCGCCGCCGCATCCGGCGTGAGGAACAGGTTGCCCGCCGTGGTACCGACCCAGGCGTCCACACCGGCAGGCACTGCATTCGCATCGACCGGTCCGAAACAGAGCGCCTCCGCGTTTTCGCCCGCGGGCAGCGGGCCCACCTGAGCCGGCCACGTCAGCCCGCCATCGGGCGTGAAGAACGCGTTGCCACTGCGGCCCACGAGCAGCGCGAGATCCTGCGTGGGATGCTGCTCGACCGGACCATCGAACAGGGCGGCCGCGCCAGAGATCGGCGCCGCGCCATCGATGATGAAATTGCTGTATCCGATGGCGTTCGCGGGTGCGACCGTGGCCGGCAGATCGAAAGCGGCCACGGTGCGCCCGACGCTCGGGGACGAGTCCGAAGCCACGACCCTGGTCGAACGAATGCCGTTCTGTGTCGACGAGAAGTAGCGGCGAGGATCGCCCAGCTCGAACGCCATGCCGCCGCCATCGCCGCCCTGGATGTGGTACCACGTCGGCCCGCCCAGACTCATGAAGGTGCCATTGTCCTGCAGGCCGCCACCGCAGAACTGCGGCAGCGCGGGACTCGTCGCGAGGTGCTGGAACTGGCCGGCAAAGATGCCGTGGCTGCGCTTGCGCCAGTAGTCCGCGCTCTGCGCTACCGTATTCAGATTGCGCGCCAGTGAAAGACCGCCATCGTTGCCCACCCACAGCCGGCGCCGGTCGTGCAGGTCGAACACGGCGGCGTGCTGATCCGCGTGCTGTGCCTGATCGCCACTGTCGTACCGCTGCCACTCGATGATCGGAGTGAGCGTGACTGCGCCGTCCTCGCTGTGGCACAGATCGACCTCGCCGCAGACCAGGACATCCGGATTGTTCGGGTTCACTTCCAGCGTCAGCACGTAGTCCGCGATGCCGTCGACTGTGTTCCACAGGAACGCGGCCGGGATGCGGCCACGCTGCACCCAGTTCTTGCCATTGTCGTCGGATCGGAAGATGAAGGAGGCGTGGTTGTTCTGGAGTGTGCCGGGCGCAAGCGTTGCGAACACGGCGTAAATCACGTTGGGCTGGCGCTCGCACAGTGCGAGCCGCACGCGCCGGAAACTGCGGAAACCGGGTTCGAGGTCGGCATTGGGCACATCCAGGCGGTCGTCCCATGTGACCTCGTCATCCTTGCGATCGTACTGCCCGCGGTACACGCCCACACCGCTGATGCCGACGTACAGGATCAGATAGCGCGCGACTTCACGGCCACCGACGGTGACGGTGGCCGACTCGCGTGGGTCGCGCGCAACCAGCAGGTCCGTGCAATAGTCGCGGTACTGGAACCCGGTCAACGTATCCTCGAGCGGCGCCTCCGCGGGCTTGCCGTCCGCGTCGGGGAAATCGCGTACCACGTCGGGGACCGGCGGTGACGCGGGGCCCACCGTGCAGCGCCACAGTCCTGATTGCGATGCAGCCCAGAAGCGCGTTGGATCATCCGGATCGACACGGATCCGCGTGTAGCGGAAGGCGGCACCGGCGGTCGCCTGCTTCGGCGTGGTGACAGGCGACTGTGGCGGCGCGAGCAGCGGCTCCTCGAACGTCGCTGCCCCCGCCGGTCCGGCGAGCTTCACACGATAGATGCCCCGACCGGACACGTAGAGACGGCCGAGCGCACCGGTCGCCACGTACAGCGTGTCCGGTGCATCCGGGTGAATGGCGATGCAGCCGACCGGGAACACGTGCTCGGAATCGCCCAGCCGCTCCCACGTGTCTCCGCCGTTCAAGGTGCGCCACAGTCCGCCGTGCGCCGTTCCCACGAACAGCACCAGCGGATTGTGCGGATGCTGCGCAAGGGAGATCACGCGGCCGCCGACATTGCGCGGGCCGATGAACATCCACGCCGGGTCGCCCGCCGGCGGCCGCAGTGCGTCGGCATGTGCGATCGCATCCTCGAGCACCTGCGAGTAGCCGTACTCGGAGATGGTGACCTTGACTTCCGCACCCTCGGCGCGACCGGCGACGTCGTCGCGTACGCTGCCGCCGTTGCTCATCCGCCGTATCCGGTCTTCATGGCATCACCGGCTCTTCCGCATCCACCATGAACGCCATGGCACGGGAAAGCTCGCGGTTGGTCGGCTGGCCCGGCCGGAACACGTCGTCGGACGTGATGTCGTTGCCCGGCCGGCCCGCCATTTCGACCCAGCTGCGGAAGGTGCCCAGCCAGCCCAGCCGGTTGGCCAGCGTTTCGCCTTCGGCGCGCAGCCCAATGAACGCGTCGGACGCGCCTGAATAGTCATCGACCAGCTCGATGGAGGTCGCCTCATCGCGAGCACGGTGGTCGCCGCGCTTCTCGCTGAACGCCTGGCCGCCCACCATCATCTTCCACTCGTTCACGCGCCGCCGATCGAGATTCCAGTTGCGCAGGATCTCGTAGACCTTGCGCACGGGCGTGGTGGCGCCTGCCGGCGTTTCGCCCGGTGCCATGCGCGCGACGCCGCCCAGACAGAGCAGCACGGCGAGGTCGGCGGCATCGTTCATGACCGACTCCCCCGTGCCGAACGTCTCATCCTCATCCGCGACGAAGCCGAATCCTTCCGCCTGCTCTTCCGCGACCCGATCGAACGCCACACCGAGGAACGGCGCCGCCACGGGCGCGGGCACGGGTGGCGCCAGTGGGGCGTCCAGCTCGAGCAGCGCGACCGCGATCGGGGCAGCCGTGATCGCATCGTCCTTCACCGCCACCACGCGGCGGATCTGCGGCGGCACCGTGTTCACCCGGATCGTGTCGCCAGCGCGCAGCATGGTGCCGAACTGTGCGGTACCTTCGACGTCGTTCGGTCCGATCCCGGTGCGCTGATTCGGCGTGAACAGCGTGTTCGGCGCGGCTGCGACGTCGGCGCTCCAGTCCGAGGCGGCGCGCTTGTAGCCGGCGGCCGCCAGCGGCGGCGTGAACGGTGAGGACACGACGAGTACCGTGTCCCCTTCCACGCGCTCGACGACTCGCCGCTGGATCGGAGCTGCCGTCGTTTCCACGATGTCGCCCGGCTGCAACAGGCCGCGCAGCAGCGAGCCCGCCGTGGCGTCCAGCGTGCGCCCGTCGGGCGCCGCACGGCTGGTCACCGTGCTGCCCGCGACGGATGCCGATTCGGCGCGCGTCACATCGCGCGCCGGGCCCGCACGGCCCATGAGCGACGACAATCGGTGGCGCGGCGCATGGTGCAGAACGAACGCCGCCTCCTCCGTCGTGCCGATCGCAAGGAAGTCGTCCGCCGCCGCGTCGTGGTCCGCCTGCGTGTCCTTGTCGTCACCGTGGTCGGAGAGTGTGAAGCCCGGCGACAGTAGCAGCTCCTTCTCCTCATCGTGCGCGGCCTTGAACTTCAGCTGGCCGGTGCCGCCGCCGCCGTCCTTCACCGATGCTTCCAGCAGCTTGCCGAAATCTTCCACACTCAGCGCTGCGAGTGGTACGAAGATGGTCTGCAGGCTGCCAGGCGGTGGCGGGTTCGCCGCATCGGTGGTGAAGACCATGCGGTCGTGATCGATGCGGACGCGCAATGTGCCCGCACCCTCGAACCACAGCTTCAGCAGCGGACGCCGCGAGGTCGGATAGATGTGGTCGGAGAGCTTCTCGGAGCCGGCGAATCCTTCGGGCTGTACGATCAGCGTGGCATCGTCGTAGAGCTGCAGGTACTTGCGTGGTGGATCAACCGTGTCGAACCGGTGCGGGTCTTCCGCGTGCTCGCCACTGAACACGTAGCGCCAGAGCAGCGCGTGCACGATCCAGAGCGCGACCACGATGACGAGCCAGAGGACGAAGAAGCCCCATGCCTTCGCGTGGTCGCGTTCACTGGAGTCCTTGTTGAACTCCTCGATGCCCTCGTGCAGGAACGTCGACCAGCAGAGCAGGAAGAGCAACGCCATGCTCAGGCCGACCAGCGGCCCGAGCCAGAGCAGCGTGCGCACATTGCTGTCGCTGCCCCTGGCCAACGCGAAGATCATCTGGGCCAGGTTGAAGAACAGCGGCAGAATGAACAGGAAGACCCAGTGCGCACGGGTGGCGGAACCCAGCGTCGCGAAGAACGCCACAGCGAACACCACCTGCAATCCGGCATTGATCCAGCCCGTCACGCCCTCTGCGCGCAGGCCCCGGCCGCTCGCGGAGACGATGATCATCGTGACGAGCGGACTGAGCGCCGTCATCATGAACGGGAATGCCGCCTGCTCGAACGAGCGTATGCCTGCAGCGTCCGGACCTTCCGCTGCGAGCGAGCGTGACAGGTCGTCCGCCTGTTCGAGCACGAGCGCCATCGGGTAGGCGGCAATGAGCGGCAGGAACATCGGCGCCGTCGCACCGATCCACTGGCCGAGGTCCCAGACCCGGCCGATCTCGATCACGGAGCGGAACGTCGTGACGCCGTCCTCGATCATGTGCGCATCGAGATCCGGCGGTGCGGGATCGATGGCCGCGAACGTCTCTTCGAACGACGGCAGGCCTTCAGGCCGCTTGCTCAGGAACGCGATCTCGATGGTGCTGGCCAGTGCTTCGTAGAACGAGTCGGGCACGTCGCCCGGGCTCGGGAACCAGTCCGCCCATTTGCCGCGCGTGTCAACGTTGTAGCGGTCGAAGAACGTGTTCGCCAGGTTGCGATCGATGGCGCCGCCGACTTCCTCGCGGTTCAGGCGAGGAATCAGCGCCCCGCCCGGCACGCCGCCGGCCGGCACGCCGAGCTGCGACTCGAACCGCTCCATCCACGGATGCGCGAGCACGTCCGTCGCGACGTGGCAGAGGTGGCCGAGCACGTAGGCGCGCATGTTTGCCATCGGCGCGACCCGATCGTCGGCGTCGGAGAACTCCTCGGCGATGTGGCCGCCGACCAGATCCCAGAACAGGAAGATCGTGTTCGTCGATTCGACGTAGATCCGCTCCCGGTTCTCGTCCGGCGTGCCCTTGTGCAGCGTGTGGTACAGCCAGTCCTGACCCTCCGCGAACAGCGACGCATACCGCATCAGGTCCGGACCCATGGCGCCCAGCAGCATGAAGCGGGAGACGCCGTCGGTCAGGGGCGGGCCGTAGAGTCGAACGGGCGGCGCGATCGTCGGTTGTGCCGCGCTCATCATCGCGTGGGCGCGCTCGGCCAGGTGCAGCACGTGCAGCTCCAGCTCGTGCGCCGTACCCAGCTCGTTCTTCGCGCGCAGCGTACGCACGATCTGGTCGAGTCGGTCGCGCGCCAGCAGCGCAATCGCGGCGTACGTGATCGGGCCGGCCATGATCAGATCCCCACGGAGACGCTGACGCCCACGTCCAGTGTACTGCCGCCACCGCCGCTCGGCAGTGCCGCCTGCAGTCGCTCGAACGCGTCGACCGTTCGGTCGAGACCTTCGTCGACACCGCGGGCAATCGCATCGAGCGCGTCGAGCAGCGGCGCGAGCAGGCGCGCCACATCGAGCTGGCCGAGTGCGCCGAGGATCTGGTCGTAGATGGCCAGCGGCGTCTCCAACAGAACTTCCAGTGACAGCTTCTCGAGCACGCGCGCGATCGTGTCGCGCACGGCCTCCAGAATTGTCTCGACAGGTTCGAGCGGGTCTGCATCGGCGAGCGTCGCCTGCAGCGACTGCACTGCGCCGATCGCTTCACCGAGCAGTGCGTCCGGGCTCAGCGCCTCGATCTGCGCGAGGACTTCCGCGTGCACGGAATCCAGTGCTTCGAGCAGCGGCCCGACGTCGAGCGCGCCGATCAGGTCCTGCAGCGTCGTGATCGCGTCCAGCACCGGCGAGAGCACGGAATCGATCAGCGCTTCCACACGGCCACGGAGTGCATTGAACAGCGGCATCACCAGACCGACCATGCGCGTCGGTGGCACGACCTCGAGGATGCGCTGCAGCACGGACGAGAGGCTCAGCTCGAAGCCGCTGATCCCGATCTGCGCCAGCACGTTCTTCAGCCAGTCACCGATCGGCGTGAACGGAGCGACGGCCGTGCGCAGGTCGGCCACGCGCACATCGGTTTCGGAGAAGCCGGCGCGCCGCAGCGCTTCCGCCTTGGCCGCGGCAACCGAGAGCGTGGCGAGATAGCGCTGGCGGTTCGTGTCCAGATCGCCGAACACGCTGGACGCGCGCAGCCGCACGCCCAGGCTGCCCAGTCGGATGGTGGCAGGTGAGCCGGCGGGCAGGGAAGCGGACAGCGTTGGAATCGCGGCGCGCACATCCTCGATGCGTGCGGCGACCGTAGCGGTGCGACCAGCGAAGTCGAGAGCGGCGACCGCTGTGCGCGTACGATCGATTGCGTCCGCGGCGCGGGCGACCCTTGCCTCCAGCACGGCCGTGCCCGATTCACCGTTCAGCCAGTCGACGACCTCAGCGAATGAAGCGGCATAGACGTGCAGGCCCATGCCGCCGAGCATGCCGGCGATGACGCTGCCCAGCCCGTCCATCATGCTGACCCGGCCGGTACCGGCGAGCAGCGTCTGCAACTCGTCGAGTCCGGCCTCGAGCTGGGCCTGGAGGCGGACCGGATCGTAGCGATCGAGCAGATCGGTGGCGCGCGTGCGCACGTCATCGATGGTCTCCGTCCATTCGTCCAGCCGCATCTGCTCCGTGATCTGCGCGCGCACATCGTCCAGCCGGGTCTGCACGTCGCCGATCAGGAGGGAAGGACGGTACTCTTCGATTGCCGCCGTCACGGAATTGAACGCATCGCGTACCGGCTGCAGCGGCCCGTCCACATCGAGCGCGGTGACCGCGGCCTGCACGTCGTCGATGGCAGCACGCACATCCTCGAGCGTGAGTGCGGGCGAGATCTCGCGCACGCGCTCGGCCAGTTCGTCCAGCTTCCCGTCCACTTCCGCCAGGGCCAGGCGCGGATCGCGCGCCTCGACCTCTGCGAGCAGCGCCTCGTATGCCGACTGCAGCACGGCAATGGCTTCGTCCAGCTCTTCGCGCGCCGCGAACCGGCCATCCTCGGTGATCTGCAGCAGACTCTCGATCTCGGATTCGACCGCGCGCGCGTCCGCTTCCTTGATGGGCCGGACCGCTTCGTCCACTTCCGCCTTCACCGATTCCGGCAGCAGCCCGAACGGCACGGCGCCGATTGCATCGGCCGCGGTATCGATCGCATCGGCAGCTGTGTCGAAGGCAGGATCCATGCGCGCCTGTTCCAGCAGTGTCGCCAGCGACCGCACGCTCTCTTCGACCGTGCCCAGCACGCTCTCCACGCCGAACGCGTCCAGCGCTTCCTTCGCATCCGCGAACAATGCATCGACGCCGGATTTGAGCGTGTCGACGGAAGCCTCGATCTGCCCCAGCGTCGTCGTTGTCGCCGTCGCTGCCGCATCCAGCGCGGACATGATGCCGCCGACCAGGTCTTCGATTGCGCCGAGCACATCCTCGATGGGCTGGAGCAGTGCGCGGATGCCGTCCGCGATCGCGCCGATCGGCAATGCCGCGACGCCGTTGCGCACCCGCCCGAGCGCGCCTTCGTACAGCACGCGGATCTCGGCGAGCACGTCACTCACGCGCTCGAGCGGCGAGAGCAGCACGGCAATGCCGTCACCCAGCGGCGCCGTCAGCTGCGTCACATCGAACGCATCGATGCGGCCGGCCAGCTCGGCGACTTGCGCCTCGACCGAGCCGACCAGCGCGTCCAGACCCTGCGCCGGACCGTCGAACAGGTCGTCGCGCAGCAGCGGCCGGATCGCGCTCGCCGCCTGCGCGCTCACCCGGCCGAGCGGCGCCAGGTCGCCCGAGCGCAGCAGCGTGCGCGCACCGTCAATGCGCGCGAGCACGGTGTCCAGGTCGAGGTACGCGAGTGTCGCTTCACCCAGACCCATGGCGGCGGCGAACTCGACACGCACGCCATCGAGCAGCGCCGCGCAGCTGGCGGCGGCATCGATGACGCGGCCGACCGCAATGCCATCGGCGGCATCGACCGAGCGTACCGCGTCCGCCAGCTCGACGCCGTCCAGCGTGAGCGCGGCTTCGAGCGATGCCAGCTGGCGATCGAGGAAGGCAACGTCGAGCCGGCTCGCCGCAACGCCCGCCAGCCGATCGACGTCGGAGGTCACGGAGTCGAGCACCATGAGACCGCCCAGCACGCGCACTGAGCCGTCGGCGGCCGCGATCGCGTCCGTGAACGGCAGCGAGGGCAGTGTCAGTCCGCCACCGGTCAGCTGGGCGGCGAGATCGAACAGGATGCGGCCTTCGCCGGCGCCCGTCAGGGTGACCGCGAGTGTGTGCAGCACACCGAGGAAGCCACCCTCGCGCGGACCTTCCAGCAGATCGCCCGCTTCGCTGATCAGCAATCGCAGCCGTTCGTCGAGGCGGCCCAGTTCGGGATCCGCGACGGCCGTCTGCAACGCATTCAGCACATCCGTGAGCGGTGCCGTGATGGATGACGTCACCGGCAGACTGCCCGCGAGCGCGACCGCCTGCTCGAGCAGCGAGCCGAGCGCCGCTTCGATCGATGACGCGTCCAGCGAACCCGTGCGGCCGCTCAGATCGGCGATCTGCTCCGGCGTCACAGGCGATGCGAAGGCTTCGAGCGAACCGAGCGGTGTGTCGATCTCCGCGAGGAACGAGCCCGCCAGTGACGACGCGTCGAGCTTGACCGACAGTTCCGCCTTGAGCGACGCCATCCCCTACATCCCCGATCGGGCCCGGTCCGCCGTCGCCTGCGACGCCGCGCTGCGGCGCAACACCGCCAGCAGTCCATCCAGCGACAGCTCGTGAACGACCGACGTATCCAGGCGCAACGTGTGAATCGCCGCCGACCGCGCGTCTTCCGCGATCGTCACCACCCGCAGAACCGGCCGCTCGCACAGAAGACCGATGAAGTCACCCGCGTGTTCATGCGTCTCCGCCGACAGGACGAGTACGTCCGGCGATACCGTCCGCACCGCTTCTACCAGACTCCCGGCCGGTCCGTCCAGCACCTCCATGCCGGGTTCGCGCGCCAGCATTTCTGCGAGGATGTCCCTCAGCATGGGCGGCATCCGGCCGAGCATCACGCGCTGCACGCTCAATTCGCTGCGACCTTCCGGCTCGGGTCTGCAGCCAAGCTGTCAACGCCACCGCCACGCCGACATGGACCCGCCGGTCCATTCTGGATCCATCCCGGATGCACATCCCGGATTCATCCCGACGTCGACGCCGCGACCATCCGGTGTCACGCGGCCTTCGGTTCTTCTTCGTAGGTGGAAATCACCCATGCCGCCCGCGGCCGCTGCGACGAAATTGGCCGGCACATGGATGAAGTCGTCTTCGAGAAGCACGGCCAGGCGATCCTCTGCTACGTCGATCGCGCGATGGACCGGCGGATGCCGTTCTGGCGGGTTGATGTGGACGCAGTGGATCTCGGCCACGCGTTTCCCGCCTCACCCGACGACGAACGCGACGACGTGCAGCGGCGCGTCCTCGAGTGGCTCGCTGCGCGCGACGCCTTGCGCGTTCCCGATCAGCCGTTTCGCTGGTCGGTCCTCGACACGCGCGGCCACGAATGGTGGGCTCGACTCACCCACGAGCTCGAGCCCGGCATGGATCCGCGCGTCGGCCGCCAGCTCGTCTTGCGCGAGCGCGCGACCGGGCGCGAGCGACGCCTCTCATGGATGGATGGCGCCCGTGATCCGCGTGCCGAGGAGCTGCGCAGGCTGATCGGCCGCCTGAGCTGATCGCCCGGCCCCGTCGATTGCGGGGCAGGTAGTCGACTCCACGTCAGTCGGTGGGGAAATCCCCGACAGCCCGATCCGGAGGCTTCGCCTCAATTACGGTTCGCCGTCGGTCGGCCGACGGCGCGGCGGAGCGCGAACGACCACGGACGAGGGAGGCGATGGCCGAATCACCGGTGACGACGGCACCGGTCAGCGGGACGGGTACGGGCGCGGGCGTGTGGTTGCAGACGGCCCGTGTGAAGTCGCTCGCGATTTCCTCGATCGCTGTCCTGGCCGGCGGCGCCGTGGCGCTCCATGACGGCCAGGTCAGCTGGCGCCTGCTGATCGCATGGTTCGGCTCGGTCGCGATTCAGGCGGGCACCAACCTCATCAACGTTGCGCACAACTACAAGGCGGGTGTGGCCTCGCCCGGCTTCGTCGCGGACCCGCGCGGCTCGAGTGCGCCCGTGCGCATGGGACTGCTGTCACCCGACCGGGTCCGGCGCGGTGCGCACGTCTGCTTCGCGGCCGGGATGATCGCCGGGCTGGTTCTCGTCTGGCTGTGCGGCTGGCCGATCCTGGCGATCGGCGTGCCGGCCGTGGCCGCCGGCTATTTCTACGGCGCGCCGCCGCTTCGTCTTTCCTATCGCGGACTCGGCGTGCCCACCGTGCTCGTCTTCATGGGGCCGGTGATGGTGATGGGCTCGTACTTCGTCGTGACCGGCGGCACGTCGGCCGGCGCCGCTGCGGCTGCGTTCGCGGTCGGTCTCACGGCTGCAGCGATCATGCATGTGAACGACCTGCGCGACTACGCGAGTGACGTCGGCCACGGCAAGCGCACGATCGCGACACTGGTCGGCCGCGACGCGGCGAGTCGCGTGCTGCTCGCCATGGTCGGGTGCGCGTACCTGCTGCTCGTGCTGGCGGTCGTGACGGGCGCGCTGCCATGGCCCGTGCTCATCACGCTGGTCACACTGCCGCGCGGAATCTCGCTCCTGCGGGTCGTCCATGTGGAACGGGAGCCCGCGCGACTCAATGCCGCGTGGTTCCGGGGAGTTCAGCTGCACACGGAGTTCGGCGTGCTGCTCATTGCCGGTCTGCTGCTCAGTGCCGCGCTGGGCGTGTAGCTCGTGCAGGATTCAGGTCGCGCGCGCGCGACCCACACGTTCGGGGAACTCGAGTGGCGCCATCCGTTCGAGTGACAGCAGCCGGTCACGGTACCGTTCCAGAATGGCGCGCCGCTGTTCGTCAGTGATGCGGACGGCGCCGTGCGCAACGAAAGGCGCCAGCACCTGCATGCCCGTGACGCGGAACATGCCGTAGTGAATGTGAAAGAGAATCTCATCGATGGACGGATTGAGCCCGCCCGCGGCGAACGAACTTTCGAGACCGCCGGTCGTGACTGCGACCATCGCTCTGCGGCCGGCGAGCGGACCCGTGTCGAACGTGCGGCCGGCGTCGTAGGCGAAACCCATGGCG
>Ga0302046_10005428_pt1 | contig 11232 bp, 12 predicted proteins | sample RVTome_11_FD_200261 | JGI IMG/M metagenome (GOLD analysis project Ga0302046, IMG submission 200261) | Soil microbial communities from uranium-contaminated site in the Upper Colorado River Basin, Wyoming, United States - RVT147D111 (version 2) ... | reverse complement strand
AACGAGAGCCAGGGCCTCGACTTCCGCCTGCTCGCGGGAGGCGGCGTCGGCAAGAGACTGCTCCAGACCAACCGATCCAACATCGCGCTGGTGGTCGGCGCAGCCTATTCGCAGGAAAAATACCAGGATCGGACGGACTACGACGCCAACGCGGAGATCGTCACGAGCATCGGCTTCGAGACCTTTCGCTTCGATCATCCCGAGCTCGACCTCAGCGCGGGCTTCGTCGTCCTCCCCAATCTCCTCACCAAAGGGCGGTATCGTCTTCAGGCGAACGGCAAGGCACGGATCGAGATCGTCCGGAACTTCTACTGGTCTCTCACGGTGTACGAGAGCTACGACAGCGACCCGCCGAGCGAAACGTCACGGAGAAACGACTTCGGAATCAACACCTCCATCGGCTGGTCGTTCAACTGAGCGCCGCCGGGAGACCCTGGACCCGATCGCCGCGCCGGCGATTCCGGCGAGAAGGCCCGCGGGAACGTCGACTCCGTGGTGATAGCGGGTGTAGACGCACGAGAGACTCAACCCGAAAGCGAACAGGCCGCTGATCAACGCCGCCCGGCGATGGAAAGGCGCGAGGCTCAAGGCCGTCGCCCAGCTCGCGGCGACGTGCGAGCTGGGAAAACAGCCGCCCGACACCGCCCCGCGGTCGATGATCGCTTCGACGGCGGGAACGAAGAACATGCCCTCGAATGGCGTCAGAGTCGCCAAAAGCTCGGCGTTCTCCCAGGGGCCGCGGGCGGGGAGAAAGGGATACCAGAGGAAGCACAGGAGAAAAGCGGTCACGACCGAGGTGATGGTCGCATCGAGAGCGGGACCGGGACGGGGAGGCCCCGTGCCGAGCCACGCAAGAACCGCGCCGCCGATCACGATGAAGTAGTAGGAGAAGTAGAACGCATGCATCAGCTCGTCCTGAAAGATTCCGGTGGAAGGATTCAGGAGGATCGCGGGTAGATCTCCGAAGAGGAATCGATCGAAGGCATACAGGTTGCTCTCGAACCAATGCGGGGCCTTCGGCCAGAGAGCGTTCACCGTGTGCTCGACTTCCTCGAAGTAGAACACCATGAGGAGCAGAGGATAGGTGTAGCGGAGGAAACGAAGACCGCCCCGGAACCGGCGCTTCCAAGCCGCTTCGCCCGGAGGGGGCGTTTCCCACGGAGCTCCCCGTCTCGGGAGCGCGATCATCAAAACGAGGACCAACAGGTGAAACCCGAGGATTTCCCGCCACTCGGAGACGTTCTTCCGCAGCAGGACAACCAGAAACGCCACCCAGGCGGTGTAGGCCATCACCATCCGGTCGAGGAACATCGACGGCATTCTACGCCCGGGTATCGGGCAAGAGTTTTGCAGACGGCGGGGCGCGGTAGGAAACGAAAGGATCTCGAGCCGATGAGGATATCGAATCTGCTTTTCCCCGGCGCCCTGGTTCTCCTCGTGCTGATGGGGGCTTGCGAGTCGACCACGTCGACGACGGAGCTCGGAACGTCGGACCCGGTGACCCCCGTAGGCTCGTGGTCGCTGCGCGCCTTCGACCTCGCGGGAGGACAAACTGTCCTCGTTCCCGCTCCCGAGCGTTATCAGCTGGGCCTTGGAGAGGACGGCGACGCTCACGTACGCGCCGACTGCAATTTCTGCAACGGGAGCTACCGCTCCTCCGGAGCCGAGCTCGAGATGGGCCTCCTCGCTTGCACCCTCGCCGCCTGCCCTCCGGGTTCTCTCGACGGCGAGTACCTTCGAGCTCTCGGCTCCGCGTCTTCTTTCGAGCTGACGGAAGGGGAGCTTTCCGTCATGTATCCGGATGGCGTCCTCCGTTTCGGACCAACGTGAGGGCCGGCGAGAGCCGGCGTCAGCCTTCCTGACGCCGGCTCTCCTCATTCGGCAAAACCGGTTTATGATCCGGCCATGCCTTTGACTCGCGACGAAGCCTGGGCTCACCTGTGCCAGTGGACGGAGACCGATTCCCTGAGAAAGCACGCCCGTGCGGTGGAGCTGGTGATGCGCCGCGCGGCCCATCGATACGGAGAGGGGACTTCCGAGGAAGACGTCTGGGGGATCGCGGGGATGCTCCACGATGCCGACTACGAGAAATGGCCCGAGGATCACCCGAATCGCATCGTCGCCTGGCTGCGCGAGCGCGGTGAGGAGAAGATCGCCTACGCCGTCTCCGCCCACTACACTCAGTGGAACGTACCCTACGAAAGCGCGCTCGACCGGGCGCTTCTCGCCTGCGACGAGCTCACCGGCTTCGTCGTGGCCTGCTGTCTCGTGCGGCCCGAGGGGATCTCGACTCTCGAGCCCAAGAGCGTGAGAAAGAAGCTCAAGGACAAGGCCTTCGCCGCAAAAGTCGATCGGCGCGAGATCGAGGCGGGGGCTTCTCTACTCGGGGTCGATCTATCCGACCACATCGGCTTCGTGATCGAAGCCCTCAAGCCCCACGCCGGGGAGCTCGGGATCACCGGCAGGAACTTGCAGGCCTGACTTTCCTCGATGCCGTCTAGACCGCTTGAACAAGGTTTTTCTCACTCTGGTGCTTCGAAAGCACTTCGGGGCCGATGCGCTTGCTCACGTAGACCTTGGACTCGCGGTTGTCGAGGACGTTCCTCTCGTACTTGATGACGTCGAAGCTCAAGTGGGTGAGGGTGGCCCGCATGCCGTAAAACTTGTTCTTGGTCTTGACCACGATCTCCTTGAAGCCGTGCTCGAGCGCCCAGGACTCCTGCTGCTCGGTGAGCGCGCGGAAATGACCCTGTCCGCGCCAGTCGGAACGTGTGCCCCCGATCCAGCTATAGAGGATGCGGCGCCCGTGGAAGTCGACGGCGCCCGCGAGTCGGTTCACCAGATCGGCCAGGTGCGGGTCCTTCTCCTCGGAGAAGATCTCGTGGCTCACCTTGAACGAGACCGGCACCAGAAGCGAAGGGTCGTCGGGGAGAAGCGCCTCGGCCATGAGGATGCAGTGGTCCCGGGAAGCGAGTCTCTTCTGGATCTCCGACGCGGTCTTCTTCCGGTCGAACTCTCCGAAGAACTCCTCGATGTACTGAATCTCGAGAGCGCCCTTCTCGAGGGGATACTGCTTGATGTGGTAGGTCCGATCTCGCCCCATGGGGAGAGATTATAGTCAAGACTCGTTCTGGATTCGGTCCCCGAGCTCGACGAGCTCGTCCGAGAGATCCCGGACCACGTCCGAAAGCCCCGGGCCCTCGCGCGGGGCTCCGGGGAGGATCGGGGCCACGAATTCGCGGCTCCTGAGAATGGCGCAAAGCCTCTCGCGCTGCTCGGGGTCCTCGAGCCGGAACCGGACGCCGTGTGCGTAGTTGGCCTTGTGCTTGGCGTCGCTCTCGTCGCGGGTCCAGACGATCTCCGCGGGAATGGAGAAGGGTTCTTCGGGATTGAAGCCGATGCGGAGCAAAACGCGGCTCTTCGTCTCGAACAGAACGCCGGCGACGAACTGCGCCCCGCCCTCGGAAACGTCGGACAAAACGCCGTACGCCTGCTCGCTCTCCGGCCCGTAGACCGAGACCATGACCGAGCCTTTCGGGACCAGGCGAGGCCAGACGCGCTCGGGAAAGTACTTGCTCACACTGAATCCCCCGCGCTCCTCTAAAGCAACGATCGCGCCAGCGCGCGCCCTCTCATATTCCCTTTGGCAAGTGCAACTTGCGATTTCACCCGTGGGTCGAGACGTGGGAAAAATCCGACAGGGTTACGGTAGAATGCCGGTCCTGTATGGGACCGGCGAGCCTCGCCTCCCGCGAATCGGGGATCCTCCCCGGCGAGCCGGCAATCCTGGATCGCATTCTTGCAGAATCGCGCTGACGACGGAAGGAGTACTCCCTTGATCTCGAGCCGACGACCGCTCCTCGCTCTGCCCATAATCGCCGCTCTCCTCGCCGTCGCTACCGTGGCGTTCGTCGAGACCGGGCCGCCTTCCGCCGAGGACGCTCTCGCGAGAGAGATCTTCGAAGAGCTCATCGAGATCAACACCACCGACTCGGTCGGGGACAACACCCAGGCCGCGGAAGCGATGGCAGTGCGCCTGCGCGACGCCGGTTTTCCCGAGGAGGACGTTCGCGTCCTCGGACCTCATCCCCGGAAAGGGAACCTCATCGCCCGCCTCCGGGGAAGCGGAAAGCGCGAGCCCATTCTGCTCCTCGCCCACATCGACGTGGTCGAAGCCCTTCCCTCGGATTGGTCGTTTGATCCCTTCACCTTCCTCGAGAAGGACGGCTACTTCTACGGCCGCGGCACGTCGGACGATAAGGCGATGGCCGCGATCTGGATCGCGAACCTGATTCGCATGAAGCGCGAGAGCTTTCTTCCCGACCGCGACCTCATCGTGGCCTTGACCGCGGACGAGGAGGGAGGTAGCTACAACGGGGTCCAGTGGCTTCTCGCGAATCACCGCGATCTCATCGACGCCGCCTATTGTCTCAACGAAGGCGGAGGCGGCCAGCTGAAGGACGGGAAGAAGCTTTCGAACAGCGTGCAGCTCAGCGAGAAGCTGTTTCAGAGCTTCTCGCTCGAGGCCACGAACCCCGGCGGGCACAGCTCGAGGCCCCGGAAGGACAACGCGATCTACCAGCTCTCTTCGGCGCTGGTCAAGATTTCCCAGCACGAGTTTCCGGTGGAGCTCGACGAGATCACCAGCGCGTACTTCGAGAAGATGTCCGCGATCGAGAGCGGCGAGACCTCGCGGGACATGCTCTCGGTCGCCCGGCGATCCGATCCCGGGGCGGCGGCCCGGCTCTCGAAGTCGCCGTATTACAACGCGGTTCTGCGCACCACCTGCGTCGCCACCCAGCTCCAGGGCGGGCACGCGGAGAACGCTCTTCCCCAGACCGCCCGCGCCACCGTGAACTGCCGGATCTTTCCCGGAAGCGACCCGAAGGACGTTCAGCGGACCCTCGAGAGCGTGGCCGGCGACGAGGCGGTGAACATGTCCCCGGTACAGCCGGCGAGCCCGAGCCTCCCCTCCCCCCTCCTCCCCGAGGTCATGGGGCCCATCGAGCGCATCACTGAAGAGATGTGGCCCGGGGTCCCGGTCGTTCCCACGATGAGCACCGGAGCGACCGACGGCCTCTTCCTCCGTAACGCCGGCATCCGGACCTACGGCGTCTCGGGGATCTTCGGCGACGTCGACGATGCGCGGGCCCACGGAAAGGACGAGCGGTTACTCGTCTCCTCGTTCTACGAGGGGCGGGAGTTCCTGCACCGGCTCGTCAGGGCTCTCTCGAGCTCCAACTGAACCTTTCCCGAGCGCCCTCCGTTTCACCAGGCATGGACAGGCTCACCCAGGATCTGTGGTACTCCGTCCGTATGCTCCGGCAGCGCCGGCTCAACGCCGCTCCCTGAGGATTCGAGCCTCGAGATCAGCCGCGCCGCAGGAGGGCGAGGGCCTCTACCTGGGCGGTCTGCGGCATCATGTCGATGGGCTGTGCGGAAACCAGAACGAATCCCCCGCGCTGGAGCACGTCGAGGTCACGGCAGAGGGTCGTTGGCTCGCAGGAAAGGTAGGCGACGCGGCTCGCGCGGGAGCTCACAATCGCCTGCAGAACCGATTCGCGGGCGCCGGCGCGGGAGGGGTTGAGTACGACGGCATCGAGCTCCGGATCGTTCAAACGAGGGAGCGCTCTCTCGACCGCCGAGGCGATCACCTCGACTCCCGGGAGCCTGTGGCTTCGGACCGTCGCCTTCAGGTCTGCGACAGCGCTTCGGGACCCCTCGACGAACAGGACGCGCGGGAAGCTCCCGCGGAGGGCGAGCCCATGCGTGCCTACTCCGGAGTAGAGATCGGCGACGAGCCTGCCGCGTCCGAGGTGTCGCTCCATGAGGTCGTGAATCGCCGGCAGGAGCGTGAGGTTGACCTGGAAGAAGGCGCCCGGCGACACCCGCAGCCGCACACCCGCGTGATCGACCCACACCTCGCGCGCTCCCCAGAGGGGCCGAATGGCGCCGCGAATCACCTGCGGGCCGGCGCTTTCGTTGAGGTTGATCGAGATCCCGTCGACGGCGGGACAGGCACTTCTTACGGCATCGAGCGGCAAGGACGGACACTCGCTCGCTCGAAGAACGAGGGTCAGGTGCTGACGCCCTCGGTCGCTCCCGCAGCGGAGGTCGATGTGCCTCAGCTCGCGAGGGAAGCTCGGGGTCGCGGCGAGGAGCGCCCTCAGCCGCCGCGATGTCTCGAGGAGCTCGGGGACGACGACGCGGCAGTCGGGCGCGTCGACGATCTCACGCGTCCCCGCGCGGAAGTAGCCGAGGCGCACTCCCCCGCGCCGCGAAAAGCCGACGGCCATCTTGGCGCGGTTGCGGTACCCCGCGACCAGCGGGGAGGGCAGACAGGCGAGCACTTCCGCGCGGCGAAGCCCGGGATAACGGGCCAGCGCCGCGCTCAAGGTCTCGCGCTTCTGGCGCAGCTGGTCGGCGTAGTCTTTCTCGAGATAGGCGCAGGCCCCGCACTCGCTCACGTGCGGACAGGAGACTCGCTCCCGCATCAGCGGGACTCTCTGGGGAACGATCGACCTGTAATGGCTTCGAGTTTGTCACCGGAGCGGAGTCGGCACAAGCCATTCCCGGCAACGCCGTCTCAACGCGGCTCCTCGAGGTCGACCGCACCCGCCCGCTGCTGCAGGACGTGAAGGCTGTGACCATCAGGTGACCACCTGAGGTCGAACCGCCAATCCGAGTCCTGGGGGACTGGCACAACCCTCATCTCTCCCTGTTCGAGGGAATGAACGTAGACGAGCGCCTCGGTTCTTCCCGGCGTCTTGCTGGAGGCACGGACCCAGGCAAGAGCCGCGCTGTCCGGAGACCAAGCCGGGGGTCCCAACGCCGAGGCGTCGCATCCCGGAATCCGTCGGGCCGGACCTCCCGTCGAGGGTACGGTGAAATACCCACCGCCCTCACGCTCGGAGAAGAAAACGAGACGGGTCCCGTCGGGAGACCAAATAGGGTTCTTGTCGGTCCCGGGATAATCCTTCGTCAGATTCGCCGGAATTCCGCCGGCCGAAGACTTTACCCAGATGTCGAAGTTTCCGTTCTCCTCGGAATGGTAGGCGATCGCGTCGCCGCGGAGCGACCGGCTCGAAGGGTCTTCGGCCCTCGGGGGTGGTTGAGGCTTGGAATCCTGGAACTCGATGTGGAGAGCTCCGGCCGCTCCCAGGAGAGCCAGTCCAATCAAGGCCTTATAGGTCGAGACCCTACGCGGAGGGTCGACCCGTTGCTCGTGAATCTCCCACCACGCGTCGAGCTCCTCGCGAAGGGCGTAGACGGAGCCGAGCTTCTTGTGGCGGTGCCGGTGAATCGGAAGCCCCTCGCTCCGTTCCCAGTTCTGCACGGTCCGGACGCTCCGCCGGAAGTGCGCGGCAATCTCCTTCCAGGAATCGAGTCGCCCGTTCTTGGCGTCGTCCAACCCTGCCCTCCGAGCGACGAGAGGATATGACAATCCAGGAAAATGTCAAATCGCCAGATGGGAGGGCGCAAAAGAGCGCAAGCCGGTGGATTTCGCGCATCTTCGCTTGTCGTGACTGCCGATTCTGTTGTCTCCTACGGCCCTCACTGTAAGGAGCTGCGATGCTAAGACTCATTCCGCTGTTCGTCTTCTGCGCCGGGGCGGCCTCCGCCCAGGACGCCGTGAAGGTCGACCCCGAGCACCACAAAGTCGAGTTCGAGAACGAACAGATCCGCGTGGTTCGGATGGTCTACCCACCCGGGTACAAAACGCCGATGCACGGGCACCTGCCAGGGGTGACGGTGATGCTCTCGAGCACGAAAATTCACAGCTGGGACAAGTCCGGGGACGAAACGGACACCGAGTCCGAGAGCGGCGCCGTCTCCTGGTCCGACGGAACCGCCGTGCATGCGAACGAGGTGCGAGGAGAAAGGGCGCTCGAGCTCGTGCGCGTCGAGATCAAGAACAAGGGAAAACAGGCGCTCTCCCCGCCGGAGGATGACGCCGTCAAGGTCGACCCCGAGCACAACAAAGTCGAGTTCGAGAACGATCAGGTTCGCGTGGTTCGGATGGCATTACCCGTCGGATACGAGACTCCCCTTCACGAGCACCTCCCCGGGATCAACGTCACGACGAAAGACCAGATGTGGGAGGCGGTCTATCAAGGTCAGCCCAAGACCGAAGCGCAGCTGGTAAAGGCGGGCTCGGTGAACGGCCGCAGAGAAGGAGGGCCTCCCCATCGAACCAAGAACGTCGGAAAGAGCGTGGGGGAAGCCGTTCGCGTCGAGCTCAAGACGAAGCTCTAGCGCCTTGTACTCAAAGGAGGTCGAACGTGACTGTGAAGCAGGAGACGAAGCTCGATCAGGCCAAGAAAGACGCCTTCGCCGGCAAGATGCTCGGCGTTCTCAACGACGGCTTCCTGGCGCTCATGGTGAGCGTGGGGCACCGCACCGGGCTCTTCGACACCATGGCGACTCTGCCCCCCGCGACGAGCGATGCCATCGCATCGGAAGCCGGGCTCCAGGAGCGCTACGTTCGGGAATGCCTCGGCGCGTTGGTCGTCGGAAAGGTCGTCGACTACGACCCGAAGGCGAAGACCTACGTTCTGCCCGCGGAGCACGCGGCCTCTCTCACCCGGGCCTCGGGTAAGGACAACCTCGCTTCGTTCATTAGGTTCCTGCCGGTCGTGGCCCGGGTCGAGGACCAGGTCGTCGAGTGTTTCCGAAACGGTGGAGGAGTCCCCTACTCCGAATACACGGGGTTCTCGGAGGCGATGCACGAGGCCTCGGGCCCGATGTTCGACGGCTTGCTCATCGACGTGGTCCTTCCCATGGTCCCTGGCCTGAAAGACGCCTTGAATCGGGGTATCGATGTCCTCGAGGTGGGATGCGGCTCCGGACACTCCCTCAACCTGATGGCGAAGCATTTTTCCGAGAGCCGCTTCGTCGGCTACGACCTCCTGGAAGAAAGCGTCGCTCGAGGAAGGACCAGCGCCAGGGAGTCCGGACTTACCAACGCTTCGTTCGAAACAAAGGACGTCGCAGCGATGAGTCACACGCGACAGTTCGATCTAGTGACGGCTTTCGATACCGTTCACGACCAGGCGAAGCCTGACGTTCTGCTCTCGGGCATCGCGCGGGCGCTGAAGCCCGGAGGCAGGTTTCTCATGTCGGACGTCCGCGCCTCGACGCACCTCGAAAACAACCTCGATCACCCCCTGGGAATCTTCGGATACTCGGCCTCCTGCATGCACTGCATGACGGTTTCTCTCGCCTACGACGGCATGGGACTCGGGGCGATGTGGGGCGAGGAGAAAGCGAAGGAGATGATTGCGGCCGCCGGGCTCGAGGTCCTGGACGTGAAGCAAGCGGAAGGCGATCCACTCAACAACTTCTACATCGCTCGGAAGCCATAGGACTCCGGGAATCCCGCGCACTCCATCGGAACCTTTTCCTGACCGCTGTTCACTCATTCCTGGCGCCGATCGTCTCGGAAACCGGGGCTGGGGCTTTCTCGACGTCGTCGGAAGGCTGAAGCCGGAGGTGGACCTCGACGAGGCGCAGGCCCATATGACGCTCGTGGCCCGGGAGCTGAGCCAAGCCTATCCCGACGAAAACCGGGACCGCACGGTGATCCTGGTCCCGGAGAGCCAGGCGCTCCTGCCCGCCGACGCACAAGGGCCCATGACGGGCACCGTTCTTGTTCTCATGGGGGTCGTGAGCTTCGTCCTCCTCATCGCTTGCGGGAACGTGGCGAATCTCCAGATGGCGCGGGTCAAGGCGCGGGAGGGAGAGATGGGCGTCCGGATGGCGCTCGGCGCACGGCGATCTCGCCTGCTGCGCCAGCTGCTCACGGAAACGTTCGTCCTCGCGGCGCTCGCCGCCGTCGCCGGGGTGGCTCTCGCTTTCGCTCTCAACCGCGCGGTGAAATCGATCTCCCTTCCGGTGGGCGCTCCGGTCCACATCGACGTCGGGCTCAACCCCCGAGTCCTCGCCTTCACTACCCTGGTCGCCGTCCTTTCCGCGATCGCCTTCGGTCTCGTTCCCGCTCTCCGCGTCTCGACCCGCGGCTCGTCGAGCCGCCTGGTCGCGGGAGCTCGTCTGGGCGCGGTTCTGGTCGCGGGGCAGATAGCGCTCTCGCTCGTCCTCCTCATCGGCGCTTCCGTCTTCATGAAAAGCTTTCGAGCCGCGCAAGAGGTCGATCCCGGATTCGACGCCGATTCGGTGCTGCTCGCCTCCGTGGACCCGGGCCTCCAGGGTTACGACGAGGCTCGGGCTCGCGGCTTCTATCAGAGGCTGGTGAGCGCGGCTTCGAGCCTCCCCGGCGTCGTTTCCGCGGGCTTTACCGACAGCGCGCCCATCCAGCTCGGAACGCAGCAGTGGGGCGTCGAGATCGAGGGGATACGTGCCAGCGCCCAACGAGCGGATGAACGTCGACTACGCCGTCGTGACTCCGGGATACCTCGAGACCCTGCGGATTCCGATCCTCGCGGGACGCGACTTCGGGGCCGAGGACGGCGCGGACGGACGGGGCTCTCTGCTGGTGAACCAGACGATGGCGCGTCGATTCTGGCCGGGACTCGATCCCCTGGGGCGGGCGATCCGGACCGGCGGGCGGGATCGAGTGGTGGTCGGGGTCGTGACCGACAGCAAAGTCTATTCGCTCGGCGAGAGGCCCCTCGCGTACATGTACTTCCCCTACGAGCAGACGAGCCACGGGGCGGCGCTCACGCCTTTTTCTCCGCACGCGGGAGAACCCGCTCGGTCTCGTGGAGCCGCTTCGCGCGGAAGCGCGCGCCCTCGACGCCGCGCTCCCGCTCTACGACGTCCAGACGATGCGCGAGAGAGTCGAGTTCGGCCTTCTCCCCTCGCGACTCAGCGCGAGCGTCCTCGGCGCCTTCGGCGCGGTCGCGCTTCTGATGGCCTCGATCGGGCTCTACGGAGTCACCGCCTACGGCGTCGCTCAGAGGACCAGGGAGATCGGGCTCCGCATGGCCCTCGGAGCCGCCGCTCCCGACGTGCTCCGACTCGTCCTGAGACGGGTGGTGTGGATGGCGATCGTCGGGCTCGCGATTGGAATCGGGGCGGGGGCTCTCCTCGCCTATTTCGCCAGGGGTCTCCTCTTCGGGACCGGATCGACGGAGGTGAACACCTACCTCGTCGCCTCCCTGGTCATCGCTCTATCCGCTCTCCTCGCGGGCTTCCTCCCCGCGCGGCGCGCCTCTACGATCGACCCCATGACCGCGCTCCGGTACTCGTGAAAAGCCGGACTCCGTGCTCATG
>Ga0302046_10005426_pt1 | contig 11234 bp, 10 predicted proteins | sample RVTome_11_FD_200261 | JGI IMG/M metagenome (GOLD analysis project Ga0302046, IMG submission 200261) | Soil microbial communities from uranium-contaminated site in the Upper Colorado River Basin, Wyoming, United States - RVT147D111 (version 2) ... | reverse complement strand
GCGCGGGTGCGGTGGCTGCCGCATCTCGTCGCCATAGGCGGCCATGGCCTCCAGCTTGCGGTCGATCTGTCCGGTGATGTCGTGGAAGGCGTTGGCCGGAAAGGCGGTCGTGGTGTTCCACTCGCTGCTCGACAGCACCTCGAAGGCGAGGATGCGCCGCAGATAGGGAATGGCGATCGGCCGCGTCGCCGCTAGCACCGCGCGATGGGCCAGGCAGTGATCGATGTTTGTGTCCTGCCCCCAGTGGGTCAGAAGCTGACTCGGCCGGAACTCGCGGATGTGGCCCTCGACCTCTTTCACCAGGTCGATCAGCGGCACCTGATCCAGCCGGCAGCAGGGCCGCTCGGCCAGGAACACCGCCTCCCGCTCGACCCCCAGCAGGGCAAGCGCCTTGACCGCGTTGGCGTTGCGCGCCGCGCTCTCGGCCTTGACCTTCGGCGTCTCGAACTCCGGCGGGTCGTAGCGTGCGGTGATGCCCTCGGCCAGGAAGACCACTCGGACCGGGGCATTGGCATCGCGAAAGCGCGCGATGGTGCCGCCGCAGCCCAAGACCTCGTCGTCCGGGTGCGCTGCAATGACCAGGACGCGCTCGGCCTTCACGAGTGCTGCCCCAGCGGATTGAGCCGGCTACCTTCAGCGACCGGGCTGGAGTCAGCCATGGCGTGCCAACGCGCGGCCAGCAAGGCGATACCCTCGTCCAGCGACGGCAGCGAGCGGCCCAGCGCGCGCTCGGCCGCCTCCAGTTTCATCCGCATGTCGTGCGGCCGGCGCGCGGCGAGCGGCACGTCGCAGAGCCGGCCGTCGCGGCAGCCGTCGGTCGACAGGTCGAGCGCCGCGGCCACCGCGCGAATGAAGTCGCCCTTCGACAAGCCGCCACCAGAGGCGCCCAGGTTGTAGGTGCCGGTGACGCCGCGCTCCAGCAGCTCGCCGATCGCCGCGCTCAGGTGATCGGCGTGCAGCGGATTGAAGAAGACGTCGGTGAACAGCGTGATGGGGCGCCGCGCCCGGCAGCTCGCGACGGTCCAGTCGACGAAGCTCGGCCGGCGGCCGTTGCCCGGCCCGAAGAAGTTGGTGCGCAGGATCAGGTGCCGCGGCAGCCGGCGCACCAGATCCTCCGCCCACAGCTTGGTGAAGCTGTAGATGTTGAGCGGCGCGATCTCGTCCTCGCGGCTGCCGCCCGGTTTGTCATAGACCTGATCGGTCGAAATGTAGACCAGCTGCAGTTCAGGCCGGCACTGCAGGGCCCAATCCGCGATTGTGCGCGTCGCCTCGACATTGAGGCGGCAACCGGCAACCGGATCGCGTTCGCAGGCATCGATGTCGGTCATGGCCGCCGCGTGCAGCACGACCTCCGGCCGCAGCTCGTCCAGCAGGGCCCGGGTCGCGGCGCCATCCGTAAGGTCGATCCGTCGCCCTTGCGCGGGCGCGGTCGAGTGGCCGAGGGGCACGACCTTGCCGCTGACCGACAAAGCCGGCAGCAGCTGCGTCCCGAGCAGGCCGGTCGCCCCCGTGACCACGATCACGCGCTCGCTCATGGCGCTACCGGCCCGCGCTGCTCCGTCACGGCGCGGTGACGTCCAGGAGCCGGTGCAGCCGCTCGGCATCGAGCCAGTCGTCATTGCTGTCGCTGGTGTACTCGAAGTCCTCGGGCAGCGGCTTGCCGCCGTTGCTGCTCGGCCGGGCGCGGTCCGGATCCCACATGTGCGCCGCCGGCTCGATCACATAGCGGTCGCCCAGGTCATAGCTGTTGCGCGCGTCGTCGCGCGTGATCATCACCTCGTGCAGCTTCTCGCCCGGCCGGATGCCAACCACGTGATGGCCGAGCTGCGGCGCCAGCGCCCGGGCCAGGTCGGTGATCTTCATCGAGGGGATCTTGGGAATGTAGATCTCGCCGCCGCGCATGATCTCGAGGCAGGACAGCACGAACTCGACGCCCTGGGGCAGAGTGATCCAGAAGCGGGTCATGCGATCGTCGGTGATCGGCAGGCTGTTGACGCCCTCGGCGATCAGCCGCTGGAACAGCGGCAGCACGCTGCCGCGCGAGCCCACCACGTTGCCGTAACGCACCACGGCGAAGCGGCAGCCGTCGGCGCCGGAGAGATGATTGCCGGCGACGAAGATCTTGTCGGACGCCAGCTTGCTGGCGCCATAGAGGTTGATCGGCGACGCGGCCTTGTCGGTCGACAGCGCAATGACGCGCTTGACCCCTGTCTGGATCGCCGCGTTGACCACGTTCTCGGCGCCGATGATGTTGGTGTGGACGCATTCGAAGGGGTTGTACTCCGCCGTCGGCACGTGCTTCAGGGCGGCGGCGTGGATCACGTAGTCGACGCCGCGCAGCGCCATGCAGAGGCGGTCCCGGTCGCGCACGTCGCCGATGAAGAAGCGCAGCCGCTCGCGCTCGGCATCCGTCAGAGCGGCCGCCATCTCGTACTGCTTGAACTCGTCGCGCGAGAAGACGATGACGCGCGCCGGTGAGGCGGTGTCGAGAATCGTTCGGACAAAGGCACGACCGAAGGAGCCGGTCCCCCCGGTCACCAGGATTGCCGCGCCGTCGAGATCGAGTTTGCTTGGATAGTACTTGTATGAGCCGTTCCCGCTCATGTCCCTGCCGCTCTCCTTCGCCTGTCCGGTCATTCCCAAAGCCTCGCCCTCGAGCTAGGCATTCGCGAGCAGCACGGTGCGAACGCCGCCGCAATGGCACATGAAGTCGACCGCATCGTCGTGGCCGATGTCCGCGAACAGCTTGCGCCGGACCCCGTCGGTGGCGATCGGCGCCGAACCGCGATAGCCGCGGGCCTCGACCAGCGCCGTACCCGCCGCGCTCGACGAGGCCACGAGCGGCACCCGATAGCCGCAGGCGAACAGCGAACGCAGCGCCGCCGCCATGTCGTGCGCCGCGGAGTAGCGGCTGCGGTGGGTCTCGAAGATGATCATGGGCGCCATGCTGCCGGCCTCGACCGCGGGCAGCAGCCCCTCGATCACCTCGACCTCGTGCCCTTCCACGTCCATGCGGATCAGGTCCGGGCCCCCGTGCTGCTCGGCGAGCTGGGGCACCGTGAAAGTCCGCACTGAAATCGATTCGCCGGAGAGATGGAGGCCGGCCGCGCCGTCGGTATGGAAGGTATTGAGATTGGACTGCTCCGACAGAAAGAAGCGGCGCTCCTCCGCCCGATTGGAGACCGCGCCCTCGACCAGCGTGACGCGGCCCTCTGCGCCGTTGAGCGCGAGGTTGCGCCGCAGCAGCGCCACGTTGGCCGGCGAGGGCTCGATCGCGACCATGCGGCCAGCCGCGCCGATCAGCCCGAGCTCCATCATGACGTAGTAGCCGATGTTGGCGCCGATATCGAAGACCGTCATACCCGGCTTCAATACCTGCTCCAACATGGCCTTGTGGTCCAGCTCCCGGGTGCCGAACAGCAGCAGGGTCCGCGAGATGCCACGATCCTCGAGATCGATCCACAGGCGGTAGTCGTGCACCCGCCTGGCGATGAAGCGGCGCCCGAGCAGCTGCTGCTGGAAGTTGCCGTAGGCCAGGTTGCAAACCGCGGCCGCCAGGGTCGCCGCGCCACGGTCGCGCAGAGTGTGCATGCCGCTTTCGAGCAGAGACAAAGGGCGCCTGCCTAGCCCGTGGCTCCAGGGGAAGCAGGATCGAGCCGGTACTCGTCCAGCCGGAAGCGCTCGGGCGTCTGGCCGTCCATGTCGCGGCAGCGATAGCCGAGCGAATCGATCAAGGCGGCCAAGGCGGCCTGATCGTGGCCCAATGCCTCCAGGTGCACGGGATGAACACTCAGGAATATCACCGGGCGGCAGCGGCCGATCACCTCCCGGCCGCCCTCCAGCACCGCCATCTCGGCGCCTTCGACGTCGATCTTGATCACCTCCGGCGAGAGCCTGCGGGCATGACAGAAGCTGTCGAGCGAGACCTGTCGCCGTCGCGTCCGCTCGAACCCGCTGCGGCTGCCGCCGCCGACCACGGAATTGACGCCCGTCGCCTCGCGCTGCTCGTAGAACGGCACCGCCGAACTGTCCTCGGCGCCGACCAGGGCATCGATCACCTCCACGTTGCCGATGCCGTTCAACGCCAGATGCTCGGCCAGCAGGCGGTGATTGGCGGTCGCCGGCTCGAAGGCGTAAAGCCGGCCGCCCGGCGCCAGGAGCCCGCTGATCGGCAGCGACACCAGGCCGATGTGGGCGCCGACGTCGAGCACGCAGGTCTTGCCTCGGCAGGCCTCGACGCAGGCGGCGAAGCCGCGATTGTGCCGATCGCCCCAATGGGCGAAATCGCTGAAAGCGAAGGTCGGGTTCATGCGGAACGGGCCGTAGGGGCCGATCTGCTGCAGCGTCGGGCCGGGCCTCGGATGCCAGCGCAGCAGGGCGCGGTAGGCGCGGCCGAGCGCGAGCCAGAGCGGATCGAACAGCTTCAGCGGGCCGTGCCGCAGGCTGCGCAGGGTGGCGACCGGCGATGGCATCCGTGGCGAAGGCGCCTAGCCGACCGCCCCGGATACGTCCGGGGCCATGCCGTGAGGCAACGCTACCGCACTCCGGGTGAAGACGGGGCTTCTCCCGGCCGGAGCTGTCTCGGCCATTCTTGTCGCGTCGATCGTGGTTCCCAATGAACCCGTTTCGTCACCGCGCCTGGACTTCAAACCTGCAGTGTGCCCGGCGCCCGGCGTTCACTGCATGAACTCTTGTCCCCGATTCCCGCTGGCGGGTCAATCGGCGAAGCGCCTGCCGGCTCCGCCCGGGTCAGGCCGGAATTCCCGCGTTCAAGCGGCCCTGGAGAGGGCGGTCTGCAGCACCGTCACCTTGAGGTCGCGACCTAGCAGGCTCAAGAGGATGACCGCCCGTTCGCTGCCCGAGCTGCACTGGAAGATGCCGATCTGGTCGACCAGTGCGCCGTCGGTCACCTGAACCTGCTCTCCGGCACGGAACGGCGATTGCCGCGCCAGGGAGATCAGGCCTTCGCCGTCCTCCCGCACGCGCAGCGCGTCGATGATCTGCTCGGGCACCGCCAGCGGCTCGCCGTCGCCGCAGATCAGGTAGCTGACACCGACCGTCGACTGGATCGCCTGCCAGCGCTGCTTGGCGATGTCGAGCCACACGAAGAGATAACGCGGGAACAGCGGCGCGCGCACCCAGTCGGTCCGCCGGGCATGCCGCCGGCGCTTGAGATAGCGCGGCAGATAGACCGAGAAACCCTGTCGCTCCAGGTGCCAGAGTGCCCGGGCCTCGGCGCCGGGGTGGGTATGAGCGGCGTACCAGGCCATGGATACTCCCTGGTCTAGGAGGCTACGGCGCGCCGGCCCTGCTCTTCGGCCGGCGGCGCCTCGCGGATGATCCGCAACAGCTTGGGGGTCAGGACACGCTCCGGCGACAGCATGCTGCCCAGGGCATCGAAGGTGGCCTGTGGATGGTTCATTTCGGTCACCAGCACCGCGTCGATCTCGCCGGCGGCCTCGATCCGGTCCACCACGGGCAGGTGGGCGAAGGTCTCGCCGGCCCGCCCGGCATCGACGATGGCGACGATCTTGACCCGCTCGTTGCCGCAGAGGGTGGCGATCTCCGCCAGATCCCCGGCGCCAGCCAGGGCGATGCGGCGCCAGCCGCGCAGGGCGCAGGACGCCAACAGCTCCGAGCACTCGGTGCGGGCCTGCCGGAAGAAGGTCAGCGAGACCGAGAGATACTCCGTCGTCAAACGCGCCTTTTCCGTGAAGCCCTTGGGCGTCAGATAGTAGCTGTAGCGGTTGAGCGGAACCTGCTGAACCTTGATAAAGCCCTTGCGCATCAGTCGCTTGAGATATGCATTCGCCAGGCCGAGGGCGATGTCGAGATCGCTCGACAGCGAGCGCTGGGTAACGTTCTCGTTTCGTTCGATTGCCGTCAGCAGGCCGAGCACGATTTCCGTGTCCTCCGGCCGCAGCTCGCGATCCATCGATTTTCTGGTCAAGACGACACCCCGTCTGCCAAGTCTGCCCGGGCCCCCGAGTCCAACAGCCGGGTCCAACAGGAAGCGCCTCTACGCAAGCGGCCCGACCGCAGGGACATACCACGTTCACGGCGCGAACATCAAGGTTCTTGTGGCTCGGAGGGGCGCCGGGCCGACAATCATAGGGACTGGCGAGGCTGGGGGCTGCGGACGCTAGGGATAGACTATTCTGACCTCGCTGCCTTCGGTGCGGGTCAAGGATTCGCGCAGCGCCGCGACCGCCTCCGGGGACACGGGAACGCCCGAAAGATCCAGCACTTCCAACACGCTATGCCGATGCAGCGGCGCCAGTTCCAACACCTGGGTCCGTGATAGATCAATTGTTATCAGGGACCCGAGCTTGGCCAGCGCGGTGAGGTCGGCCACGGCCGTCTCGGAGAGGCTAAGCCATTCCAAGGACCAGAGAGTCGCGAGCGGCGTGAGATCGGAAACCGGGGTGCCGGTCAGCAGCAGCATACGCAGCTCGGGGAGTTGCCCGATCGGCGTCAGGTCCTCGATGGCGGTGTGCCCGAGGTCGATGACCCGAAGCTGCGTGAACCTGGCGACCGGGCTGAAGTCTTCCACCTTGGACCCGGAAATGTCCAAGGCCGTCAGCTTGGACAGGGACGACAGCGGGGTCAGGTCAGCAACAGGCGTGTTCGCCAGGACGAGAACCTTCAGGGACTTCAGGTCGGCCAGATGCTCGAGGCTGGAGATTCCGGTATCCGAGAGATCGAGCTCCTCGAGGCCCTCGATCTGGGCGATCGGCGCGATGTCGGAGATCGGCGTCCCGGATAGATAGAGCACCCGCAGGGCCTGCAGGGACGATAGCAGACGCAAATCCGACGCCTTGGTCAGCGACAGATTCAGCCACCGGAGCTTGGGCGTGCTTTGCAGCGGGCCGAGGTCGCCGACGGCCGTGGCCGAGAGATCCAATACCTGCAGGTTGGCCAGGCCCGACAGGGGCCGAAGGTCGGTCACCGCGCTGCCGGACACGTCGAGCCATTGCAGGTCGCTCAGTTGGGCAACCGGGCCGAGGTCGGACACCTCACTGTCGGTAAGATGCAAACGATTGACATTGCTGATCTTCTTCAGCTCCGGCAGGGCCGTCTCCAGGGTCAATTGCGTCGCCCCGGGCGGCAGGACGATCCGGGTGCCGCCGGTCTCCTCGTCCTGCCCGACCGTTATGCTGAGCTCGGCAAGGGCCCGCCGGGCATCGAGGTCTCGCATCTGCGCCGAACCGACGACGAAGTACCAGGCCGCGCCGGCGGCAATCGCCAGCAGCACGGCGAGGGCCGCGGCAACGACGAGCCGGCGCTGCCATCCGCCGCGCCGCGCCACGCCACCCTCTGCCGGGTCGGGTCGGGCTTGCTGCATCGCGTCCGCCTAGGGTGCCAGGCTGCGGCCCATGCGCTGGGACAGCAAGACCAGGGTAAAGCTGACCCCAAGCACAAGAGTGGCGATCGCGTTGACTTCCGGCGTCACGCCAAAGCGGATCATCGAATAGACCTGCATGGGAAAGGTGGTCGAGGCCGGCCCCGCCCCTGATGTGAAGAAGGCGATGATGAACTCGTCGACCGAGAGGGTAAAAGCAAGCAGCGCTCCCGCCAGCACGCCGGGAAAGATGATCGGCAGGATGACGCGCCAGAAGGTGGTCCACTGGCTCGCCCCGAGGTCGATCGAGACCTCGACGATCGAGCGGTCGAAGTCGCGCAGCCGGGTCCGCACGACGGCGCAGACGAAGGCGATGTTGAACACCACGTGCGACAGGATGATCGAGTGCAAGCCTAGCGTCATGTTCAATAAGTTGTAGAAGGACAGAAGCGCTATGGCCAGTACGATATCGGGAATGATCATCGGCACGAAGACAAAGGCGTCGAGAAAGCTATTGCGCCGTCCCTGCTCCAGTCCCAGGGCGAGCAGGGTGCCGATCGCCGTCGCCAGCAGCGTCGAGATGGTGGCGACGATCAGCGTGTTGACCACCGCGCGCAGGATCGCCTGGTTCCCCGCCAGCGCGCCGTACCACTTGAGGGAAAGGCCGCTCCAGGCGGTCGGCAGACCGCTCTCGTTGAATGACAGCACCACCAGCACCGCGATCGGCCCGTAGAGGAAGAGGTAGACCAGGGCCGCGTGCGCGCCCAGCAGGCGGCCCTCCCAGGAGCCCGGGCCGGCCCTAGTCATCGCCCCCTCCAACCGAAGCGCGCGCGCCCGACGAGCGGTTGACCAGCCAGGCCTGCACGAACAGCAGGCTCAGCATGATGCCGATCAGGATGAACGCCAGGCTGGCGCCGAAGGGCCAGTCGCGGGCCGAGAGGAACTGGTCGTAGATCAGGTTGCCGACCATGATGCTGCGGCCGCCGCCCAATAGGTCGGGCGTGATGAAGTTGCCGATGGAGAGCACGAAGACGAAGACCGAGCCGGCGGCCACGCCCGGCAGGGTGAGCGGCAGGGTGACGTTGGCGAAGGTCTGCGCCTTGCTCGCCCCCAGGTCGGCCGAGGCCTCGCGCAGCTCGGGACCCAGGCGGGCGATCGAGGCGTAGAGCGTCAGGATCATGAACGGCAGGTAGGCGTAGAGCAGCCCGACCACGATGGCGAACTGGTTGTAGAGCAGCGGCAGCGGCTGCTCGACCAGGCCGAGGCCGGCCAGCGCCCGGTTGATCAGGCCCTCGCGGTTGAGCAGCACGATCCAGGCATAGGTGCGGATCAGGTAGTTGCTCCAGAACGGCAGGATGGCGAGGATCAGGAAGGCCTTCTGGCGCCTGGCCGGAAGCTGGGCGATGAAGTAGGCCGCCGGGTAGCCGATCAGCAGCGCCAGAGCTGTGGTCAGCGTGGCGATCTTCAGCGAGGTCAGGAAGATCCTGAGATAGAGCGGATCGAGCGCCCGCAGGTAGTTGTCCAGCCCGAAAATGAAGTCGATGCCGCCGTAGACGCCGCGCTCGAAGAAGCTGTAGGCGAAGACCAGGGCGCAGGGCACCACCAGCAGGACGGTGAGCCAGGCCAGCCCCGGGCCAAGCAGGACGACTCGGCGCAGCCGCGATGACATGCTCAGCGCTCTCCGGTCTGACTTGACATGAGCGCCGCAGCCCTCTCGCACCCCACATGCACACACCACCGTCGTCCCGGGGCTTGTCCCCGGGACCCATTGGCGCTAGCGGCCGAGCGAGCGGCTAGGGCAATGGGTCCCGGCAACAGGTGCCGGGACGACAGCCGTGAGTGTGGCAAGGACGGGCCTCTCCTGCGTGAGCTGTGTGAAGAGCGTAGCGCCCACTTTCTAGGCGCGCCCCTTCACTCAACGACCGGTCACTGCGCCGCGGTGATCTCGGTGACCGCGCGGGTATAGGCCTTCTGCGCCTGGCCGATGTCGCGCATGGCCTCGAGCTGCAGCAGGTCGGCCGGGCTCATCGCCATGTTGGGGAAGGCCTCGAGCAGGCTCTTGTCGAGCGCGTCCATGGCCGCCTTGTTCGGCACCTTGTAGAGGATGTTCTCGGCGACCCACTGCCCGGTGTCGGCGCGCAGCACATAGTCGATGAACTTGTGCGCCGCTTCCTTGTTTTCCGAGGACTCCAGCACCACCATGGTGTCGACCCAGAGATCGCTGCCCTCCTTGGGGATCACGAACTTGATCTGGTCGTTCTCGGCGATGCCGTAGTTGCACCAGCCGTCCCAGGCGTGCACCAGCGCCGCCTCGCCGGACACCAGCTTGGAATAGAAGGTCGTGTCGTCGTAGGCGAGCAGGCTCTGCTTGGCCTCGATCAGCAGATCGCGGGCCGCGCCGATTTCCGCCTCGTCCTGCGAGTTGATCGAATAGCCGAGCGCCTTCAGGCCGGCGCCGAGCAGCCAGCGGTCGGTGCTCAGCATGGTGATCTTGCCGCGCAGGGCCTCGGCCGGCTTCAAGAGGTCGTTCCAACTGTCCGGCGAGCCGGACACCATGTCGGAGCGGTAGCACAGGCCCGTGGTGCCCCAGGCGTAGGGCACCGAGTGCCTGTTGCCCTCGTCGTAGCCGAGCTTGGCCGCCTCGGGATAGAGGTTGGCCAGGTTCGGGATCTGGCCGTGGTCGAGCGCCGCCGCCAGGCCCAGCTTGGCCAGCGCCTCGGCGAAGGGGCTCGAGACGAAGACGATGTCGAAGCCCTTGCCGCCGCTCGCCGTCACCTTGCCCATGATCTCTTCGTTGGTGGCATGCAGGGCCAGCTCGGCCCCGATGCCGGTCTCGGCGGTGAAACGCTCCAGCAGGTCGGCGGGCATGTAGCCGTCCCAGTTGGAGATCACGATCGTCTCGGCCGCGGCCGCCAGGCCGGCGCTCAGCGCCAGGGACCCGAGGCCGCCGAAAAGGGCTGCTGCAATGCGCTTTGTCATGATGTCTGGAGCTCCCCCGCTCGCTTCTTGTCGTGCTCCGATCGCATCGCCGGCGCCGGAAGCAGATTGGTCGCCAAGGCCTCACGCCAGGGCCTGCAGCATCTTTCCGGGAACCGGACTGCGATGCAATGGCCAAGGCGCCGCGGGCTGGTGCTGGTGCCGCTGCCCCCGCCCGCCCTGCAAGATACACACATTGGCGCGGTGATCTCGCAACGCCTACACAGACGCCACTGTCGTCCCGGGGCTTGTCCCCGGGATCCACTGGCGTTAGGGCGTGACGCGGACAGGCCAATGGGTCCCGGCAACGAGTGCCGGGACGACAGTGTTGGCTGTGGCAAGGACGTGCCCCTCGTGCCCGAGATGCGCGAATGCCGAGCCGCCCGCCGGAGGATTGATCCTTATCAAAGGCTTGGGCCAGCGGTTTCGCTAGGCTGCCGGTCATGGATCAGGACCTGCTCGCGCGCTACGGGGCGCCGGTGCCCCGCTACACCAGCTATCCGACCGCCCCCCACTTCCACCCGGCGGTAAACGCCGCAAGCTACCGGCAGTGGCTCGGCCGGATCGGAGCAGAGGACTCGCTATCGCTCTATCTGCATGTGCCGTTCTGCGCGCGCCTATGCTGGTACTGCGGCTGCCACACCAAGCTGGTGCGGCAGTACCAGCCGATTGCCGACTACGCGGAGCTCCTGGCCGCCGAGATCGGCCTGGTCGCCGCGGCGATCCCGGCCCGGCCGCGCGTGCCCCATGTGCATTGGGGCGGCGGCACGCCGACCATGCTGGCGCCGGGCGATTTCGAGCGCTTGATGGCGGAACTCCGGGAGCGCTTCCACCTGGCCAAGGAGGCCGAGGTCGCGATCGAGATCGACCCGCGCGGCCTGACGGCGGCGAAGGTGGCCGCGCTCGCCGCTTCGGG
>Ga0302046_10005424_pt1 | contig 11238 bp, 14 predicted proteins | sample RVTome_11_FD_200261 | JGI IMG/M metagenome (GOLD analysis project Ga0302046, IMG submission 200261) | Soil microbial communities from uranium-contaminated site in the Upper Colorado River Basin, Wyoming, United States - RVT147D111 (version 2) ... | reverse complement strand
GTCATATCACAGGATAGATTTCAAAGTTTGATGACTGAAGTTAAAAACTTAGGTATGGAAAAGAAGTTCCAGAGGTTTTCGAATCTCGGGGCTTTTATTAAAAACCCAACTTTAGAAGGGGTTCAATGAATAAGAAGGATTGTAAATTAACAAATTCACTTTGTGAGGCAATTGGATCTCCTTCTTTAAAGGAAGGATCGCACAGCGAACAAATGTATATAGATGGGTATAAAAGGGGAGAATATGATAATAAGCACGGACACGAACTCTCCGATCCCGGTGGAAACCCAAGTTTCGTCCGGGGTTATAAAGACGCCCAACTTGGAAAACATTCTGAATTTAGAAGGTTAAATCAGAAAAGGGAGAGTCTATCCGAAGAAGGTGTTGACCTACCCAAAGTTGTAACCGTAGCTAGGTTGTTGCTCCAGATGTCGGGTGACGTTTTGGATTTATCCATATCAATAGAAAAGGAGCCATCTCTTAAAACGTCGTCTAAAAGACTTGAAGAGATTAGTGAAGAGATGACCAAAGTTTATAGAGAGATTAACACAGTCATTAGGAAAGCAAGATAATGTTCGTAACGAAAATTGAACCAAGGCTTTCCGTCCCAACTACAGAGGGAACGGTAATACTTATTAACACCATATCAGGTCAGGCCGTTTCTGTCGTTATTGAAAATCTTGACCAGTTTAATACCCTCACTTACAAATTTCAAAGGTCCGATAACGGTTCCACATGGGTTGACGTTGCCACCTTTGCAGAATTGGCACCTGAATCAAGGGTTAGTACCGATTTACCAACTGGAACATGGCCATTCTTCAGACTTAGGGGGAGTGGAAATCTTAATGTCGCCGTACGAGTAGACGCTCAAGTCACATTTTCTGGGGACATAGACGTTGACGACGACGGGAGATTCACAACCAAGATTGTCCCAGAAATTACTATTGCTGATACGTCCGATATATTTGTTACTCAATTCACTCTTGGTGGGTTTGCTACCCAACTAAGGAGAGTAACAGTTGAAAATACCGGCTCGTCCCAACTTGACGGATTTAAATTCCAATGGAGCAACGACAAGGTGACATGGACCGACCTAGCGATGTCCGTGGTTTTAGCCGCCGGACAATCCATAAAGACCAATCTTCAAGACCATATGTTTTATCGCCTTCAAGTTGACACTGATGGGACTACCGTTTCTGTAAAGGTGGACTCAGAAATAACTTCAGCAAGAAATGCAATATCAACTAATCAGGCATAAAATGAGTTACCTCTTTAATTTAGAATCAAATCATGACTTTAGGGAAGGGGACGTTGTTCGGACTCCATCTGGTTACATAGCCCAAGTCGTAGCTTTTGATATTACAGAGGCCGAGCCTATTCTAGTTCAAACGATGGATGGGGAAAAAAGAGGCAAATTTGCTGCAAACGACCTAGACTTGGTACATGAAGGTCCTTCTTTATTGGAGCCCCTCCCTCCAACAAGTACAATTCTTCAAGAAGACAATTTGGTAGAAGGTTTTCGGACTTGTGGAGGGAACCTTTGCATTCAACTAATTAAAACACCCATTACTCTTACTTTCATTTCAAAAGACAATTCAAACCTGAGGGAATCTATAAAAGGAAACACATTTCTTGAAAAGGTAGAAAACCTTCTCAAAGTTTCTTATATAACCAGGCTTCCTCATTTAGTAGAGAATAGACTTTCAAAACTAATAGACTCTTTACTGACAAAGAAACCAAAAGAGTCTATAACTAAACTTGAAAAAATAATCGGAGAAACACAAAATGGCTAACTCTCAAATCACACTTTACGATGCTCTAACTGGCGCTTCAACTCTAGTTGACGCTGGTGATGGTGGTGGTGCTTCCCGTATGAAGCAATGGCAGGAAGAAGTTGCTCTTTGGCTTGCAGAAGCTCTTGAGCCTCTTAGCCTCAAAGGTCTTGGTCGAGGTCGTCATGCCAACTTTCCTGGTTATCTAACCGGTGAGCAGATCGCCAACTTTAACGGGATAACCATCTTCCGTGTTGAACAGCAATCGGCCGTTCTAGCCGTTGGTGACGGGTCCGCAGTAGCATTTGGAAGCACGGCTCTCACTGAACCGGATCGAACCCATGCTAACTATTTCAATACCACAACCGACCCAGATGACCCAGTAGCCCCTCGTGGTGGTTCGGCACCCGCTTTCCTTCAAACAATTGTTGATGCTGCTGGTCTCGACCTATCAACCACAAGCGGTATTCTTACCTTCCGAGTAAATGGAACTCTTTATACCATTACCGGCCTTACAGGAACTGCTGTTACAGTTGAGCAGATTCAAACTGCTATAAACACAGCAGGAGTTCCAGTTGACACGTCCATCGAAGGTGGGGATACACTTCGTATCTTTGCTCCCAGTAATGGAATCACCAGCAACATCGAAGCAGTTGCAGTAACCGGTGACGTGGCAATAGTTCTCTTCACCGGCGCTGGTCAGTCATCTCAGCCGAACGTTCAATACCGTGGTACCAATGGTCCTCTCGGTGTTATGGATAATACAGAAGTTGTAGGGACAGTAAAGCCACAGAGGCGAATCCTCCCTAGTTCAGTGTCCATAACCGCAACCATTGGCGCTTCGGTTGTTCTAGTTACGGATAATGGTGCTGGCGTTCTGGCAGATGCCACGTCAACCCACACTGGCACCATCAACTACGTAACTGGTGCTGTAGCAATTACATATGGGACAGCACCCGATAACGCAACGAACGTCACTGCAACATGGAAGGCTCTCAAGCCTCTTGACCTCACTCTCCCGGCTCGAGTTCCGGTTGGTGGACTCTCACTAGCACTTCTAGTTAATTAATTTATTAGTGGTGGAGGTAAGGTTAACCTTACCTCCACCACTATTTTTTTAAAAATGAATTACACAGAAATTCTTGCTAAGGCATTCAACGTTCCTCTTACTGAGGATGAATCCAAGTCAGACGCATCCTATTTTGCTAATAACATAATGGGACTTAACCAATCTTCTTCAAGAAATATGTGGGATGGTCCACTAGGAGACCTCGTAAGTTCTCTAAATAGAGAAGGAAAAAGTAAGGAGGCGTCTGCCATTAGTAATGCTTGGGATGGAAATGTTAATAATCTTAAAAAAAAGATTAAAGAACTTGGTATTATATAAAACACCAGAAGAAAGATGGCTAACCAAGAAACTCTTAGCAATATTCGTACCGCTGGTAGAGTGGATCTACAACTTGGTAAATTTCAGAAAGCAGATCTTACTGGGGCAGATTTAAGTGGACTAGACCTCACACAAGTAGACCTTAGGAGAGCAAAATTACAAAATGTGAATTTTAGAAATTGCAATTTGAAGGGAGTCAACAATGAAACCTAGAATACAACAATTAATGGAATCCGTTTCAGCAAGTATGGGAGTACCCTTTCCTTTGGGAGAGGCAAGTATGGAAAGAGAGGCTCTTCACCATATTTCCAACTTTATAGACTCCGAAGTTAAAGGTTCAGAAAGAGAGGGAGAAGAACAGGGAAGAGAATTCATGGAATATTGGGATGGAGATACAGAGGATGATAGAAGGTCTTTTGTTTCTGGTTTAAAGAAAGCCATGCAAAAATATAAGAGCGATATAGATTCCGACCCCGGTCTCAAATCTTTCCTAACTGGATTTGTTAAAGGCGTAGAGAAGTCTAAGATTTAATTATGAAATTTACTAGGCCACGAGTTATAACAAAACTTCCTGTTGTTGGGTCATTTGACGTCAATGGAAACCCAACTTACACAGAATCCATAACGTCTCCTGCTGTTTCCGACCTTATTTTAGGAAATGGGTCGTCCTCATTTGACGTTCTTCAAAAGGACGGAAGTCACAAATCTATTACATCTATAGCTCTTCCTGCTGCCTACAACGATAATGCCACTTTTGAAGTAAAAATAAATGGAAATACTCAAATTTTCGTTACTATCAACACTGTGGATTTAGGTGCTGCGGCTCTAAGTGGTGTAAAGGTGTTAATTGAGTTTGCCGACCCTGACCACCCCGGGTTCTGGATTCCAAGCAAAAAAGGAGTAAACAGGGAATCTAGCTTATCTGTGCACGAATGGTCTGTTTTGGGGGTTGGGAACAAAGTAGTTGTTAGTAGAGAAGAACATAAACAATTTAAGCTTGCCAGGGTACGTTTCAGAGCGAACACTGGAGCGGCTGATGCTGACACCAAAATCATCTGTTCATGGCATCACAACGGGGGACGGAGTCAAGGTGAGATATTTACTAATGACCCGTCAAGTGTAATTTAATGTTCAATACGATAGGAGTCCCAACTAGGGATTTACCAAAAACCTTTAACATTGACCTCTTCAATAAGATGAAGGTAATAGAATCAGGTAGATGGAGTATTGATGATATTCTTGAAAATATGGTTGACACTGAGGAGACAACAACCGCTGCATCCGTTGGGAGTGGTGTGGCCAAACCTTTAGGAACGTCAAGACCTTACGACGACAAGTACCTCAAGCTTATAAATAAATATGAAGAATATCTTAAAAGGACGGGAAAGAAGGACAACCATAGGTCTATTCATGAATTCTTTCAGGAATCATCTCCCGGAGCCGATGAGAAGTTAATAAACGGATTCTCTAACTATATAGAGGAATTCAATGTTTAGATACGCTCCTATACTTCCCCACCCAGAAGATAAGCACCCATCACCTCTACGACCTTATGAAAGGAAAAATGGGGTTTACGTTCTAACCCGTGACCCACATAGTGTTGAAGTCACCTATTGGGAACCAGGAGGGTCAACATATGACCTCGAATATTTCGAGTGTGAGAATATACTAAGTAGAATTTTAGAACTTGGAGAGCAAGAAGTAAATGAGATCCTTGACCGTTTATGGAACTTCTCGTTTGTAGCATGGGACATAAAAAATCCAGAAATTATAATAGTTGACCCAGAGGTCGCAATTCAAAAATGGCCGACCCTTCTTGACCAAGTAGAATCTTGATAGGAGACATTAATTTTTTTTTAAAAAAGGAACTTGGGATGTTGATTCTTGAAGGACAAAACATATACGATGACAAAGGGGGGCTTAAAGGAAAGCTCGAACTCCAAGAAGGAGAAAGAGCTGGACCCTTTATTATATGTGAATCCTCAGTTGGAGCACTTCATAAGGTAGACCCAACTTTAGAGGAATCAACTGCTGTCATCACAGAGGCCGATGGATCGAAATACGGACATTTGATGGTGTTAGAAGGCCGGTTTCAGATGGCCGATACCGTTAACAGAAATGGTAGGGTATACCCAGAGAAGGTGTGGGACAAGGTCTTTGAAGACACCGACTTTGTAGGTTCGGTTGACGGTGGGGAAATGCTCAGTGAGCAAGACCACCCGGTTGACGGGGAGACTAGACTATCTAGGGTTGTTGGTCGAGTCACCAAGTTATGGCGCAACCCTAATAATATAAAAGAAGTAATGGGACGGCTTGCTGTTTTTGATAACGAAGCAGGTCGGAATTTGAAAGCTATACATGAGGGTGGTGGTCGTCTCGGTGTATCATCACGTGGAACAGGGTCAGTTGTCAGGTTAGGTGGAAAAGACGTAGTCCAGGAAGACTTCAAGCCCAAGACATGGGATGTAGTCCACGGGCCTTCTACTCCAGGTGCTTATCCTGAAGAAGTGACAGAATCATATCAAGGTAAAACAAGCGTTCAGGAGACAGAAATGACTAAGCGTTTGGAGGAAATTGCATCCCGCCTTCACAGATTAAAGGAAAAGAATATTTCTTCCCTATCTCGGGACGCTCGTGAACTTGTAAAAGAAAGTGTCGAGGAGATTCAGAATATCCTTACTGAGGAAAACTTTGGAAACGATTCTCCCAAGGCCGCGAAACTTGTCACTGAAGCCACAAACTTTATTAGAGACATAAAGTCTATCAACCCTCTATATGAGTCAAAAGGTTGTCAGGCTCTCATCAACAAAGCCAAGGAAGCGGCTAAAAATGGAGATTGGGATTCAGCAGAAGGACATATGATAAATTGTCGAAACCTTATTTCTCAACAGGGAATTAAAGGAGCTGATTACGCCGTCTCGAACGCAATAGAAATGGCAAAGAAGAAAAATTCAAATTGGTTCTCTGACCGGGCTGACGACGTTTGGAAGGCTGTTCAGGGAGGGAAAGTTACTGAGGATGACGAAGTGAAAACGCGTCCTACCGATTCTGACTCCGTTACTGAGGCTGTATCTAATATAGGTCTCAAGCCTCTCCTGGACGTTCAGGAGGCTCTCCGTTCTATCAGGTCGGCCTATCGTGATACTTTTTCTATTGAAGGTCCGCTTTCCAAGGATGAGATTCGTGGTATAAACGAAGCCGCGAAAAAGATGGTGGAGAAAGCCGAGTGGTTTTACGAAAATAGTCCAACCATCAAGGCTACCATTCGTCGTAATCTTCTAACCGAGTCAGTACCAGTTGTTGTGGAGGCAAACTCGGAGGCAGAACTATACGAGAAGATTAATGAATCCACAAAAGGAACAGTTGGTTCTATATTTATTGAGGTAGACCGGTCTGAAAAGGTTTACTCTGAATCAGCAAAGAGGTTCAAATCCCTGATTGAAACGCAAGTCATAGAGAAGGAAAGGGCCGTCCGTGACCTCGCTGAAAATCGTGCAGATCTATCTGAACTTTCTGCCAAACTAACTGGGGCTAAAAGGCTTATCGAAGCATACGCTATAAGATGCAAGCATCTTGAGAAGGTTAATAAAGATCTTACTGAGGATACCAAGGCTGCTTGTACAATTCTAGACGAAATCCCCAGAGAATTCTCAGAAGAACGGCTAAAAGGAACCATAGAGGGGATAGCAGTGTCTAACCCTCACATAAGAGGAATTACAGAAAGTCTTTCCAAGTGTACAACCTTGACAGAGGCTTTCCAAATAGCGTCCTATTTAGGGAATAGAAAAACCCCTACCATTGAACGAGAACCTTTTGACCAAAAGAGTTTTGACGAGGCCGTCCAAGAGGACAAGAAATCAAGGTTGGTAAAACTCGAGGAAAGTAAAACTTTAAATAACAGGGACGATCTAAGTCTCGATCTTACTGATAGAATTCTTACTGAAATGAGAAATCGAGGGAGCGTGTAACATCTTAGTAACACGATCCCTACTTTTTGATACATTGAAACCATTTTTCAACTAATACGGAGAAAATCATGCAGGAATTGATGGAACGTCTCAATGACCTCGAGGCTAAAGGCGAAATTCTCGCCGAGTCCCGATGGGCAAAGCACGTAAAGGGTCTAGACGCCCGTAAGGCCGCGAATACAGCTCAAATCCTCGAAAACACCAAGCGGTGGATGGGGAGGATGACAGAGACTGTTCGCGCCCAAAACGTTGGTAACTTTGACCGCTTTGCATTCCCACTTATTAGGGCAGTTTACCCCAGTCTCATCACACAAGACCTAGTCTCGGTTCAACCAATGGATGGACCGGTTGGATTGGTATTCTTCTTCCACATCACTTATGGTTCGACCAAAGGTCGGATTCAAGCTGGAACGAACATGTTCTCGGCTTTCACCGGTCATACTGGTGACGATTTTTATAGCTCACCACGAGTTGAGGGTGAACTGGTTCAAACTGGTGACGGTGTAACAGCAAACTTTACCAGGACTCTTGACTATTTCCCAGTCATATCTGGAACAGTTGCAATTTCTGACGGTGTTCAGAACGTAATTGATGATGGTAAGGGAAACCTGGTTGGTACAATTAACCCGGCCGGAACCAACACAATCAATTATGACACCGGGGCAATCAACGTTACGTTTGCAGCGGCACCAGCATCTGGTCTAAATGTTGAAATCAACTACGAGTTTGATAATGAAGCAAATGAGAACACCCCGATGGTGGACTTCCAACTTCAGTCGGCTCCAGTTGTAGCTAAGGTTTTCAAGCTCCGCACGCGTTACAGCCTTGAAGCTGCTCAGAACTTGAAGGCTCTTCACGGTCTCTCGGCTGAAACTGAACTAGTAGTCGGATTGGCAGAAGAACTCCGGTTTGAAATTGACCGTACGGTTCTGAAAGATGTAAATAGCTTTGCTCAGGCAGACGCAGTCTCTTGGCCGCTCGCTCCTGGTGCTGGAATTTCATATACCGAACACAAGCTGTCAATCACTGACGTTTTCATTCGCGGTTCTAACAACATCTTTAAGCTGACACGTCGCGGTCAACCGAACTGGATTGTTGGTGGAATCGAAACCATGAACGTCATTGAATCGATTCCTGGTTTCGTTCCAAGCGATCAAATGAAGGCCCCGAACGGTGTTGTTTACGCAGGTACCCTAAACGGACGTTGGCGCTGTTATAAGGATCCTTATAACATCGACAACACGGCCGATCAGAAGAACTTCCTCATCGGCTTCAAGGGTTCCACATTCCTTGACGCAGGTTACGTCTACGCTCCTTATATTCCGTTCTACACGACCCCCACTGTAGTACTGGATGACTTCCTTGGGCGTAAGGGAATGGCTACCCAATTCGGACGTAGGAAGATTAACGGAAGGTTTTATTGCCAAGGAACGCTCTTGGGAACCTTTAGTCCATAATAAACAAAGGTGTAATTTAGTAAAGAGCCCAATGGAAAGAATCCTTTGGGCTCTTTTTATGTAAGGTATAATTCGTGTAACACACCTTTTGCACTTTAAATAGATGGTTGTTACAATGCATCAGGAATCTTAATAAAAAATGTCAGACATCTTCACCAAATATGATTTTGACCCGACCTTTTTTGACCCAGTAACTGAAGCCGTAGATATTAGTCAAGGTCGATTTGACCATCTTAGGAAACAAGGTAAGGAAGCCCTAGACAAACAAAGAAAACAGAAGAGACAACAAGTCCTTCAAGGTAAGGGTACTTATATAAAGAAGGATACGAAGGAGGAATCTGAATCTGTTTGTCCCGCTTGCGGTGTAGAAGGTTGCAATTGTCTCGCTAACGAAGGAAGTGCTGACAATACCGGTGGGTTAAGAGAGGCAGCTCGGTTTGACCCATATGAGCCTGATAGGGAATTGGGAAGAGATGGAGGATTCATAGTAGTTTCACAGAGCGGTAGTTACTTCCTGGTTGAAGATAAGACTTGGAAAGTTGTTAAAATACTGAAAGGGCACCCTCCTTCTCATTTGTCTTCAAAAGAAGTGGTGGGGTGGGCTAAGGTACAAACAGAGTCAACCAGTCTTAAAGAAAGTCGACCAAAGAAAAGTGACAAAATCAAGATTCGCCTTGCGAAGCACGGGTCGCAATTCGTTCCATCATTCTTTGACTCAAAAGGGCAGCAATTTGATCCATACATAAACATCCTGGGACGCAATAGAGACGAGGTTATGAATAAGGTTCATAACTTTTATCCAAAAGCGGAACTTATTGAGAGGTTACATGGGAATATTGGAGACCAAGTTGCTCGTGAGGTTGAAAGCATTGAAGATGCTATGGACAATTTGTCCAGTCTGATGATGAAGGTTAGGGGAGAATCCCCCTCTCTAGCTAATGCATTCTTGATGTTTGAGCGGATGTGGAATAAATTTTTTGATATTGCTACAGACGAAATAGAAGAATCAATTAAGAAAATAACCGAACAAGGCATGGGTTCTGAAGCCAGATACATCGCCGGATATGAAACTGGAAAGCAGGACAGAGCGAATGGTATTGACGATTCCGACCCGAAGGACAACCCAAATTGGTTACAGGGGTATAAGGATGCTCAAGCCGGCAAGCCTCCAAAATTTACGGAGTCAACTGATCCTGAATCCATACTGGAGCCTGGATTTGTAAAGACACCTGCGGATGAAAAGAAGTGGCAACGAGCAAAAGAAATAGCTCGTAAACAGAACCCAGATGACTTTTACGCCTTGTCAAATCACATTTACCACTCCATGAAGGGTGAATAACTAATAAATCCAATCTCTCTCCTCTCCCAAGAGCCTAGGTTACAAGTTTAACCTAGGCTCATTTTTTATATATTTTTAGACTATTATTTTTTAGACTATTATTTTTTTAGACCAAGTTAAAACATGTTTCTTCAAGTTATAAAGGTAGTTCTTTTAATGAAAACTTCTCATAATCAAAGAGAGGAGACCAGTTATGTATGATTTTTACAATCCTAAGAAGCGAGCGATTGAATGTGTTCTTAGGGGTAATATAGGAACGGTCTTGGTAGCTGGGGAATCCTTCGTTCCGACCCCAGAACAAGAAAAAAAGGGTCTAACGGCGGAGTCATTAGAAAATGCGGGGTTCGTCCCAAAGCTTCTAAAACCAACACCCCCTGTTATACGGAGGAGACTTCTACAGGCTTCAGGAGAAGAAATTCCAGAAGATATTCTTGCTTCCACGTCACATTTGGCTGAGTTTGGTGGAGGTTCTACAGAAAGAGCACCGGTTGACCCTGAGGAAGTGGTCAGTACCATTGCGAGAGGCCAGAAAATCTTTCATCGAGAGACAATTGTCCCTCCGACAGGACTCGAAAAGACTTCCGAAGAGCCGTCCCTTAAACCAGCGGTAGAAAGTGGCTATGAGGCCGTAGAAGGTAAGAAAGCGGAAGAAAGCGGAAGAGAAACCCCTCCCTTGCTACCCCTCCCGAAACCTCCCTCAGTGGAAATCCCAGACGAACTTAAACACAAAGATCCGGACGGGGAAATGACTACTAGTAGGAGCACCCAAGCGGCTCTTCAGCAATTTGCTGAGGCAGCAGAGGCCAAGTTTACCCGTGGTATCACATCTAGAAGGACGCGAAGTAGAGGCTAATGCTTCAATAAGGAGCCAACGAAATTGCCAGTCAACGACCCAAATACCAATCGACACCCTCAAACGGCTAGGCATGAAGCAACATCTGGTGTTAGACGTCGCGTTCTAACTCTAGACCGGATAAAGAGCTATTCCCTTGCCAAGTTTGGGTACCCACAAGTTACGCCAGACATTAGCGAAATGCAAATGGGGGAATTTTGGGAACGAACTCTTGACGAATATAATCGTTGGCTCCCTATTGAAAAATATGACATTGTTACCGGAACTTCTTCCACTAGGAACCAATACAACTTAGAGGAGATTGGGAAACCATATGGGAGGGGTGTTCAAGATGTAAAAGTAACTAGTAATGAGGATTTCTTCTCTCCTATTTCTGGTGTTTTTGCTCTTGGTATCCCCCACCCAATCTCTCACTTATCTCCTGATCAATATGATTTAGCGCTACGATATATAGCTGTGGCT
>Ga0302046_10005422_pt1 | contig 11243 bp, 11 predicted proteins | sample RVTome_11_FD_200261 | JGI IMG/M metagenome (GOLD analysis project Ga0302046, IMG submission 200261) | Soil microbial communities from uranium-contaminated site in the Upper Colorado River Basin, Wyoming, United States - RVT147D111 (version 2) ... | reverse complement strand
CGTGGGGAGCAACGGGACCACGAGCGCGTCGGCCGCGTGCATCACATTCTCGGAGACGAGCGACAGGCCCGGCGGGCAGTCGAGGATCAAGCACGCATACCGCTCCTGCAGCGGACGCATGAGCTTCAGCAGGAGCGTCGTCGCGTCGTGACGCTTGTCGAGGTGGACGTCCATGCGCCGATACGAGAAATCGGCCGGGATCAGGTCGAGCCGCTCGTGCTCGGTCGCGACGACCACGTCGCGAAGGGGCGTTTGTCCGCGAATCAGCTCTTTCGCCGCACCTGTCTCGTGCGGTTCCTGACGCAGGAGGTACGTGGCGGCTCCCTGCGGGTCGAGGTCCCAGACCACGGTGGGCCAATCCTCCGCAGCCGATCGATACGCGAGGTTGACGGCCGTCGTCGTCTTCCCGACGCCGCCCTTGAAATTGTAGACACCAATGATTTCCATGAGTTGTATCTGCTTCCTAGCATTGACGATGAACACACGCGCAGCGCTCCGGGAATCGCCTTGACACCCCGCAGCACCCGTCACTAATGTCACAGACACGACGGGCAGAGCAAGCCCTCGAAAACTCCATGAACGAACCACGCGCACAACGAAGCGTCGCGCCGACGACGCCCCCGAATCCGAGCGTCGTGCGGGCCCCGGGGTTCGGCCCCGATGATGCGTTCATCTTGTTCGCTTACGCGATTCTGCGCCGCGAAGCTGCGGCGCTGCCTGCCAACAGGCCCAAGGTCGAGCATTCGCCGACGCCCGATGAGATCCATCAGCTGCGCGTCGCCGCCCGGCGACTCCGCGTCGCACTCCGGCTCTTCGCGCGTTTACTGCCGAGCCGGGCCGTCGCGCGCCTTGGCGCGGAGGTCCGCTGGTTCGCGAGCGCGCTCGGCGACGTTCGCGATCTCGACGTCTACGGCGAGAGCTTCAAGGCCTACGCGCAAACGGTGCCACCCTCGCTGCGCGGTGGCTTGAGCGCGTACGAGCTTTATCTGCGCCGCGAACGCACGGAGGCGCGGCAGCGGGCGGCGGCTGCGTTCGCGAGCCCGCGCACCACAGCGTTGTTCGCAGACCTCGAACGGTTCGCCGCGGCCAACCCGACCGGCGCCGCATTGCGCCGGTGGCGCTCGCTGAAAGTGCGTGAAGCCGTGCGTCGCAACATCCGCCGCAGCGTCGCGCGCGTGCGCCGCCTCGGCGAACCGCTCGCCGAGCGTCCGGCACCGGCGGCGCTGCACGAGCTGCGGATCAAAGCGAAGCGGCTCCGCTACGAGCTCGAATTCTTCGCCGAGGTGTATCCGCACCTCAAGCAAACGGCCAAAGCCTGCAAAGGTCTGCAGGACCTGCTCGGCATGCATCAAGATGCGTACACGGCCAACGCACGCTTGCGCAACTACGCCGCTTTACTGCGGAAGCAGGGCGCCGACGGCGAACTGCCGCCGACGCTCGTGGAGCTGCGCAAGAGCCAGCTCGCGCTCGCTCGCGGTGTGCGCCGGTCGTTCGAAGAGCAGTGGTCCGCCTTCGCCGCGACGATCGACGCCGCGCGGCGAGCCATCGCGTAACGGCAAGCGGCGCACATCGGTATGAAGCTGTTCGCGATAGGCGACATCCAGGGTTGCGCGGGCGCCTTCGACGCATTGCTGCGCAAGCTCGAGTTTAGGCCGTCGCGCGATCGGCTGTGGCTCGTCGGCGATCTCGTGAACCGCGGGCCGGACTCGCTCGCGGTGCTGCGGCGCGTCATGGGGCTCGGCCGCAGCGTCACGTGCGTGCTCGGCAATCACGACCTGCACCTGCTCGCCACCGTAGCCGGGCGGCGCGAGCTGTCGCCCGCCGACACGTTTCACGACGTGCTCGAGGCGCCCGACGTGACCGAGATCGTCGACTGGTTGCGGCACAGGCCGCTGCTGCGCTACGACGCGAAAACGCGCCGCGTGCTCGTGCACGCGGGCATTCCGCCGCTGTGGACGGTCGCGCAGGCGCAGGGTGAGGCCCGCGAGGTCGAGACCCTGCTTCGCGGCCGAAAGTGGCGTTATGCGCTGCGCGAGATGTACGGCGGCGAACCGTCGGCGTGGAGCCGCAAACTCGGCGCGACCGACCGCCGCCGTTACACGATCAACGCGCTCACGCGCATGCGCTACTGCGATCGACGCGGCCGAATCGATCTGTCGTACTCGGGCGAGCCGGGCACGCAACCGAAGGGCCTGATTCCGTGGTTCGACTATCCGGAGCGGCGCACCAACGGCGCGCACGTCGTCTTCGGACATTGGGCGGCGTTGGGCCTGTTGCGCCGCCGCGACGTCACGGCGCTCGACACGGGCTGCGTCTGGGGCAATCATCTGACGGCCGTGCGACTCGACCGGCCGGCGCGTCCGGTGCAGGTCAGGGGACCGGGACCCTCACGCGAACGGCCGCGCGCAAAGCGGCGGCGCAAGTAGCCCTTACGGAGTAAGGCAGCCGATGGAGCGTGCAGCTCGCCCGTGGCGGTGGCTGAGCATCGCGGCGGTAGTCCTGTTCGGCGCCGCCCTGACGAGCGTTTGGCTGCATTGGCCCGCCGCAGGGCCCCCGGAACCGCCGCAGAGCGCCGCCGTGCCTGTCGCCCGTGAAGCGGCCGCGAGCGGCTCGACGCTCTCGGCGCCCGTCGCCCACAACCCGGAGCGCGCCAAGCTCGAAGAGCTGCGCGCGATGTCCGAGACGTTCCGCAACACGACGTTCCTCATCGCCATCCGCGAGGCCGGCTATCTCTGCAGCGAGGTCGTGAGCGTGTACGGCGGCATCGGCGACTCGACGACCTGGACGGTGAGCTGCCGCGAGGTGCTCTCGTACGCCGTAGGCGTGAATCACGAGGGCGCGCTGCGCGTCGAACCCACGCTCCAATACTTCGACGGGTTGGCCCCGGCGGTGCCGCAACAACGCTAGCCGCGCGTCAGTCCTGGAACAGGCGCGGCGCGAAATCGGCGAGGTAGCGCCGCCAGTTGATCCACGTGTGGCCGCCGCCGCTCTCGTGGTAGACGTGCTCGATGCCGTGCTTGTCGAGCAGCGCGCGCGTCGGCGCCACGGTGCCGTAGAGGAAATCGTCCTTGCCCATCGCGTAATAGAAGAGCTCGAGATCCTTGGCGCCGCGCGCGAGCGCCGCGGCATTCGCCGCTTCGTAGCTCGCGACTTCCTGCGCGTTGTCGTTCATGCCGAGACCCATGCTGAACACGCCGAGGTAGCGGAACAGCTCGGGGTGCGTGAGACCGTAGCGCAGCGTGTGCGCGCCGCCCATCGATAGCCCGGCCATCGCTCGCGCTGAAGGGGAGCGCTGCGTGCGGAAGCGCGAGTCGACGAGCGGAATGAGATCGTTGAGCAGATCGTCGCCGAAGTCGGTGTTGGCGAGCAGGTTCGCGCCGGGCCGATCGGGCGTGTGGCCGAACGGCATCACCACGATCATGGGCTTCGCTTCGCCCGCCGCGATGAGGTTGTCGAGGATGTAGTGCGCGTGGCCCGTGCGCGTCCAGCTGTCGTCGCTATCGCCCGCGCCGTGGACGAGATAGAGCACGGGATAGCTCGCGCGCGAGCTCAGGTAGTCGGGCGGCAGGTAAACGTGCGCGCGACGCTTCGCGCCGAGCGACGTCGACCAGTACTCGAGCTCCGACACCATGCCGTGCGGAATGTCCTTGTCATAGGCCTGGAACGCGCCCTCGGTGCCCGGCACCTCGAACGTCGAGTTCACGCCGACGCGCTCGCGCGTGAACGACGTCGCGAGCGGATCGGGTACGCGGGCGCCGTTGACGCTGAAGTTGAAGCGGTAATTGTCGGGCGCGATGGGCTTGTCGGTCGTCACACTCCAAAGCCCCTTGTCGTCCTTCGTCATCGCCAAGCCGTTCGGGCCGCCGCCGAAGCCGCCGGGAATGACGTCCGGAATGTCGGGGCTCGTCACGCGCGCCTCCGTGGCCTGCGGAGCACAGAGACGGAACGTCACGCGCCCGTCGGGCAGCACCTCGACGGAGCGGTAGGCGGGGAGATCAAAGCCTCGCGTCTGGCACCCGGCGGGAGCTGCGGGACTCGGTTGGGCGACCACGGCGGCGGCGAACGCGAGCGCTGCGATCGAGCTGGAGAGTACGACGTAGCGATTCATGGACCCCTCCGCTACAACGAATCGAGCACCGCGGCGATCGCCTCGGTGCCTTGCGCCGGCGCCATGACGTGCGCGCCCGCGATACCTGGAATCTCGCGCAGCCCGGTAATGAGCTCGGCGCAGATGCGCCGTCCTTCGGCGGCCTGGTCCTGCGCAGCCTCGAGCCGCGCGATGATCGCGTCGGGCACGTGCACACCGAACAGGTTCTCGTTCATCCAGCGCGCCGACTTCGCCGAGCGGATCGGGCCGACGCCGATGATGACGCCGAGCTTATCGGTGATGCCTTCGGCGCGCAGGCGCTCGGCGTACGCCCGCACGACGTCGAGATCGAAGCCGAACTGCGTTTGGATGAAATCGGCGCCCGCCTCGATCTTCTTGCGCAGCGGCTCGGCCGACCATTTCGCGTCGGGCCGGCGTGGCACGTCGGCTGCGCCCAAGAAAAACTTCGGCGGCGAGTCGATCTTGCGCGCCGACGGCAGCTCGCCCTTGTCGCGCATGTCGCGCGCGACTTTGAGCAGATCGATCGACTCGAAGTCGAACACGGGCTTGGCGTCCGGCTGATCGCCGCCCTTGGGATCGTCGCCGCGCAGGATCAGCAAGTTCTCGACACCCTGCGCCGCGGCGCCGATGAGATCGCCCGCGAGCGCGATGCGATTGCGGTCGCGACACGTCACCTGCAGGATCGGCTCGTGGCCGTTGGCGACGAGGATCGCCGCGGCCGCGAAGCTGCTGATCGAAGTCTTGCCCGCGGCAGCGTCCGTGAGGTTGATGGCGTCGACCTTGCCCGCGAGCTCACCGGCTTCGTGCAGCAGCTTCGTGCCGGCCGCCGACAGCGGCGGCACGATCTCCGCGGTGATCACGAATTGGCGGGCCTTGATCTTGTCCTTGAGTTTCGACATCAGTGCTCGTCATCCAGCGGAAAAACGCTCCGCCCACCGGATTCTACGCGTCATGGCAGTGCATAGGCGATGAGCGACTGTGCATCGGCGGCCCCGGCGTCGTCTACGCTCGAGCCGCCGGCGGCGACCACGGCCACGTACTGCTTACCGTCATCACCGGAATAGGTGATCGGCACGGCGTGCGCGCTCAGCGGCAACTCGGTCACCCAGAGCTCCTGGCCCGTGCGCGAGTCGAACGCGCGAAAGCGGCGATCGTTCGTGGCGCCGATGAACACGAGGCCCGCGGCCGTGGCGATCGGGCCGCCGAGGTTGAGTCTCCCCGTGCGCTTGCGTCCCTCGGGCAGCTCTGCCGTGATACCGAGCGGCACTTGCCACACGACCGCGCCGGTCGCGACGTCGACGGCTGCGAGCTCGCCCCACGGCGGTTTCTGGCACGGCCAGGCCGCTGCATCGCCGGTCTGCTCGTTGCCGCCCGAGTCCGCCGCCGCGTCGCGCCACCAAAACCGCGCGTGCGGGCCGCCGACGGCGCTCGCGCGCCGGTACCGCAACCGCTCGTTGCGCGCCTGGCCCGTCTGCGCCGAGAGGGCGTCGCCCGTGTTGGGCTCGATCCAACCGATGCCGCCCTCGCTGTTGGTGTTGAGGAACACGAGCCCTCGGTCCGGATCGGCCGCGATGCCGCCCCACGTCGCCGCACCGAGCGAGCCCGGGAACACGATCGTCGAGCGCGGCGCGGCGCTCTCCGCGCGATAGCGATACGGCGTGAACGGGCCCGAGTTCTGTAAGCCGCCGCTGCGATCGCGCAGCGCCCGGCAGAAAGCCGCGTGCTCGGCCGTCGTATCGCGAGCCGTCACGAGATCGGCGGTCGCGTAGCTCACGCGAGCGAGCGGTGGCGGCGCGGCAGGAATCGGCTGCGTCGGTGCACTCTGCTCACCCGGCACGTCGGACGACGGCGCCGGCGTCTCGATCAGCCCAAATACCGGTTCGCCCGTGACGCGATCGAGAACGTAGAGATACCCCGTCGGCGCCGCCTGCGCCACGACGGGCACGCGCTCGCCGTCGATCGTCGCCTCGAGCAGCGCCGGCGGCGCGGCGAGATCGTAGTCCCAAACGTCGTGGCGCACGATTTGAAATTGCCAGCGCCGTTCACCGGTACGCGCGTCGAGCGCGACGACGGAGTTCTCCATCGTGCTCTCGGCTTCACGATCGCCGCCGTAAAACGCGTCGTCCTCCGGGCCCGCGAACACCGCGTAGAGCAATGCGCGGTCGACGTCGACCGTGACCGAATGCGCGGGGTGCAGCAATGCCCCTTCGGCGCCGAACGTCCAGCGCAGGGCGCCCGTGCGCGCGTCGAAGGCGCGCACGCCGCCCGGCGTGCCGTTCGATCCGACGATGAGCGAATCCTCGAAACGTGTCGGCGCGCCGCCATAGGTCGCGGCCATCTCCACCTCACCGTCGGCGCCGAAGCCGGGCGCCTTCAAGCCCGTCGCCATCTCGAGCGCCACGAGCCTGTGACCCGCGGTGAAAAAAATTCGCGCGGTCGTGGCTTCGTCGCCGGGCCAGTAGGCGAGCCCGCGGCGTGACGCAAGGCCCCGCTCCACCGGGAAGCGCCAGACCTCTTCGCCCGTGTGCGCGCGCAGCGCGACGACGCGGTCGGCCGCCGTGGCGTACAGCAAGCCACCGACGACGAGCGGCGTGAACTCGGAGCGCGCGCGCGCGTCGCCCGCGGCCACGCCGAGCGGGTATGACCACGCCTGCCGAAGCTCGTCGACGTTGGTCCTGTTGATCGCGGTCAGCGGCGAATAGCGGGTGCCGGCAAGGTCCCGGTTGTAGCTCGGCCAGTCTGCGCCGTGCAGATAGTCGGCGCTGGGCGCAGCACCGGGCACCTGCGGAAGATCCGGCGGCGCCTCGGCACACGCGCCGAGCAGCACGGCCGGAACTATGCCCCAGCACCGCACTCAGTCGCGCCCGCCGGTTGACAATATGGCGCACCGGGCCGCGGCGGCGCGGTGCGATCTCGTTGCGGCTCGCATTGGCGTTGACTCCGCGGGGCTCGGAAGCCCGATTCTAGGGCCGGTGCTAGAATCACTCCATCCCTCCATCCACGGAGCACACCATGCAGACCGCGCAGAGCCTCAAGAGTTACATGCCCGTGTCCGAGCTGAGCGCCGATACGCGCGCGACTTTCATCTGGCGTACCTACGGTCACGTGGCAGCCGCTATCCTGCTGTTCGCCGCAATCGAGTCGTATCTTTTTTCGAGCGGGCTCGCGGAGCAGCTCGCGCCGAGGCTGCTCGGCTTCAACTGGCTGCTGATCTTGGGCGCCTTCATGATCGTGGGCTGGCTCGCGACGCACGTCGCGCACAGCACCCAGTCGAAGCCGCTGCAATACGTCGCGCTCGTGGGTTTCGTCGTCGCCGAAGCCATCATCTTCTTGCCGCTGCTCTACATCGCGATCAGGCTGCAGCCCGGCATCGTCGAGAGCGCCGTCGGCGTCACGTTGCTCGGCACGGGGGGTCTCACGGCCGTCGCCTTCATCACGCGTAAAGACTTCTCGTTCCTGCGCGGTGTGCTCGTCTGGGGCGGCATCTTGGCGTTGATCGGCATCGTCGCGAGCGTGGTATTCGGTTTCGATCTCGGCACGTGGTTCTCGGTTGCGATGATCGGCTTCGCAGGCGCCGCGGTGCTCTTCGACACCTCCAACATCCTGCACCACTATCCCGAAGACCGGTACGTGGGCGCCGCGCTCGCGCTGTTCGCCTCGATCGCGCTCATGTTCTGGTACGTACTGCGACTCTTCATGTCGCGAGACTGAACGGCTGCTGAACGCGGCCCGCGACTCTGGAGAACGGTCAAGTTCCGGACCCGCGCTTTGCGGGGTCCGGAACCGTTCGCATACAATCGTTCCTGGTCTCGACCCTCGACTACTCGGGAAACACGCTCATGATCAAGACTCTCTACTTCAAACCCCTCGTCATCGCGGCCGGCCTCGCGCTCAGCGCGAATGCTTTTGCCGGCTCGTGGACGGTGGTCCCGGAAACGAGCTCCGTGGGTTTCGTCGGCACGCAGCAAGGCACCAAGTTCAACGGGCGCTTCGAGACGTTCACGGCCGCGATCGATCTCGATCTCGCCGACGCGACCAAAGGCAGCATCGTCGGTACCGTGCAGCTCGACTCCGTGAACACGCGCGATCATGATCGCGACGCTTCGCTGCTCGACAAGGACTGGTTCAACGCCAAGGAATTCCCGCAAGCGAAGTTCGAGTCGCAGAAGATCGAAAAAGCCGCCGACGGCTCCTACGTCGCCAACGGCCAGCTCACGCTCAAGGGCACCACCAAACCCATTGCGCTCAAGTTCACGCTCACGGGCTCGGGGGGGACTGCGAAGTTCGCCGGCACGATGAGCATCAACCGCTTCGACTTCAACGTCGGCGAGGGTTGGAACGACACGAGCTGGGTGGCGCAAGAAGTCGCCGTCGACGTCAAGCTCGACCTCAAGCAATAGGCCCGCGCTATCGCGTCGCTAGTCTTGGCCTAAGTCGTCGATCGTCAGCGTGGCGGCGCCGGCCTCATCTGCGCCCCACAGGTTTTTCTCGCAGATGTACTCCTGCATTTTGTAGCCCGGCCAGCGTTTGTACATCCACGTCCATTTCCACGGCTCCGCGAAGTACTCGGGATCGGTCACCGTGATCTCGTTCTGCATGTAGTCGCGGTCGGGTAGCAAGCGGATTCGCTCCGTGATCCGAAGGTTCGGGGAGTGCGGCACGTTGCGAAATCCGACGTGCTCCTTGATGCCCGTGGTTTCGATGACGAGAGTGTCGCCCTCCCACCGGGCGCCCGAATGCCCCGCGAAGCGCGGCTCGGCATCCTCCGCAGGCGGCGGCTCCTCGCCCACATAGATGCGGCGGACCTGGTTGTAGGCTTCCTGGATGATGGTGACTTGATCGCCGGTGTCGAGCACCTCCATCGGGAACATCGCCTGCATCATCCCCGGCATGCCTTCGCCGATGCAGTGCGTGTAATTCGTCGCCGGCGGTATACCCGCACGAGACAGCGCCGCGGCCTCGTCCTGAGCGGCGCGCCATGGGCCGTAGTACTCGGGCTTCAGCGGCGGAGCGGGGATCGGCTGGGGCACGGGCGGCGCGCTCGGATCGCTGCCGAGCCCGGCGAACTGCATCGGATAACGCTCCCAAGTGCCGCCGATCTCGCGTGCGCCGTGCTCGGTCTTGGGCTGCACAGCTGCGCCTTCGCTCTGCGCGACGATAGCGCTCTCGACAAGCAGCAACGCCGGCGCCAAGAAAACGATCGACCGACGCTTCATGATCCCGTGCATGGCTCGTCCCGCCTTCACTCGAGAGGAATCGTGGCCGGCCCCGCCGGGCCGCCGTTGTTGAAAACGCGGCCGTCCGCGAGCTTGATCGCTTTGAGGAGCGCCGCCGGCTGTCCCGTGCGCATCGGGGCCACGACGATCGTAATCGGATCGCCCTTTTCGATCATGTTGAACTTCCAGCCCACGCGGTTGAGGATGCCGGGATTGGCGCACTCGATGAGCCACAGCTGCGCTTCCTGCCCCTCTTCCGCACCCCGTAGCTGGATGTAGACGTGCGGGTTCTGCCAAAGAAACTCTTCGACGGTGCCTATGAGCTTGATCTGTTTCTCGGGCTCGTAAGGCGCGAAGGAATGGTGCGCGCTCGCAGTAGCGGCAGCGACCAGAGACAGCGCGGCGAGCAACGCCGGGCGCACGAACGTGTTTCTCAAGAGCTTGGCCCTTTTTCGTGAGGGGTTACGGAATCTATCCTAGGTTTGACGCCGCGCGCCAGATCCAAAAAAAGGGCCGGTGGAGGGGGGAGCACCCACCGGCCCTCCACGGCGCACTATTCGCCGCGGATCGTGCCCACCACACTGGCTGCGATCTCGTCCTGGACCGAGCCTTCGATTTCACTCTCCACGGCGCTCGCGATGTCGCCCTCCACCGCTTCGGCGATGGTGGCTTCGACCGCACTCGCGACCTCGCTGTCGACGGCCGCGCCGATGTCGTCGGCTAGGGCGACTTGGATCGTGCCGCCGATCTCGTCGCCGATCTCGGCTTCGAAGCCCGCCTCGATGCCGACCTGGGCCTGGACGCCGACATCCGTCGCACCGTCCGCCGTCGCTTGCACCGCACCCGCCGTGCGTCGCGCTGCCCTCACGGTGCCGCGCGCCGTGTTGCGCGTAGCGTTCGCCACGCGACCCGCCGTCGAGCGTGCGCCGCCTACGGCACGAGCGCCGGGCCCGGCGGCCTCGTGGGTCGCGGCACCGATCGAAGCCCCGGCACCAAAATCCGCAGACCCGCCGCCGCCGGCCTCGCCGCCTGCGCTGCCGCCCGCCTCGCTGCCCGCAGCGGCTCCGCCGCGCACTCGGCTCATGCCGTTCGCACGCACGTTGCTCGCCGCCGCGCCACCGAACGAGCCGGCCTGCTGCGCCTGAGCCTGCGAAGCGGCACTCGCGGCGGCATCCGTGCCGACCGCGCCGAGCACTTGCGCGCTCGCGGCGCCGGCGAACGCCATCGCGACGACCAAAGACAACAAGTTTTTCCGGTTGCTCAACATGGGAGTCCACTCCTTGGGAGACCACGTACACCTCGATAACGTCTCGCGACGCCGCGGTATTCCGGGGCGCGCGGCGCCGAGCGCTAACTGCCTGTTTCCTATGCAGAACATCGAGCGTGTCCGCGGGACATAATCCGCGATTCTGGTTCAATGGCGAGCCCGGCGGGCCCGGTCCTCCGGCAGCCGCTCACCGTGCCTTGCGCACTTTCCCGCCGGGCGCTGCGACCACGAGCCTGATGAGCTCCTCGGTTACACGCGGCTCGAGACCTTCCGTGTGACCCTTGTCGATCCGCACGACGTCGGCCACGACCTTGCGGCCGCGGCAACGCGGATAGACGAACTCCTGCGCGGTCCCCGGGCGCGCCTCGCGGCCCCAGCTCGGAGGGCGTCCGGGGCTCGCGCCCGTGACATAGCCCTGGCGATCGTCGACGATGTCCGCGCGGCGCTCGCGCGGCGCACAGCGGTATTTCTCGGCCCACGGCGAGGCCTCGGGCAACGCAACGATCTCGAGCTCGCCGGTCGTGAAGATATAGGAGATGTCGCACGGCGGCGGCGCCGCGACGCCGGGCCGCGGCGCGTTGGCGCCGCCGGCCGCCAGCGCCGGCGGCGGACCGTTCGGGCCGAAAAAGTCGGGCGCGATCTGCGCGGGCCC
>Ga0302046_10005421_pt1 | contig 11243 bp, 8 predicted proteins | sample RVTome_11_FD_200261 | JGI IMG/M metagenome (GOLD analysis project Ga0302046, IMG submission 200261) | Soil microbial communities from uranium-contaminated site in the Upper Colorado River Basin, Wyoming, United States - RVT147D111 (version 2) ... | reverse complement strand
CTGAGTCGAGGCGGAACCTCCCTGTCCCGTCCTGCTCCCGGCCGACCCGCCGTCGCCTCTCCTATGAAGCGCCAACGGTAGACGGGTCCGGTCATTTCGCCATCAACGAGCCATGGTTCATCCAACCAGGCTCTAAGGTAATACCCCTAAGGCGCTCCCGGATCCTCAGCCACGCCTGAAACCATCGCGCCTCTTGCGGCGTATATATCCGCTAGTGGATACACTCACTCGCGGACACATTGTCGCAGCCCACCGCACATCGTGGTGTTTTGCCAGCACTCGCCGGGGGGCCTGACGTGCCCCGTGGCTCTGCCCATTCGAGACACCGCTACGCCTCTCGATGCGCCAAACGACTATACCACAGCGATTTCGGCATCCTTGGCCCGTGCTGGCGGTTCCGAGGGGGGTGCTGCGAGACGACCCCGGACCACCGCGCGCACTACCTACAAGCAAACTCCGTGCTGCATGCAGATAAGTAACCTCGATTCAGTCACCACACCCACACATGGATCTATTCAGTGAACGACGTAAGTAAACCCCAAGCGACTCCTGACGACTTTCTCCCGCTGCGACCGATCGTGTTCGAGATCCTGCTTCTGTTGAACGAGGCGGAACGACACGGCTACGGTCTCATGCAGGAACTCAAAGAGCGCACAAACGGTCGGTGGATCTTAGGGCCGGGCACGTTGTATCGCACCCTCAGGTCGCTTCAGGACGACCGCCTCATCGAGGACTCGCCGCGGCGGCCGGCGCCGGATCAGGACGACGAACGGCGCCGATACTACCGGCTCACGCCGTTTGGACGACGCGTCGCGGCTGCTGAAGCCGCACGCATGGCGGCGCTGGTCGACACTGCACGAGCGGGTCACCTGTTGTCGGACGAGCCCCGGTGACGCCGCCCCGCCCCGGTACGCGTTCGTCGTCCGAACGCCTCTACCGGCAGCTGTTGCGCGCCTATCCAACCGAGACGCGGCAGCGATCCGGTCCGGACATGGTCGACACATTTCGTGACGCCCACCGCCGTGCCCGCCGTAGCGGCCATCTCGCCGTCTACCGACTCTGGTTCAGCGTCCTGCTCGATCTCGCCGTCTCGGCCGTTCCCGACCGACTCGATCGACGGCGGCGACGCCGCACATCCCGCCTTGACCGAAAGGGTTCGATCGTGGAGACACTCTGGCAGGACATTCGGTTCGGAGTCCGCGGTCTCAGAAAGAGCCCGGGCTTCACGCTCGTCGTGCTGACCACGCTGGGGCTCGGCATCGGCGCGAACACCGCGATTTTTAGTTTGATCAATGACGTGCTCTTGCGACCACTGCCCGTCGCCAATCCGGATCGCGTGGTTCGCGTCTACACCTCCGATTTCAGCAGTGGCTCGTACGGCGGTTCGTCGTTTCCGGACTTCCGCGATTTCGCCGAGCAATCGAGCACCCTCTCGGGGTTAGCCGCGTTTGGATTCCCGATCCAGGCCACACTCAAGACCAGCGAAACGGGTGACCGCATTACCACACGGCTGGTCTCTGGCGACTATTTCTCGGTCCTGGGCCTCACGCCGGCCGCCGGTCGCTTCATCGAACCCTCCGATGATCAGGCCGTCGGCGCCCACCCCGTTGCAGTCATAAGCTGGGGGATGTGGCACGCCCGATTGGGTGGTCGGACCGACGCCCTCGGCCAAACCGTGACGATCAACGGATCGCCATTTACGATCATCGGCGTCGCCCCTGAACGATTCACCGGGATCGAGCTGGGCACCGTTGCGGATGTCTGGGCGCCCATCACCATGTACGGCACGATCGTCCCGTTCCTCGCCGGCCGACCCATGCTCGAGATCCGCGGTGCGAGGTGGCTGCGGCTGGTGGGCCGCACCGCTCCCGGCGCGTCCGTGGAAAGGGTTCACACGGAACTCAACGGCATCATGTCGCGGCTCGCGGATGCGTACCCGCAGTCCAATCGCGGTACGTTGCGCGCGCCTGACGCCCCCCGCCCGGTTACGGTCGTGCCGGCCCACGACGCCGCGTTGGGCGGCGGTCAACGTGCGGCCACCGAAACGCGAGCCTTGTTGCTAATGGGCATTGTCGGCGTCGTCCTCCTCATCACCTGCGCCAACGTGGCGAATCTCCTGGTCGCCCGTTCGGCCAGGCGCCGGCGCGAGATCGCCGTTCGATTGGCCATTGGCGCCGGACGAGGTCGAGTCGTTCAGCAGATGCTGACAGAGAGTACTCTGCTCGGGCTGATGGGCGGGGCCGCGGGACTCGTGATGGCTGCTCTCGCCAGCCGATTCTTGATTCCACTGGGTCTCCCCAGCGCGCTTCAGAGTTCCCTGGACCGCATGGCCGTCTCGATCGACGCTCGCGTCCTGGCGTTCACGCTGGTCATTTCGGTGGTGACCGGTCTTGTGTTTGGCTGCCTGCCCGCGTGGCAAGCGTCCCGCGCCGCGCTCGTCCCGGCGCTCAAGGATGCCGACACCGCCGGCGGGAGCCCGGTACGCCGTGTCGGGCTGCGCGATGTGCTGGTCGTGGTACAGATCGCGGGGTCCCTCGTCCTCCTCTTCGGTGCAGGGCTGTTCATTCGCAGCACGCTAGCCGCGTACCGCACCGATCTCGGTTTCAACGTCCACAGTGTCCTTGTCGCGTCATTCGATGTGTCGCAGGAAGGCATGGCCGAGGACCAGGGTCAGACATTCTTGCGTCAGTTGCTCGACCGTACTCGAGGTCTACCCGGCGTCGAGTCATCGGCGCTGGCGATGGTGGTTCCCGTGGATCCCAGTGGCTCCCGCTCGACATTTCAGCCCGAGGGGTACGAGGCACAACCTGAAGAAGACATGGAACTCAACTTCAACGTGGTGTCTCCCGGTTTCTTCGAGACGCTACAGATACCGCTGTTGGCGGGTCGAGTATTTGCGCAGGCCGATAGTGAGGACGGTCAGGACGTGGCGGTGGTCAACCGAACGTTTGTCGAGCGCTTCTGGCCGGACGGAAACGCCGTCGGTCGGCGAATCGATGCGGGGGGCTCCTCAACCATCGTGGTCGGAGTCGTCAATGACAGCAAGTACCGGGGGGTGCGCGAAGACCCGATGCCGTACGTGTACACCCCGCTCGCGCAGTCGTATCGCAGCCAGGTAACACTAGCCGTCAGAACGTCGGGCGACCCGGAAGCGGCCCTGGGTGGCATCCGGGATGTCGTTCGCGAGCTTGCCGGTGCCATGCCCCTCTATCGCGTGCAGACGCTGCGCGATCAGCTGGATGCCTCCCTGGCGCAAACCCGCAGCACGACGGCGATGATCGGCTCCTTGGGACTGTTGGCCCTGACGCTCGCCGCCATCGGCGTGTACGGGGTGATGGCGTATTCGGTCGCCCAGCGCCACAAGGAAATGGGCATCCGCACCGCATTGGGCGCTTCACGCTGGGCGGTCGTGGGGCTCGTTCTGACACGCGGCCTCGGATTGGCGGGGGCCGGCGTGACCTTGGGGCTCGCGGGCGCACTCATCCTGAGTCGCATGGTGGGTGGATTTGTCGCGGATGTCAGTCCAACGGATCCGCTGACATTCGGCGCCGTGGCGCTGCTGATGGGCATGGTGGCGGTGATCGCCAGCGTCCTGCCGGCGTTTCGGGCGTCGCGGATCGACCCCATGGTCGCCCTCCGGTACGAGTAGACGCCGAGCCACCGGCGACGTCCTATCTCGAGCAAACGATCGCACGCACCGCCCAGCTCGTTTCGCGCGGAGTCAATGTCATCATTCTGCTCGCACTGTCGGATGCCGGAAGGCCGGCCTACGATCCAAGCACGGCGGGTATGATGGCGTCGTTGGGAATCGCCGTGTTCGGCGTCACGCCCCGACCAGTTCACGGAACTCATGGCGGTCGCGGTGCAGCGCGGGGACGTCGAGGCGTGGGCGGCCTCGCAAGAAATCACGCTCGTGCGACCGATATGAGACGGCCCCTCATCACCCGCTTGCCCACCGCACCCATTTTCGCTATGTCCTCTCGGCATGCCGAGACGTCGACCTCCCAACACCCGCTCCTCCGTCCCAATCATCGCGCGTGCGGAGGGATTCGGTGACGGGATAGCACTCGAGACACCCGGCCGCGTGTACGCGTTCACGCATCTCATCCGAGCCGCCGACGCCGTGTCCGGCTCGCTGCTCGCGCAGGCTGACGATCTCAGCGAGGAACCCATTCCATTTCTCGTCGCTCCGGGGTTCGAATACGTCGCCGCCCAGTGGGGCATTTGGAACGCGGGCGGCATTGCCGTCCCGCTCCCAACGTCGCACCCTCCCGCTGAGCTGGACTACGTATTGGGGGACGCGGGTGCGCGCGTCGCGATCACCGATTCGCACTACCGCGAGCGTTTGCAGCCTCTCTGCCAGCGTCGAGAATTACGTCTCCTCGACATCTCCGTCCTTCGAGACGGATCGGCTCGTCGCACGGTCTTCCCCGCGGAAGGCCGCGCGGCGTTGATGCTCTATACGAGCGGCACCACCGCGCGCCCGAAAGGCGTCGTGCTCACCCACGACAATCTGAAGGCCCAAGTCGAAACGCTCTTACAGGCGTGGGAATGGTCGCAGGACGATCGTGCGCTGCTGGTCCTTCCCCTCCATCACGTTCACGGAATCGTCAACGTCCTGTCCTGCGCATTGTGGAGCGGCGCTCGGTGTGTCGTGCGCTTGCCGTTTGACGCAGGTGCCACCTGGAACGCGCTGTCCACTGAGCGGATCACCGTCTTCATGGCGGTGCCGACGATCTACCGGCGCTTGATCGAGACGTGGAACGCGGCGGACGAAGACCAGCGAGCGGAGTGGTCCGCCGCGGCGCGCGGCCTTCGGCTGATGGTGTCGGGTTCGGCCGCTCTGCCCGTGAGCGTCCTCGAGCAGTGGAAGCACATCACCGGCCACACGCTGCTCGAACGCTACGGCATGACGGAGATCGGCATGGCGCTTTCCAATTCGCTGCACGGCGAACGTCGCGCCGGGCACGTGGGGCGCCCGTTGCCCGGCGTGGAGGTGCGCGTGGTCGATGACCGTGGCGCGGACGTCGCCGAGGGGACGGCGGGCGAACTCCTGGTGCGCGGCCCCGCCGTCTTTCGAGAGTACTGGCGCCGCCCCGAGGCAACGCGGGACGCATTTCGGGACGGGTGGTTTGCGACGGGCGATGTTGTCCAGGTGCATGACGGGATGTTTCGCATCGTGGGCCGGCGCAGTGTGGACATCATCAAGACCGGTGGCTATAAGGTGTCAGCGCTCGAAATCGAAGAGGTCCTGCGAACGCACCCCGCCGTGGCCGAATGTGCCGTGGTGGGCGTTGACGATGACGAATGGGGGCAGCGCGTCTGTCTCGCGTATGAGCCGCGTGGCAACGAGCGTCCGGATGGCGACGCGATCCGCACCTGGGGCCGTGATCGCCTCGCCGCATACAAGCTGCCTCGGGAGGTCCTGCCGGTCACCCGGCTGCCGAGGAATGCGATGGGGAAGGTCATGAAGCCGGACGTTGTCAAGTTGTTCGATCGGGCTCGCGTGGCCGACCGCACCGGAGACCCCTAATGCGCTGGATGGCCGATCATTGGTTCCTGTTGACGCTGCTGGCGGCATACTCCGCTCTCATGATTCATCATGCGATCATCGGCCGGCGGCGCACGCGGGGTACCGTGGACTACTACGTCGGCGGGCGGGCGCTGGGCGGTGGCGCATTGGGACTCTCGTTCTTTGCTACGTACTCGAGCACCAACAGCTTCGTCGGTTTCTCCGGGCAGGCGTACACCTACGGCGTTCCGTGGCTCCTGCTGGCTCCATCCGCCGTCCTCTTCTGTCTTTTGGCATGGCTCTGGATTGCCCCGCGCCTGCGTCGATTCACAGAACGGTTGGATTCGATCACGTTGCCCGATTTCATCGGGTTTCGCTTCGAGAGCCGCACGGCCCGCGGTGGGGCCGCCTTGATCGTCTTGTTCGCGAGCTTCCTCTACATGACCGCGGTGTTCAAAGGCATCGGCAACCTGCTCGAGACCTTCCTGGACATCCATTACCTGCTGGCGATCGCCCTCGTCTTCGTGGTCGTCGTGGCGTACACGGCCGTCGGCGGCTTCATCTCCGTCGTCCGCACCGACGTGATCCAAGGGGTCGTCATGATCGCGGCGGCGGTACTGCTGTTCGGCGGAACCGTCCGCGCCGCCGGCGGTTTCGACGCGTTCGGCACGGTGCAACAGCTTCCCGGTCGCGAAACGCTGTTCACGTGGGAGGCGGCCATGCCGTTCCCCGTGCTGATCGGCATCATCGTGGCCGGTACGATGAAGTTCCTCGTCGAACCGCGGCAGTTGAGCCGGTTCTACGCCCTCCGGGACGATCGCGCGGTTACCCGGGGAATGTGGACATCCACGAGCGCGTTCCTCGTGGTCTATGCGCTCCTCGTTCCCATCGGCATCTTTGCCCATCACCTCATTCCCGGCGGTATCGACGACACGGACCTTGTCGTTCCGACGCTGCTGGCCAACGGAGAGATCTTCGTGCCGGCCGTCGGCGCCTTTCTCTTGGTCGCGATGATTGCCGCGGCCATGTCTTCGCTGGACAGCGTGCTCCTGGTAATGGCGTCAACGTGCCAGCGTGACGTGGTGGAGCTGGTCAGGCCTGCCCTCTCAGGGGACAAGGCGCTACTCGCGACGCGCCTCTATGTCGTGGTGTTCGCCTTCGTCACCGCGCTGATTGCCATCGATCCACCTGGGCAGATTGTCACGCTGACCGCCTTTTCCGGCAGCTTATATGCCGCCTGTTTCTTCCCGTCCATCGTCTTTGGACTCCATTGGACGCGCGGCAACGGCTTGGCCGCCGTCGCGTCAATGGCCATCGGGCTTCTGACCCTCTTGCTCTGGCCGTTGTTCCCGGTCGGCGACGTCGTACACGAGGTGTTCCCCGCCCTCGCGTTCTCGACGGTCGCCTTTGGGGTGGTTGCCGCGATGAGTGAACCCGTGACGAGCGGGACGGTTCGTGCGCTCTTTGTCGAGACGGAGTAGGCGAGCGCGGAGGCCGGAGAGCAGAGCGGGGCCGCGGTCCGCACGCCTTGCCGCTTATCCACGGTGGCGGCGTAGCCCCAGACTCACCACGCGCTGGAGCAGCTCGTCGTAGCCAATGCCGGCGTGTTGGGCGGCGGCGGCGAACTCCTCGCCATCCGCGATCTCCGGATTGGGGTTGGCTTCCAAGAAAAAGAACGTCCCATCCTCGGCCAACCGATAGTCGATGCGCGCGTACCCATCCAGTTCCAGGACGCGGTAGATTCGCTTGGTCGTCCGTTCGATGTTGGTCACCAGCTGCCCGGAAAGGTCTTTGGCGTACCGGTGGTCGATCCCCCGCTTCTCTTGATACTTCGTGTCATGCTTCACCTTGGCCGTGGCAATGCGGGGGACATTGGGCGGGAATCCCGTGAAGACCAGTTCCCACACGGGCAACACCTGAAGACGGGTATTCCCCAACACTCCCACGTATAGCTCCCGTCCTTCGATGTATTCCTCCGCAATCGCGTCCGTCCCCAGCGTTCGATGGACGAACTCGACGCGCTCGACGAGCTTTTCATCCGTCTCGACCAGGGAGGCTTGCGCGATTCCCAAGGATGCGTGCTCGATTAGACTCTTCACGATGAGCGGGAACGCCAGCCGTTCCGGGCGGCGTACTCGTCGGCCAATCGGGAAGACGGCGAACGCGGGCACCTTGATGCGGTGGTACGCCAGCAGCTTTTTTGCAAGCGCCTTCCCGCGGGCCAGGACCATACCGCGGGGGCCACATCCGGTGTACGGGACCCGGAGCAGTTCGAGGTAGCTCACGACGTTCTGGTCGAACACCGCTTCCCCGTGAAACTCCTCGAGGAGATTGAACACGACGTGGGGCTTCCAGCCGAGGACCGCTTCGCGAATAGGATGCAACTCATGCTGAACGCCGAGTGGTCGGACGTCGTGGCCGACCTCCCGGAGTACGGTCACGACATCGTATTCCGTTTTCCACTCGTTGATCTCCGCGTCGGAGTGACCTTCCCAATCCTCCGGCGGCACGAGGTCTGGGCGCATGAGGACGAGCACCCGGAGACGCCTCATAGCGGGATCCACTCCTTGTGGCCTTCGCTATACAGAAAGTGCATCGTCTTGACCGTCAGCAGGACGGCGAAGTCGATCTCCAACTCCCGATCGGCCCCCACGGCTCTGAGGCCCAGCTCGCGGCATCGCTCGATCATGTCCTCGAGGACCATTTCGAGCGTGAACTGGTACTCGCCGGTCCACCGGGCGACCCGCCGCCTGATCTGTCCCCGGTGGCGTCGCAGGAACGTCGATGCCGCCTCATGGCCAGCGTGGCTCGCGTCGTCTGAGAATAAGCGCCGGAGATCCCGATCCCAAATCTTGGGCCGCTCCACGCTATACCGTTCCCGTCGCTCGTCGTAGTGTTCTCGCAGCGTTCGCCGAATGCGATGCGCGGGATCCACGCGAGCGCGAGACTGGACGACCGGGGGCTGGTCGGCGACCTCCGCCATCAGTTCATCGACGTACTCGAGCTTTCGCAGGGCCGGCCAGCCGGCGTAACGGCGCTTCCAATCTGACCGGGGACGCAGCCACACCGCGAACGTCTCGGCGAAATCCTCATCCGGGTGCGCCTGCGCATACCAGAGGCGCAGGTGCTGGACGTATCGCTTGCTGGTCGGGTTGGGTCGGTAATACTCGGGGTATTGCTTGGACGATTTGCCGAACAACTGCTGCCAGCGTCGCTTGCGATGCAGGCGGTACGCATGCTGGAACGAATGGCCCGCCTCATGTCGCAGGATCTGCATGCATTCGCGACGCGTACCGCCCTCCACCTCCAGCAATTGACTCCGCTCGAGCTTCATCAGCCGAGGATGCGCGAGGTAGAACGGCATGGCAATGCCGGGAACCCCGTCCGGCGAGAACCACTCGTCGGACAGCCACACGTGCGGCCGGAGGCGAAGGCCCCGCTCCTCCAGCTCGTCGTACAGCCGGTGGACGCACTGCTCCAGCCACGTACCTTCGATGGTAACACCGAGGTCGGAGATGGAGAGGTCGAGAAGGGCGTCGTCGGAGAATCGCGCCCACGGGAAGCGCTGGTGTGCTCGGGCGGTCACGCGAAAGAACGGCAGAACGAAGGAATCAGTAACCCCTTGCTGCGAACCGGGAGAGGCGAACTACTCGAGCATCGGTTGGAAGTCATCGGCGACGGCCGGCTGCAGCTCCGAATACTTCATGAGCACCCGGGCGCAGGTATTCCACCGCAAGGCCGCTTCCTCGTTCCCGGGGGATTTGAGGGAGTCCGCACGGTCATAATGCTCCATGGCCTGCCGGAACCAATCATACGCGATTGGGCCGGAGCCCGGCGTGTGCCGTTGCCAGAGTGCTTTGCCCCGCCGTTCGCAAATGATGCCTTCATAGTATGCCCGCTTGTACTCGTCCTCGAGCCGTGGCAGGAGGGAACGGACTTCGTCCACGGTTGGCGCCCGCTGACGCGCGAACTGATCCGTCAGCGCGAGAAGCAGTCCGATCACCGCCCGCTGGTTGCCGGGCTCAACCTCCAGCACGTCCCGGCAGATGCTCTCCGCCTGCCAGGGCTCGTTGAGCAACCGGTATCGCTCGGCCTTCGCCAGCGCACCTTCGATGCCGTCCTTGCTGAGTCGTTTGAGCGTGAACATCATACCCCCTTACGTCGTGCCTCTGTCCCCCTTTGCCAAGCTAATCAGCAGCCCGCGCCGTCAGCCGCCCTTGAGCCGCTTCAAGAGGATGGGCAACGGATCGTATGCCTCATCAATCACCCGCTCCTTGAGCGGAATGATGGCATTGTCCGTAATGGTGATGCCCTCGGGGCACACCTTGGTACAGCATTTCGTGATATTGCAGTATCCGATGTTGTGGTCTTCGCGCAGCGTCTTCAGCCTATCGGCGGTATCCAAGGGATGCATATCCAGCTGTGCGACGTGCACGAAGAACCGCGGTCCGATGAACTGCTCGTGCAAGTGATGGTCGCGGAGCACGTGGCAGACGTCCTGGCAGAGATAACATTCGATGCACTTGCGGAACTCCTGCACGCGCTCGACATCATCCTGGTCGATGCGCCAGGTACCGTCTTCCGCATCAGGCGGCCGGGGCGTGAACGGTTGGATCCTCTTTTTGACCTCATAGTTCCAGGACACGTCGGTCACGAGGTCTCTGATGGGCGGAAACGCCTTCATCGGTTCGATCTTCACGGGGCGATCCAGCGGGAGCGCGTCCAAGCGCGTCATGCACATCAGCTTCGGCATCCCGTTCACTTCCGCCGAGCAGGAGCCGCACTTGCCGGCCTTGCAGTTCCACCGGACCGCCAGATCGGGAGCCTGCTCCGCCTGGATCTGATGCACAGCGTCCAACACCACCATGCCGGGCGAGATGTCGGTACGGTAGTCGGCGAAGGCCCCGCCGTTCGCGTCACCCCGCCAGATGGAAAACATCGCGCTCGCCATTACGTCATCTCCTCGATGATCGCCTGCAGGTCATCCGGCAGCGCGGGCAGCATCCGCGTGGTGACGTTCATGGACCCGTCAGCGGCACGCGTGATGACGACGTTCTTGGTTCCCCACTGCGCATCCTTCCCCTGGTAGTCCTCACGGAAATGGGCTCCGCGACTCTCCTTGCGTTCATGAGCCGCGCGCGCCACCGCCTCCGCCACCGTCAGTAAGTTCTTCAGATCGAGCGCCGTATGCCACCCGGGATTGTACTCACGGTTGCCGGGTGCGGCCGCATGCGCCGCCCGCCCCCAGAGCCCGCCAACCGCCTCGATCGCCTGGGCCATTTCGGTCTCCGTCCGCACGATGCCCACGAGCTGCTGCATGGTCTCCTGCAGTGACTGCTGGATCTCGTAGGGATTCTCGCCATTTCCGGTTTCCTGTCGTTCCAACGGGGCTAAGACATCCCGCACCGCTTCCTCGACCTGACCTTCGTCTACCGTCCCTTTTCCCGTTGCGTTGGCGAATCTGGCCGCATGTTCACCTGCGAGTTTGCCGAACACCAGGAGGTCAGACAACGAGTTGCCGCCCAATCGATTGGCGCCGTGGAGCCCGGCGGCGCATTCGCCGGCAGCGAACAGACCGGGCACGGTCGACATCTGCGTGTCACCGTCCACTTTGATGCCGCCCATCACATAGTGGGTCGTGGGACCGACCTCCATCGGCTCCTTGGTGATGTCGATGTTGGCCAGCTGTTTGAACTGGTGGTACATACTGGGCAGCTTCCGCTTGATATGT
>Ga0302046_10005419_pt1 | contig 11243 bp, 10 predicted proteins | sample RVTome_11_FD_200261 | JGI IMG/M metagenome (GOLD analysis project Ga0302046, IMG submission 200261) | Soil microbial communities from uranium-contaminated site in the Upper Colorado River Basin, Wyoming, United States - RVT147D111 (version 2) ... | reverse complement strand
GGCCGGGGCGGAGAACAGCGCGCCGAGCGGAATGGTGATGCCGATGCCGGCGAAGACCGGGCCGCCCGAGCCGCCGGCCACGCCGAGGTGTCCGCCCGGCCGGCCGCCGTAGTCGGTGGTCCGGCGGCTGCGCAGGTCGCGCGCCCGGTGCCAGGCGCCGTTCGGGGCGACGAGCGCCATTTGCTCGACCTTGTGGAAGCGCGAGCGGTGGCGGATCTCGACCTCGACGAATTCGCCGTCGGCCAGGGTGCGCGAGACGATCGAGAGGCCGCGGACGCCCGCGGACGCCCGGTCGCCGCCCCGCGCGCCGGGTTCGCCGGGACCGCCGGTTCCGTCGTTGGCGCAGCCCGCGAGCGCCGCGGCGAGCAACACCGCGATCGCGGGCCGGCGGATCCTTGCCAGAGAGTTTCGCATGAGCCTCGGCTTCCTCGATAAAAGCGCCTGGCCGCTGGAACGATGTCGGCGCCGCTTATAGGGAAGCGGGGTTAATACTTCTTCTACCTGGCGCCCGGCGCGGCGGGCAGGGTGGTCACGTTGATCCCGAGCGAGCGCTGGATCATGTGCGGCGCGGGCATGGTCGCGATCAGGAAGATCGGCACCGCGTTGCGCGGCTTCACCAGCACCACCATCTTGCTCGGCCGGGCGACGAAGGCGCGGACGTGCTGGATCTGGCGGCGCAGGTTGGCGCTCTTGGTGCGCCGCATCTCGCCGTCGATGTCGCGCACGAGCTGCGCCCGGTAGACCTCGGCGTCGATGCCGCGCTCCGCCGCGTAGGCGCGGATCAGCCGGTCGGTGAGCGAGCCGTCGGTGAAAGTGATGGTGACGCCGCGGACCACCGACTGCATGCCGATGGCGATCAGGTCGCCGAAGTTGCGCACGTCGAGCGAGCGGACGTTGCCGATCTGGCCGCTTATCACCAGCGTGCCGACTTCCGGGCCGCTGATCCTGGCGCGCTCGACCACCAGCAGGCGCTTGTCGGGGTGGTAGCGGTAGGCGTAGTCGACGTCGACGGTGATCGACTTGTAGCCGAGCTTGTCCATCCAGCGCCGCGTCGGCGGCTGCGCCTTCTCGCGGCGCATCGTGAAGCCGCGCACCTTGACCTTCACGTAGTGCGGGACGCGGTGGAACTTGTCGAAGCCGGCGACGGTGAGGCCCTCGATGCTGGCCTCGCCCGCCTCCTTGGAGGCGACCCGAAGGTCGCGCATCTCGACCCGGCCGCTCCACAAGTCGTAGCCGGCGCTGCGGTACTTGACCGCCGTGCCCTCGGGCAGCTTGGTGAGGAAATGCCCGATGCGGCGGTCGGCGATGCGGTCGACGTAGAGTTGGGCGACGAGATAGGCGCCGCCAACGATCACCGCGATGACGGCAAGTCCGGCAATCCGGCCCTTCTTCATGACGATTGCGTCTCCCCTCCGGCGCCCGGGATGGCAGCGTTCCGGTGACGTGTCCGCGTTATAGCATTCCTACGACGCAGTGCAACAAAACCTCCCCGGCCCTGCCGCGCGCGCCTCGCAACACCATATTCTGATATACTTACGTTGGAATTGTCACCTGGCGTTGCAATTGCCGCCCAAGGTGGGAATTGTCACCTCGGCGGCGGGCCGCCGGGCGGGCAACGCGCCGTGAAACAGGACGGGACGAACCGACGGGCATGAACGTGATCGCCAAGCAGCGCGAGATCGTCGACCGCCGGGCGCTGGTCGCCCGCATCGACGAGATCGTCCACGATCGCGGGCCCGAAATGGCGCGCGGCGAGGTGCTGAAGGCCTTCAAGGAGGCGCTCGCGGCCGGCGCCGCCGAGGTCCGGCGGCGCTTCGAGGCGTCGAACGACGGGCGCAGCGCCATGCGCGCGCAGGCCTTCCTGGTCGACCAGGTCGTGCGCGTGCTCTACGACTTCGCCTTCGAGACCGCTTATCCGCTGTCCAACCCGACCGAGGGCGAGCGCATCGCCATGGTCGCGGTCGGCGGCTACGGCCGCGGCGAGCTGGCGCCCTTCTCGGACATCGATCTCCTGTTCCTGCTCAACTACAAAGTGAGCCCGCATACCGAGCAGGTCATCGAGTACGTGCTCTACATGCTTTGGGACCTGGGGCTCAAGGTCGGCCACGCCACGCGCTCGCTCGACGAATGCCTGCGCATGGCGAAATCCGACCAGACCATCCGCACGGCGCTTCTGGAAGCGCGCTTCCTGTGGGGCGACCACCGCATCTTCGCCGAGTTCCGCCGCCGCTTCCTGGCGACCATCGGCCCGGAGAACGGGCTCGACTTCGTCGAGGACAAGCTCGCCGAGCGCGACGCGCGCCACCAGCGCCTGGGCGACTCGCGCTACGTGCTGGAGCCCAACATCAAGGAGGGCAAGGGGGGGCTGCGCGACATCCAGACGCTCTACTGGATCGCCAAGTACCTCTACCGGGTCGACGAGATGGAGGACCTGGTCCACCAGGGCGTCTTCAGCGCCGCCGAATCGAAGCGCTTCTCGCGGGCGCACGGCTTCCTGCGCACCGTGCGTTGCCATCTCCACTACGCCGCCGGCCGGCCGGAGGAGCGGCTCACCTTCGATCTCCAGCAGGCGATCGCGCCCAAGCTCGGCTTCACCGACCGCAAGGGCGCGATGGGCGTCGAGCGCTTCATGAAATACTACTACCTGATGGCCAAGCAGGTGGGCGACCTGACGCGGATCTTCTGCGCCGCGCTGGAGACCGCGCACCAGCGGGCGCCGCGCTTCAAGCTCTTCTTCGGCGGACGGCCGCGCGAGATCGAGGGCTTCGTGGCCGAGAACGGCTGGCTGCGCCTGGGCAGCGAGACGGCCTTCGCCGACGACCCGGTGAACTTCGTCCGGCTCTTCCGGGTGGCGCAGACCCACGACCTCGACATCCATCCGGGCACGCTCCGGCTCATCACCTCGAACCTGACGCGGATCGACGACGCGCTGCGCAACGACGCCGAGGCGAACCGCCTGTTCCTGGAGATCCTGACCGACAAGGACGATCCGGCGACGACCCTGAAGCGGCTCAACGAGGCCGGCGTGTTCGGCCGCTTCGTGCCCGACTTCGGGCGCGTGGTCGCGCAGATGCAGTACGACATGTACCACGTCTACACGGTCGACGAGCACACCATCCGGGCGATCGGCCTGCTGCACGGCATCGAGGCCGGCGAGCTGGAGGAAGACCATCCGCTGTCGACCGAGATCATCCACAAGATCCAGTCGCGCCGGGCGCTCTACGTCGCGCTCTTCCTGCACGACATCGCCAAGGGCCGCGGCGGCAGCCACTCGGAAAAGGGCGCCAATGTGGCGCAGGCGCTGGGCCCGCGCCTGGGTCTCAGCGAGGAGGAGACCGAGACGGTCGCCTGGCTGGTGCTGCACCATCTCGACATGTCGAACGTCGCCCAGAAGCGCGACATCGACGATCCCAAGACCATCGCCGACTTCGCCGAGCTGGTGCAGTCGCCCGAGCGCCTGAAGCTGCTGCTGGTGCTGACCGTGGCCGACATGCGCGCGACGGGACCGCACGTGTGGAACGCCTGGAAGGCGGCGCTGCTGCGCGACCTCTACTACCGCACCGAGGAGATGATGCAGGGCGAGGCGATGCCCGGCGGCGGCGCCGAGGCGCGGGTCAGGAAGGCGCAGGAGAAGCTCGAGGCGCGCCTGCAGGGCTGGAGCCCGGCGGAGGTCGCGGCGCACAAGGCGCGGGCCTATCCCGGCTACTGGCTCTCGCTCGACACCGACACGCTGCGCCGCCACGCCGAGCTGGTGCGCAATGCCGAGGCGGGAAACCAGGCGCTGGTGGTCGACGCCCAGGTCGACCGCGGGCGGGCCATCACCGAGGTGACGATCTACACCGCCGACCATCCGGGCCTGTTCTCGCGCATCGCCGGGGCCATGTCGCTCGCCGGCGCCTCGATCGCCGACGCCAAGATCTACACGCTGACCAACGGCAAGGCGCTCGACATCTTCTGGGTGCAGGACACCGAGGGCGACGCCTTCGACGATCCAGATCGCCTCAAGCGCCTGCGCCGGCGCATCCTGGAGAGCCTGTCGGGCGAGATCGTCCCACGGCGCGAGTTCCAGGACCGCGCGCGCAGCCGCACGCGCTCGCATGTCTTCGAGGTGCCGCCGCGCGTGCTGGTCGACAACGCCGCCAGCGCCACCCATACGGTGATCGAGGTCAACGGCCGCGACCGGCCGGGCCTGCTCTACGAGGTGACGCGCGCGATCACCGATCTGGGCCTGCAGATCTCCTCGGCCAAGATCTCGACCTACGGCGAACGCGTCGTCGACGTCTTCTACGTGAAGGACGTCTTCGGCATGAAGGTCGAGCACGAGACCAAGCTCGAGGCGATCCGCACGCGGCTCTTGGGCGCGCTGGCCGATCCCGACGCCGCGCGGACGGCCGCGGCGGCGGCGCCGGCGGCCGAATAGGCGCCGCGACCATCTAATGACATTCGCGTGAGCGAGCGTCCGCGGGCGGAGAAAGGGGTTGCCTGGCGGCGGGCCGATCGATTTACTTCCGCGGTCGCGCCCCTGGCGCATGAGCGATCGACGAACCCGGAGGATCCATGAGCCTCGAAGACAAGCTGGCGGAGCTCCGCGCCGCCTCGGCGAAGCGCATCCCGGAGGAAAAGCGGGCCGTGATGGGCCAGGCGACCAAGGCGCTCCGCGAGTCCGGCATCATGGACGGCGTGATCAAGGTGGGCGATGCGCTGCCGGCCTTCGCGCTCAGGAACGCCGACGGCGTCGAGGTGACCTCAGCCGACCTGCTGGCCAGGGGAACGGTGGTGCTGACGGTCTTCCGCGGCCACTGGTGACCCTACTGCAATGCAGAGCTGTATGCTTTGCGTGACATCGTCGAGCCGCTGAAAGTGCTGGGCGCCACGCTGGTGGCGATCACGCCGCTCACTGCCGAGCACAGCAAGGGCCTGGCCGCCAAACACGGGCTCAACTTCGAGATGCTGAGCGATCCGGGCAACGCCTACGCGGCCGAGCTCGGCATCCGCTTCGAGGTGTCGGCGCCGGTGCGGGCGATCTACGACGGCTTCGGCATCGACCTGCAGGCGTCGAACGGCGACGCGAGTGGCACCCTGCCGATCCCGACGCGCCTCGTGGTCGACGGCGGCGGCATCGTGCGCGCGGCCGATATCGACCCCGACTACACGCGCCGGCCCGAGCCGTCGAAGACGCTGGCGGACGTGAAGGCGCTCGGCTGATCGGGGCAGCCCTCCGGCGACACCGCGCGGCCGCCGCCGCCGCCATGCGTCAGGCGGCCTGAACCCGCCCGGCCGCGCCCGTCCGGGCGTCCTGGGGGCGCCGGCCTGGCCGGTCACGGTTCGTCATCCCAGCCAGCACGAGTTCGGTCGAACAGGCGCCCGCGGATGCCGATCTATTGCGAAACCTTGTTGAACCCGCTCGGGACCTTTCCGGCCGAGCCGGTGAACACGGTCACCAGCTTCGTTCCGGCCATATTGGGGATCATGGCGCTGGTCTACCTGGTTCGCCGCCGGTACACGAACCCGGTCGCGTACACCCTGGCGGTGCTGACCGTGCTCACGGGGCTCGGCAGCGTTGCCTGGCACTCGATGCGGACCGAGCTGACGCTGCTGATCGACTGGCTGCCCGGCGCGGTCTATTTCGTGACCGTCGTTTTCTTCTGGTCGTATTACGCGGCGGGCCGGATCCTCAGCCTGATCCTGTCGGCGGCGTTGTTCGTGCTTGCGTTCCTCGTGCCCTTCCCCGTGATCCAGCAATACCGGCTGATCATCATCGCGGCGCTGGCGCTGATCGCGGCGGCGCTGGTCTTCGCCACCTGGCAGCGGCGGCGCGCGGCGTTCTCCTGGGCCCTCGGCATGGTCGGGGGCGGCGTCGCCGCGGTTGCGCTGCGCACGCTCGATCTCAACGTGTGCGACGTCGTGCCCATCGGCACGCATTTCTTCTGGCACATCTTCCTCGGCGCGGCCGCCTATGCCGGCGTGCGCATGATGGTGCGCCTGCAGCCGGCGGACGCGGCGGGCGGGGCGCACGCCGGGGCGGCGTGAGGATATCAGACTGTTCGTCGGGGCGGGATCGAGAGCCGTCCGTCCCCGCCGCGAAGAAAGTGAACCACAGAGACACAGAGGCACAGAGGGGAACCCCGCTGTCTCGACTTCACCGTCTTTCCCGCGAAAGCGGGAATCCACATCAACGGCGCGATGGATTCCCGCTTTCGCGGGAAAGACTAGGTAGTAGAGACTTCGCGGATGTTGTCTCTGTGTCTCTGTGCCTCTGTGCCTCTGTGGTTCACTAAATAGCGGGCGGGATTGAAACCCGCCCCTGCAAATAGGACAAACAGCCGGTTTCCGCGGCTTTCGGCGCCTGGTCCAGCGGCCCGATCCCCCGGCTTAACCTTTGGGCAACCTTGGCGGCCCTACCCTTCGGCTCACCCGGCGCGGGCCACGGATTGGGGCGATGGACTTCCTGCGGCAGATCCTGATCGACACGGTCCACGGCCTGATCGGGCCCTTCGTGAAGGTGGCCCAGCTCGGGCATTACCGCCTCTTCTGGCCCTATCTCATCGTCGCCGCCGCCATCGCTTACGTCGTCTACCGCCGATCCAAGGCGGCGCGCGAGCCCGAGGCGGCGCGCGGCTTCCTCGCCTTCCTCCTGCCGCGCGCGATCTGGCGCCACCGCAGCGCCGCGACCGACATCGGCGTGCTGCTGGCGACCTCGGTGGTGCTCGCCGTCGCCGTGGCGCCGGTCATGCCGAAGCCGAGCGCGATCACCGCCTGGCTGCTCGCGCATGCCGCGCCGAGCGCGAGCGCCGCGACGGCGTCGCCCACGACGGTCCAGCTGATCGTCTTCACCCTCGTGCTGCTCGTGGTCGGCGACTTCGCGCGCTTCTTCATCCATTACCTCATGCACCGCGTGCCCGCCTTGTGGGAGCTCCACAAGGTGCATCACGCGGCCGAGGTGCTGACGCCCTTCACCGCCTACCGCTTCCATCCGATCGAGACCGCGCTCACCGTCCTCACCGTCACCTGCTTCGCCGGCGCGGCCAATGCGGCCTTCGTCGTCGCCTGGGGCGAGGGCCTCGAGCTCATCACCCTCTTCCACGCCAACGTGGGCCTCGTCGCCTTCAACCTGCTGGGCGGGGTGCTGCGGCACAGCCATGTCTGGGTGTCGTTCGGCCCGCGCATCGAGCGCTACCTGGTGAGCCCGGCCATGCACCAGATCCACCATTCCTGCGAGGCGCGGCACCTCGACCGGAACCTCGGCTATCATTTGTCGATCTGGGACCGCATGTTCGGCACCGCCTATATCCCCCAGGGCCGCGAGCGCTTCCGGCTCGGCATCGGCGAGGAGACGGCGGCGCTGCGCGGCGTCACCGCGAGCATGATCCGCCCGCTGATCGGCGCGGCGAAGGCGCTGGTGCCCCATGCGGGCCGGCGGACGACGCCCGAAACCAAACCCCACTGATCGGATCTTTTGGATTCTCGGCATTGACTCAAACGTCAGGCGTTTTTATCTGTATATGCAGATAATGTGAAACTGCCGAGCGGGATGATGGGCACTGACAGCCGCGCAAGCGATCGAGGGTACGAGGCGGGCGATTGCGTCAGCTATCGTCTGCGCCGCGCCGCGCGGATAGCCGCAAAACATTACGATACTGCCCTCAAGCCCAGCGGGCTGCGCAACACGCAGTTTTCGCTCTTGAGCGCACTCGATCATCTGGACGAGATCAGCATCGGCGATCTCTCGCATGAACTCGCCACCGACGGCACGACGCTTAACCGCAACCTCGACATCCTGATCCGCCGCGGCCTGATCAAGAACGGCGTTGCGGAGGATGGGCGGGTGCGGACCGTCACGCTCACCGCCGCGGGCCGACGCAAGTTCAAACAGGCCAAACCCCTCTGGCGGTCCGCGCAGCGCACGATCCTAAAGGCTATCGGCAGCGGCGACTGGAACGTAATGCGATCCCGTCTCAGCGAGATCGAGGCCGCCTGCGGAGGACCGGAGTGAAAAATTTTGTTGAACTACCTGCATATACAGATTTCCTGCCGCACCAGAACCCCAACCCGAAAGGACCCACCATGCCCAAGCCCAAATTCCTGGTCACCAGCGCCGCCGGCAAGACCGGCCTGCCGACCACACTGCAACTATTGGACAAAGGATATCCGGTGCGGGCGCTCGTGCGTCGCAGCGACCACCGCGCCGACCGGCTCAAATCGGCGGGCGCCGAAATCTTCGTCGGCGATCAATTGGCGGTGTCGGATCTCCGCCGCGCAATGGACGGCGTGCAGCGCGCCTATCATTGTCCGCCGACCGACCCGAACGGCCTCTACTACAGCGCGGCCTTCGCGATCGCCGCCAACGAGAACCGGCTCGAGCACATCGTCTCGCTCAGCCAATGGCTCGCCCAGCCCGACCACCCCTCGCTCTTCACCCGCGAGACATGGCTCGGCGGCGGCCTGCTCGATTTGCTGCCCGACACGACGGTGACGGTGAACAATGTCGGCTGGTTCGCCGACAACTATTTCCTCGTGCTCGAGCCCGCGGCGCAGCTGGGTATCCTGCCCATGCCGCTGGGCGAGGGCGACGAGAAGAAAAACGCGCCGCCGTCGAACGAGGACATCGCCGCCGTCAACGTCGCCGCGCTCATCGACCCTGCGGCGCATGCCGGTAAGGTCTATCGCCCGACCGGCCCGGCGCTGCTGTCGCCGAACGAGATCGCCGCCTCGATTGGTAAGGCATTGGGGCGAAAGGTAAAGTACCAGGATATTTCCGAGGCCATGTTCCTGAAAGCCGTGAAGGCCCAAGGACGGCCGCCGGCGCAATACGCGCAGCTCCGCTACTATCTGAAGGATTATCAGATGGGCGCTTTCGCGGTCGGCGCGCCGAGCGATGCCGTGCGTGTGGTCGGCGGCCGCGACCCGGAACCCTTCGGCAGCATTGCCCGGCGCTACGTCGCGACGCGGCCCGAAGCGGTGCGTTCGCCCGCCCGCCGCCTGGCGGCGGTGGCTTTCTTCGCCCGAATGCTCGCGACGCCAAAGCCCGACATGGAGGCCTTCGAGCGGTCGCGCGATCACGTGCTGCTCACCGATCCTTCGTATTCGTTGGACAGCGAGGAGTGGCGCGCACGTCACGACCCTGCCGCCGGTCACCGGCCCGACCGGCCGCTGGCCGCGGCAGCGCCGCCGCGGACGGCCTCCAACGCGGCCGCTTGAGGGAACCGAACCAAGAAAGGAGAAATCGGCATGAGTGCGTTCATGATCGCCACGATCACCGTGAACGACCCGGCAAAGTTTCAGGAGTATCTCGGTAAGACACAACAGGTCGCCGCCCCCTATGGCGCCGAGCTCCTCTGTCGCGGGCGGACCAACCAGGCCCTGACCGGCGACGCGGTCGACCACGGATTCACCGTCATCGTCAGATTTCCGAGCCTCGAAAAGCTCGATGCATGGCACGCGTCGCCTGAATACCAGGCGCTGGTGCCGTTGCGGCAGGAAGGCGTGAACATTCGCATGGTGAGCTACGAGGAACTGAATTGACCCGGCGCCGACGGGCGGAGACGCCAAAGAACGCCACGATGTGGCCCCAAGCGGCTTTCCTCTTTCGCCGCATTCCTTTAGTCACTTTCCCCCATGGCGCTTCTCCGCTTCGCCGGCACGGTCGGCTTCTGGACGCTTGCGAGCCGCATCCTCGGCTTCATCCGCGACATCCTGATCGCGCGCTTCCTCGGCACGACGGGGGTGGTCGAGGCCTTCTTCGTCGCCTTCCGCTTTCCCAACCTGTTCCGCCGGCTCGTAGCCGAAGGCGCGTTCACCGCCGCTTTCGTGCCGATGTTCTCCAAGAAGCTCGAGCGCGACGGGCGGCCGACCGCGCTCAAGTTCGCCGACGAGACGCTGGCGCTGCTGGTGAGCGCGCTGCTGGTGTTCACGGTGCTCTGCGAGATCTTCATGCCGTGGATCATGCAGGCCGTCGCCCCCGGCTTCGTCGGCCGGCCGGAGATCTTCGAGGCCACCGTGCTGTTCGCGCGGATCATGATGCCCTACCTCCTGTGCATGGCGCTGCTCGCGCTCTATTCGGGCATCCTGAACTCGATCTACCGCTTCGGCGCGGCGGCGGCCGCGCCCATCCTGCTCAACGTCGTGCTGATCGGCGGCATGCTGCTGGCGCGACAATATTTCGAGACGCCGGCGCATCTCCTGTCCTGGGGCGTCGCGGTGGCGGGGATCGGCCAGTTCGTCTGGCTGGCGATCGCGGCGCAGCGCGCCGGGGTGGCGATGCGCTTTCCCCTGCCGCGGCTCTCGCCCGACACCAGGCGCCTCCTCGTCATCATGGTGCCGGCGGCGATCGGCGCGGGCGTCATGCAGATCAATCTGCTGGTCGGCACCATCATCGCCTCGCTGCTGCCCGAGGGCGCGGTCTCGTTCCTCTATTACGCCGACCGGGTCTACCAGCTGCCGCTGGGCCTGATCGGCATCGCCATCGGCACGGCGCTTCTCCCCGACCTCTCGCGGCGCCTGGCGCGCGACGGCGAGGCGGCGATGCTGCTCTTCAACCGGGCGATCGAGCTCTCGATGTTCCTGACCTTTCCGGCGGCCGTCGCCCTCATGGTGGTGCCCGACCCGATCATCGCGGTGCTGTTCGAGCGCGGCCGCTTCGACGCCGCCTCGGCCGAGGCGACGACCTGGACGCTGGCCGCCTTCGCGACGGGGCTTCCGGCCTATGTGCTCAACCGGGTGCTGACGCCGGGCTACTTCGCGCGGCACGACACGCGCACGCCGCTCGTCTACGCCGTGGTCGGGGTGGGTGCGAACATCGCGCTCAGCCTGATCCTCATCTGGCCGCTCTCCTATGTCGGCATCGCCGTCGCGACCTCGCTCTCGGCCTGGATCAACGTCGGCCTGCTCATATGGACGCTTCGGCGGCGCGGGCACCTCACGCTCGACGCCGGGATCAAGCGGCGGCTGCCGCGCAGCCTGCTCGCCGCGATCCTGATGGGGGCGACGCTCTTCGGCATCTTCCTCCTGATCGCGCCCTGGTTCGACGGCCGGCTGCCGCTCAAGGTGGCCGGGCTCGTCCTCCTGGTGCTGGGCGGCATGGCGGTCTATTTCGGCGCCGCCTTCGCGCTCAAGGCGGTGGGGCTCGCCGAGCTCAGGGCGCTGGCCCGCCGCCAGCCCGATCCCAAAGCCGCGCCCGAGGCCGGCCCCGGCGCTTGAGGACATGTGTTTCACGGCGCCGGCCCGCTCCCCCACCCGGCCGCCCA
>Ga0302046_10005418_pt1 | contig 11244 bp, 6 predicted proteins | sample RVTome_11_FD_200261 | JGI IMG/M metagenome (GOLD analysis project Ga0302046, IMG submission 200261) | Soil microbial communities from uranium-contaminated site in the Upper Colorado River Basin, Wyoming, United States - RVT147D111 (version 2) ... | reverse complement strand
TCGCAGGCGGCTCGGCACCAGAAGGCCTCGGAGACGAACGCGCGCGACTACCGCGAGAACTGGATCCGCACCTTCGACGAGCTCAACACGATGGGCGTCGCGCAGACCGATTCGGTCCTGTTCGACTTCGAACGCTGGCGCCGGGTCCGCGACCGCACGCCCTACGTCTTCACCGAGGGCGACCCGGTGGCCTCGGCTGACAAGGAAGCGATCATCGCGCGGCTGTCCGACACGCGCGTATCGGCGCGCTTCGGTAACGACGAGGACGGAGAAGGCGCGCCCCTGGCAGAGGTGGCGGCGTACCTGCAGAACGTCTCCGGCGTCAACTTCGTCATCTCGTCGAAGGTGGCCGACGAACTCGACCCGGAGGTGACGAACGTGCTGCTCGATCTGCCGGAGCGCAGCGTCCTCTCGCTGCTCAACATCATCACGGAGGTGCGTGAGGAACTGCGCTGGAAGATCGAGGACGGAGTCGTGAAGTTCGTGACCGCCGAGGAGCTGACCGGCGGCCAGGTCCTGCGCATGTACGAGGTGCGCGACCTGATCCACGCCATCCGCGACTTCCCCGGCCGCGAGATCAACATCACGCCCTCGGGCGGCCTTCCGGAGGTCGACGACGAGCTCGAGGAGCGCGACGGGCTCGTGCTGACGGAGGACACGCTCGACTCGCTGATCCGCGACAACGTCGCGCCCGAGTCCTGGAACGCCGATCCGGCCAACAACATCTCGATCACGAGCGGCACGATGGTCGTCAACCAGACGCCCGACGTGCAGGACCTGATCCAGAAGCTGCTCAACGACCTGCGCGAGGCGACCGGCATCATGGTCGCGATCCAGGCGCGCTTCCTGAAGGTCGAGGACAGCTTCCTCGAGGACATCGGAGTCGACTTCAAGGGACTCGGCGCCCCGGGCAAGGGCACGAACGCCTTCTTCAACGACTTCGGCAACCCGACCGCCCAGCAGGCGATCGGCAACGAGATCGGCACGGACACCTCCCTGGGCGCCTTCTACGACGACGGCGGCGACGGCGACGTGCGCGCGCGCACGGAGAACCTGTTCGACACGTTCCTCGGAGACGAGGACGTGCTCACGGGCGCGGGCGGGCTCCAGTTCCAGTGGACCTACCTGAACGACCTCCAGCTCGAGATGGTCCTGACGGCCGTCTCGAAGTCGGAGCGCGTCGAGCTGGTCACGGCCCCGAGCGTGCTGATCTACAACACCGCCCGGTCGAACCTGTCGGTGATGAACCAGCTCGCCTACGTCCAGGACTTCGACGTCGAGATCGCCCAAGCGGCCTCGATCGCCGACCCGATCATCTCGGTGGTCCAGGACGGAGTCGTCCTCGACGTCCGCCCGGTCGTCTCGGCGGATCGTCGCTACATCACGCTGGAGCTGCGGCCCACGGTGGCCGAGCTCCGCCGTCCCATCTCGACCTTCACGACGTCCCTGGGCGTCTCCGGCAACTCGGTCACCATCCAGCTCCCCGAGCTGGACATCAGCCGCGTGCGGACCTCGATCCCGATGCCCGACGGCAGCACCGTGCTCCTGGGCGGGATGAAGGTGCACGAGGAGCAGGACATCCGCTCCGGCGTGCCGATCCTGAACAAGATCCCGCTGCTCTCGTTCTTCTTCGAGCGGCAGGGGACCTTCATCACGAACCGCAAGCTGCTGGTCCTCGTGAAGGCCAAGATCGTGATCCCCTCGGAGCTCGAGCCCACCGCGGCGCAGCTCGGCCTGGACGCGACGCTCCAGCTCCAGCCGCGCTAGGAACCCGCCCGCGTTCCCTGCGTCACCGACTTCCGCCGGCGGGTCCCTCGACCCCCCTCTCGAACCGGGACCCGCTCTCGTTCCCCACAACCGGTTCGCCCCCTGCCACTCCAGGGGACGGCGCGAAAGCTATCGCCGTTCCCCTACGCCCGAAACCGATCGCGCTCCGTCGGGTACGTCCCTCGGGGTCCACGACCCCCTCCGATCCGACGACACGGGATCCTCCGGCTCCCCCGCCGACCACCCCCGAGCCTCGCGCCATGAAGCCGCTCCGCCTCGCCCTCCTCCTTCCGTCCGGCATGCTCTTCGGCTGTCTCGCCTGGCCCCAGACGGACCGCCGCGTCGAGGCGGACATGGACTTCGCGCGCGGGCTGGCGACGCGCTTCGCCTACGTCGACCTGGCGGAGGAGATCCTGGCCGACCTCGAGCAGAGGAAACTCTCCGGCACGCAGGCCGAGGGACTCGGCCTGCTGAAGTGCGAGGTCTACGCCGCCGGAGCCAAGGGAGAGCGCAAGGCGGAGAACCGCCTGCCGCTGTACGACAAGGCGCTCGAGGCCTACCTCTCGTTCCTGTCGAAGAACGAGTACTCCGACTACCTGCCGGACGCGCAGCGGAGCTACGTCGATCTGGTGAACAACTACGGCCGCATCCTCGAGATGACCATGGCCGACCAGGTAGGTCCCGAGCGCGAGGCGACGCGGGAGAAGATCAAGCAGGTCATCGACGCGGGTTTGGAGCTGACGGGCAACCTGATCGACGGCACGGCGAACGCCACGACGCGCACGGCGAAGAACGAGCGCTGGAGGTTGATGCTCAACCGCGGCCAGATGCTGCTCACCCTCGCCAACGTCTCCGAGGACGGCACCTTCCTCTACGGCCGCGCGGAGTCGACGCTCGAGGACCTGGCGCTGGAAGCGGGCGAGCACTCCGGCCCGGGCCTCAACGCGTACTTGCTCCTCGCGCGCGTCAAGCTCGCGCAGGGCGAGTCGCAGTCCGCGGCCGACTTCGCGACCTTCGTCTACGACACGGTCCTCCCACTGGATGAGAAAGCGCGCGAGGAGCACGGCTGGAAGGAGATGCCCTACGAGGACAAGGTCATGCGCTGGAAGCTCGGCGAGCTCGCCCTCGACGCCTGCGTCGAAGCACTGCTCGGCCTCGGGAACGTCGAGCAGGCGGCCCGCTACGCGCTAGGGTTCTACGGCGACTACCGGCGCGAGGGCTTCGAGATCTCGGCCCTCGGCAACCTCTCGCTCCTGTCCTGCGCCAAGGCCATGCTCGAGGCGGGCGGCGGCGTCGGCGTCGAGGGGGCCACTCCCGCGGAGCAGAGGTACCGGTGGTTCGACTCGGTGGACGCCATGGAGAACGCGGGCTATCGCGTGGGCGCGCGCGGTACGAACCGCGGGCAGTCCTCGGTCGACCTAGCGCTGTCGATCGCCCAGGCCGTCAACGACGCGAACAAGGGCAACTCGCTGCAGGTCCTCGCCCAGAAGGTCATCTCGCAGATCATCGAGCGCCCCGGCGTGGAGGTCGATCCGGAGATCCTCTTCCAGGCCGCCCAGGGCGACCTGTTCTCGCGCGACTTCCCCCAGGCGGTTCAGTCCTTCAAGGGCATCCTGGGCCAGCTCGACGACCGCGACACCGCGACGCGCCAGGAGCACTCTCCGCGCGTGCTCTACCACCTGGGACGTTCTCTCGAGGGGATGGGCCGCAACCTCGAGGCGTCGATGACGTTCCGCGAGGCGGCGACGCGTTGGGCGGGGGATCCGGAATACGACCAGAAGGTCGCCGACGGCTACTACAACGCGATCCGCCGCGCGAAGGCGACGGCCGGCGGGGATCCGATGCTCGAGAACCTCTACCTCGAGGCGGAGAACCTGCTGAAGGCCCTCGACGCCGGCGGCGGAGCGATCGCCTTCCGGCAGGCCGAGCGCGCCTACAACAAGCAGGACTACACCGAAGCGCGCACGCTCTACCAACAGGTCGAGGAGGGCACGGAGGACTACGAGAAGGCGCTCGTGAAGGCGGCTCTGTGCCTCCTCAAGCAGAAGGACGAGGTGGGCGCCAGGAAGGAGCTCGAGGACTACCTCCAGAACTACGTCAACGACCCGCGCACGAAGCCCGTCGACGCCCGCAAGATCCGCGCGCGCGCCGAGGCGATGGCGCAGGCCACCTACTACGCCGGCGTGATCGCCTACCAGGCGAACGAGTGGGACCGCGTGATCGCGTACTGTGAGAACTACGCCAAGGAGTACCCCGACCAGGACTCCTACGCCCCGACCGCCCTCTACCTGGCGGCCAAGTCCTACCTCGCCAAGCTGGACGTCGCGTCGGCCGAGCGCCTGCTCGCGGAGCTGAACGAGACGTTCGCGACCAACCCATCCACCGGGAACACCGCCTATGCGATCTTCGAGGCGCTCAAGGCCGATCAGGAGAAGGCCGCGGCCGCCGGCGACGGGGCGAAGGCGGTCGCGCTCGCGTCGAAGATGGCGGGGAACCTCTCCCTCTTCAACGAGCTCTCCTCCAAGCCGAACTACTCGGCCATGCGCCAGGAGTCCACGCTCTGGATCGAGCTGGCGGAGTGGCAGCGGGCGGAGAAGATCCTGCGCCGGATCACGGAGGTCTTCCCGAACGAGACCGACCTCGAGCCGCACGTGCTGCCGGACCTCGGCCTGGCGCTCCTCGAGTTGAAGCGCGTCCCCGAGGCCTTCGCCGTGCTCGACCCGCTCATCCCGAAGAGCGACGCGGACACGCGCAAGCCCTCCGCCGCCACGGTGACGCACTGGTGCCGCTCGGTCACGGGTTGGCTCGAGGGGGACGAGCCTCCGGTCGAGATCCCGGGCATGGGCGGAGCCAAGGAGCTCGAGAGCGCCTGCTCCTACCTGCGCAAGCTGACGGACCTGGAAGGGAACAAGGACAAGTACACCGGGCCCTGGTACACGCTGAAGTTCGACACGGCCTACGGCTACTACCAGTGGGGCAAGGAGGACTCCGGTCAGACCGCCAACGCGAAGGCACTGATCGAGAACCTCCAGCACATCGTCGACAGCACGCGACTCGATCCGATCACCGCGGCGAACGACGGCGACGACACGCTCAGGAAGCGCTTCCTGTGGCTCCTGGAGAGGGTCAAGTAACGGCCCGCTCGGCCGGACCGCGACACAACTTCGTGGTTGTCGCCTCCCCCACCCCCGCTAGAATGTCCGCCCTTTCCTGAGCCGATGGCTGCTCCCAACTTGTTGCACGTCCCGAGCTTCCGCGCGGCGCGCCGGCGGATCCTGGCGGTCGCGGCCCTCGCGCTCGGGTCCGTGCTCCCCCTCGCTGCGCAGTCCAAGCCGGACCAGGTGTGGTTCCTCGACGCCGCGGGCCAGACGAAGAGCTTCCGCGGCGTCATCAAGGTGAATTCGCTCGACCACACGAAGATCGAGGAAGCGGACGGACGCGAGCGCACGGTCGACTCCGGTCGCGTCACGCGGGTCGAGTTCGGGGACGTGCCCGACGCGTTCACGGACGGTGTCGCCTACTTCGACCGCAAGGACTTCGAGAACGCGGCCGCCAAGTTCCAGGTCGCGGCCGGCGACGCGGCGACGCGCCTCGTCGTGAAGGCCGCCGCGCGGCTGCACGCAGCGCAGGCTTGGATGAAGCAGGCCGGCCAGGACCCCTCGGCCTTCCCCCAGGCCCTGAGCCAGCTCGACGCGTTCCTCGCCGAGTTCCCCGACGATCGCGAGACCCCGCAGGCGCGTCTACTCCTCGGGCGCGCGAGGTGGCTCGGCGGCGACCCCGCCGGCGGCGCGCAGGCCTACGCGGCGCTCTACGCGGAGATCGACCAGGCGACCGCCACACGGGGGTATTCGCCCTCCGTCTGCTATCGAGCCGGGCTCGCGGCGGCGGAGGCGACGCTCGCTGCCGGCGACGTCGAGGGCGCGCGCAAGCTCTTCGCGGAGGTCTCGACGGCCGTCACCACGGTCGTGGCGGGCCTCGAGGGCGAGTCCCCCGAGCGCATCGGGCTCGAGCACGTCGGCGTCGAGGCGCACCTCGGAGAGGGGTTCTGTCTCCTCGCACAGGGCTCGACCTCCCAGGCACGGACCTTCTTCCAGGGACAGCTCTCGAACGCCCCGAGCTCGGGCCCGCAGCGTTTCGGCGCGCGGCTGGGGCTCGGAGAGGCGCTGCAGCGCGACGGTCGCTACCGCGAAGCGCAGCTCGAGTTCGCCCAGGTCTCGGGCCTCGACTACACGAGCCGCGACCGCGTGGCCCGCGCCCTGGTCGGCCTGGCCGAGTGCGCCCTCGCGCTTCCGGACACCGACGGCCACAAGCAGGCGAAGAGCTCGCTCGAGACCGTGCGTGATCACTACGGGGACACCCCCTCTGCGCTCCGGGCCCAGGAGCTCCTCAAGACCCTTTGACCCCCTGCCGCGCCGGGCCCGGCGCTTTCCGGCATCCATCCCACCCCAAGGAGTTCGACGAGAATGGATTCCATAACGGTCCGTTCCCGGGTGAAGAGCCTGGTCCTGGCGAGCCTTCCGATCGCCTTCGCTTTCTTCGTGATCCTGGTGCTGCCAGCCTTCGCCCAGGACGACCCCGCGGCGGCCACCGGCGAGGCCGACCTGACGGTCGGCAAGCTGGTCAAGGACTCGGGCATCTTCGGCTGGCTGATCATCCTCCTGTCCATCGTGGCCCTGGCGCTCGTGATCGAGAACTTCGTCTCGCTCAAGCGGGACAAGCTCGCGCCGCCGGAGATCATCGACGAGATCCAGGCGCTCTTCGACGAGGACCAGTTCCAGGAGGCCATGGAGCTCTGCGAGAACGAGCCCACCTTCCTCACGCGCGTCGCCGGCGCCGGAATCGCGAAGATCGGTCACTCCTTCGAGGTGATCGAGAAGTCCATCGAGGAGATGGGCGACGAGGAGGCCGTCAAGCTGCACCAGAAGATCGGCTGGCTGTCCCTGATCTCCAACGTGGCGCCCATGATGGGCCTGCTCGGGACGGTATCCGGGATGGTGCTCGCCTTCAACACGATCGCGACCACAGGCGGACAGGCGAACCCCGCCCAGCTCGCCAACGGTATCTCCCAGGCCCTGCTGACCACCCTGTTCGGCCTGGTGGTCGCCATCCCCGTCACCGCGGCCTTCGCCTACATGCGGAACAACCTGGTCCGCTCGGTGATCGAGGTCGGCGCCATCGTGGAGGACATGTTCGAGCGTTTCCGCCCCGACCAGGCCAAGTAAGCCCGTGACCGGGCGGCCGGGCGCGGGTAGGACGGTCGGCTCCCAGGCATCACAGCCATGGAAACACCGCCATGAACATCAACAAGCACGATGCCCAGGTGGAGATGGAGATGAACATGACGCCGATGATCGACGTCGTGTTCTTGCTCATCATCTTCTTCATGATCATCACGGACCTGACCCAGCAGGACCTGGAGGAGCTCCAGCTCCCGATGGCGACGGCGGCGGTCGAGGACAAGCCCGACCCGAAGGTCATCCGTCCGATCATCAACATCCCCCAAAGCGGGCGGATGATCGTCAAGCGGGACGAGTACTACGACCCGGAGAAGGACGGGGACGACATGGTGCGCCTCGAGCGCTTCCTCGTCGATCAGGCCAACCGGATGCCCAAGAAGATGGATGCGGAGCTCGGCGTGCGGCTGCCGGACAACCCGCTGATGATCCGCGCGGACAAGAACACGGAGTTCAAGTACATCCAACGCATCATGGAGATCTGCGGCAAGCAGGGGATCCAGATCTGGAAGCTCGAGCTCGGCGCGGCCGAGACCGAGGAGAACCGCAAGAAGCGCGAGGCGGCGCAGGAGTAACCCCATGTCCGTCCTGTCCGACATCGCCACGGAAGAGATCGAGATGGAGATGACGCCGATGATCGACGTCACGTTCCTGCTCCTGATCTTCTTCCTCCTTACGATCAAGTTCAAAGTCCTCGAGGGCAAGCTGATGGCCTACCTCCCGAAGGACATCGGCGTGAACGCGACCCCCGCCGTGCCCGTGGAGAAGGTCGAGATCACGATCCACATCCCGCCCAACAAAGCCGGCCGTAAGGTGTACGCCGCGGGGGAAGACAAGGGGCAGCCCTGGGTGGACGCGACGCGCCGCTTCGAGTTCGTCGGCCGCGAACCGCTCTACCAGATCGGCCCGCACAAGACGACGAAGCTGGACGAGGTCGAGAAGCGACTCCTAGACCTGAACAGGAAGGACCCCACCGCCCCCATGACGATCGACTGCCGTCAGGGCACGGTCTATGGGGACATGGTCCCGGTGCTCGACGCCGCGGTGGCGGCGCACTTCTCGAGGATCACCTTCGTCGGCGAGCCCAAGAAAGCGAAGAAGTGAGCTCGGTCGGGCGTCGGCGCTCGGTCTCCGATGCCCGTGCGACTTCGATCCGAGACTCGCTCCCATCACCTGACGGGAGCGCTTCCGCTCGTTCGCGGAGCTCCCGCGCCGGCCCGTCCGCAGAGTTCCTCGCGACGCCTCGCCGGCGTCCGCCCGACGGGCCTGAATCGTTGGCGCACGACGGGTTCCTTTTGCCCCTCCGGATTGCCGGTCCAGTCCGAGGGTGCTATCGTGCGCGCCTCTTTCGGACGCCCCCAACCACCCCGGCTTCGCGCGTCGAAGCCGTCCGGCTGCCCGCGTGGTGATGGGGATGGGAAGGCGTTCGGAGACCCCCCTGCTCGAGGCGGATCGCGTCCCGTGCGAGGTCTGGTCGGGAACCGTAGTCCCCGCGCACGGCCTCGGTAGGGAGAGTCCGCCGGTTTCCCATGCCATCCACGGCCATCCACGAAGCGAACACGATGAGGACCTTCGTCGCCTCCGCCCTCGGGCTCACCGTCGCCCTCGCAGCCGCCTGCGCCACCTCCGGACCGAAGGACACGGACGACGGCGCTCCGTCGCAAGAGACCGGAGAACAGGACCCGACCGCGGCCGCTCCGCAGGATCCCGAGGAGTTCCTCGACCAGGAGTGGGCCGTCCTGTCGCTGCAGGAGCAGAAGAAGCGCTTCCTCCTCGAGCGGCACCTCGAGAACGCGCGTAGCTTCATCGCCGAGCTGCGACTCCAGGACGCTCGGATCGAGGTCGACCGGGCCCTCAATCTGGATCCCGACAATCTGGAGGCGAAGCAGCTCGCCGCGCAGGTGGGCACGCTGCTCGGCGAGAAGCCGGGTGAGTTGCTCACCGGAGCCGAGAGGCTCGCGGAGCTCTACGCGCTGAAGAAGGACCAGGCCGAGGCGGACGCACAGGACAGCCTGGCGAAGGCCAAGCTACACCTCGCGCGGGGCGAGCACGAGCAGGCGATCGCCGAGCTAACGCTCTGCCGCACGATCGTCACGCTCAGCCCCTACTCGGGCGAGTGGAAAGAGGTCGCCGAGGAGGTGAACATGCTCCTCGCCGAAGCCAAGTCTCAGCGCGACGCCGCGGCCGCCAAGCGGCTGGAGGAGGAGCAGAGACTGGCGCGCGAGGAGCTGCGGACCCAGGAACTGGCCGAGCAGGAGCGGAAGAAGGCCGTCCTCGTCCGCCTGCTCGACGAGGCGATCACCGCCTTCAACCTCGGCGAGTTCGAGGAGGCGATCTCGCTCTCCGAGCGCGTCCTCCGTCTCGACCCGCGCAACGAGATCGCCCTCGATATCCGCGACACCGCCTTCCGCAAGGGACGCGAGCTCGTCCGCGCCGAGTTCCTCGCCGAGAAGCGCGAGCAGTACAAGCGCTGGCAAGAGGAGATGAACGAGCTGCGGGTCCCCTACCAGGGTGTCATGACCCTGGCGGATCCGAACGACTGGGCCCGGATCACCGAGCTCCGCGCGAGGCGGCCGGGCCTCGACCTCTCGAGGACCATCGACCCGGGCGAGATCGCCCTACGCGAGCGGCTGGCCAACACGGTCCTCCCCGGCCTGAAGATCGACGACGAGGAAAGCCTCCGCACCGTCGTCCGCGCCATCCAGGTCATCACGAACCTGCCGATGGTCGTCGACCCCCTGGCGGAGGACGCCGCACTCACGGAGGGGGCGGTCTTCCGCTTCGACTTCACGAACCCGCTCACCGCCGAGAAGGCGCTCAACATCGTCACGCAGATCGCGGGACCGGAGGTCACCTGGACCGTGCGGCACGAGACGGTGCTCGTCACGACGACGCAGAAGGCGCGTGGCGACCTGGTCATCATCAACCACGACGTCCAGGACCTGACCTTCGGCCTGACGGACTTCCTCGGGCCGCGCATCGACCGCCTGCGCCTGATCGACGACCTCGAGGACGACGACGGCGGCAGCCCCTTCGGCTCGATCGCCGAGAAGCCGAAGATCAACGAGCCCGACGAACTCTTGGCTCTGGTCCAGGACAACGTCGCAGTCGGCTCCTGGGAGGACGAGGGCATCTCGATCACCGTCGAGGGCGGGAACATGGTCATCGTCCACACGCCCGAGGTGCAGCTCCTCGTGCGCCAGTTCCTGACCGAGCTGCGCCGCTTCAGCTCCTCGCTGGTCACGATCGAGTCCAAGTTCCTCGTGATCAAGGAGGGGTTCATCCAGGAGATCGGCGTCGATTGGCGCGGCATCGACAACCCCGGCGTCCCCTACAAGGACCTGGACGACCTCAACCTCAACGAGAACCCGACCCTGGGCCTCGACAACGGCGGCGACGGGATCACGCTGACCCCGCCCTCCTCGGGAGTGTTCTACGACGACGGCGGCGACGGGTCGTTCGCGGGTCGCTCCGAGAACATCTTCACGAACACCCTCGGTTCGGCCCTGTCCACCATCGGCGGACTCACGGCGCAGTACACGTTCCTCAACGACCTCGAACTCTCGATGATCCTGCGCCTGGTCGAGAAGAGCCAGAACGCGGAGCTCATCAACGACCAGCTCCTCAGCGTCCACAACACTCAGCGCGCCTACGTCACGGTCGTGAACCAGCGCGCCTACGTGCAGGACTTCGACGTCGAGGTGGCGCAGTTCCAGGCGATCGCCGACCCCGTGATCAACGTCCTGACGGAAGGCATCGTGCTCGACGTCCGGCCCACGATCCACCACAGCCGCAAGTACCTGACGCTCGAGATCCAGCCGACGGTTGCGCAGATCGTGTCGCTGACCGACTTCTCGACCACGCTCGCCGGTCAGACCGCGGCGGTGACCTTCCAGCTCCCTGAGCTGGAGGTCCAGAGCGTCTTCACCACGGTGTCCGTCCCGGACGGCGGATCGATCCTGCTCGGCGGTCTCTCACGCCTGCGCAACGTCGAGCGCCGCGCCGAGGTGCCGTGGCTCGCGAACATCCCGCTGCTCGGCTTCTTCTTCAAGGAGGAGGGCTACAACGACGAGCGCGAGAGCTTGATGATCATGCTGCGTGCCTGGATCACGGACGTGAAGGAAGAGGTGGCGAACCTCGAGTCGCGCTAGCCGGCACCCGTCCGACCCAACCAGCGCCGCCCGCGGGGTCCCGACCCTGCGGGCGGCTCTCGTTCGGAAGGCCCTATTCCGCCAGCCCGTAG
>Ga0302046_10005417_pt1 | contig 11246 bp, 8 predicted proteins | sample RVTome_11_FD_200261 | JGI IMG/M metagenome (GOLD analysis project Ga0302046, IMG submission 200261) | Soil microbial communities from uranium-contaminated site in the Upper Colorado River Basin, Wyoming, United States - RVT147D111 (version 2) ... | reverse complement strand
ACCGCTCTTCGGTCGGTATGTATTCGATCCCTCCACCGGGAGCGCCGCTCAGCGGCTGGTGCACGGCACCGAGACGCACACGCCACGCCAACGTGCTGCGCCGCCCTATGCGATGATACGATGCAAGCTCCGTATTCCACTTCACGAACTGCGCCGTACTGTCGGACCCCCACATCTCGTCAGACATTCGCAGATCCGCGCTCCAGCGGTTACCGCGTGACGGATTGATCGGGGAGTTGGTTCGGTTGCGCGCGAGCCCCAGGCCGAAAGTAGACTGACGCTGGCGCAGGTTGGCGCGTTGGCGGTCTTGCTCGCTGCAGATGTTGAGCAGCGTGCACAGCGTGGCCGCATCCGCCTTGGTCTCGCCCACCGACAGCGAGTAGGACGCCGTCACCGGAACGTCGAAGCCGGTTTGGCGGGTAAGCGCGACCGCACCGCTCAACGCCTCACGCAAATACGCGTTGACTTCGCTTCTCTTCTCCAATGTCACGGAGAACGTCGCGACGTTGTTGGGAGAGAACACGTACGGAAAGGTGAGGCTGCTCGTCAGGTTGTAGTTCAGCTCGCGCCGTTCTTCGTCTTCCGGCGTATCGTTCCCGGCTAACTGCCGGCAGATGAACGCGGATTCGAGCCCCACGTCAAACGGCGGCCCGGATCCGATCTTTGACACGCGGGCGGACATCTCGAGACTCCTCCCACCGCCTAGGAAGTTCCGCACCGTGTACGAGGCCAGTCCCCGGAAGCAGTCCAGCGTTCCGTACCCCGCCCCCGCGCGTAAGCGGTGCAAACGACCCTCCGAAACCTGGACGCGTATCGTCACCAGGGAATCGGACGGCTGGTCGTAGATCGAGTCTGTCAGGGTGACGTTGACGAAGTCGTAGACGCCCAGACGGTACAGATCGCGCTGTCCTTCGAGTATCGCCTCCCTCGAATACAGCTGGCCCTCGCGAAACGGGAGCGTTCGCGTCACGAGCGCCTCGTCGATGTCACCCGGACCGTCGACCTCGATGCTGCTTATGATCGCAAGTGGCCCAGGATCGACCTGGTAGCGCACGGTGGCGACGTGTTCGAAGCGGTTCTCATCGAAAAAGCGAAACACCTCCGCGAACGGATACCCCCGATTCCGGAGCATCGACCGTATCGAGTCCGCCGCGGCGAGAAACAGCAGCCGATCGAATGGGGCACCGATGTCCAAGGGAAGTCGCTGCATCATGTCACGAGACGGAATGATCCCCTCCGTGCCCGAGACGGAGAGCGAAGTGACGCGAACCGGTTGGCCCTCATCGATCACGAAGCGGATGTCCACCCAATCGGAGCCGCGCTGCATCAAGGTGTCGACCCGCACGTCGGGAAACCCGCTGCGCCGGTAGAGCAGCTGCAAGCGCAGCACATCGCGCCGCAGCTCCGCGTCGTTCACGAAACGTTGCTCGCCAAACGGGAATGGAACCCACCGTAAGAACCAGTCGCGTCTCCACGCGGAGGACCGGGACGTCGCGATGGATGTGCGAAGGGTGAGATCTTCGATGTTCTGGTTCCCGACGAACTCCAGATGCCGAACCATGAGCCGCTGTTCCGCAGCAAAAGCGGGCGTGCCCGGCTGTAGCGCGGAGAGCGCCATGGGCACTCCCAGCGCGCAACAGCTCGTCACAAGCAGAACGGTTCTCAGGTCGGTTTGCCGCACCACAAAAAAAACGCCCCCGAGTGATGTTTGAGCGGGGGCGTGAAGCCATGGGCCATCGCGCCGCGTTGGGGATCGCTAACCGATTAATTTTGAAGCATTTGCGGCGTGGTGTCAACTCGAAACGGCACCCGTTCGTCACCTCCATCGATATCCGGTTCCCACGGATCTCACCGCGCGCTTCCGCCCTTGCCAGCGCCCCCCTTACTTTCCCCCCACCATGAAGATCTACACCCGAACAGGCGATTCGGGCCAAACCGGCCTGTTCGGAGGAGGCCGCGTTCCCAAAGACAATGCCCGTGTCTCCGCCTATGGCGCAGTCGATGAACTGAACGCCGTCCTGGGGATGGCGGTTGCGGAGGCCCCGGCCGACTTCGAACCCGATCTGCTCGAATCGATCCAGCGAGATCTCTTCTCGATCGGAGGCCAATTGGCAACGCCGGACCCCGATCGGGTGGCCAAGGCCATCGCCAAAGCGGCACTGGACCAAGATCGCATTCCCCAGTTCGAGGCCATGATGGACCGTGCGGACGAGGAGTTGGGACCACTCACTGCGTTCGTCCTGCCCGGCGGTTCACGAAAGGCGGCCCATCTGCATCACGCGCGCACAGTGTGCCGCCGCGCCGAACGGGCGCTCGTGACCCTCATGCACACCGAAAGCGTGCCTGGCCCTATCCTCGCGTATCTCAACCGGCTCTCGGACCTGCTGTTCGTACTCGCCCGCCTGGCCAATCATCGCGCCGGCGTCCCCGATCGGACCTGGTAATGCGCACGCTCGAGTTTTTCCAACTGGACGTCTTTGCCGAAAAGCCGCTGACCGGCAATCCGCTGGCGGTGTTCCCCGACGCGGTGGGGTTGGATGACCGGACGATGCAGGCCCTCGCCCGCGAGATGAACCTGTCGGAGACCACGTTCGTCTTTCCATCCGATCGCGCTACTCGGCGGGTCCGCTTTTTCACCCCGACGGCGGAAGTCCCACTGGTGGGCCATCCGACGGTGGGGACCTGGTGGCTCCTGGCCGAGTTGGGTGAACTGGCCGTCGAGCCCAATGAGACGGTACGCGTGACACAGGAGACAAAGGCCGGCGTGCTGCCAGTCGACATCGTGATGGCGTCTGAAGGCCCGCGCCGCGTCACTATGACGCAAAACACGCCGGAGTTTGGGCTCACCGTCCACGACATTGAGGAACTGGCGAACGCACTGGGCGGAGACGAAGCGCTGATCGCGCGTAGTCCCGCGCCGCAGCTCGTGAGCACGGCGATGCCGCAGCTCATCATCCCCATTCAGTCCATGCAGGGGCTGCAGAAGCTGCCCAGTGGCGGGCGAGGAGCCGATCTCGCGGATGTGCTCCGGCAGTACGGCACCGACTGCGCAATGTGCTTCAATCAGACCAGTAAACCCGGGGTCGTCCGCTGTCGGATGTTCGCCCCCGGACTCGGCGTTCCTGAAGATCCGGCCACAGGAAGCGCGGCAGGGGCCCTCGGCTGCTACCTGGTGCAGCACGGCCTGGCGCATGCCACCGACGGCGTCCTCCGCATCGTGGTCGAACAGGGCGCGGAGATCGACCGCCCGAGCCGCATCGAGGTAGAGATTCACGCCGGGGTAGATGCTGCCATCACCGATGTCCGCGTCGGGGGCAGCGCCGTGACCGTTATTCGTGGGGAGGTTCGTCTCTGAGCGTCCACCGCATCCCCGTCCGCTACGCGACGGACCGCTACGACGTCCTCCTGGGTAGCGAGATTCTCGAAGGCCTGCCGGATATCCTGGACGAACACTGCCCCGCCGCCGCGTACGCCGTCATCACGGACACCAATGTCGCGCCCGGGCACGCGCTCCGTGTTGCGCAGCGTATTGGCATGCGAACAGAATGCCACGTCGTGCCTTTTCACGCCGGGGAGGCGCACAAGACGCGCGAAACGTGGGCCGCCGTGACGGACCAGCTGTTGCGCGCAGCCATTGGGCGAGACGGCGCGGTGGTCGCCGTGGGTGGGGGCGTGGTCGGAGACCTGGCCGGGTTCGTGGCCGCCACGTACCTGCGGGGCATTCCGTACGTGCATGTCCCCACCACGCTTCTCGCAATGATCGACAGCTCGGTAGGGGGAAAGACCGGTGTCGATACTCCTGCCGGGAAGAATCTCGTGGGCGCGTTCCACCACCCACGAGCGGTCGTGGCCGACATTGCCACCCTGGACACGCTGCCGGCCCGCCACTTCACCGCTGGACTCGCTGAAGCGATCAAACACGGCGCGATCGCGGACGAGACGTACTTCGATGCGCTGGCGGCCGACGCGGTCACGGTGGGGGATCATGCGCGCCTGATCGAGATCGTCCGGAGGAGTGTGGAGATCAAAGCCGGCGTGGTGAGCGAAGACGAGCGCGAGGCCGGCAAGCGGGCGATGCTGAATGCCGGACACACCATCGGCCATGCCGCCGAGGCCGGTGGCAAGTACGAACTCCTCCACGGAGAGGCGGTAGCGATCGGCATGGTTCTGGAGGCCACCCTCGGACAGTCATTGGGGATCACGGAAGCGACCACGATTTCCAGACTCTCTGCGGCCCTCGAACAACACGGTCTCCCAACGGGCCTCCCTCACAACATCCCGGGGGCGGCGTTGTTCGAAGCCATGCGTCACGATAAGAAGAACCGAGCCCATAGCCTTCGCTTCACGCTGCTCAAACGCATCGGGGAAGTGGCCCGGCCAAGCGGGGGAGAGTGGACGTTTGAAGTGACACAGAATGAGCTGAGAAAGTGCTTGAGATTGGTCCCCTAACTCGTTTCGAACAAAGTGTTTCACTGCATGTCCTCTTCGTGTTGCAGATTGGTAACTCCTTGTGATTAAACCATTTGCGCGTTCCGGCCCGCCGGCGCAAGGCGTGTGGAAAAAAAAGAGTCGTTGAGAAAACCCACAACGCGTTCACTAGAAATGATTTGTGATGTGGAAAACTAGAATTTGCTTGACGGAAAATTAGGGGGATCCTATAATGAGGCACCCTGACATATGCCAGATCGAAAATCGCGTGTGAATCCTCCCTTCGGCCAGCCAACGTCGCTCCACCTCAAGCACGGGGAATAAATGGGCAAGTCCCTGGCAACCAAATCGAAGGCTTTCGTACGTACCGGCGTCTCTGGTGCATTCGATCAGTACCTCCAAGACATCCAAAAGCTTCCCCTCATCAAAGACCCGCTCGAAGAGCGCCGCCTGGCGCGTCTCGCCCAGGGGGGAAGTGAGGACGCGGCGGAACGCTTGGTGACGGCGAACCTGCGGTTCGTCATCTCGTACGTAAAGAAGTATCAGGGCCACGGCCTCGATCTGGCCGAACTCGTCGCTATCGGCAACGAGGGTCTCCTTCGCGCGGTGAAGAAATTCGACCCGGATCAGGGGGTCAAGTTCATTTCATACGCCGTGTGGTGGGTCCGCCAAGCCGTGCTCAAGGCCCTCGCCGAACAGACTCGCAGCGTCCGCATCCCCCTCAATCAAAACAGTCACCTCATTCGCATGGCGCGCGCCGAGACGTATTTGACGCAGGAGCTGGGACGCGAGCCCACGGATGAAGAGATTGCCAAAGCGCTGGATGACACGCAGGACAACGTGCGTAGCGCTCGGCGCATGACCGCGGCAGAGCTGTCGCTCGATGCGCCTATCGATCGCTCGGACAAGGACGCGGCCACGTTTGGCGAACGGTTCTCCGGCCAAGAGGGCAACGAGATCGAGGACCGCACCGATGGCAAGCTCATGCGCGAGTTCATCGATCGCGTCTTCGAGACGTATCTAACGCCGCGCGAGCGCAAGATTCTCTATCTCTACTACGGCCTGGAGGAGGGTTCCGAGGGCATGACGCTCGAGAAGATCGGCGAGCTGATGGGCGTCACCCGCGAGCGCATCCGCCAGATCCGTGAACGCGCGTTCGAGAAGCTCCGGGACTGCCCGGACGGACGGGCGCTGGCCGGATTCTGGACCGCGGCCTGACCCGCAGACCGCACGATGCCCAGGGCCCGGGAGCTTCGGCTTCCGGGCCCTTGTCATTCCTTCGTATCCTTCAACGGTTAAGTTGCGTGACGTAGTTCAACCGGCATCGTCCCAGTATGGCGCTCACTAGGCTCCCACTCTTTCCGCTGCCACTCGTGTTGTTCCCAAACGCGCCGCAACTGCTCCATATCTTCGAGCCGCGTTATCGCGACATGCTGCGTGATTGTCTGGCCGGCGATCAACGCTTTGGACTTTCGCTTCTGTCGCCGGAACGTGCCGATCGGCCCGCCCCCGGAGATGTGGGCTGTCGAGCCCGCGTGGAGCAGTACCGTCTGCTGCCGGACGGCCGGTACAACATTCTCGCGGTGGGTGAGGAGCGGTACGTCCTGCAGGACATCGTCTTCTCGGAAACGCAATATTTGGTCGGCGCCGTCGAGTTCTTCTTCGATGACGATGACGCCGCCTCCCTCGACGAATTGGCGGGGAATGTTCGCCGGCAGTTCGACGCTTTTGTCGCGTCATGGCGAGAGTTACAGGACTTCGTCACGGCCCCAGGGGACATCCCATCCGACCCGACGGATCTATCCTTCCACGTCTCGGCCAATCTCGAAGCGGACCCGGACACCCAGGAAGAACTGCTTCGCCTCACGTCGACGCGCATGCGGCTGCAGCGGCTGTTGGCCCTTCTCGAGACCGAGAACGCGAATCGGCAGACCCGCGTCGACGCGCTGCGGCTGGCGCGTGGCAACGGTCACGGGCCCCATGAACCGGACATCGTCGACCAATGATTTCGCACCAGGCGCTCACTGCACTCGAACGCGCCGTCGGATCTCAGTGGATTCGCCAATCCGCTGGTGAACTCGAAACCTACTCGAGTGACGGGCTCCCCACTCGCCGATCCCGCCCCGCGGCGGTACTGCTCCCCGGCACCCGAGAGCAGGTCATCTCGGCCGTCCAGATCCTGGCCCACCACGGCATTCCCTTTGTCGCGCGGGGAGCGGGCACGGGATTATCCGGCGGCGCGCTGGCGGATCCACAGTCCGTCACCCTCGTGCTGACGCGACTCAATCGCATTTTGGCGATCGATCCCCACAACCATTGCGCAACAGTGGAACCCGGTGTCGTCAATGTGCGGTTATCGCAAGCGGCCGCACCACATCGTCTGCAATACGCGCCTGACCCCTCGAGCCAGACCGCATGCACCCTGGGCGGCAATATTGCGGAGAACGCCGGCGGACCCCATTGCTTCAAGTACGGCGTCACGACCAATCACGTCCTCGCGCTGGAGGTCGTGTTGCCCAGCGGCGATGTCGTAGATCTGGGATCTTCCGGAGGCGAACCGTGGGGACCGGATCTGGTCGGCGCGTTCGTGGGGAGCGAGGGCATGTTCGGCGTGGCGACGAAGATCACGCTGCGCCTCGTTCCATCCGCTCCCATCGTTCAGACGATGCTCGGAGATTTCACGTCGATTCGCGACGCCGGCCGGGCCGTATCCGCGATCGTTGCTTCCGGCGTGGTCCCCGCCGCGCTGGAGATGATGGATCAGCGGTGTATCCGTGCGGTGGAGGCATCGATCTATGCAGCGGGGTATCCGACGGACGCCGCCGCCGTGCTGTTGGTCGAGCTGGATGGCCCCCACGCCTCAGCGGTGGCCGCTGATGCGCAGCGCGTGCACGACGTCATGACCGATCACGGAGTCCGGTCCATTCGTGCGGCTACCGAGCCCGCCGAACGCGCGCGGCTCTGGCAGGGCCGCAAGAAGGCGTTCGGCGCGTTGGGGCGTATCAGCCCGGACCTGGTCGTCCAGGACGCTGTCGTTCCACGGTCGGTTCTCCCGGACATACTCGAGCGCATCGCCCAGATCGCGGACACCCATGACGTCACGGTGAGCAATGTGTTTCATGCGGGAGACGGAAACCTCCACCCCAACCTCAACTTCGACCGCTCGGACCCCGTGCAGCTAGAGCGCGTAGAGCGCGCGTCCGCCGCGATCATGCGGGCGTGCATCGAGGCGGGAGGAACCATCACCGGCGAACACGGCGTAGGATCCGATAAGCGCCGATATATGACGGACATCTTTGACGCCGATACGCTCTCGGCAATGCGCGAAGTCCGCCGGGTGTTCGATCCCCATGAGCTGTCCAATCCCGGCAAGGTGATTCCCGCGCACGCCTGCCGCGAGTGGTGGACGACGCCGGCCGCACGGCCTACCGGGGTCGCATGAGCACGGTCACGCAATCCGCCATGCGGTCACCCACCACTGCCGAACCACCGGATCGGTTGCACCACATCTTGGGAGATCAGGCCAACGTCACGTTCGCGGATGGAGAAACCGTGGTCGAACCGCGCAACGAGGATGCGTGCGCACGAACCCTGGCGGCGTGCAGCGCGAATGGGTGGCGTGCCACGGTATCGGGAAGCGGACACTGGCTGCCGCAGCGTCCGCCGTCCATCGTGCGCATTTCCACCGGACAGATGGACGCGATCACCGACGTCCGTCCCGCAGACTTCTACGCGACGGTCCAGGCCGGGGTGAACACGGACAAGCTCGCCAATGAGCTGATGTCTCAGGGCGTGTGGCTCCCGATCGATCCACCCGGGGCGCAGCGGACCGTGGGGTCGCTGCTGGGATGCGCGACCCAGGGCGGCCTGCGAACCGGATTCGGCGGCGTGCGGGACCATGTCCTGGGCCTCACCGTCATCACCGGAAGTGGCCGGGTCCTGCGACTCGGCGGCCGGGTGGTGAAGAATGTCGCGGGTTTCGATATCGCCAAGCTCGTGATCGGGGGGTTTGGCGCGTACGGCATCGTGACCGCGGCCCACGTGAAACTGCGTGCCCAGCCGACATGCGATGCGACGGTGCAGATAAGGGGAGACCGATTCCACCTTCTCGAAGTCGCAGCGGTCATCCTCGCCGCCGGCATGACGCCCGCCGCGTTGCAGCTATCAACCGATGCGTCAGCCCAGACGCTGACCGTACGAAGCGTGGGCTCCGGCGATCTGGTGGACGCCGAGGTGGCCGGTGTGCGGAGGGCCTGCGGCGAGGCGGTCGATCAGCTCTCGGTGGAGGACGCTGACACCTGGTGGAGCGCCCGCCGGGCCGCCGTTGTGGCCGCACCCGTTACGGTCCGCATCGGCACGACGTCGACCGGCGTCGCCCGCGCGCTCGAGATCAGCGACGACTATGCGGGAACCCGCGCGGTCACGTTTGGATTTGGCGGCGCCACGCTGCGCTGGAACGGCGAGGCAGACACGCCGGACCTGTTGCGAATGCGCGAACTCGCCGCGAAGGAAGGAATGCCGTTGGTCGTCGAACGCGCGCCAGGCCGCATCCTGGCTGCGGTTGGTCATTACGGCAGGCTCCCGGAAGGCTCGGCACGACTCGCCCCTGCGTTGCAAAAAGTCTTCGATCCCGCCGGGGTCCTCTCGGGCGCGCTCTGGGGAACATGAACTCGTCCTCCGCGCTTTCCGGTCTCGATCCGTGCGTGCACTGCGGGTTCTGTCTGCAGGCATGTCCCACCTTCTTGGCTACCGGGGACGAGGCCGATTCTCCTCGCGGACGCATCGTACTCATGCAAAGGGTGGCGCGCGGCCACGCGGATGTCACCGATCCCGGTGTGAGCGTGCACTTCGATCGCTGTTTGGGCTGTCGGGCGTGCGAAACGGTATGTCCGTCCGGAGTGATCTACGGGCCGGCCCTCGAAGCCATCCGCGCACAGCTCGCCGAGCAGCGACGGCCACCGCTTGCCGCCCGTATCGTCCTCGCGGTAATAGCGGATCCCCACATCCGCACGGCCGCAATGGCGATCTCCAGACTGTTCCGGCCGCTGGCCCGCTTCATAGCGGGAACCGGGCGATTGGGTTTCATGGCCGGCATGGTGGCGGCGACGCGCCCGCCGCGACCGCCCCTCGCCCGGCACGCTCCGGACGGATCCGCGCCCGCACCCGAGCCACGCGGCGACGCCACCGTCTTCACGGGCTGCATCATGCAGGGATTGTTCTCTCATGTGCACGCGGCAACCCGGCGAACGCTCGCAGCGAACGGATATGCGATGGTGGACGCGCCCGACCAACAGTGCTGTGGCGCCCTGCACGCGCATGCGGGGCTCGAGGAAACCGCCCGTGCTCTCGCCCGGCAAAACGTGCGCGCATTTGCTGATCGACCCGAGGCAGCTATCGCGGTCAACAGTGCCGGGTGCGGCGCGATGCTCCGGCAGTATGGCGCCCTCCTCGCGGACGATCCGCTCGCCCGTTCCGCGGCTCAGATGGCCGACCGGGTACGCGACGTTTCCGAGCTGCTTGCGGATGCGGGGCCACTGCCGGGCGGACCACTCGAGATCGCCATCGCGTACGACCCGCCATGTCACTTGATGCATGCGCAACGGGTGGTCGACCCTCCGGAGCGGGTGCTGGCCGCTATCCCCAGCGCGCGTCGAATACCATTCCCGGAGCCGGATCAGTGTTGTGGCAGCGCGGGCATCTATTCGCTCACCGAATCCGCAATGTCACGCCAAGTGTTGGCGCGCAAACTCGACGCATTGCAGTCTGCAAAACCCGACGTCATCGTCACGGGAAATCCGGGCTGCATCATGCAGATCGGCGCCGGGCTTTTGGCCGAGGGATCCAAGGTCCGGGTCTATCACCCAGTGGAGGTGCTGGATTGGTCCTATCGTATCGCGGGGTTCTACGACCGTGAGTCGTGAGTGGGTGGACCACGTCGACGGTCGATAGCGCTTCCTCGACTTGTACGAGCGTCACATACCATCGAGGATAGCGGGGTCGTTCAGCGCCCAAGCACGACTCACGACTCGCGACTCACGACTCACGCCAAGGCTGTTGCGGCGCGTCGCGAGTTTGCTTTCCTTAATCGCATGCCGGTCACCGATCAAAGTGAGGTTCCGTTGTACTTGAGTATTGAGGCCGTCGACGTCGCGAAGGCGGTGGCGGTCATGGAGGGCGCGGTCGTGGCACGAGCGGACGTGAGCGTGATCGAGCTCACCGGCCCGGGGGCGGTGCTCTGTCTTCAAGGAGTGTTGACGAACGACGTGGAGGCGGCCGGCCCGGGTGGTGTGCTCTATGGGGCCGTCCTCACTCCCAAGGGAATGATCGTCTGCGATCTTTGGGCCAATCGGCACGCGGATGCGATCTGGATATACGCATCGCGCAGCGGTACCGCGGCGCTGTTCGAGGTCTTCAAGAAGTTTTTTCCACCGCGGCTCGCCGCAACCCGTGACCGCACGGCGGAATACGTGGTCCTTCGGCTCTTGGGGCCGGAATCCCTTCGCGCCGCAGTGCAGGCAGGGTTCGATCCTCCGGAGGCCGGATACAGCGCGTCCGCCACGATCGAGGACACGGACATCATCGTGTCCCGTCCGCCGGACGGCGGATACTTCACGCTGCAACTCCAGGTGCCGGTCGAGCAGGAGGAGATGATCACCGCACGGCTGCGAGACGCCGGACTGCTCATGGGCAATGCCACATCGCTGGAGCTTGCCCGCATCAGCTGGGGGTGGCCGGAGCTGGGCGTCGAGATCGGTGAGAAGACCCTTCCCCAGGAAGTGCGCTTCGACGCCCTGAACGGCGTCTCGTATACCAAGGGG
>Ga0302046_10005416_pt1 | contig 11249 bp, 7 predicted proteins | sample RVTome_11_FD_200261 | JGI IMG/M metagenome (GOLD analysis project Ga0302046, IMG submission 200261) | Soil microbial communities from uranium-contaminated site in the Upper Colorado River Basin, Wyoming, United States - RVT147D111 (version 2) ... | reverse complement strand
TTTAATTTCTATTCCTTAAGAACCTGCCCCAAAACTGAAATACTCCCCATGAAAATCTCGTCCTACAAGGAGCAAATTGAAGTTCTCTCCACATGGTTTATTTTCACAAGGGTCTTTTCAATCCCCTTAAGCCAAACCGCTTATCCAACTCGGGCTCGTTAAGCCTTTTTTCCAATTGCATTGTCAACCGAGTTGGACTATAGTATACGGGCGATTTTTTGGCCGGCGATTCTTGGGGTCAATTCTTGCTTCGAGGCCGGTCCTGCTGTAGAATTCGAATTATTATAGGAAATATTGTAAAAATTGTCTGTCAAGGGAGGGAGACTCCTTTATGCGCGTAATGATCGTTAACCCCCGCTTTCGGCTGCCGATTGACACCCGGACCACACCGCATCTGGGTTTGGCTTACCTGGCCGCTGTGTCTGAAGAGCGCGGCGATGAAGTGTTCTTGTTTGATGCCGATGTCGAAGATGAACCGATTACCGAAGCCATTCGCCGCTTCGATCCCGGTATCGTTGGCATTACGGCCAACACGCCCCAGGTCAAATCGGCCTGGCGCACGGCCCAGGCCATAAAATCGATCAAAGACATCCCGGTCGTACTGGGCGGTCCGCACGTGTCGGTGCTGCCTGCGGAAAGTGTCAGGCGGCCCGAAGTCGACGTTGTGGCTCGCGGCGAAGGCGAAGCCATTTGGATCAAGCTGTGCGAGATCATCGAAAAGGCGCAGCAAACCAACCCTAACTTCAGCGCCCGCGAGCTGCTGGATGTCCAAAACGGCCTGCTGGATAGTTTGCTCGGCGTCTCATATGTCACCCATGAGGGCCAGGAACTGCACAACCCGGATCATCCCCCCATCGCCGACCTGGACACCCTGCCCTTCCCGGCGTACCACGTCTTCAAGATGGATCATTACACCAACCTCCAGCCGGCCACCGACGCCGTCGATGGCTCCAAGTCCTTCTCGGTTATGACCTCGCGGGGCTGTCCCTACCGCTGTACCTTCTGCTCGCAGAGTATCATGCCGATCAAATGGCGCGCCCGCAGCCCGGAGAATGTCCTGGCCGAGTGGGAGCACCTGACCTGGAACATGGGCGCGCAGGAAATCGGCGTGCTGGACGACTCGGCCAATATCCAGGTCGACCGCCTGGAGCAGATGGCCGATCTCTTTATCGAGCATAAGGTCAACCACGTGCCCTGGATTTTCGTCAACGGCATTCGAGCCAATCTGGCTACCCAGGAACTGCTGGGCAAGCTCAAACGAGCCGGCCTCAAGCGAGTCGCCTTTGGTGTCGAAAGTGGCGATCCCGATGTCTTGCTCTCAATCGATAAGAAGATCGATCACGATACCATCCGCCGGGCCTTCAAGAATGCCAAAACCGTGGGCCTGGAAACGATCGGCTTCTTTATCATCGGTTTGCCGGGCGAAACCGAAGAGTCCATGGACCGGACCATCAAGTTCGCCTGCGAGGTCGATCCCCTGATCGCCAACTTCTCGATGATGACGCCCTATCCCGGCACCAAAGTCTGGGAGATTGCCAAACGCCAGGGCCGGCTGCTGTTGGACGATTGGGAAGACTACGTTTTCTTCGATGGCCGGGCCCGCTACGAACTGGGCGACATGACGGCTGAAATGGTCGAACGAAAATGGAAAGATGCCTATCGCCGCTTCTATCTGCGCCCGCATCGCATTCTTCAGACGTTGCTGCGTAAGGATTTCTGGCTCAACTGGCGGCGCACCTTTAGAGTGGCCTTCAAGACCATCTTCCCGAGTAAAGAGAAAACCGAGCTTCGCAAATCGGTCGAAGCTGGCACGATTTAATGACCTGTTTACCTGGCCTCAAGCCGGCAGACATGTCATTCTGAGGAGTGAAGCGACGAAGAATCTCCATGGAGCAAGCGTTAACAAGCGCCTAGTGGAGATTCTTCGTTCCCGTTGGTCGCTCAGAATGACATGGGGAATGTTATAGTTTTCTGAGGAACCCGGTAACCATTCTAAAACGTTACCGGTTTTGATTGTCACAGCAGCGATGAATATCGTGGTTGATGCCTCGGCGACAACTACGCACCATCGGAGGACGACCTTGAGAATCTTACTTGCCAGCCCTGAATCCCCGGTCTGGAATAGTCGCAAACATATCCATATGGGCCTCGGTTATCTGGCCGGTTCGTTATTGGCTCACGGTTACGACGTTGAAATTTGGGACGCATCGGTTGAAGCCGATTACGAAACGCTGGACCAAAAGCTGGCCCGCGATCCCTTTGATATCGTGTGTCTGTCCGCGCCCACGCCGCTCATTGTCGAAGCCTGGCAGGCCGCCACCACGGCCAAAAAACACGGTGCATTGACCATCCTGGGTGGACCGCACCTGACTCTGATGCCCCACGAATCAATGGAAAAGGATCAGGTCGATCTGGTCGTTCGAGGCGAGGGCGAATACACCATCATCGAAATCCTACACGCCCTCGAAAAAGAAGCCGAATTAAATCAATTAGCAATTACTAATCCCCAATCCCAAATCTCCAATCTCCAATCTCCAATCTCCAATCCCCAGTCTCCTCGCCTCTTCAACCCTGAAGCCGGCTGGGGCAGCATCCTGGGCTTATCCTGGCGCACCACGGCGGGCAAAATCATGCACAACCTGGAGCGCCCGCTGCCTGATGACATCGACGCGATCCCCTTCCCGGCCCACCATATGTTCAAGATCGACCGTTATACCAACCTCAATCCGCTCACCGACGGTCTCGATATGAACGCCCGGGCCTACACTATCGTCACCTCGCGGGGCTGCCCGTACAAATGCACCTACTGCTCCAAGCCGATCACGGGCGACACCTGGCGAGGCCGCAGTATCGATAACGTCATCGCCGAGTGGGCCTGGCTGGTCAATGATCTGGGCGCTACCGAAATCGGCATCACCGACGATATTTGGAACCTGGACCGGCAGCGAGCCAAGGATTTATGCCGCGCCCTGATCAAGGCCAACCTGAATCACGTGCCCTGGATCACGATCCACGGGATGAAGGTCAACAACACCGACCAGGAACTGTTCAGTTTGATGAAAGCCGCCGGCTGCAAACGTGTTGGCTTTGGCGTCGAAAACGGCGACGATTGGATGCTGCGCCACGTCATCAAAAAAGGCCAGACCGTCGATATGGTTCGTGATGCCTTCACCTGGTCGAAGCGGGCCAAACTGCAAACGATGGGCTTCTTTATCTTTGGCATGCCGGGTGAAACCGAAGAGTCGATGGATAAAACCATCAAGCTGGCATTGGAGCTCGATCCCGATCTGGCCCATTTTATGATGGCCGCTCCCTTTCCCGGCACCGAAATGTGGGAAACGCTGAAAGAGCACGGCCAGGTCTTTTCGCACAACATGGACTGGTCGCAGGTCACCATTCAGGACGACAAGGCCCACTTTGCCTTCGGTGACCTGGATAAAGAGACGGTCGAGCGCAAATGGCACGAGGCCCATCGCCGCTTTTATCTGCGCCCGCGGCGGATCGCCCGCATCGCCATGCGCTGGGATACCTGGCAGCGCTTCCCTTACTATGTAAAAACGGCGGCGGGCATGCTGCTGGGGCTCGGCCACCGAGAACCGGCTGCCGCGTGAGTCGCCCTGATGCTAAGACTGCTCGCTAGACTCCCCCTATACTGGTCCTATCGCAAATTTGGCTGGCCGGCCATGATGCCGTTTTCCATCGTGGTCAGCGTCAGCTATCGCTGCAACAGCAAGTGCAAAACCTGCGACGTGTGGCGCAAGCCCAACGACGATATGACCCTGGACGAGTGGGACAAGACCTTCGCCAATATCGGGCCAGGACCGCTCTACTTCACTTTTACCGGCGGCGAGCCGTTCATGCGCAAAGATACCGCCGACATGGCCCTGGCCGCCTACCGGCACTGCCGCCCCTCGGTCATCACCATTCCCACCAACGGCATGCTCACCAAACGCATTATCAGCCAGGTCGAACGCCTGTGTGCGGGCGCGCCGAAAGCCGCCATCGGCATCAACCTGTCGCTCGATGAGGTGGGCGAGCGCCACGATGAGATTCGCATGGTGCCGGGCAACTGGAACAAAGCTATGAAGACCTGGGCCGAACTAAAGGAGCTGCAAAAACAGTACAAGAACCTGGTGCTGACCAACCACACCGTCATCTCCAATTACAACATCGACCGCTTCTTCGAGATTTACGCCGGGTTGGAACCGCTGGAGCCGGACAGCTACATCACCGAAATCGCCGAAGAGCGAGTCGAGTTGGATACCGTTGGTTGGGATATTACGCCGCTGGCCGACAAATACGGGCCCATCGCCGATTTTCTCAGCCAGAAGGCTCGCCAGCGCCCGGTCACCGGCTTCGCCCGCATCACCCAGGCTTTCCGGGCCGAGTATTATCAACTGGCCAAACGCATTCTGTACGAGCGTCGCCAGGTCATTCCGTGTTATGCCGGCTGGGCCAGTTGCCAACTCGCGCCCAACGGCGATGTCTGGAGCTGCTGTATCCGGGCCGAGGGGGTCGGCAACTTGCGCGAGACCGACTATGCGCTGCGCCCTATTTTGGCCGGCGAGTCAATGGCCGGGCTGCGTCGCAGCATCTATCACGGTGAGTGTGATTGCCCGATGGCCAACGCTTCTTACGCCAATATGATCCTGCATCCTCCCACGCTGGCTAAAGTTGTCTCGACCGTGCTTTCAACTTGAGTCAATCGGTTTGCCCCTTTTTGAAAATTCCCTTACCATTGACAAGGTTAAACCGGCCTGTACTGTGTCCGTTGGCATGGTGAAGGCTTTGAGTCGGTGATGAGTATAACTATCGACTAACCTTAAAGAAGAAGGAAGAAGGACCTGCGCGATAGGGTGCGCCATTTCACCCTCGTGACATTAATCATTTTTGAGGTGTGAGGCAAAACGGATGGCAGAAACGTCTGACCCCCAAGATTTTTTCAAAGACCACTTGATTGTGCGTCAAACGGACGGCCAGTCCACCAAGTTCACCCTGCCTGAAGAAGAGGGTGAGATCATTCGGATTGGTCGGGAACTGGATAACGATCTGGTGCTAAGCGACCCCCGTTCTTCGCGTTACCACGCCGAAATCCGCCGGGTGGGCAACTCACTCCAGATCAAGGATTTACAAAGCGCCAATGGCACCATGGTTGGGACGAATCGCCTCGAGCCCGAGGTCTGGCAGGATATGGCCATGGGCCAAACGGTCCAGGTGGGCGAGACGCGCCTTATTTGGGAACAGGCCGCCTCGACCCAGGCCACGACCGTCATGCGGCCTCAGCCACCCACCCCGGCGGCAGTCCCTGTCCCTGTTCCTGCTCCGGCGCCCGCCGCTGCTGCGCCACCGGCTCCGGACCGGCGTTCGAACACAGCCATGATCCCCTGGCTGATCGGGTTGGGCCTGATTGTGCTTATTTTGCTTCTGGCCGCTCTTTTCCTTTTCTTTGGCGGGTTTGGCGGTGGCGCCGAAACCGCCGGTCAACCCAGCCAACAGCCGGCTGACCAACAGGCCGTCCCGGCAGGCCGGACCACTGACGGCGGCCTGTCCCAGCAAACACCGGGCAGCGCACCCGCCGACACCCCAACCCCAGAAGGACCCCGGCTCGCCATTCCTTCGGTCCGGATTGTTACGTCGGAAGTGCGTCCCATTGTCCTGGGAGCTTTACCCAGTACCGACAAGGCTCTGCTGCTGGTCAATGTCCGGGTTGAAAATGTGGGGAACGCGGACTTCACCGTGTCTACGGACGACTTCTCTGTACGCACGTCCGGTGGCCAAACGTTGTCCGAAGCCGGCGGCTCGACCAGCCTGGAAGGCTTGCGGCGGTTGGGCGCAGTTGACCGTTTTAACGATTTGAACCTGACCCCCGGTGGCAGCGTGGCCGAAAGTCTGATCTTTGAAGTCGCGCCCCTAACCTATCAAGCCGAGCTGGTTTTCGAACCGCCGGATGCCGACCCCATTGTGTTGGGGCTGGGCAGCATCGAGGCCGGTAAAGAGCTGGCGCTGGCCCTGGGCACGCCGGTGGCCGAAGAAACACCCCTGGCCGTGGCCGGGGTCACCCCCACCGCTACGCCGGAACCGACACCCACGCCAACCCGCCCGCCGGTGATTCCTGCACCGCTAGTTGTGCCCAGGTCGGCCCTGGCCGGCACCATTGCTTATCCGGTCTATAACGGCCGGGATTTCGACATCTATTTTGGCCAGGCCGAAACCGGCGAAACGCGATTTTTCCGTGGCCAGGCCAGCCAACCTGCTTTTAGCCCTGACGGGTCTCGCATCGCCTTCCATTCCTGGAGTGGTGAGGCCCGGGGATTGGTCACCATGGATGTTTCCGGGGCGAACCCGACTCTGGTCACCAATTTCATCGAAGACCAACTCCCGACCTGGACGGCGGATGGGCAGGACATCATCCTCCTGACCCGCCGGACGGGCGGTCGGCAGTCACAACTCATCAGAGCCGATGGCTCCACCGAACTGGATGAAGGAACCGTCATCGGGGAGGGCGAGTACCCAACGACTAATGCCAACGGTCAGCTCGCGTTCAAGGGGTGGGGCAATACGGCCTATGGGCTGCGTGTTTCCTCAGCGGCGCTGGAAGATATTCAGACCGTCACCAATGTCGATGAGGATACGGCCCCGGCCTTATCGCCCGATGGCCAGCGCGTCGTTTTCATGTCGCACCGGGAAGAGAACTGGGACATCTACATCGCCAATGTCGATGGCTCCAACTTGCAGCGCTTGACCACTGATGACTCCCTGGATGGCTTACCGGCCTGGTCGCCCGGTGGCAATGCAATCGCCTTTGTCAGCAATCGAGGCGGTCCCTGGGCCGTGTGGGCTATGACGCCGGAGGGCGATGGGAAGCGCCAACTCTTTACGATGGAAGGCTCACCCGATGGCAATGTCGGCACGGACACCTACGCCAGCCGGGGCTGGGCCGAAGAACGCATTAGCTGGACGGCGGCCGATTTGAATTAGGAAAAAACATACTTTATCAACACAAAAGTTTCCAAAAGCGCGCCAGTTGACAAAATAACCTGTCTCTCCTATAATCAAGCCATTAAACTGCCGCTTACCCTGTTTGAAGTGTTCAAGGCTTGAATGCTTCAAGATAGGGAGGGTCTTTTTCCCACAACGCTTGAATTTTCAAGCTTGAATTTTTCAAGTAGGCGACATCCAATGCTGCTCTCATGATAGAGGAGGTGCTTTTCCGTGGCCAAAGTTCTATGGGTGGAAAAACAAATCGATTACGAACCGCAAGGCATCATGTCGATGTCGGCCGTCTTGAAAGAGGCCGGCCATGACGTTGCCTTGACCATTGCTGCCCAGGAAGATCCGGTCCAATTTGCCCGGGACTATCAGCCTGACATCATCGGTTATAGTACTATGACCGGGTCACAGCAGTATTACTTCAAACTCAACCGCCGCATCAGAGCAGGTTTGAACGGTCATCGGGTCATGTCTGTTTTTGGCGGCCCGCATCCCACTTTCTTCCCCGACATCATCAAAGAGGAAGGCGTCGACGGCGTTTGCGTGGGCGAGGGTGAAGGCCCCATCGTCGATCTGGCGAATACGCTGGATAACGGCGGCTTCCATCCCGATATTCCGAACTGGTGGTTTGATATCGAGGGTGAAATCGTCAAGAATCCGGTGCGCCCCCTGGTCCGTAATTTGGGCGATTTACCGATACCGGATCGTGACTTGATCTACAGCAAGCATATTCCCACGAGCCGCAGCCCGATCAAGCATTTTATGGCCAGCCGGGGCTGCCCCTACAACTGCACCTACTGCTTCAACCACGCCTGGTACAAAATCTACACCCGTGAAAAGCGCGGTTACCAGCGCAGCGTCGAATCGGTCATCGAAGAGGTCAACTGGGTCCGTGAGCACTATCCGCTGGAGCAGGTCGTCTTTCTGGATGACCTCTTCATCATCTATGTCGATTGGCTCGAAGAGTTCGCCGAGAAATTCTCCAAAGAAGTGGGGCTGCCCTTCTTCTGCAACGTGCGCTCCAACCTGATCACGCCCGAAAAAGTGGCCCTCCTCAAAAAAGGCGGGGCCAACACCGTCAGCCTGGGCATCGAAGCCGGCAACGACCGGCTGCGCAACGATTTACTCAAGCGCAAAATGTCACGCGAGACCATCATCGAGTCCGGCCAGATGCTGCACGATGCCGGCATCAACCTGACCGCCACCAATATCCTGGCCCTGCCGACCGGCACCCTGGAAGATGATTTTGAAACCATGCGCCTCAATGCCCAGGCCAAAGTAAAATACGCCCACGCTTTCCTGTTCCAACCCTACCCGGCGACTGAACTGGGCGAATTCACCGACCAGAACGGCCATATGGCCGGCAGCTTTGAGGACATCGGCGCGATTGCCTGGGATAGTTCCATCCTGCTGCGCGATGAAACCGAAAAGAAGGAGATGGAACACTTGCAGCGCTGGTTCGCTATCGGCGTCGAGTTTCCCTGGCTGGAACCGGTCCTGCGGATTCTGGTCAAAGCCCCCCGCAATAAGTTGATCGACACCCTCTACTGGTGGGTTCATAAACTGTGGAAAGGCTGGGCCATTACCCGCCGGGTTCATCCCATCAAGATTACACCCAAAATTATTTGGGATAACGCCAAACACTTCATGCAGATGGAAGCGTGATTTTTCCGGGCTGGCCGGAAGAAATTATCGAAATGGAAGCGCCTATGATGGAATATCTGTCATAGGCGCTTTTGATGTGTGGCTGCCTGACAGCTTTTTGTAAAACATACTAAAACCCCCTCGCTTCCTTGACACACCTTTTAATTCCAATATAATGAGCGGGATTTGGGCATGGTTCAGTAACCTGAGGTAGGGGGACCCGATGACGGTCGTCGTCTTTGGCAGCATCAATATGGATTTGGTGGCGCGCATCTCGCATTTGCCCGCTCCGGGGGAGACGATCACGGGCCACGAATTTTTTACCGCACCAGGGGGCAAAGGCGCTAACCAGGCCGTGGCCGCGGCCCGTCTGCAGGCTCCCACCAAGATGATCGGCCGGGTAGGCGACGATGCCTTTGGTTCGGAACTGCGGCAGCGCCTGGCCAGCGCCGGAGTCGATACCAGGGCCGTCGCCACCGACACCGGCGTTTCTTCCGGCGTCGCTGTGATCGCCGTCGACGATGCAGCCCAAAATAATATCATCATCATTCCTGGAGCCAATGGCCGGATTGGCGAGGCCGACATCGAGCGCCTGGCAGAACACTTAGCCGGGGCCGGCGTCCTGCTGCTCCAGCTTGAAGTACCGCTGCTCGCCGTGATGACCGCGGCTCGACAGGCGCGCCAACGCGGGGTACCCGTGATCCTCGATCCGGCTCCGGCCCTTGACCTGCCGGCGGAATTCTACCCCCTGGTCGATATCATAACGCCCAATGAGGTCGAAGCCCGCCAACTGGTCGGTTTTGAAGTCAACACGCCGGACGATGCCGCCCGCGCCGCCGAGTCGCTGTTAGGCCGGGGAGTCAACACAGCCATCATCAAAATGGGCGCCCAGGGAGTCTATTATGCGACTCAAACCCAAACAGGTGATTCACCAACCAGCGAGTTTGTACCCGCCTTCAAGGTCAAAGCCATCGATACCGTGGCCGCCGGCGATGCCTTCAACGGGGGCCTGGCCACAGCCTTGATCGAGGGTCAACTCCTGGCCAACGCCGTCCGCTGGGGCGCCGTCGTCGGCGCCCTATCGACGACCAAACCCGGCGCGCAGCCATCTATGCCAGGCCGGTTGGAATTCGGACGCTTTCTGCAAGCGCAAGGGTAAGTAATTGGTAAATAGCCTGGTCCCCAATTACCAATCTCTCCTTTGCTACAACCTGGTTGACCATACGAAAACTAAATTTTCTTAAACCCGTTTCTATATGAAACTTCTCATCGATACGGATGTTGGGATAGACGATGCCGTAGCTCTGCTGATGGCCCTGGCCCAACCGGATTGCGACATCAAAGCAATCACGACTGTTGTGGGCAACGTGCCGCTGGCTCAGGCCACGCACAACGCCGGCGTTGTGTTAGACATCGCCAATGCCCCGTTGATTCCGATTCACCGGGGTTGTGCCAGACCCTTGCTGCAATACCGGCCCGATGATGCGACGGAGTTCCATGGGGCCGATGGCCTGGGGGGAGCCGGTCAGGCCCAAACCAACCGCACCGTTGCAAGCGAACACGCCAGTCTGGCCCTGATCCGTCTGGCCCGCGCCCACCCGGCTGAGTTAACCTTGCTCACCCTGGGACCGCTGACCAATGTGGCCCTGGCCGTGCGCCTCGAGCCCGCGTTCCTGGGCCAGCTCAAGCAGATCGTCATGATGGCCGGCGCAGTCGATGGGCGCGGTAATACTTCCCCGCCGGCGGAGTTCAATATTTCGGTCGACCCGGAGGCCGCCAAGATCGTCTTTGCTGCTGGCGCTGCCGCCGGAGTACCCATCACGCTCATCTCATGGGAAGCGACCCTGGCCCATCCCATATCATTCGAAACCTGGGCCAGCCTGATCGAAGGCTCGACTCCAACCGCGCGGTTCTTACAGACCATGTCCGTTTTTGCCAAAGACGTTATGCTGGCTTATGGTTATGCAGCCTTGCTCTGGCCCGACCCCCTGGCCGCAGCCGTCGCCCTGGCCCCGGAGATCATGCTGGAGCAGGAATGGCGCTTTCTGGACGTAGAGACCGGTCCCAATCTGGCCCGAGGTCAAACCATCGTCGATTATCGTACCCGGAGTGACCGCTCACCGAACGTTCACATCGTCCGAACTGTCGACATGCAAAAATTTCACGAGCTGCTGCGCCTGGCGGCAAATCAAGAATAAAAAGACTCACCACGCAGCACCCATCATGTTTGCTCATTACTAATTTCTATTTGCTAATTGTTTACACGAGGAGGAAACAATGAACCGAAAACTATTCTCATACCTGATTCTCTTGCTGGTCACAATCATGCTCGCTGCCTGCGGTGGCGGCGCTGTTCCACCCGATGCCGACACCGGCTACGGCCCGCCCAGTAACGATACGAGCAGTGTTAGCGACACCACCGGCGAGCCGCTCAAAGTGGTCCTGCTCATCAACGGCGTGTTGGGCGACAAATCCTTTTTCGATTCGGCCCAGCGTGGTCTCGAGCGGGCGGAACAGGAACTGGGTGTTCAGACCAAAACCATTGAAGCGTCCTATGACCCCACGAAATGGGAGCCGGCCCTGGTCGATGCGGCCGCCAACGAAGATTATGATAT
>Ga0302046_10005415_pt1 | contig 11250 bp, 7 predicted proteins | sample RVTome_11_FD_200261 | JGI IMG/M metagenome (GOLD analysis project Ga0302046, IMG submission 200261) | Soil microbial communities from uranium-contaminated site in the Upper Colorado River Basin, Wyoming, United States - RVT147D111 (version 2) ... | reverse complement strand
GCATCGCCACCACGGTGGTGGTCGGGTTGGGAATGCTGTGGATTCCCGTGATGAAACTGATTTCAGGCGGCGGTCTCTATCAGTATCTGCAGAGCGTCCAGGGGTACCTGGCGCCGCCGATCACCGCGGTCTTTCTCCTCGGGCTTTCCTGGACTCGCCTGAACGGCAGGGGAGCGGTGTGGGCGCTGGTCGGCGGGTTCGTGCTGGGCATGGGCAAGCTTACCTGCCAGGCGCTGTTCGGCGCCGGCAAGATCGAAAGCCCCGCCATCCTTGCAGCGATCGGCGACTTCAATTTCCTGTACGCCACAGGGGTCCTGTTCGTGGCAAGTGCGGCACTGATGATTATCGGCTCGCTCACCAGTGCGCCGCCGCCGGCCGAAAAAGTCGACGGCCTCACCTATCGTTCGATACGCGCCTTGTATGGTGACGAGATTCGCGCAAGCTGGGATGCCGGTAACAAGTCCATGGCTACTGTGATCCTGGTGCTGGTCGCGGCGATCTACCTGTATTTCAGTTTCTGGCTGGACTGATCGCAGTCAGGCGCCTTTTTTTCCTGCTCTGCGGGAGTTAGTGGTATCGAGGAAGGCCAGGTCCACCAGATTCTCCATGGCTTTGTGCGCGGCCTCCGGGTCCGCCGCCTTGACGGCTTCGTAGACACTCACGTGATCCGGCATGGGGTCGCGTGACAAGGGATTGTCACGTTGTTTGAAAATGGTCGTCCAGGAGATCGCGGCGCCGACGCCGCTGGTCAACGAAACGATGAAGGCATTGCCGCTTGCCCGCAGCAAGGCTGAATGAAATTCCTGATCGGCCAGCCTTCCGGCTTCGACCGCGAGCGTGTGCTTCGCCATGCTGTCGAGTGCAAGCGCCATCGACTCGACATCCTCGTCGGTCCGCCGCAATGCGGCGAGAGCAGCGGCCTCGGGCTCGACGATCTTGCGCAGCTCGAACAGGTCCGTAAGCAGCTTGTCATCGGGCTCGAACTCGAATATCCAGGACAGGACATCCGGGTCCAGCAGGTGCCAGCGCCCGGGCTGACTTACTCGCGTCCCTACCTTCGGCCGCGATTCGACGAGCCCCTTTGCCGCGAGAATGCGAACTGCCTCCCGGTATGCGCCTCGAGATACCTGCAAGCGGTCGCTGGCCGCTATCTCGCCATTCAGCAGGTCACCGGGCTTGTATCGACCCGAGACGATCAGCACGCCGAGATCGCGCGCAATCGATCCGTGCAGCCGCAGCAGGCGACGCCTCTCCCGCGCGTTCGACTTCTGCGACGGTTTCGCCGTTTTGGTCGCAGCTGCTGGACTGGCCGCTACGCGGAGCATCGACTTTGTCTGCTTTCTGCCGGTCATGGTCTGCTAACTGTAATCCTGTCGTGGTCGCCTATGGAAGCCGGACGACCCTGTGCAGCCCTGGAAACATGACGTTCCCAGGGCCACAGGAGCGGCTGGCAGTTCCAGCCGGTTGAAACCGGCCTAAAAGCTGGCGCGGAAGCCGAACTCGTAGGTGCGGTCGTAGCGGCGTGTGTCGCGCGGGTAGAGGTTCTTGTCGTTGAAGTAGTCCTTGAACTCCGTATCCAGAATATTTACAGCCTCGAACGTCAGGGTGAAGTTGTCATTGACATGAAGCGACAGACTGCCGTCCATCTGCGCCGTGTCATCCACGTAAAGATCGTAGACACCACTCGGGTTTGCGGCGAATGCATAGGCGTCGATAAAGTCCGAACGCCAGTTGTACGCGAGGCGGCCCGACCAGCGTTCGTTCTCGTACAGGCCGATGATGTTATAGGCCCATTCGGAGACGCCGGTGATGGTTCTGTCCTCGCCGGTCGCCACGTCCTCGGTCTCGCCGTCCATGTAAGTGACATTCAACTGGAGTCCGAGGCCGCCCAGGAAACCGGGAAGCTGGTCGTAGAACTGCTGGTAGGCAACTTCGAGCCCCGTGAGGCTGCCCGAACCGGTATTGCCTGGGCGCTGGATACGATAGATGTCCCCGCTGAACTCCTGGTCCTCGAACGAAGGCTGCACATAACCGTCGAACTTGCGCCCGAACGCCGTTGCCGTAATCGAGCCGGCGTCAGCGAAATACCATTCCAGGGCGACGTCGAGGTTATCCGATTCGACCGGCTTCAGGTTGGGATTGCCGCCGGAACCGGTGAGGTTGGTGGTATTGCTGACGATCGTCGACAGCGTGACACCCGGATTGAGGTCGGGAAAATCCGGGCGGGTCAGCGTCCGACTGACAGCCGCGCGCGCGATTACATTCTCTGTCAGGTTGAGCTTGAAACTTGCACTGGGTAGAACATCCGTGCTGTTGTTTTCCGATTCGACAGGCGTGTAAGTCAGAATGCCGTCCCCCGTGAGATCCTGCGCGATATTTCCTCCCAACGTTTGCTCGGTCCTTACGACCCGGATTCCCACCGCTCCGGCCCAAGGCATTGTGCCGAGATCGCCGCCCAGTTCCGCTTGCACGTACAGCGCCGACGTAATTTCTTCGTCGCTGAAAAACGTCCCCGGATCCAACTTGCGAGCAAAGGTGATGGGATCGTTTCTGAACGCGAAAAGTTCGGCGCTCGTAAGGTTCTGATCGTACATGCCGGCGGTCTGCTGCCGGACCAGGTCGATGTTCTCTATCAGATAGTCGGCGCTGGGGGTGTACCACTGAACGAGGTCGTACTGTGGACCGCCGGATGCCATGGGTTCTGAAATCCCGTCGAGCCCCGGGAGCGAACTGGTTGGAGAGGCAGCGAAGGGGTACGCCGCACCCTGGAACGACCGGATGGATTCCGCGTCGCGCTTGGCGTAGCGAACGCCGGTACTGATTGCGGTCAGCATCCCCTCGGTGGGCGGGGTCCATACGATATCGCCGCGCCAGTCGACCGATTCGCCTTCGTCGAAACCATGGTTGTCGAACCAGTTTACGATGTTATAGCTGGAGCCATCCGTGATGTCATAACCGTCACCGTCGTAACGCAGCAGCACCGTCCCTTCGTGGTTCGTATCGACGAATACGTCCGGGACGATCGTCGCGACATCCATGATCGGGTTGAACAGATCAAATCTGGAGGTGGTCCTGGCGATATCTGTCGAGAAACTGAAATTTCCCACATCGTACGAGCCGCCCAACGCGAACTGACGGGTCAACGACTTGTTGTCGTTCGCCTGCGTGCTTGTAATGGTGAAGACGTCATGGTTCGTCAGCGTCTTCATCTGGTTGGTGCCGGGAAAAACCGTCGCTGAAATATCGCCGTTGCCGAGAAATGGCAAACCAACGAAGAAATCCAGCTCGAACGCGTCTTCGAAGTCGGTAACAAACCCGTCGGCATAGAGCCTGGTGGCCTCATTGGGACGCCACTCGAGAGTGAAATTTCCTGCGGTGCGCTGCCGGTCGCCGGCAATCGGAATTTGCCCTACAACGAACGGTCCCTTGAAGTCCGGCACGGGAGCCGGGTTTGTGGGACTGAAGAATCCGCCCTGGAACTCCGGCGCGACGTTGAACGCGCGTTCCTCGTGATAATTGCGGCGCTGGTACGAAAGTCCGAGCAGCGCTCCGAAGTCGCCGGCGCCCGTTTCCCAGGTATTGGAGAGCGTGACGCCCAGATCGGGATCGGTCGATTCCGACTTGTCGCTGTAGACACCGCGCGCGGTGCCGTGGATCTGGAGGCCGGGCGCCTGGAAAGGACGGCGCGTGCGGACGTCGATAGTTCCCGCGATGCCGCCTTCGATCAGATTTGCCCCGTTCGTCTTGTAGACGTCCACACGCTGCAGCATGTTCGAGGGAATGTCGGCGAGCGCGATAAAGCGTGACGTCGTCGTGAACACCTCGCGGCCGTTGAGCAGCGTGACGATATTCGGCAGTCCGCGAATCAAAACGGAGTTCGCTTCGCCCGAGTCCCGGCGGATCTGGATGCCGGTAACGCGCGCGAGCGCATCCGCAACATTGTTGTCCGGAAGCTTGCCGACATCTTCGGCAACGATCGAGTCGACGACCTCGATTGCCGCTTTCTTTATCGCCTGGGCGTTAGCGGCGCTCTCGCGGTGACCGGTGACGACGATTTCCTCGACGGCCGACTCTTCTGCCCTGGCATCCTGGGCGAGGGCCTGCCCCGCATATCCGAGCCCAAGCGTTACGGCCAATACCAGCAGGGTCTTTTCTGCTGACCGTTGTACGCCCTTTCCACTCCTGACCATGACAACTCCCCCTTCTGGATTTGTCGTACCCGACAGAACTGTCGAACAACCCGGTAATCATTTTGTCCGACAATTGCCGAGTTGGCAAGCAAACGCTTTCGCTGCGCCGATTCCCGGCGCACAAGCCGGGCTTGCTGATTGCCGGATGCGCCGATACCATGCTTTTGTCGGAGTAATCCTGGCGCCACGCCTGATGGAGCGGAGGATCTCCGCGAACACCGTGCCGGTTAACGCTCCTGGGGGGACGAGTCATCCGTAAGCTTCTGATTAACAGGAGAAAAACGCTCCAGCTTCTGGCCGGCGCCGGCGTCTTGTCCAGCCCCCTGGCCGCTTGGTCCGCCTCCCCGCGATCCCTGAACGACCGCTTGAGCGGCGATATCGCCCCGGTACACGACCCGTGCATCATCAAGGCAAACGGGCTGTACCACGTCTTCTGTACCGGTCACGAAGGTGAAGGGTCCGGCCTGATTCCCTGGCGTACGTCGCCCGACCTGGAGCACTGGGAACTCAAAGGCCCTTTATTTCCGACGATTCCTGCGTGGGCGAAGGAAGCGGTGCCGGGCACGAGAGGCATGTGGGCCCCAGACATCGCGTTTTTCAACAACCGGTATCACCTCTGGTACAGCTGCTCGACCTTCGGCTCGAACCGCTCGGTGATCGGCCTTGCGACCAATGCCACGCTCGATCCCGACTCACCGGATTACGGCTGGCAAGACCGCGGTCTGGTAATCGAGTCGCACGCGGAAGACGATTTCAATGCCATCGATTCGAACCATATCGAGGATCGCGAAGGCAACCACTGGCTGTCCCTCGGTAGCTTCTGGAGCGGGCTGAAACTGCTTCCCATGGACCCGCGGACAGGAAAGCCACCCGCCGGCAACCGGGAGATTCGGTCGCTCGCGTCGCGGCCGGTGCCGGACAGGGCGCCGGGAGCGATCGAGGCGCCGTTCATGATCGAGCGCGACGGCTATTACTACCTGTTCGCGTCGTTCGACTATTGCTGCCGAGGCGAGAGCAGTTCCTATTACATCGTGGTTGGCCGCGCCAGGGACGTCGCCGGACCGTTCGCGGGTCAGGACGGCAGGTCCATGATGGACGGATACGGTACGCTCCTGTTGCGCGGCGACCGCGACTTCCGCGGACCCGGACACAATGCTTTCCTCAGGGATGACGGAGCTGATTACCTGGTGTACCACGCCTATGATGCCGGGCAGGACGGGCTGGCGACGTTGCGGATTTCACCTGTCACCTGGACACCGGATGGATGGCCGACGGTCACCCTCTGAAGTCACAGGCAGGAGCAGTCCCGGTGCCGGCGGCGGTCGAACTACAGGATGCCCGTGTGGCTGACATCGAGCTAAAGAACATCAGCAAGTCCTTCGGCCGCACCCGCGTCATCGACAACGTGTCGCTTCACGTTCGCTCGCATGAGTTTGTCGTGTTTCTCGGCCCGTCCGGCTGCGGCAAGTCGACGCTGCTTCGCATGATCGCCGGCCTCGAACCTGTCGAGGAGGGCGAGATCTGGATTGGCGGCAGGCAGGTCGATCGGCTGCCGCCGGGAGAGCGTCGCGTTGCGATGGTGTTTCAGCACTACGCTCTGTATCCGCATATGAGCGTGCGCGAAAACATGTCCTTCGGTCTGCGCAACCAGCGTGTGCCGCGCGAGGAGATCGCGCGTCGCGTCGCCGACGTTGCGAAAATGCTGGAGATCGAGCCGTTGCTGGAACGAAAGCCGGGGCAGATCTCGGGAGGTCAGCGGCAGCGGGTGGCGATCGGACGCGCCATCGTGAAGGAGCCGCAATTGTTCCTGTTCGACGAGCCGCTGTCGAACCTCGATGCCGCTCTGCGAGTACGCACGCGTCTCGAGATTGCGCAACTGCACCAGCGCGTCGAAGCAACCATCATCTTCGTTACGCACGATCAGGTGGAGGCGATGACGCTTGCACACCGCATCGTGGTGATGAACAACCAGCGTATCGAACAGATCGGCACGCCGATGGACATCTACTCGCGTCCTGCAACGGCTTTCGTGGCCGGCTTTGTCGGCACGCCGACGATGAACTTCGCCGAGGTCGAACCGGATCCGTCCGCGGGCCGGTTCGCGACCGTCAGGCTGCCGGACGGTTCCTGCGTGGAAACACGCATCGACAGAGGGCAGCTGCCGCAACGAGAGAAGTTTACCTTCGGCATTCGCGCCGAATCGATCCGGACCTGCGAACCCGGTGCCGGCGACACCAGCGGCAGCGCCCGCTTCGTGGAGCGACTCGGCGATCGCACGCTGGTCTACCTGGCGCTGTCCGACGGCAGCACGCTGGTTGCGGAGGATTCCGGGATGAGCCGCATCTCGGTCGGCGACAGCGTGGGCCTGAAGTTCGACGGCGGGGCCGCCCATCTTTTCGACGACGACCGCGGCTACCACGGAAGCCCGCAGGGCCGGGACTGAGATGGCCGCGGTGCCCCAGGTTCAGGACGCTGCTCCGTTGGCCGCGACACGCGGCAACTGGCGAAATGCGGTCTTTGTAGCGCCTTACCTTTTCTTTTATGTTGCACTGATCGTCGTTCCGCTCGCCTGGGGCATGTGGCTCAGCCTGCACAAGGCGGATTTCTTCGGCGAGCGAAGCTTTGTCGGCGTGGAAAATTTCGTGCGCCTGCTCAACGACAGCTTCTTTCTCCGCACCGTATGGAACACATTCTATTTCATTTTTCTGACGGTGCCGGCGCTTGCGGTGATCGGTCTGGGACTGGCGCTGGCCCTCAACCGGCCAACACGCACCGCAGCTGTGCTGCGCGGCGTCTTTTTCGCCTCGTCGGTACTCTCCGTCACCATCGTGACGTTGCTGTGGCGCGTCATCTTCATTGCCGACGGCGGTTTCATCGCCAACGTCCTGGAAGCTTTCGGCCAGCCTCCGATCGCATTCCTGAGCAACGAATACCTTGCACTGCCGGCGATAGCGATCACGACGATCTGGTGGTGCTTAGGCCTGCCGATGATGCTGTTCCTTGCCGCTCTGCAGCAGGTGCCGCACTCGCTGTATGAAGCTGCTGCGCTGGACAACGCCGGGCGCTGGACGACGTTGCGCAGGGTGACCCTGCCGTCGATCCGCAGGACCTTCGCGCTGGTGATCATCATCGAAATCGTGCTGCAGTTTCAGCTGTTCGGCCAGGCGCAACTCATGACGCTGGGTGGACCGAACAATGCGTCGCGGCCGGTGGTGCTGTTCATCTACGAGGTGGGATTCAACCGCTGGGACCTGGGCTATGCGGCTGCCGCATCGCAGATACTGTTCGGCCTCATACTGATGGCGGCAATGGCCCGGTATTTTCTGTCGCGGCGGCGCGAGGAAGTCTAGCTGTGGCACCGCGCACCGGCAGCATCCGTCCGATGTCAGGCAACCGCCTGTTACTCGCGGCGATGATCGTACTCGGGATACTGATGCTCGGACCGATACTGTGGGCACTGGCGCTGTCGTTCAAATCGAATGCGGAACTGATGGTGGACACGGGTTCGGTGATGCATCCGCCATACACGCTGCAGAACTATGCGGACATCATGGCCGGCTCGTCGGTTGTGCGGTGGATAACGAACAGCGTCATCGTATCGCTCGGCATGATGTTCGGCGTGCTGGTTCTGTCCTCGCTTGCCGGATACGGATTCGCGAGGCTCGAGTTTCCCGGGCGCAACATCATCTTCGTGCTGGTGCTGTTCGGCCTTGCGGTGCCCGAGCAGGCAGTCATCATCGCCCGCTACCAGATCTTCAGCGCCCTGGGGCTTCACAATACCTATCCGGGGCTGATACTGCCGGGGCTGGCCGCGCCGTTCGGCGTGTTCCTGATGACCCAGTACTTCAGGGCGATACCGAAAGAGATCGACGAAGCCGCGGCCCTCGACAACGCTTCCCGATTCAGGATCTTCTGGCGGGTTCTGCTGCCGATGACCCTGCCGGCGCAGGCAACTCTGGGAATCTTCACGTTCCTGCATGCGTGGAACGACTACTGGTGGCCGCTGATTTCAGCCACGAACGTCCAGATGTACACGATCACGGTCGGTGTCGCGGCAACCCAGATCAATTTTGCCGAATCGACAGGCCTCGGATTCCTGATGGCCCAGGCGATCTTTGCCTCGCTTCCGATCCTGATCGTGTACCTGTTCTTCCAGAAGTACATCATCAGGGCCGTGTCCGGTGCAGCCGCATGAAACTTCTCTCGTTGCTGAGCGCGCTCGCCGTTACTGCGGCCGGCTGCGGTATTTCGCAGGCGCCGGACGAAATCGTGGTGCAGCGTTTCTTCGGGGACTGCCGGGCGCAGTACGGTCGGGTGACCGACGTCTCCGCCGCCGAAAGCGAGTGCGGCCTCATTACGGCGCTGCTCAACCGGTTCAGCGCCGATAACCCGGACATTCGTGTCACCGTGAGCATCGTTCCCTGGCCGGGATACAACCAGCTTTCGGCGCAGATCGGGGCGGGCGACGCACCGGATGTCGTCACCATGCACGAATCTGCCATCCCTGATTTTCAGTCGCGCGGCCTGCTCGAGCCGATGGGCGACGCGCTTCGGGCGACGGGCGTAGACGCTGAAAGATTCACCGAAGCCAGCCTGAAGGGCGTGTCGATGGACGGGCGAATCTACGGCATGCCGTTCGATACCTGGGCGCCGCTCTGGCACATCAATATGAACCATTTCCGGCAGGCGGGGCTTGTGGAAGACGGCCGCCCGATATTGCCGACGAGCCCGGAACAACTCCTGGCACACGCCCGGCAGTTCAAGGAGGCGACCGGCAAGCCCTATTTCGTGCAGGCGCTGGCCAACCAGAAACCCGCCTATACGCGCAACTTCCTTACGTTCCTGATGCAACAGGATTCCGATTTTTTTGCAGACCCGCACGAGATAAAGCTGCAAACGCCGGAGGCACGCCGCGTCGTCGAGATGTTCAAGACAATCAGCGCCGAAAACCTGACGACGAAAAACCAGGACTACCCGGCTGCGACGCGAGGATTCATGAACGGGGACGGCGGCGTCTACCTCGTGGGTACGTGGGTGATCGGCGATTACGAGGCGGAGTCGCGGCGGCCGGGCCGCCCACTGTTTAACGGCTACACCGTGTTCCCTTTCCCGCAGCTGTTCCCGGAGAGCGACTCGAGCTTTGCGGACGGTCACGCCTGGGTCATGCCGGTGAAGGAGCGCACGCCGACGCAAAGGGAGGCCGTATTCCGCCTGATGAGATTCCTCGCGGACAACAACTTCGAATGGGCCCGTACCGGACATCTGCCGGCATTCGCCGAGGTCATCGAAAGCGACGAATTCATGTCATTGCCGCATCGACGGAATATCGCGGTGCTGGCCACGACCGGCACCCCGCTACCCACGGGAGTGCAGCGCCAATTCGCGATCCAGGACATTATCGGCGAAGAGCTGGAGTCCGCGATTGCCGGGCAGAAGCCGGTAGACAGGGCATTGGCCGATGCCGAGCACCGAATAAACGATCTGCTTTATCACTTGCTGTGAGGAGAACGTATCTTGTCGACCTTGTTTTTCACCCGGATTGAGCAGGCAGCATGACAACCTCGCGCATAGTCGTCGATCGGGATTTCGTAATATCCACGCTGGACCGCCGAATCTTCGGCACCTTCGTCGAGCACATGGGACGCTGCGTTTACGGCGGCATTTACGAACCCGGCCATCCCACGGCGGACGACCATGGCTTCCGGAGGGACGTGCTCGATCTCACCCGGGAGCTGGGTCCGACCATCGCCCGTTATCCCGGCGGCAATTTCCTGTCCGGATACAACTGGGAGGACGGCGTCGGCCCGAAAGACAAGCGGCCCGTCCGGCTTGATCTCGCCTGGGGGTCGACCGAGACCAACGAATTCGGGACGAACGAGTTCATGGACTGGTGTCGTGTCGCCAACGTAGAGCCCATGCTCGCGGTGAACATGGGAACGCGCGGCCCGGATGAGGCACGTCATCTGATCGAGTACTGCAACCATCCGGGTGGTACGTACTATTCGGACCTGCGGCGCTCTCACGGCTACGAAAAGCCCCACGACATCAGGTTCTGGTGCATCGGCAACGAAATGGACGGCCCGTGGCAGATCTGCCGCAAGACTGCGGACGAGTACGGGCGCATCGCCCAGGAAACCGGCAAGGTCATGCGCTGGGTGGACGACAGCATCGAACTCGCCGCCTGCGGTTCGTCCCAGCGGGCAATGCCGACTTACGCGTCATGGGAATACGGCGTCCTCGATCATTGCTTCAACGAAGTGGATTTCATCTCTCTGCATGCGTACTTCAGAAACGACAACGACGACATCCGGCAGTTCTTCACCGTGCTGGAGGACCTCGGTTCCTTCATTCGCGAGGTTGCCGCAATCTGCGATGCCGTTGCGGCCAAGCGCCGCTCGCCCAGGCGCATCATGCTGTCGCTCGACGAATGGAACGTCTGGTACAAGGCGCATACGCCCGCGGATCTACGCAAGCCCGGCTGGCCGAAGGCGCCAAAGCTGATCGAGGAAATGTACAACTTCGAGGACGCGCTGATCGTCGGCGGGGCGCTCATCACGATGATCAACAACGCCGACCGCGTGAAGGCCGCCTGCATTGCGCAGCTCGTGAACGTGATTGGGCCCATTATGACGGAGGGCGGTGGCGCTGCGTGGCGACAAACCATTTTTCATCCTTTCGCGCAGGCGTCCCGATATGTGCACGGCGAAGTGCTGCGAACGAAAGTCGAGACAGGAACGTTCTCAACGGCTACGCATGCCGATCTTCCCTTCGTCCTCCCCAGTGTGGTGCACGACACGCAAACCGGCGCGGTCACAATCCTCGCGCTCAACCGTCATACGACCGACGAGATCGAGCTCGAGGTCGAATTGCGCGGCTTCGATGCGGCGCGGACAATTACCGTCGCGACCGAGCTGCATCACAAGGATCTGAAGGCGATAAACTCGGTGGAGGCGACCGACGAGGTAGCACCGACAAAGCTGAGCGACGTCGCAATCTCGAAGGCTACGGTGCGCGCGAAACTCAAGCCGCTTTCATGGAACGTCATCGTCACGTCGCCGGC
>Ga0302046_10005413_pt1 | contig 11251 bp, 11 predicted proteins | sample RVTome_11_FD_200261 | JGI IMG/M metagenome (GOLD analysis project Ga0302046, IMG submission 200261) | Soil microbial communities from uranium-contaminated site in the Upper Colorado River Basin, Wyoming, United States - RVT147D111 (version 2) ... | reverse complement strand
CCGAGCTCCTGCCCATGCAGCGCGACGACTTCCGGGGGCTCTTCGAGGCGATGGACGGGCTTCCGGTGGTCATCCGCCTCATGGATCCGCCGCTCCACGAGTTCCTCCCCGGGTGGGAGCAGCTCGTGAGCGAGGTCGCAGACAGGAAGATCCGTCTCAGGATCGCGACCTCGCTCGAGGACCTCGACACGACGCTCGCCGAGCTCGAGCACTCCGAGCACCTCAAGGTGGCGGTGGAGCGCCTCCGTGAGACGAACCCGATGCTCGGTCTGCGCGGGGTCCGCCTCTCGATCGTGATGCCCGAGCTGACGAGGATGCAGATGAGAGCGATCGCCGAGGCGGCGTGCGACGCCGCCGCGGCAGGAGTGGTCGTCAAGCCAGAGGTCATGATCCCGCTCTCGATCGACAGGGGCGAGCTCGAATGGGTCGCCGCCATCCTTCGGGAAGAGGCGGCCGCCGTCTTCGACGAGCGCGGCATCACGATCCCGTTCATGATCGGGACGATGATCGAGACCCCTCGGGCCGCGCTCACCGCCGGGGCGCTGGCGACCGTCGCCGAGTTCTTCAGCTTCGGCACCAACGACTTGACGCAGACGACGTTCGCCATCAGCCGCGACGACGCCGAGGCCTCGTTCCTGATGAACTACGTGTCGCTCGGGATCCTCGGCGAGAACCCGTTCGCGACGCTCGACGATGCCGGGGTCGGGACGCTCATCCGATCCGCCGTGGCGGCGGGCAGGGCGACGAGGCCCGAGATCGAGGTCGGCATATGCGGCGAGCACGGCGGTGATCCCAAGTCGATCGCCCTCTGTCACGGGTACGGGCTCGACTACGTGAGCTGCTCTCCCCTCCGGGTGCCGGTTGCCCGCCTGGCGGCAGCCCATGCCGCCATGGCCGACGTGTCCTGACCGACGAGGACCACCGGCGGATCTGCTCTGTGGTTCGAGTGCGTGGCACCGCGTTAGGTTGACGCCCGCGCCGCGTCCTCGAAGGGAACCGTGAGAGAGTCGACCGTCGAGTTCTTCTCCGAGGGCACCCGCGTCTCCGGAATCCTCCGTGTGCCGGTCCAAGACGGTCCGTGGCCCGGGATCGTCCAGGGCCCGGGCTGGCTGGGTCTCAAGGACGCCCGGTTGTACGTGCCCTACCACGAATCGCTCACCGAGGCAGGGTTCGCGGTGCTCATCTTCGACTACCGCGGGTTCGGCGACTCGGGAGGGGACCGGGGCGCGCTCTCGCTGCGGATGCAGGTCGACGACCTGCGCAACGCGGTGACCTACCTCACGACGAGGCCCGACGTCGACCCACAGCGCATCGGGGTCTTCGGCTCCGGCGGGACCGGTGGAGGCAACGCCGTCCTCTTGGCCGCAGCCGACGAGCGGGTCCGCTGCTGTGTCAGCCAGGTCCCCGTCGCCGACGGCGAGGATTGGCTGCGCCGCATGCGATCGGCGGCCGACTGGGATGCGTTCCTGGAGCGGCTGGCCGAGGATCGGACGGCTCGCGTGCTCCAAGGCCGGGGGGCTTTGGTGCATCCCCGCGAGGAGATCATGGTTCCGACGGCGGAGCGCCGGGCGACGAGCGTCAAGGCCGACGTCGACGGGCGGGTCCCGTCCCGGGTGCCACTGGCGGCGGCGGACGAGATCATCGCCTACCGTCCGATCGAGATGGCCGGCCGCGCCCGCAACCTCTTGGTCGTCGCCGTCGCCGCGGACGCCGTGACGCCGACCGACCACGCCGTCGCGATATATGAGGCGGCACCGGAGCCGAAGCGACTCATCATGCAGCATCGCACGACCCATTACGCCGCCTACGCCGAGTACGGCGCCGTGGTGATCCCCCTCATCGTGGAGTGGTTCGAAGCATGCCTCACGACCGGCGCTGCACCGAGCGGCTCGCGAGTCGTGGACGTCGGTGCATGACCAGGGTCATCACAGGAGCCGACGTGTTCGTCGACGGAGCGATGCGCCCCCTCGACATCGTGGTCGAAGGTGAGACGATCGCCGGCCTGGTCTCGCCCGGCGCAGGGCCGAGGGAGGCGGACACGATCGGTGCCGCCGGGCTCACGGCGATCCCGGGCGCCATCGACGTGCACGTCCACACCCGCGAGCCCGGCTACACGCACAAGGAGGACCTCGTCACCTGCACGTCGGCCGCCGCAGCCGGCGGATACACCACCATCTTCGGCATGCCGAACCTCGACCCACCGACGATGACGGAGGGAGACCTGGCGTCCGTCCTCGACCTGTACGCCGCCAGGAGCATCGTCGACTACAACCACAACCCGGCAGCCAAGCTCGTGGGCGAGATCCCGGCGATGGCGGAGCACGGCATCGCCGCCTTCAAGATCTACATGGTCGTCGACACCGGGCGGAGCTATCCGCATCCTGCTGCGATCGGTGTGCATGACCACGGTGACCTCTACCGAGCCATGAAGGCGGTGGCGGCGACGGGGCTCCGCCTCATGGTCCACCCACACGACCAGTCGATCATGGACGTCGTCGAACAGGAGTACTGGGCGGCAGGCGACCGTAGTCCCCAGGCATATGGAAGGACGCTCGCTGTCGACGACGGCCTCATCTGGGACACGGCCACGGCATTGCTCCTCAGGCTGGCGGAGGCGACGGGATGCAAGCTCCACATCGTCCACGTGCAGACGACCAGGCAGGTCGAGATGCTGGCGGCGGCGAGAGCCAGGGGCATCGACGTCAGCAGTGAGGTGAACCATTGGGCTTTGTTCCTCGGGAGGATGGAGGACATCGAAGAGCAGGGCTCGTACGTCCTGTCCTACTACGTCGCCGACCATCATCGGGAGGCACTGTGGGACGCCCTCGAGGGCGGTGTCGTCGACATGCTCGCCTCCGACCACGCCCCGCACACCCGAGACGAGAAGGAGGTCGGGTGGTCAGATGCATGGGCGGCGCACACCGGCACGCCGGGCGTCCAGTACCAGCTCCCGCTGATGATCGACGCCTTCCATCGCGGCAAGCTCTCTCTCGAGCGGGTCGTCGACTTGGTGAGCGCCGCTCCGGCCAGGGTGTTCGATTTGCGCAGGAAAGGTGCCCTACGTGTCGGCGCAGACGCCGACGTCACCCTGGTCGACCTCGACGAGGAGTGGACGATCACGAACGAGACGGTCCTGTCGAAGATCGGGTGGACGCCGTATCACGGGCGGCGCATCAGGGGCGCGGTCAAGCGGACGGTGGTGCGCGGCGCCGACGTGTGGGCGGAAGGCCGCGTCGTCGGGGAGCCCGGCCACGGGAGGCTGGTGCAACCAGGGAGGGGCGAGGAGTGACATGGCGATGAAGTTCGGCCTGCTGCTCCCCCACTTCGGCGAGCACGCAGCCAAGGACGCCATCCTCGAAGGCGCCCGGCGGGCAGAAGAACACGGATTCGACTCGGTGTGGGTGCGGGACCACCTGCTGTTCGAGCCGCACGGCGAGTTCGAGTCGGCGAGCAAGGACTTCCTCGAGCCGTTGACGGTCCTCACCGCGGTGGGTGCGGTGACGGAGCGGATCACGCTCGGTACGGCCACGCTCATACCTACCCGGCACCCGCTGGTGACCGCGCTGACACTGGCGACGATGACCCACATCGTCGGGCCGCGGATCATCACCGGCTGGGGTGCCGGGACCTTCGACCACGAGTTCGAGGCGGTCGGCCTCGGCGGCGTCTTCCGGCCGGAGCTCGTCGAATCGACGGCGCGCATCTTCGACGCAGTGTTCAACGGCGACGCGGTCCACTACCACGACGCTCACTTCGACTTCGCCGACGTGACCCTCCACCCCAAGCCGGCCGGACCGATCCCGTTCTGGTACGGCGGCTCGACGCCGGCGTCGGCGCGCCGCGCCGCCGAGTACTGCGACGGGTGGATGCCGGGTCGCACCACCCTGGCCACGATCGCCAAACGGGTCGAGCAGATGCGCCGGCTGGTGGCCGGCAACGGCCGGCCGATGCCGACGGTCGCCGTCGTTCCACCGACCACGATCGCCGCCACCGAGGAGCTCGCCTGGACGGGAACGAACGTCGAAGGCTTGCTGGCGTGGGCCAACCAGCGCGGCAAGTGGTGGGTCAAGCCGCCCTCGGGCCGGTTCGAGACGGTGGCCGACATCGAGGGTTCTCTCATCGCCGGAACGCCGGACCAGGTCGTCGAGCAGACGCGCCGCTTCGAGGAGGTCGGTGTCGAGCACCTCGTGTTCGACACCCGCCTCAGCTACGACCGCTGGTTCGAGTCGATCGACCTGCTCGGGCGGCAGGTGCTCCCGGCGCTGCGTGAGTCAGATCGTCGGTAGCCCGCTCCGTCACACGACATCGAACTCGTTGCCTTCCGGATCGCGCATCGCCACGAAGTAGTGATCGACGTCCGGAGAGTGGTGGCGGGCGATCACTGTTGCACCTGCTGCAGAGAGGCGATCGACCTCGGCGTCGACGCGCTGCTTTCGCTCCTCGATCGGCACGGATCGGCCGCCACCGACTCGCACGTCGAAGTGGAGCCGGTTCTTCACGGTCTTGGCCTCCGGAACCCGTTGGAACCAGATCCGGGGGCCCGCACCTGCCGGGTCGACGATCGAGTCGTGTCCGCCGTCGAGCTCGTCCTCGGGTATGCCGACGCTCCGCCAGTAGTCGCGCCAGTCGGCGTGACCGTCTGGAGGTGGCTCGAGGACGTATTCGAGCGCCTCTGCCCAGAATCGCGCCATCGCGTCGGGATCCGTGCAATCGAACGTGATCTGGTAGCGCACGCTCAGGGCCCGCCCTCCACGTCGAGCTGATACAACACGAAGCGGGTGCGCCCCCCGGTGAGCTTGTCGTACAACCTCCTGGCGCGCTCGTTGTCCTCGGCCGTCTGCCAGTAGACGTACGCCCACCCTCGTTCCTGCGCTCGCGTCTGGACGGCAGCGATGAGATCCTCTCCGATCCCCTCGCCCCGGTGGTGCTCGTCGACGTAGAGGTCCTGGAGGTAGCAGGCCATGGCGCCGCTCCACGTGTCCGCGTGCGGGAGGAAGTGGACCAGGCCGACCGCGGCGTTGTCGACCGTGGCGACCATCGCCTCGATCGGATCCGAACCGTCGTGGATTCGGGCCCACAGCCGATCGGCGTGACCGGGCGAGAGCTCACTCTCGTAGAACACGAGGTAGGCGTCCCACAGCAGGCGCCACCGATCGTGGTCCTCGTGGCGTGCAGGCCCGATCGCAGCTCGAGACGTCACGAGCCCTCCCGCGGCCATGCCACGTTCGAACCAGGGCCGATCCGCCGGTCCAGCCATCGGTAGAACAGGGCGATGTCATTCTCGTTCGGCATGAGCCTGCCGTGCTCGTGCCGGATCGAGCGGAGCCCGCGCTGGTTGAGCTCGCACACGGCCGCATCCTGCGTCATCACGAGGGCGCCGAACTCAGTGACGTTGCCCATGTCGAATCCCTCGTGCGCGAGCGTCTCGGGGGCGAAGAGCCATTCGGCCGTGAGCCGGGTCCCCGCAACCCCGAGAGGGGAAAGCGAGACGATCCTCACGTGGTCCGGGTGGGCGACGACGAACATCGTCGGTAGGACGGTCAGGAACGTATACCCGGCCGCGATCTCGTCGTCGGTGAGCTCGGGGAACGGCGGGCCGGACAGGCGGCCGTCCATCGACCACGTGGCGGCGCCGGCGCGCAGACCCTCGCCGATCCAGCCGTCGCCCGCCATGTCGGCGCTCACGACCCCGCGCCTGTAGAGCGGTACCAGGTCGCACAGCTCGGGATGGACCCCCGGGCAGTGGTAGCACTCCAGGAAGTTCTCCCAGAACACCTTCCAGTTGCATGCCAGGTCGATGACGAAGGTGTGCCCGGTGACGAGCGTCTCCAGCGGCCACCTGTCGAGCAGCGCCGGCCCGGGGTCCATCGAGTCTGCGAGCTCCCCGGCCTCGTCGGCGGCGAGGTTGACGAAGACCATTCCGCGCCACTCGGCGACGGCCACCGGATACAGGGAGAGCTGCTCCATCTCGTCCACGTCGTTGAAGGGCGTGCTGCGCAGCTCGCCGGAGAGCGAGTAGCTCCAGTTGTGGTACGGACAGGTGATGCGGCGCGAGCCGAGAACTCCGGAAGGGGCGTCGCACAGCAGCGAGCCCCTGTGCCGGCACGTGTTGTGGAATCCACGCAGGACCCCGGCGTCGTCGCGGACGAGTAGCACGCTCTGATCCCCGACCTCGAACGTCCGAAAACTGCGAGCGGCTCCCAGCGTGTCCGCCCGGCACACGTAGAGCCACTCCCGATACCAGATGTCGACCATCTCACGCTCGTGATGCTCGACATCGACGTACGCCAACGCCGGCAGCGTCCGCCCCGGGGCGCTGCCCATGCGATGGCGCAACTCCGTCATCGGCCCTCCGTGCCCGGCCGTCGTTCGTCATGCGGATCGTACGCTCGCGCAGCTCTGTAGGCCGCCACCGCTAGCAAGATGTCGTCTCCCAACCCGGAGGAACGATGACAGTCCCCAGCCCGGAGGCGACCGGCGAAGGCGAGAGGCCCTCGGCCGTCCGACAGGCCTTCGACCGGTTCGCCAAGCGAGCGGCGGCGCTCGCGGGCAGGCCGGCGGCATTCGCGATCGCCATCGGCGCCATCATCGCCTGGCTGGCCACGGGGCCGATCTTCGCCTTCAACGACACGTGGCAGCTCGTGATCAACACCGGGACGACGATCGTCACGTTCCTCATGGTCTTCCTCATCCAGAACAGTCAGAACCGCGACACCGTGGCACTCCACCTGAAGATCGACGAGCTCATCAAGACGACCGAGGGCGCCGACGACCGGCTGCTCGACCTGGAGGAGCTCGACGACAAGGTCCTCGAGAAGAAGCGGGACGCATTCGAGAAGCTCGCCGAGCTGGCGAGACGCCGCGGCGACGCCGGGGCGACCGGCGGTGGTGCGGCATAAGATCACACGCATGAGCGAGAGGAGCGCCCGTGAACCTGAACGGCTGGGAGATGACGTGGCTGGGGCACGCGGCGATTCGCCTGCGCGCCGACGACGGCACGACGGTGCTCGTCGATCCGTGGCTGTCCGGTAATCCTGCCTGCCCTGAGGAAGAGCACGAACAAGACAGGGTCGACGCCATCTACATCACCCATGGGCACTTCGACCACGTAGGGAGCAGCGTCGACATCGCCCGGGCTTCCGGCGCCAGGGTGCACGCCATCCACGAGATCGCCGTGTGGGGAGAGGCACAAGGCCTCGAGACCGTCGGCAGCAACAAGGGGGGCACGGTCGAGGGGCCCGCCGGAATCCGCGCGACCCTCGTGGACGCCGTGCATTCGAGCGGCATCACAGGCGATTCGGGCATCGTGCCGGGTGGTGAGGCGGGTGGATGGGTCCTCGAGCTGCCGGGTGGCCCGACCATCTACCACGCGGGCGACACGATGGTATTCGGCGACATGCAGCTGATCGGCGAGCTCTGGTCCCCCGACATCGCGATCGTGCCGATCGGAGGCTGGTACACGATGGGCGCCGTGCAGGCCGCCAGAGCGGGCATGCTGATCGGTGCCGAGTCCGTCGTCCCGATCCACTACGGCACGTTCCCGATCCTGGCGGGCACCCCTTCCGAGCTCGCCGAGGCATGTGCCGGCGCCTTCGAGGTCGTGCCGCTCGACGTCGGTGTCCCCGCCACCTGACGTACCGGACGGTGCGCCCGAAGTTCGCGGAGCGAATCGGTTTCTGACCAGAGATACGCCGGCCCGCATCGGCGGCCCGCATCTGCGGCAGCGTCGGGTCCTCGCGGTCGAAAGCGAGTGCTGCCAAGCTGCGCCGATGCTCCTGCGGGCAACCAAACAGCGGGTCGAGTGATGGGCGACCTCGTCCTCATCCTCCTGGTGACCTCGGGCACGTTCTTCATCAAGGCGATCACGGGGTTCGGCGGCCCGCTGCTCGCCATCCCGCTGCTGGCACCCGTGATCGGCGTCGAGCACGCCGTCGTGGGCCTCTCGCTCGCCAACCTGTCATCGAACATCCTGCTCCTCATCGAGAACCGATCGGGCGCACGCGCCATGCGGCCGTTCCTGGTCCGGGTCCTCGGCGCCGGAGCGATCGCAGTCGTGGCGGGCACGCTCGTGCTGGTCAATGTCGACGACCGGATCCTGCTGGCGGTCCTCGCCGCCTCAGTGTTCGCCTACGTGGCGCTGGCCCTCGCCAACCCGAACCTGCGGCTCGGGAACGCCGCCGGGCTCAGGGCCGCGGTCCCGATCGGGATCGTCGGGGGCTTCGTCCACGGAGCCACCGGCAACAGCGCTGCGGTGTTCGGCACCTTCTTCCACAGCCTCGCCCTCCCGCGAGAGGACTTCGTCGCCGCCGTCACGACGGTGTTCCTCGTGCTGTCGACGCTCCAGGTCGGGACCCTGGCGTCACTCGGATCGTTCACCACCGGCCGGCTCGCCCAAGCCGCGGCGGCAGTCGTGCCCGTGCTGATCGTCACGCCTCTCGGCACGCGCGTAGCGGCGCGTCTCGACGCCAAGACCTTCGGGCGCATCGTCCTTGCGATGCTGACGGTGGCAGGCGTCCGGCTCGTCTTCGGGGTCTTCGGGATCTAGGCGGGAGCTGCTGAGCACTGCCTAGGGTGGCGAGATGTCCGCCATCGGATCCACGACTACGTGACGGAGCTGTCGTCGCCTGCACTCGCCGGGCTGGTCGTCCTCGGAGTCGCCGCCGGCTGGTTCGGCGCCCTCGTCGGGATCGGTGGGGGGGTGCTCGTCGTGCCGGCTCTCGTGCTCGGGTTCGGGGTCGACTTCCCGGTTGCGGTCGCCGCCTCGCTGGTCGCCGTAATCGCAACGTCGACGACGGCCGGCAGCGTCTACGTCGGCCGAGGACTCACGAACATGAGGTTGGCGATGACACTCGAGGTGGCGACCACCATCGGCGGCATCTCCGGAGGGCTGGTGGCGACGATCCTCCCGGCGAGCGTGCTCGGAGGCGTCTTCGCCGCCTTGCTGTTCGTCACCGCCTTCCTGATGCTGCGTGGTGCGTCGCACCCTGCCGTGCGCATCATCGAACCCACAGCGACAGGCACCGGGTGGGAGCAGCCCGGGGAACTGGCGGGCGGCTACCTCGACCTGGCAAGGGGTGGAATCGTCCGCTACCGGGCGAGGCGGGTCCCGGTAGGAGCAGCGGTGTCGCTCATGGCCGGGGCCGCCTCCGGTCTTCTCGGGGTCGGCGGCGGCTTCCTCAAGGTCCCTGCCATGCACCTCGGGATGGACATTCCGATCAAGGTCGCCGCGGCGACGTCGAACTTCATGATCGGGGTCACCGCGGCTGCGAGCGTGTTCATCTACTTCGCACGGGGGTACGTCGAACCCCTCCTGACGGCACCACTCGTGATCGGGGTCATCGGCGGCTCATTTGCAGGTACGCGCATGTCGGGCAGAGCCCAGCCGGCGGTACTCAAACTGGCCCTCGCCGGCCTGCTCCTGCTCGTCGCGGTGCTCATGGCGCTCCGCTCGCTCGGAGCCGGTTTCGATGCGTGACCTCGACCGGCCACCCGGCCGCGACGCCCCCCATATCGTCCAGTTGCTCCTCCGCGTCGGACTCGCAGCTGCGACGGTCATGGTCACCGCGGGGCTCGGGTGGGCGCTGGCGACCGGAAGGGAAACCTCGCTTCCCGTCGGGCTGGGCGCATTGTTGGCGGACGCCGAGGCTCCCGACCGGCTCATGGCGGGGGGAATCCTGGTGCTCGCCCTCACGCCCGTCGCCCGGGTCGTGGCCCTACTCGTCTTGTGGTGGCGCGAACGGGACTGGACGTTCGTCGCCGTCGGCTTCGCCGTCGTCGTCGTGCTCGTGGCCGCCATCGTTCTCGGACACGCCTGACGCGAGTCGCGCCTCCCTGGGGCGTCACGGCGATGCACGCCACAGCGACGCACGCCGCTGCCGAATGTGGGTTCCATGCGCATGCGAGAATCGATGACACATGGATCTCGAGCTCTTGGAAGCGACGCCGCCCTGGCACGGCCTCGGCGTCGATGCCGTGGCCGAGAGGTTGGAGACCGATCTCGAAACCGGGTTGAGCGATGCCGAGGCGACCAGTCGGGCCGAGAGGTTCGGCCCCAACGAGCTCGTCGGCCGGCGCCGCCCGGATCATCTCGTCCGGCTCGGGAGGCAGTTCTCGAACGTCCTCATCTGGCTCTTGCTCGTCGCGGCAGCAGTCAGCGGCTTCGTCATCGACGAGTGGATCGACGCCATCGCGATCCTGGCGATCGTCGTCCTCAACGCGGCGCTCGGCTTCGCACAGGAGACGCGCGCCGAACAAGCGATGGCTCAGCTGCGGCAGCTGACCGCCCCGTGGACCCGAGTGGTACGTGGCGGCACCGAACAGCAGATTCCCGCGGATGGCGTCGTGCCGGGCGACCTGGTCGTGCTCGAACCAGGCGATCGCGTCCCGGCGGACGGGCGAGTCGTCTTCAGCGTCCGGCTGACGATGGCGGAGGGTTCGCTCACCGGCGAGTCTCTCCCGGTCGCCAAGTCGGCCGCCCCCGTCCCCGTCGAGATGTCGTTGGCCGACCGCACTTCGATGGTCTTGAGCGGCACCGCGGTCGTCGCTGGACGAGGTCGGGCGATAGTGACGAGCACCGGGGCCGCCACCGAGGTCGGCAAGATCGCATCTCTCGTCGCCCAGAAGGAGCCGCCGACGCCCCTACAGCGCGAGCTGACGAGGGTGGGTCATCGCCTAGCGATTGTCGCAGCAGCCAGCGCCGTTCTCATCTTCGGAGCGGGGACATTGCGCAGCTATCCCGCCGAGACCATGTTCCTCATCGCGGTCGCCCTTGCGGTGGCAGCGATTCCGGAGGGTCTCCCTGCAGTTGTCACCATCAGCCTTGCTGGTGGGGTGCGGAGGATGGCGAAGCGCAACGCCGTGGTGCGACGGCTGCCGGCGGTCGAAGCCCTCGGAGCGACGAACGTCATCTGCACGGACAAGACCGGCACACTGACCCTCAACGAGATCCGGGTGCACGCGGTGATCACCGCCACCGATCGAGCGGTGACGTTCTCGACGGGGACAGCAGTGGGTCGACGCCTCGTCGAGATCGCGGCGCTGTGCAATGACGCCCGGTCCTCGAAGGACGGCTTCGCAGGCGACCCGACGGACATCGCGCTGTTGCGCGCCCTCGAGGAACGCGGGGTGGACCTCGAGCAGCTTCGCCGCCAATCGCCTCGCCTCGACGAGGCCGGCTTCGATTCGCGACGCAAGCGCATGAGCACGCTCCACCTGGCCGGCTCCGGCCATCGCCTGCTCGTCAAGGGAGCGC
>Ga0302046_10005412_pt1 | contig 11252 bp, 8 predicted proteins | sample RVTome_11_FD_200261 | JGI IMG/M metagenome (GOLD analysis project Ga0302046, IMG submission 200261) | Soil microbial communities from uranium-contaminated site in the Upper Colorado River Basin, Wyoming, United States - RVT147D111 (version 2) ... | reverse complement strand
GAATTTGGCGGGGTTGTCGTCCCAAAGAACGATGTCGACCCGCTCTCCGGACAGCTCGTTGGATACGCTCTGGACGCGGGAGCCGCGCATGCCTACGCAGGCCCCGACCGGGTCGATCCGCGAGTCCAGGCTGCGCACGGCGATCTTGGCTCGAACTCCCGGGTCGCGAGCCGCTCCTCGGATCTCGATCAGTCCCTGACCAATTTCCGGCACCTCGAGCTTGAACAGCTCCATCAGCAGCTCGGGCAGCACCCGGCTGACGAAGATCTGTGGCCCCCGCGGCTCTGGTCGCACGTCATAGAGGAAGCCGCGCAGTCGATCGCCCACCCGCACCGACTCACGCAGAATCATGTGCTCGCGGGTAATCATGGCCTCGGCGTTGCCCCCCAGATCCAGGTAGACGTTGCCCCGCTCCAGCCGCTTGACGATGCCGTTGATCATCTCGCCTTTGCGAGGCAGGTAGGCCTCGACCACCTGCATGCGCTCCGCCTCGCGGACCTTTTGCACGATGACCTGCTTGGCAGTCTGGGCGGCGATGCGGCCGAAGCCCGCGTTTTCGGCGGGCTCTTCCAGGAAATCGCCGGGCTTGGCGTCGGGCTTGGTCTTGCGCGCTTCGGTGAGGGTAACTTGGTTGTCCGGATCGAGCTCTTCGGCATCGTCCGGTGCTACCTCCCAGCGGCGGAAGGTGGTGTAGTCTCCGCTCTTGCGGTCGATGGCGACGCGCAACACCACCTCGCCGGTGTAGCGCTTCTTCGCGGCGGAAGCCAGGGCGGCCTCGATCGCCTCGAAGATCACGTCCTTCGCCACACCCTTCTCGTTGGATACGACGTCGACGACCTGCAGAATCTCTTTACTCATCGCGATCAGCCCTTCGCTGGGCGGAGACTCATGTCTCCGGAACCAGTCGCGCCTTGTCTATGTCGGCCACGGGGATGGCCAGATGCTGGCCGTCAACCTCCACCACCAATGCATTGCCCTCAATGCCCATCAGGGTCCCGGTCAATCGCATACCAGGGCGCTCCAGCAGCGGCCGTCTGAGCTGCAGGCGGGCCCTGCGGCCGGCGAAGCGCTGGTAGTGAGAAGGCTCGAACAAGGGTCGATCCAATCCAGGCGAGGACACCTCCAGGGTGTAGTGCCCGCGGATCGGGTCCTCCACGTCGAGGACGCCACTAACCTGCTCGCTTACCCGGGCGCAATCATCCACCGTGATTCCGCGCTCAGCGTCGATATAAAGTCGCAGCAAGCCGTTACGGCTATGGGGATGGAACTCCACGCCGACCAGCTCATATCCCAGATCTTCGACGACCGGCGCCAGCAGCGCCTGGAGGTCGGACCGGTAGCTGCCCATTTCCGCTGCTCCGCGCTGAAACGAAAAGTGGGCCATCAGGCCCACTTCCGCTGCCGACCACAGCCGGCGTATGTCTGTCCTGCAAAAGGGCCCTGACAGGAGGGCCGCCTTCTTCCGGAAGGTGGTAGCGGGGGCAGGATTCGAACCTGCGACCTTCGGGTTATGAGCCCGACGAGCTACCGGACTGCTCCACCCCGCAACAGAGGCGCGTATGGTACGGAGTCGGGTGCTGCATTGCAAGGCCGCCCAGGCAGCGCCCAAAGATGATGCCCGAGGCTCGCAGCAAGAGCCACTTTGGCCCGCTCCGGGCGGGCCTCCGTTAGCCGCGCGGGGCGCTCAGGACAAGGCCGCCGCGCACAATGCCAGCAGCCATCCGGGCACGATGCCGAGCACCGCCACCAACAGGCCGTTGGCGGACAACAGCACTCGGGTATCCAGGCTGCCCGCAATGGGCTCTTGCGACTCGGGCTCGTCGAAATACATGAGCTTGATGATCCGCAGGTAGTAGAAGGCGCCGATGATGGAAAACATCACGGCCACGACCGCGAGCCAGACCAAGCCCACGTCCACCACTGCCTTCAACACCCAGAGCTTGGCGTAGAAACCGACCAAGGGCGGAACCCCGGCGGTCGAGAACATCAGCAGCAGCATCAGAAAGGCGATCCAGGGACTGCGCTGATTGAGCCCCTTGAAGTCGTCCAGGGCATCGGACTCGAAGCCTGCCCGACTGAGGTAGATCACCACGCCAAAGGCACCGCTCACCATGATCACGTAGGTGATGGTGTAGAAGAGTGCTGCCGAGTAACCCTCCGGGGTGCCGGCGAGTATCCCCAGCAGCAGGAAGCCGACGTTGGCGATGGTCGAATAAGCCAGCATGCGCTTGATGTTGCTCTGGGCGATGGCAAGCAGGTTGCCGAGGCCCATGGACAGCACCGACAGCACCACCAGCATCTGCTGCCAGTCGCCATGGAGGCCGCCGACGCCGTCCACCAGCAGGCGCATGGCCATGGCGAAGGCGGCCAGCTTGGGGGCTGAGCCGATGAACAGGGTCACGGCAGTGGGGGCGCCGTGGTAAACGTCGGGAATCCACATGTGGAAGGGCACGGCACCGAGCTTGAAGCCAACCCCCACCACCAGGAACACCACCCCGAAGACCAGCACCAGGTCGTCGGTGCCGCGACCGGCCACGGCGGCCGCCACCTGGGCAATGCTCAGGGAGCCGGTAGCCCCGTAGAGCATGGAGATCCCGTAGAGCAGCATCCCCGAAGCCAACGCGCCGAGGACGAAATACTTCATGGCCGCCTCGGAGGCGGTCCGGGACTCTCGGTCGAAGGCCACCAGGGCATAGAGACTGAGCGAGAGCAGCTCCAGCCCCAGGTAGAGCGTGAGCAGGCTGGCCGCCGACACCAGTACCATCATGCCCAAGGCCGCAAACAGCCCGAGCACGAAAAACTCGCCCCGGAACAGGCCGCGGACCTGCAAATAGTCGCGGGCGTATAGGAAGCCGGCGGCGGTGACCAGCAGCAAGGCCACTTTCAAGAGGTCCGCCAGAGGATCGCGCAGGTAGTTGCCGTACAAACCCGTCTGCGGCTCGCCGCCGGCGGTTGTCCACACCAGCAGCGCGGTCACCAACAGCGCGCCCTGGGCAACCCGGTAGCTATAGTGGCGACGCTCGTCGGGCAGATACACGTCGAGCAGCAAAAGGAAGCAGCCGAGGCTCAGCAGCAGGGCCTCGGGGGCCACCAGTGCCAGGTCGTTCAGCGTCGCGCTCATGGGTTCGTTGCCTCGGGCCGCTGGCTCACAGCTTGGACACGGCGATGTGCTGGACCAGGTGATCCACGGAGCTCGTCATCACCGACACCACCGGGTCGGGCCACACCCCGAGCGCCACCACCGGCACCGCCAGCGCGCCCAGCATGGCGAATTCGCGGGTGTTGATGTCCTGCAGCTTGGCGACCCGCTCGTTGCCCACCTCACCGAAGACCACCCGCTTGACCATCCACAGGGTGTAGGCGGCGCCCAGTATCAGAGTCAGGGCGGCCAGGAAGGCCAGCCAGAAACCGGCCTTGAAGGTGGACAGGATCACCATGAATTCGCCGACGAAACCGGAGGTCCCAGGCAGACCGGCGTTGGCCATGGCAAACAGCACCATGAACGTGGCGAACACCGGCATGGTGTTGACGATTCCGCCATAGTCGCCGATGCGCCGGCTGTGCATGCGATCGTAGAGCACGCCGACGCAGAGGAATAACGCTCCGGAGATGAAGCCGTGGGACACCATCTGCACCAGGCCGCCGGTGATGCCCATGGCGGCGCCATGGTAGCTGCCGGTGTTGCGGGCGATCTCGAAGGCCACGAAGAATCCCAGAGTCACGAAGCCCATGTGGGCGATGGAGGAGTAGGCGATGAGCTTTTTCAGGTCGTCCTGAGCCAGGGCTACGAAGCCGATGTAGACCACCGCGATCAGCGACAGGGCGATCACCAGCCAATCCAGCGCCGCCGAGGCATCCGGGGTGATCGGCAGGGCGAAGCGGACGAACCCGTAGGCGCCGATCTTCAGGGTGATGGCGGCCAGGATGACCGAGCCCCCGGTGGGTGCCTCCACATGGGCATCGGGCAGCCAGGTGTGCACCGGCCACATGGGCACCTTCACCGCAAACGATATGAGGAAGGCCAGGAAGATCAGAATCTGCTCGTTCAAGCTCAAGCGCAGGCCGTGAAAGTCCAGAATCGAGAAACTGCCGGCGCCCCGGTACAGATAGATGAGCGCCACCAACATGAACACCGAGCCGAGGAAGGTGTAGAGAAAGAACTTGATGGTGGCATAGACGCGGCGCGGTCCACCCCAGATGCCGATGATGAGAAACATGGGAATCAACATGCCTTCGAAGAAGACGTAGAAGAGCACCGCGTCCAGTGCCGCAAACACGCCGATCATCATGCCTTCCATGATCAGGAAGGCGGCCATGTATTGGGCCACGCGCTGCTGAATCACCTCCCAGCCTGCCACCACCACCAACACCGTCATGAAGGCGGTGAGTAGGATCAACGGCAGCGAGAGACCGTCGATGCCCAGGTGGTAGTTAGCGTCGATGGCCGGGATCCAGCGCACCTGCTCGGTGAACTGCATTTCGGCCGTGCCGCGATCGAAACCGGTATAAAGGGGCAGGGTCAGCAGCAGGGTCAGCACCGAGACGGCCAGGGCCAGCCGGCGCACGCCGCTCGGATTGCTCTCGCCCACGAACAGGACCGCGATGCCGCCGAGTATCGGCAGCCAGATGACCAGGCTCAGCAGTGGCAGCTCGGACAACGGGTGGACTCCCTGGTCTCGGTCCTAGAGGACGATCAGCCAGCTCAGCAGGGCGAGGAGCCCGATGATCATCGCGAAGGCATAGTGATAGAGATAGCCGGACTGCAGGCGCCGGGCGACGGAGGCAGCCCAGCCCACCGCCCAGGCACTGCCGTTGACCATGACGCCGTCGATGAGCTCCGCGTCTCCGACCCGCCAGAGCAGTCCGCCGACGCGGCGCCCACCGGCGGCGAACACCTTGTCGTTGAAGTCGTCGAAGCCGTACTTGTTCAGCAGCCAGCCGTAGACCGGACCCAGTCCGCGGGCCGCGCGCTCGGCCAGGCTGGGGTCGCGCAGGTACACATACCAGGCCACCAGCGCGCCGGCCAGCGCCAGCCAGAAGGCCGGTGCGGCGAAGCCGTGCAGCGCGAATTGCACCGGACCGTGATAGCCCTCGGCAAGCTGCCGCAGTACGTCGCGGGCGGGATCCACGTGGATGGCGTCGGACAGCAGGCCCTGAAACAGAATCGGGCCCACGGTGTAGGCCCCGATGAGGGCGGAGGGAATCGCCAGCAGCACCAAGGGCACGGTCACCACCAGAGGCGACTCGTGCAAGTGCTCGCGGCTGTGGTGGTCCAACCGTTCCTTGCCATGGAACACCAGGAAGTACATCCGAAACGAGTACAGGGCGGTGACGAATACCCCCAGCACCACGCAGAGATAGGCAAAGCCAGCCCCCGGCGTCTGCGACAGGTGCACCGCCTCGATGATGCTGTCCTTGGAGTAGAAGCCCGAGAAAAAGGGCGTGCCCACCAGCGCCAGGGTACCGATCAGCGCCGTGATCCAGGTGACTGGAAGGTGCTTGCGCAGCCCGCCCATGTGGCGGATGTCCTGCTGGTGATGGAGGGCGATGATCACCGAGCCGGCCGCCAGGAATAGCAGCGCCTTGAAGAAGGCGTGGGTCATCAGATGGAAGATCGCGGCCGCATAGGCGGAAGCGCCCAGGGCCACGGTCATGTAACCGAGCTGGGACAGCGTCGAATAGGCCACCACCCGCTTGATATCGTTCTGCACGATGCCGAGCAAGCCCATGAACAGCGCGGTGATGGCGCCGATCACCAACACCACGCTCAGGGCCGTGGTGCTGAGCTCGAACAGCGGCGACATGCGCGCCACCATGAAGATGCCGGCGGTGACCATGGTAGCGGCGTGGATCAGCGCCGAGATCGGGGTGGGGCCCTCCATGGAGTCGGGCAGCCACACGTGCAGCGGTACTTGGGCCGACTTGCCCATGGCGCCGATGAACAGCAGGATGCAGATCACGGTCATCACCGACCACTCGAGCCCGGGAATGACCTCCATGGTTACCCCGGCGAGCATGGGCGCGGCTTTGAACACGTCTTGATAATCCAGGCTGTTGAAATACATCAGCACCGCGGCGATGCCCAGGAGGAAGCCGAAATCCCCCACGCGGTTCACCAGAAAGGCCTTGAGACTGGCGTAGTTGGCCGTAGGCCGGGTGAACCAGAAGCCGATCAGCAGATAGGACACGAGGCCGACCGCTTCCCAGCCGAAGAAGAGCTGCAGGAAGTTGTTCGCCATCACCAGCATCAGCATGGAGAAGGTGAACAGCGCGATGTAGCTGAAGAAGCGGTTGTAGCCCGGGTCGTCGTGCATGTAGCCGATGGTGTAGATGTGCACCATCAGCGACACGAAGCTCACCACGGTGACCATCACCGCAGTGAGATGGTCCACCAGAAAGCCCACCTCCATGCGGATGCCGTCCACCACCGCCCAGGTGAACACCGAGCCGTTGAAGGCCGGGGCACCGTCCAACACGTGATGCTTCAGCACCACCAGGGAGAAGAGGAAGGACAGGGCTACGCTGAGGGTCGCGGCCCAATGCGCCGCGGCCCGCGGTAGCCGCAGACAGAACAGCCCGACCACGGCGGCGCCGACCAGGGGTGCCAGCGCGACGATGAGGTAGACCACTTCCACGGGCTCAGCCTTTCATGGTGTCCAAGTCAGAGACGTTGATGGTGCCCCGGTTGCGAAACAGCACCACCAGGATGGCCAAGCCGATGGCTGCCTCCGCCGCAGCAACGGTCAGGATGAAGAACACGAACACCTGGCCGATTTCGTTGCCCTGGTAGCGGGAGAAAGCGATGAAATTGAAGTTCACCGCCAGCAGCATCAGCTCGATCGACATGAGCAGGATGATGACGTTCTTACGGTTGATAAAAATGCCAGCGACGCTGAGGCAGAACAGCACCGCCCCGAGGATCAGGTAGTCACTCAGCGTGATCATCCGCAAGCTCCGAAATCACATCCGCCGGGCTCGCCCCCTGCTGCCGGCGGTGCGCCACCTCAGGCCCGCTTGTCCGGGTCCATCTTCACCAGCCGCACCCGGTCCTGCCGGCGGACCCGCACCTGGCGTGAGGGGTCCTGCTGCTTGACGCCCTCACGGCGACGCAAGGTCAAAGTAATGGCCGCCACCATCGCCACCAGCAGGATCACCGCGGCAATCTCGAAGGGGTACAGGTATTCGGTGTAGAGCAGGGTCCCCAACGCCTTGGTATTGCTGTAGTCGGCCGGATGTGGGGGGGGGCCGGCAAACTGCACACTGTCGAAGAATCCCGAGCCCAGCACCAGCACCATCTCGATGACGATCACCAGGGCCACGGCAACTCCCACCGGCAAGTACTTGATGAAGCCCTCGCGCAGCGGCGCCACGTTGATGTCCAGCATCATCACCACGAACAGGAACAGCACCATCACCGCGCCGACGTAGACCAGAACCAACACGATGGCGAGAAACTCCGCCTCCAGCAGCATCCACAGCACGGCGCTGTTGAAGAAGGCCAGCACCAGGAACAGCACCGCGTGCACCGGATTGCGCACGGTAATTACCCGGGCGGCGGCGAAAACCAATATGGCGGCGAACAGGTAGAAGAGGAATTTTTCGAATCCCATGGGCTAGCCCACCTCAGCGGTAAGGAGCGTCCGCCGCCCGGTCGGCAGCGATCTGCGCCTCGTACTGGTCACCGATGGCCAGCAAGCGGTCTTTGCTGATGATGTGCTCGCCGCGATTCTCGAAGTGGTACTCGAATATCCGGGTCTCGACGATGGAATCCACCGGACAGGACTCCTCGCAGAAGCCGCAATAGATGCACTTGAACAGATCGATGTCATAGCGGGTGGTGCGCCGGGTGCCGTCGGCACGCTCCTCGGACTCGATGGTGATGGCGAGCGCTGGGCACACCGCCTCGCACAGCTTGCAGGCGATGCAGCGCTCCTCGCCGTTGGGATAGCGACGCAGCGCATGCAGCCCGCGGAATCGTGGCGACTGTGGCGTCTTTTCTTCCGGGAACTGTATGGTGATCTTGCGGGCGAACAGATGCCGCCCGGTGAGCCGCAGCCCGATGAGCAGCTCCCACAGCAGGAAGCTCTTCAGATAGTGGCGGATCGATTCGATCATGGCCTGCACTCCCCGGGAGCCTGCGGCCTTGCGGATGATGGCCGCTCCCGTGCGGCCTGAAAGGGCTGCGAGGTCAGTCGAACCACGGACCGACCTCCAGATAGATCGCCACCCCCAGCACGCCGATCCACACCAGGGTGACTGGAATCAGCACCTTCCAGCCGAGGCGCATGACCTGATCGTAGCGGTAGCGCGGAAATGTGGCGCGCAGCCAAAGATAGATGAACAGAAAAATGGAGGTCTTCGCTAGGAACCACACCAGCCCGGGCACGAAGGCGAAGGCCGGCTCGAGCACGGGAATGCCCTGGAAGGGCGACAACCAGCCGCCCAGGAACAGGGTCGCGGCCAGCGCCGAGATCAGGATCATGTTGGCGTACTCGGCGAGAAAGAACACGGCGAAGGCCATGCCCGAGTATTCCACGTGGAAGCCGGCGACGATCTCCGATTCGCCCTCGGCGAGGTCGAAGGGCGCCCGATTGGTTTCTGCCACTCCGGAGATGAAGTAGGTCAGGAACAGCGGCAGCAGCGGCAGCCAGTACCATTGCCAGAGCCCGCCCTCCTGGGCGCGCACGATCTCGCCCATATTGAGGCTGCCCGCCGCCATCAACACGCCCACCAGGGCGAAGCCCATGGGAATCTCGTAGGCGACGATCTGGGCGGCCGAGCGCATGGCGCCGAGAAAAGCGTATTTGGAATTGGAGGCCCAGCCGGCGATGATCACCCCATAGACGCCCAGCGAGGTCAGGGCCAGCAGGTAGAGTAGACCGGCGTCGATGTTGGCGAGCGCCATGCCATCGTCGAAGGGGATCACCGCCCAAGCGGCGAGTGCCGGGCCGATGGCGAGCACCGGCCCCACCAGGAACAGGAAACGATTGGCGCCCGCCGGGAGGATGATCTCCTTGGTGAGCAGCTTCACCGCGTCGGCGATGGGCTGCAACCAGCCGCCTGGCCCTACCCGGTTGGGGCCCAGCCGGACTTGTATGTAGCCGATGATCTTACGCTCGGCGTAGGTCAGGTAGGCGACCGCCAACATCAGCGGGGCGACGATCGCCACGATCTTCGCCGCGATGACGATCAGGGTCTGCAGCGCCCCGGGGACGAGGCCCCACATGCTGGCCAGCGTGTTCACCTCGTCAGCACCACGTCGCTTGCTCGCTGCCCGACCGGCCGGCATCGACGCCCTCGCCGATCGCCATCAGGCCAGCTCGATCTCGATGGCATCCCCGAGGGCGCCGAGCCCCTCGGTCCCTGGCAGTCCCGCCGCCACCCACACCACGCCCTCGGGGATGCTGTCGTCGAGCACCAGGGGCAGAGTGACCTCAGCGTCGCCCTGGCGAGCCCGGACCCGCAGCTGGTCCTCCAGTCCCCGGCCCGCGGCGGTAGCGGGATGCAGCCGCACGGCCGCCACCTCTGCCAGCGGCGTGCGCTGCAACGATGGGGCACGTCGCACCACTGGGTCCACGGCATAGAGGGGGACGTCGCCACCCCGTCGCGGGATGGCGTCCGCTGGCTGCAGCCGAATTCGGCGGCCGAGGCGGACGTCGTTGTCGGGCTCCAGGTCTCGGCACTGGGCGTACAGCTCTTCCACCACCGCGTCCGCGGACAGATAGTCGAATCCGGAGACGGCGCAGAGGTTAGCCAGCACCCGCAGCACTTTCCAGGCGGGCCGCGCACGCCCCGGTGGGCTGATGGCGCCGGGCACGCTCTGCCAGCGGCCTTCGGCGTTGACCCAGGTGCCGGCGGATTCGGCGAAGCTCGCCACCGGCAGCAGCAGGTCGCAGCATTGCTCGAGCAGCCCGCCCCGGTAGCAAGCCAGGGCCAGCACCAGCTCCGCACCCTCTAGGGCGGCGCGGGCAGCGGCCGGGCTGGCGCAGTCGTACTCCGGGTCGAAGCCAAACAGAACGTAGGCTTTGCGCGGCCGCGAAAACATCTCAGCCGCGCTCAATCCCAGCAGCTCCGCGGCAACACCCGCCGGGCCGCGGTGCGGTACGGCCCCAGCCAGCCAGCCGCCGGCGGCATTGGCGCTCTCCGGCAGATAACCGAAGCGACAGCCGGTGGCACGCGCGAGCCACCCCGCCAGCAGCCGCAGCTTGGCGAGGTCGGGGCTGTACAGGGCTTGTGAGCCGAGCAGCACCATCCCCCGCTCGGCCCCCAGCAGCTCCTCGGCGATTCGCCTATGGGTACTGTCGGGCTGCAGCTCCGCCACGCCCTGGAAGGTCTTTGGCAGCTTGCTATCAGTGACCAGCGCCGCGGCGGCGGCCACCCGGGCCAGCTCCAGCGCCAGTTCGCGACCCGGTACCACCCGCTCAGCACTCAGCGCGAAGCGGACCGGATAGCGGCGCGGGTTGATGACGCTGACACGGGCACCGCGCATGGCCGCTTTGCGGATTCGGTGACCGATCAGGGGCTGCTCCATGCGCACGTTGGAGCCCACCAGCAACGCCGCGTGCAGCTGCTCGAGCTCGGCCAGCTGACAGCCGAGCCAGGGAAAGGCCGGTGCCTCCTCCTGGTCGCTGAAATCGAGCTGCCGCAAGCGATGGTCCACGTTCGGGACCCCCAGACCGCGCGCCAGCTTCTGCACCAGGTAGAGCTCTTCCAGGCTGGCATTGGGTGCGGCCAGGAACGCGACCTCATGGGGGCCGTTGCTCTCGATCACCGCCCGCAGACGCGCCGCCGCCGTCGCCAGCGCCTGCTCCCACTCCACTTCGGCAAGCCCTGCCTCGCCGCGCAGTAGCGGTGCCAAGGCACGCTGGTCGCTGTTGACGCCCTCGTAGGCGAAGCGGTCCCGGTCCGACAGCCAGCACTCGTTGACGGCCTCGTTGCTGCGGGGCACCACCCGCACCAGCCGGTTGCGCAAGGTGTGCACGCTGACGTTTGAGCCGACGCAGTCGTGGGGAGCCACACCGGGGTGCTGGATCAGCTCCCAGGCCCGGGCCCGAAAGCGCGAGGGCTTGGCGGTGAGCGCGCCCACCGGGCAGAGATCGATCACGTTGCCGGAGAGCTCGGAGACCATGGCGTGCTCGACGTAGGTGCCGATCTCCATGTGCTCGCCGCGGCCGGTGGCGCCGAGCTCGCGCAGCCCCGCCACTTCATCCCCGAAGCGGACGCAACGGGTGCAGTGGATGCAGCGGGTCATT
>Ga0302046_10005411_pt1 | contig 11254 bp, 5 predicted proteins | sample RVTome_11_FD_200261 | JGI IMG/M metagenome (GOLD analysis project Ga0302046, IMG submission 200261) | Soil microbial communities from uranium-contaminated site in the Upper Colorado River Basin, Wyoming, United States - RVT147D111 (version 2) ... | reverse complement strand
CTGCCCTACGACCCCTTCTCCCCGCACCCCGACATCATCGCCGAGCGGCTCAGCACCCTCGCCGAGATCGTCGGCTGGAAGCGCGGTGTCGTGGTGGTCTCCGCCGCGGCTCTGATGCAGCGCCTGCCGCCCGCCGATTACCTCAAGGCCAGGTCGTTTTCCCTCGAGGTCGGGGAAAAGCTGGTGGTGGAGGACTTTCGCGAACGCCTGACGCATTGCGGCTACCAGGCGGATGAGCAGGTCTACCAGGCCGGCCAGTTCGCCGTACGGGGTTCTGTGATCGACCTCTTCCCGGCGGGCAGCGAGCAACCCTTCCGCATCGATCTCTTCGACGTGGAGGTCGACAGCATCCGCACCTTCGATCCCGAGAGCCAGCGCTCGACCGGCAAGGTCGAGAAAATCGACCTGCTGCCGGCGCGCGAGTATCCCTTCGACGAGGAGGCAGCGCAGGCTTTTCGCCAGGCCTTCCGTCTTCGCTTCGATGTCGATCTTCGCAACGTGCCGCTCTACCAGGACGTCCGCGCCGGCGTGCACCCGCAGGGCCTCGAGCAATACCTGCCACTGTTCTTCAATACCACCAGCCAGCTCATCGATTATTTCTCCCAGCCGCCGCTATTTTTCCTTCAGCGCGGTGCCCGTGAAGCCGTTGTTGGGCAGGCCAGTCGCACCGCCGAGCGCTGGGAGCAGCGGCGGCACGACATCGAGCGACCGCTGCTGGAGCCGGGCGAACTGTTCTTCGAGCCCTCACGCTTCGACTCAATGCTGGAAGCGCGCGCCGTGGTGTGGTGGGAGAAAGAACAGGACCGATCGGATGGCGACGACGCTGAGGCGTTGCCAGTGGCAAAGGAGGTGGCATTCGACACAGGCCCCGCCCCCGAGCTGCCGATCCACGACCGTGGCAAAGAGGGTGGCGATGCGCTGACCGCGTTTGCCGAAACCTTCAAGGGGCGGATCCTGTTCGCGGCCGACACGCCGGGGCGCCGCGAGATGCTGCGAACGACCCTTGCCGCTTTCGGCATCGCGCCCGTCCAGTACGAATCCTTCCGCGATTTCCGCGCCGGCAAGGACAAGGCCGGCCTTGGCGTGCTGCCCGTGGAGGGCGGTTTCAGCATCGCTAATGAACTGGCCCTCATCACCGAATCGCAGCTGTTTGGCGGGCGCACACGGCCTCGGGCGCAACGCGCCCGCGCCGAGCGCGACCCCGAGTCCATCATCCGCGATCTCACCGACCTGACAACGGGTGCGCCGGTGGTGCACCAGGACCACGGCGTCGGCCGCTACCTCGGCCTCGAAACCCTCACCATCGACGACCGCGAAGCCGATTTTCTCATGCTGGAGTACGCGGACGGCGACAAGCTATACGTACCCGTCTCCCAGCTCCACTTGATCAGCCGCTATACCGGCAGCTCACCGGAGGCGGCGCCCTTGCACCGGCTGGGCAGCCAGCAGTGGGAAAAGGCCAGGAGGAAAGCGGCCGAGAAAGTGCGCGACGTGGCGGCCGAGTTGCTCGATCTGCATGCCCGGCGCTTTTCCCGGCCGGGCATCGCATATCCGCTCGACCGCCGCCTCTACGCCGAGTTCGCCGCCGATTTTCCCTACGAAGAAACCGCCGATCAGGAATCCGCGATCGAGGCCGTGATCGGCGACATGGTGGAAGGCAAACCGATGGACCGCGTGGTGTGCGGCGACGTCGGCTTCGGCAAGACCGAAGTCGCCCTGCGCGCCGCTTTCATCGCCGTCCAGGCCGGCCGCCAGGTGGCCCTGCTGGTGCCGACTACCCTGCTCGCCCAGCAGCATTTCAACAACTTCAGTGACCGCTTCGCAGACTGGCCGGTGCAGATCGAGCTGTTGTCACGCTTTCGCAGCGACAAGGAGTTGCGCGGCGTGATTGATCGCCTCGCCGACGGGCGGGTGGACATCGTCATTGGCACGCACCGCCTCCTCCAACGCGACATCCGCTTCAAGAACCTCGGGCTCGCGATCATCGACGAGGAGCAGCGTTTCGGGGTTCGCCAGAAGGAGCAACTCAAACAGCTGCGCAGCGAGGTCGACCTGCTCACCCTCACGGCGACGCCGATCCCCAGGACCCTCAACATGGCCATGTCCGGGGTGCGCGACCTGTCCATCATCGCGACGCCGCCGGCGCGCCGGATGGCGGTCAAGACCCTGATCACGCCGTGGGACAAGGGCGTACTGCGCGAGGCCCTGCAGCGCGAAATCCAGCGCGGCGGACAGGTGTTCTTCCTGCACAACGAAGTCCGCAGCATCCAGCGCATCGCGCGGGAGGTGGAATCGCTGGCGCCGTCCGCCCGCCTCGCCGTCGCCCACGGCCAGATGCCGGAGCGCGAGCTGGAACGGGTCATGCTAAATTTCTACCGTCAGCGCTACAACGTGCTGGTGTGCACCACCATCATCGAGAACGGCATCGACGTGCCGACGGCCAACACCATGGTGATCAACCGCGCCGACAAGTTCGGCCTCGCCCAGCTCCATCAACTGCGCGGGCGGGTCGGGCGCTCGCACCACCGCGCCTATGCCTACCTGGTGGTGCCCGACAGGCGCAGCATGACCGCCGATGCACGCAAGCGCCTGGAGGCCATCGCTTCGCTCGAAGAGCTGGGTGCCGGTTTCACGCTGGCCACGCACGACCTCGAGATCCGCGGGGCAGGCGAACTGCTCGGCGAGGAGCAGAGCGGCCAGATCAACGCCGTCGGATTCAGTCTTTACAGCGAGATGCTGGCACGCGCAGTAGAGGCCTTTAAGGCCGGCCGCGAGCCCGAGCCGCAGAGCCAATGGCACCGCGGCGTCGAGGTCGAACTCCATTTGCCTGCCCTCATCCCGGAGCACTACCTCGCAGACGTCAGTGCCCGGCTGACGCTGTACAAGCGCATTGCCAGCGCCCGTAACGAGGCCGAACTGCGCGAACTGCAGGTCGAAATGATCGATCGCTTCGGTTTGCTGCCGCAGCCGGTCAAGAACCTGTTCGCCATCGCCGCGATCCGTCAGCTGGCCGCCACGATCGGTGTCGATAGGATAGACTGCGGTCCACAAGGCGGACGCATCGATTTCCAGCTTGAGGCAAGCGTCGACACCCAGGCCCTGGTGAAGCTGATCGCCGAGCATCCCGACAGGTACGCCCTCGACGGACCGCAGCGCATGCGTATCCGTTCGGGCCGGGCCGAGGCGCAGTCAAGGATCGAGGACATCGAGTCTCTGCTGCTTCGGATCAAGCCCGATGGTGGTTGAATACAACATCATGTTCTCAGTCGTCAAATGTGGTTATTTACCCTTATTGATCTTCCTGGCGACGATTTCCACGGCCCACGCGCAGGAGGACACCGGCTACCGCATCGAGCTGCTGGTGCTGCGCCACCTCGAAAGCTTTGCCGTACCGATGCCGCTTGCCGAGCTGCCTGATCTCAGCGGTCTACTGGACCTCCCCGCCCGCGCGCGTGCCAAAGGCGAGCCTGACACCCTGCCGGAGGACCCGTTCTACCTCGGCCCATCCCCATCGGAACTGCCACCACCCATGGGCTTGTTTTCGGACCAGTTAGGCGCGCGGGACGGCATCGCGTTCCTCGAAGAGCGCAGCGAGCGCATGGACGCGGTGTGGCGGAATCTGCGCCTGAGCGCGGAATTCCGCCCCGAGGTCTTTTTCGCCTGGGAACAGCCAGCCGAGGGCCCCTTTCCCGAGCTGCGGGTGCACAACGAGGAAATCATCTGGATCGAAGACCACCATGCCGCGATACGCAGCAGCAGGTCCTCGTATATGTTCCACTACGAGGTCGCCAGCGGCGAGCTCGCAATGGCGCCGATTCCGTCTCCCGTTTATCACTACGCCCTCGACGGCAGCGCGAGCCTGCGCCGTTCGAGGTTCCTGCACTTCGATCTCGACATTTCCTTCCGCAGCCTGGCGCCCGGCGCCGAACCCGGGATAGCCGGCCCGCCCCTGCGGAACGCTCAAAGTGCCTTCCAGGTTCACGAGCTCAGGCAATCACGGCAGATCCGCACCGGACGCATGGAGTACTTCGACTCTCCGGTGCTTGGCGCGCTGCTGTGGGTGAGCGAAATCGACTGGAACAAGGAAACGACTGAATGAGTGTGTTGAGCATGACCCTGCGCATCGCAGTTCTGGCGGCGGCGATCGGCTGTTCCGCCACGCTGGCGGCCGACGACGCGATGGCCGTTGACATCCCCTTCGAAAAATTTGTGCTCCGCAACGGGCTGACGGTCATCGTGCACGAGGACAACAAGGCGCCGGTGGTCGCTGTCGCGGTGTGGTACCACGTCGGGTCCAAGGACGAGCCCGCCGGCAAAACCGGCTTCGCGCATCTGTTCGAACACCTGATGTTCGAAGGCACCGAGAATTATGACAGTGAATTCACCGAGCCCTTCGAGGAGGCCGGCACGATTCAGCAGAACGGCACCACCGGGTTCGACCGCACCAACTATTTCGAGACGGTCCCCACGCCGGCGCTCGAAATGGCACTGTGGATGGAATCCGAGCGCATGGGTCACCTGCTGGGGGCGGTCACCCAGGAAAAACTCGACCAGGAGCGTGCGGTGGTCAAGAACGAAAAACAGGAGGGCGACAATCAGCCCTATGGCCTGGTCGGCTACCGCATCCTCGAGGGCGTGTTCCCGCCGGGCCACCCCTACCGCCACGACAGCATCGGCTCGATGGAGGACCTCGACGCGGCATCCCTGGAAGATGTCCACCAATGGTTCCAACGTTATTACGGGGCAGCCAATGCGGTGCTGGTCCTGGCCGGAGAAATCACGCCCCAACGGGGGCTGGAACTGGCCGAGCGCTACTTCGGCGACATCGAACCGGGCCCGCCGTTGACCCGAATGCAGGCCTGGTTACCCGAACGCAGCCACGATGTTCACGAAACCATGGCCGATGAAGTGCCGCACGTCCGCAGCTACCATACCTGGGCCGTGCCCGGGCGGAACTACCCCGATCGGGCTTTGCTGCAGTTGACCGCCGACGTGTTGGGCGACGGCAAAAACTCGCGCCTTTACCAGGCGCTGATCCTCGACACACAGCAGGCCGTGGACGTGACGGTGGAGCTGGAGCCGCAGGAACTGGCCAGCATGTTCACCATCACCGTGACGCTTGCCCCCGACGCAACGCTTGAAGGCGTCACCGCAGTGATCGACGAAGAACTCGAGCGATTCTTTAAGTTCGGCCCCGGCGAGGAAGCACTCGAACGCGCCAAGGCCAAGTTCAACGCCAACCTGATCCGCGGCCTGGAACACGTGGGCGGGTTTACCGGAAAAGCAGCGGTACTCGCCAGCGGCGAGGTCTACGACGGCCGCGCGAATTTCTACCAAACGCTGTCGTCCTGGATCAACAGCGCCGAGCCCGACGAAATCCGCACCGCCGCCAATCGCTGGCTCTCCGGTGGCCGCTACCGCCTCGATGTGTTGCCCGCGCCACCGCTGGCGGCGGTGCCGCCAGGCGTCGACCGCAACGCGGGGCTGCCACCGGTCGGGGAATTGCCGGGCGTGAATTTCCCGGCCGTCGAGCGCGCCAGCCTTAGGAACGACATTGAAGTCGTGCTGGCCCGCCGCAGCGCCCTCCCGCTCGTCAACGTGACCATCGCGTTCGATGCCGGATTCGCCGCCGACGCCGGTGGGGCGCCCGGAACGTCGGCTTTCACCCTGGCCATGCTCGAGGAGAGCACGGCATCGAGGACGGCGCTGGAGGTCGAAGCGCTGGCCGAGTCCCTGGGCGCCGAGATCGACAGCGCGGCCAACCTCGACAGCTCGACGGTGAATCTTTCCGCCTTGCAAGAGAACCTGGCCGAGTCGGTGGAGCTTTTCGCCGACGTGGTTCGCAACCCGGCCTTCGCGGTCGACGAATTGGCCCTGCGGCGAGTCCGCTGGCTGGCGCAGATCGAGAGCGAGCTGAGCGATCCCACCGCAATTGCCCTGCGCACGCTGCCGCCGCTTCTCTACGGCGACGATCACGCCTACGGCATCCCGTTTACCGGCAGCGGTCACGCCGAGACCATTCTCGAGCTCGAGCGCTCCGACCTCGAGGGCTTCTATCGCCGCTGGCTGCGGCCCGACAACGCCACCCTGTTCGTCGTCGGCGACACCACCCTCGATGAAATCGTCCCCCTGCTCGATGAATACTTCGGCGACTGGCGGGCGCCCAGGGGCTCGACGCCGGAAAAGAACCTGGAAGGGGTGCCACTGGCCGATCGCTCGCGGATTTTCCTCGCCGACCGGCCGGGCTCTCCGCAGTCTCTCATCATGGCGGCCCACCTGGTGCCGCCCACCGGCAGCGAGGACAACATCGAGCTGGAGGTGATGAATGACATCTTCGGCGGCAGCTACAACGCGCGCATCAACCAGAAGTTTCGGGTCGAAAAAGGCTGGGCCTACGGCGCCTACACCTGGCTCCCGGACGCCCGGGGGCAACGTCCCTGGACCGTATACGCGCCGGTCCAGAGCGACCGCACCACCGACGCCATGGCCGAGATCCTGCGCATGATCGAGGCTTATCAAACATCCGAGCCGGCGACGATGCAGGAACTGCAGCGCAGCATCAGGAGCAACAGCAATAGCCTGCCGGGACAGTTCGAGAGCGCCGCGGCCCTGATGGGCGCCCTGCTGGACAACCATCGCTTCGGGCGTCCCGATGACTACATCGGGACCTTGAAGTCCCGCTACGCCGGCGTCACCCTTGAAGCGGTCCACAGCACCGCTACTATCCAGCTTCACCCGCAGCATCTGATGTGGGTGGTCGTGGGTGATCTTGACGTCATCCAGGACGACATTGAGGCGCTGGCGGAACGCATCGACGTGGGCGAAATCCGAACCTTGGACATCGGTGAATAAGATGGTTTCAGCCGCGACGGTCGCGGCGAGGGCGCCGCTCCTACAAGCAATTGGCACAGGGATGTGCCAACGCGCGAAGCGTGCAAGCCTTTGAAAACCGCGCTTTTCAAAGGCGAGATGCAAGTCGGGCAGGATGCCCGATCTTGCTCATTAATGGAGTCTCAATAATGAACCTGGAAAAAGTGATTTTTGCCTTCTTTATCGTTCTCGCCCTCACGCTCAACTTCGGCTTCTTCCTGGGCGAGATCGACAACCCCGATCACCATCACCCCATCGAGCTCGCCGCGGCGCTCGCCGCCAGCCTGATCGCGACGGTGGTGAAATTCGGAGATCGCTCACAGATGGGTGCGGTGCTGCTGGCCACCAGCCTGGTGGCCGACCTGCAGCTGCTGATCGCCGCCTTCCTGTGGGCCTGGGCTGCTTACGTCACCGGCACCGGGATGACCGCCGAGATCCTGTCCAGCGTCATCTCCATGTCGGGCGGCGCGCTGCTGGCCAACCTCGTGTCGGTCACGCTGCTGGTGTCCGAGACCGTCGTCGTCCGGCGCTGACCCGGCCGCCCAGCCGAACCAATGTTGACGATAGCGCCATGAACGACGCCGTGTGGCTCACCCTGCGGCGCATGCGCACACCGCTGGTCGTGTTGATCATCGTCTACACGATGTCGGTGTTCGGCCTGTGGATGATACCGGGTGAGGACGCGCAGGGCAGGCCCTATTCGCTGACACTGCTCGATGCAGCCTATTTCGTCGCCATTCTTTCAACCACAATCGGTCTCGGCGAGATCCCGCACGACTACACCGAAGCCCAGAGGCTCTATATCTACTTGACCATTTTTCCCAACGTCACCGCCTGGCTGTACTCAATTGGCACCATCCTGGCGCAGGTCATCGACCCACAGTTCAAAGCGGTCATGCGGCGCGGACGGTTCGCGCAGCGGGTACGCTGGCTGGGCGAGCCGTTCTACATCGTCTGCGGATTCGGCAGCACCGGCAGCATGGTGACGGGCGGCCTCAATCGCAGGGGGCTCTCCGCCGTTGTGATCGAGGGCGATGAAGGCGTGTTGCACCGCATGTCACTGATGGATGAATTCGCCCACGTCCCGGCGCTGTGCGCCGATGTCACCGATCGCCGCATCCTCGAGATCGCGGGGCTCCATAATCCTCTGTGCAAGGGCGTGATCACGATCACCAACGACGACCACGCCAACCTCACGGTGGCCATCACCGTCAAGCTGCTGCGGCCGGAGCTGCCGGTTTTCGCTCGCAGCGAGACCGATCACAGCAGCGACAACATGGCCTCGTTCGGGACTGACTGGATCATCGACCCCTATGCCATCTTCGCCGAGCGCATGTACCTGGCACTTTCCTCGCCCATCAAGTACCTGCTGCAGGACTGGCTGATCAGCGTGCCCGGTAGCAAGCTGCGCCAGCCGCTGAGTCCGCCGTCCGGACGGTGGATCATCGCCGGGCTCGGCCGCTTCGGCTCGCGCATCGCCGAGCGCCTGCGTGAGGCCGGCCTTCCATTCACCGTCATCGACGTGCACGGCGACCGCCTCGAGGGCTTCGACCATGCCATTCTGGGCCGGGGAACGGAGGCAGACACGCTCGAGGAGGCCGGCATCCGGGACGCCTGCGGCATCATCGCCGGCACCGGCGATGACATCGACAACCTTTCGATCGTGATGACGGCGCGCGAGCTCAAGCCCGACATCTTCGTCGTGGCCCGCCAGGAGCGCCAGCCCAACGACCAGCTGTTTGCCGCCTCGGGGGCCGACCTCGTCGCACGCCGCGGCATGATCGTGGCGCGGCGCATCCTCGCCATCGCCACCACACCGCTGCTGCAGGGCTTTCTGGAATACATGGTGCGCCAGGACGAGGCATTCGCGGAACGGGCCACTGCGCGCTGCGAGGACGTGCTGCACGGCGCCGCCCCGAGCCTGTGGATGGTGGAGACTGCGGGCGAACTCGGTAATGGGCTGAGGATTGCCAAGGACAACGGGGCCGAGGTCAGGCTCAGCCACCTCACGCACAACTCGCGCAGCGAGGTGACCGAGCACCTCGATTGCGTGTGCCTGGTACTCGAACGCGGCGCCTCGCAGTTTTTCCTGCCCGAGGAGGACTTTGATCTGCTGGAGGGGGACCGCCTGCTGTTCGCTGGCCGCGAACCTGCGCGCCGCGAGATGCTTTGGGCGTTGTGCACACCGGACGCCCTGCTCGCCAACGCCACCGGTCTGCACCTGCCCAGTGGTTCGCTGGGCCGCTGGCTGCAAAGCCGACAACAAATTTGGGGTCAGAACAAAAATTAATTTTTGTTCTGACCCCAAATTTCGTGACCCCAAATTTCGAAGCGGTCCGCGTCGGCCAGGAACGGCAGCTCGTCGCGCACGTCCTTAAGGGCTGCGAGGTCGAGTTCGACGATGACGCTGGCGACGTCATCACCCAGCGAGGCGAGTTCCTCGCCCAGGGCATCGAACGCCGCGCTCTGACCGGGATAGGCGATGCCGTTGCCGTCCTCGCCCACCCGGTTGACTCCGATCACATAAGCCTGGTTCTCGATCGCGCGCGCCATCAACAGCGCGGTCCATGCCGTGATCCGCTTGGCGGGCCAATTGGCGACGAACAGCATCAGGTCGTAGTCGCCCTGGTTGCGGCACCAGGCGGGGAAACGCAGGTCGTAGCAAACCTGCAGGCAGATGCGCCAGCCCCGGTAGCGCACCACCACCCGCCGCGTGCCTGCTTTGTAACGCTTGTGCTCGCCGCCGTAGGCGAACAGGTGGCGCTTGTCGTAATGATGGATGTCCCCTTCGGGGGTCACGAACAGCATGCGGTTAAAGCGCGCGCCGTCCTCGCCCATCACCACGCTGCCGGTGATGGCGGCGTTACGCCGGCGCGCCACGTCCGCCATCCAGGCCACAGTGTCGCCGTCCATCGATTCCGGCTCGCGGTCAGCATCGCCCAAGAAGCCGGTGGTGAAAGTTTCCGGGACAATAATGAGGTCGGCGCCGTCCGTTTCATGCAGCGCGCGATCGATCTGCGCTTCGAGCTGGGCGCGGTTCTCGTCCGGGTCCTGCCAGCACAACCGCGGCTGGATCAGCAAGGCCCGCAGAATGTTCCGCGCATCACCGCTCACGGCTGTTCGGGTCGCATGTAGGGAAACAGCAATACGTCGCGGATCGATGCCTGGTCCGTGTAGATCATCACCAGCCGATCGATGCCGACGCCTTCGCCGGCCGTCGGCGGCATGCCGTACTCGAGCGCGCGAATGTAACCCTCGTCGAAGTGCATGGCTTCGAGATCGCCCGCGTCGCGCGCCGACACCTGCTGGCGGAAGCGCTCGGCCTGGTCCTCGGGGTCGTTGAGCTCGGAAAAGCCGTTGGCGATCTCGCGCCCGGCGATAAAGAGTTCGAAGCGATCGGCCACCTCGGGGTTTTCGTCGTTGCGCCGCGACAACGGCGATACCTCGGTGGGGAAGGCGGTGATGAAGACCGGCTCGATCAGCTGGTCCTCGGCGGTGGCCTCGAACAGCGCCATCAGCAGCCGGCCCGCGCCCCAGGCTTTCTCGACGTGGATTTCGCGCTCGTTGCACAGGGCCTGCAGCGTGCCCACGTCCCACAGGTCACGGGCCTCGAGATCCGGGCTGAAACGGCGCACCGCCTGCTCGACGGTCAGCCGCGGGAAGGGCTTGCCGAAGTCGAGTTCTGCGCCCTGGTAGGTGAGGGTTTCCCCGCCGGAGAGTTCGCGTGTCAGCTCGCGCAGCATTTCCTCGCTGAGGTCCATGAGGTCGTTGAAATCCGCGAACGCCCAGTAGAACTCCAACATGGTGAACTCCGGGTTGTGCCGCGTGGAGACGCCCTCGTTGCGGAAACTGCGGTTGATTTCGAAGACCCGCCCCAGGCCGCCGACGATCAGGCGCTTGAGATAGAGCTCGGGCGCGACGCGCAGGTACATGTCGATATCGAGCGCGTTGTGATGCGTGACGAAGGGCCGCGCCGCTGCGCCCCCGGGAATGGGGTGCATCATCGGCGTTTCGACTTCCACGAACTCCCGACCGGGCGCCTCCATGAAGTCGCGCAGGAAGGTGATGATCTTCGAGCGAGCGCGGAATACCTGGCGGGTGTCCTCGTTGACGATCAGGTCGACGTAACGCTGCCGGTAGCGTTGCTCGGTGTCCGTCAGGCCATGCCACTTCTCCGGCAGCGGGCGAAGGGCTTTGGCCAACAGGCGCAGTTCGGCCACCCGCAGCGAGAGTTCGCCCTTCTGGGTCCTGGCGATGCGCCCGTTGCCGCCCACGATGTCGCCGACGTCCCAGTGCTTGAAGGCCGCGAACACGCCGTCGGGGAGCCCGTCACGCTGGATCATGAGCTGGATGTCGCCGTCGCAATCCTGCAGGCGCACGAAGG
>Ga0302046_10005409_pt1 | contig 11255 bp, 7 predicted proteins | sample RVTome_11_FD_200261 | JGI IMG/M metagenome (GOLD analysis project Ga0302046, IMG submission 200261) | Soil microbial communities from uranium-contaminated site in the Upper Colorado River Basin, Wyoming, United States - RVT147D111 (version 2) ... | reverse complement strand
GGTCCAGTTCAACGACACTTCCTCCGGCACGGTGTCGAGCTGGTCCTGGACCTTCGATGCCGGGAGCTCCTCGACTCTGAGGAACCCGGTCCACACCTTCGACTCGCCCGGGGCCTACCCGGTGACCTTGATCGTCGACGGACCGGGCGGCTCGGACTCCGTGACCAAGACGGTCTTCGTCGAGGACGTGGTATCCCGACCGCCGCGCCTCTCGGGGATCGTTGCGGTCTCGACGGGCGTGAACAACTGCATCCCGAATCCACCGCCGGCGCCCCAGACGCCCCACTCCTCCTTCACGATCAGCTTCGACTACTTCGACGCAAACGGCGACGTGACGGTCCCCGGGAATCCGCCCGGCACGCCCGGAATGACCGACGTGGAGGTGAGCTACGTGTTCTCGAACGGGGCATCGGGAGCCTTCAACGACAACGCCTTCTCCGTCCGGAACGGGAACGGGTTCCAGGGCAGCTTCGCGACCGGACACTGCTACCTGTTCGGCGGCGCGGCCTGGGTCGACGTCACGTTGCGCATCACCGACTCCCTGGGCAACGTGAGCAACGCCGTCACGACGCGGGTCTTCCCGCCGGCCGGCGCGAATCGGAGCTCGTCCTCGTCCGCGGGGGCGGGATCCGCGCCGCTCTAGCTGCCCGCCGTGCGAGCCGTCCTCCGCATCGCGCTGCTGCTCTTCGGCCTGCTGCTGTGGCTGGCCCTACCCTCCGAGCGCGGCCGCCGCGCTCCCGAGGCCCATCGCGTCCGCGCATCGGTGACGGCTCCGATACCGCTCGAGCGGGCGGCCGTCGCGAGCGCCGAGCCGGCCGCGGCGAGCCGGAACGAGCCCGCGCCGCGCCTCGTCCCGGCGACGCACGCGGCTCTGCCGGCGGGCAGGCTCGTGAGCGGTCGCGTGCGGACCGCCGCGGGCGATCCCGTCGCGGGCCTCGACCTGTGCCTCGAGGGCTCGCCGGCCGGTCCGATCGCGACGACGGACTCGGGCGGGGAGTTCCACCTGCGCTCGCCCGACGGCAGCGCGAGGATCGTGCCTCGCTCCAGCGAGATGGTGCTGCTCGCGACCCACGCAGACGAGGAGCTCCTGCTCGTCGTCGGACCGGGAGTCGACCTCGGCGGGATCGTCCTGGACGCGGACGGCGTGCCCGTCCCAGGCGCGACGGTTCTCGCCGCGGTCGACCTCGAACGTCTCGTCGCGTTCCCGGAGGCGCTCGACGGAGTCGTCCTCGCCCGGCGCTCCACCAAGAGCGCAGCCGACGGCGCGTTCGTCCTCGCGCGCGTTCCGGGAGAAGCCTGCGCCACCGTGAGAGCGTTCCACGGCTCCTACGGGGCCGCCGCGGTTCCGTCGCCGTCGATCGATCGACTCGACCTGGTCCTCGTGCTCGCGGGCCCGGTGACGCCGGCGGTCGAAGGCGTCGTCCTCTCCGCGCGTGGAGACGCCGTCTCCGGCGCGTTCGTCCGGCTGGGCGATCGCCTGACGACGAGCGACGTGGACGGGAGCTTCCTCCTGCGCTGCCCCGACGCGAGCGCCGAGGACGACTTGGTCGCGGCCCACGTCGTCGAGGGCCTGGCGCGCGAGGAGGACTTCGGCGCGCGCTTCGCCGGCGGGACGGCCGAATCGGCGAGCGTCGAGCTGCGCCTGCGGGAGCCCGCCGGGAGCGTCTCCGGCACGCTGGTCGACGCACACGGCCGAGCGCTGGAGGGCTGGCGCGTGAGCGTCGCCGATGACCGGCCCACGCCGCTCGAGGTCTGCGCGACCGACTCGGGCGGACGCTTCCGCTTGCGCGGCGACTTCGGACCGCACGCGATCCGACTCGAGGCCTGGGGCAAAGCGGAGCACCGCACGCTACTGAGCCCGCCGATCGAAGTCGGAACGGAGAGCTTCCGCTGGGTCCTCGACCCTCCCAGCTTCCGGCCGCGCGCGCGCGGCCGCGTGCTCACGCGGGACGGTAGTCCGCGGTCCGACGTGAGGGTCGCGGTGCGCGCGCTCCCCGAGACCGGCCGACCGGCGCCGGAGACGGAGGTGAGGCGCACCGATTCCGACGGTGCCTTCGAGCTCGCCTACGCTCCGGCGGGACGTCTGCTCCTGCGCTTCTCCGGCACCGGCGTCGTCGACCGCGCGATCACGGTCGAGGAAGATGCTCCGCTCCCGGCGACGGTCGAGCTCTTGGCCTCCGTCGAGTGCGTCGTGACCGCTCCGGACGTGGAGCCGGGACCCTGGTGGCTGGAGCTGCGCGACGCCGACGACGTTCCGCTGCCGCTGCGCGCCGTGCTCCGCGACGAGCCGCCCGCCACGCGACTCTCCCTCGACGCCGGCTCGTCCCTGCGTCTCACGACCGGCGAGACGGCGCGCGTGGCCGTCCTCGTCGGAGCGCGCGGAGAGCTGCGCCGCCGGCCGGTGGAGCTCCTTCCCGCGCAGCTCGCCACGATCCGCTTCTGACGACTCCGGGCCGTCAGTGCGTCAGGAGCGTCGACGAGTCCCCGGCCCGCACCAGCCAGCGCCCCGCACCGATCCACGCGACCGAGTCCGCACGCGGGAAGACCTGGCGGCGCAGGAGACTCCCCTGGGCGAGCGAGTAGACGCGGACCTCCCCCGGAGCGAGCAGCACGGCGAGTTCGTCCACGCCGACTGCGACGCCGACCACGATCGTGGGCGTCGCGTGCTCCGCCCGCACGAGCTCGCGGACCTGGAGCGTCTCCACGTCGAGCGCGAGCACGACGAGCGACTGGAAGAGCTCCGGCGCGCGTCCCGAGCGCAGACGCGTCTCCTCCCACACGCCAGCGACGAACAGGTCGTCGCCCTTGCTGACGCACTGGTCGGCCCACGTAAGCGCTCGCAGGTGGTTCTCCCCCGCCAACAGCCAGCCGTTCGGAGCCCGCTGCGTGCGGATGGCGAGCACGCGGCCGTCCGTGAGGGCCCCGACGTCACGCGAGGTGATCAGCACCAGGTCCGTGTCCGAGACGGGCTCGGCGTAGTCCACTTCGTCCTGGGCGAACTGCTTCAGCCAGCGGCCCGCGTCGAACCCCTCGACCCGTTCGCCGGAGGGGACCTCGAGCACGCTCACCTCGCGTCCCGAGTTCACCGCCACCAGCTCGCCGCGCACAGCGATCGAGCGGTGCGGACCGGGGCCCGGCGGATCGCACCAGCGGATCCGCTTCCCGCCGAGCTGGACGAACGCGAGCCGGTCGGAATAGCCGACGCAGGCCCAGCCGGCGTCGAGGTCGAAGCCCGCCGCCGACGGCTGCTCTTCGGCCGAGTTCGCGGGCTCGCTCCACTCCTCCTCGCCGCCCTTGGTCTTGACGATGCGACCCGCATCGAACAGGACGTGGTCCCCTTCGCCGGCCGGGAGCAGGATGGCCCGCGGCCCGGGCTCGAAGCGCTCGCTCGCGGCGAGGGAGGCGCAGGAAGCCGCGGACAACGCGAGGCCCATAGCGATTCCGGCCGTGACTTTCGTCATTCCGCTCCTCCGACGGGGATCACCACGCGGAAGCCGACGTCGGTCTTCGCGCCGAGTCCGCTCACCAGGTGGCTCTTCGTGACGACGCACTCCTCCGGCGTCTTGTTGTAGGAGCCGCCGCGGATCGCAGGCGCGTCCGGACCCTGGCACCACTCGCTGACGTTGCCCCCGGCGCCGAGCATGCCGCACCAGGACGGACTCGCCTTCTCCGAAGTCACGCAGCTCTCGGTCTGGTCCGCCTCCGCGTTCGCGCGGGACTCCCACGCGTCGCCCCAGGGATAGGCCGGCGTGTCGGGACCTCCCGCCGCGTGCATCCACTCCGCCACCGTCGGCAGTCTTCCGCCGATCCGCTCGCAGAAGGCCTGCGCATCGGCGAACGACACGTTGACCACGGGATGTTCGGGTGCGTTCGCGCCCAGGGAGAAGGAGCGCGGCTCCTTCGCCCGCCCGTCCCCGGGGAAGATCGTGCGGAACTGCTGCCAGGTCGTCTCGGTCCGCGAGACGTAGTACGGCTCGAGGACATGGATCGTCGTCCCCCCGTAGTCGTAGGTCTCCGCCGGGGGCACGAGCACGAATCGGATCGAGGTCGCGGGATGCTGGATCGTCCGCGCGTGGACCCGACCCGCGAGCTCGATGGATTCCTCGCCGACGCGCGTCAGGCCGGCTGGGACGAGCGGCTCGGCGTAGTCGATCGTCCAGGCGGCGGCGAGGGGCTCGAGGCGGAGTGCATAGCGGCCCGGCCGGTCGAGCGCGACCTCGCGCCGGAAGGACGGGCCGTCCAGGCCCAGCTCGCCCCCCAGGGCCGCGCCGTCGAGCAGGAGCCTCACCGGCTTCCCGGACCGGTTGAGCGAACCCTCGAGCGTGAACCGTCCGGTCGAGGTCTTGAACACGCCCTGCGCGGCGACGGGCTCTCCGTCGAACGCGAGTCGCTCCAGCGCGACCGCGAGTTCGAGTGTCACGACGCGTTCGGTGCGGTTGCCGGCCTTGTCCGTTGCGACCAGGGCGTAGGCGACGCGTTCGCTCCCCGCCGGCAGCTCCAGCGCCAGAGAGTCACCGCTCGTGAACTCCTCCTCGGCGCCGTCGCTCTCGAGCCAGGCGCGCTCGAGCCAGGCGTCCACCACGCGCGTTTCGAGCTCGACCGACCCGGCGGACACCGCGAGAACGGCATCTCCAGAGGTCCAGGAGGGAGCGCCGGCGCGCCGCACGGAGATCTCGGGCGCGTTCGGGTCGTAGTAGAACACGAGCTCGCGAGCGTCCACGCCGCCGGCCTCGTCCGTCACCGCCAGGCGCAGCGTGCGCTGCTCCTCCGACGCGGCGACCTCGTCGAAGACCGCCACGGCGAACTTCCCGCCCGGCGCCAGCGGATGGGCGGACCCGCCGACGGTGAGCATGGGCGGCTCGGGCTGGTTGTCCGTTGCCACGCCGGTGACGGACTCGCCCGGCGCGGAGAGGAAGCGGACCGCGCGGCCGCCCTGGGTCGCCTCGCGCCCCGGCAACGGATCGAGCGTCATCCGCGGAGCGACGCGGTCGACCCAGTAGGGCACGCGCGCGAGGAGCAGCTCGGGCGCTCCGTCCCGGGCCGGGAAGACGATCTCGAGCGACCCCGCGCCCTCGGCCGGCGACACGTCGACGGCGAGCTCGCCGTCCGTGACCACGGCGCGCTCCTCGCGACCGTCGAAGCGCACGAGCAGCGAGTCGTCCACGACGTTCTCCAGACGGCAGCGCAGGGACAGCACGTCGCTCACGGGCATCCTGCCGGGCGGGATGCCGGACAGGATGCTCGGCACTCCCGGAGCGGGCGGCGTCACGACCGACGCGACACCCGTGCCGTTGCGTTCGCCGCCGGCGCCCGGCCCGGACGCGTCGCCCGCACCCTTCCCCGCTCCCTTCCAAGGGGCCCACAGCAAGAGCAGCGCGAACCCGACGAGGGCCCCCGTGGCGACGAGCATCCGTCGGCCGAGACGATGGCTCGCCTGCGTGCCGGCCACGATCTGCTCCAGCAGGCGCTGCACCTCCGGCGCCCCCGCGCGCTTCTCCTTGTCGCGCTCGAGCAACGACTTGATGAGCTGGGTCAGCTCCGGCGGAGTGCTCCCGACCTCGAGCGGCTGCGGGTCCTGGTCGATCCGCGCGGTGGCGATCTCCATCGCCGTCTTCCCTTTGAAGGGATAGCGGCTCGACACCATCCGGTAGATCAGCACGCCCAGCGCGTAGTAGTCGGCGCGCTCGTCCACGTCCTGGCCGCGGACCTGCTCGGGCGCCATGTAGTGCGGCGTCCCCATCGCGCCCATGGTGTCCATGGTCTTCGCGTGGGAGAGGAGGCCTTCCTTGCGCAGGATCTTCGCGATCCCGAAGTCGAGGACCTTGACCTTCTCCTCGGGCGTGCCCGCGTCGATCAGGATGATGTTCCCCGGCTTGAGGTCGCGGTGGACGACGCCGCAAGAGTGGGCGAAGTCGAGCACGGCCGTGAGCTGCCGAACGAGCCGCACGATCCGCTGCGGGCCTAGGCTGCCCTCGCGCTCGAGCACGTCCTCCAGGGGCTCGCCCTCGACGTACTCCATCGTGAAGTAGAACTCGCCCTTGGCCGTCCTGCCGTCGTTGAAGATCTGCGGGATCCCCTCGTGACGCAGAGCCCGCATCGTGCTGATCTCGTTGCGGAAGCGGCCCTCGAACTCGGCGACGTCGCTGTACTGCGGGAGGATCACCTTGAGCGCGAGACGCTCCTGGCCGTGCAGGGTGTCCGCGACCAGGTCGACGCGGCCGAAACCGCCTGCTCCGATCGTGCGCAGCACGCGATAGCGTCCGTCGAACAGAGGCGCCTCCGGGCCCGTCGGGCGCGCCGGCGCGCCGGCGGGCAGCGTGTCGCCGGGAGCGACATCGGCCGAGGAGCTCGCTAGGGTGGCGTCGGGCTGGCCCAGGCGCAGCGTCGGATCGCGCAGGAGCGCGTCGAGCGTGGTCTCCGCGTCGACACCGCTCTTCGTCCGCACCTGCGGCAGGAGCTGCCGGAGGAGCTCGTCGAGGTCCGGATGCTCGCGCAGGAGCTCCGGCTCCGCCGTCTCGCGGACGTCGGGTTCCAGGCGCAGGAACTCGCGCAGGATCTCGCGCACACGCTCGGCACGGGTCTTCATGGACGGGGCCGTTCGGCGCGCGCCGCGTGACCGAGCAGCGGTCGAGTCGTGACGGTCGGCATGAAACGCTCCTCGATGACTCCCTCCGAGCTCGCGACGCGGCGACCCGGTCGCTGCGACCGCGATACGGAGGCCGAGCCTAGGTCCACCCCCGAGGTTCCGCAAGGGCACCCCCTCGCCGCGGCGAGACCGAGCCTCGCCGTCGTTGTCCGCGTCGGTATCCTTGCCCGCGGAGCGAGACGCATGAAGAGACCCTCCGACGTGACCTTCCAGCCCTACACCGGCACGACACCGCGGACGGATGCGGGACACGTCGCCGCCGACGAGCCCTTCCGGTTACTCCTCCTCGGAGATCTCTCCGGACGCGCGAGCCGCGGCGTGATCGAGCCTCTCGCCGATCGACGTCCGCGGCGCATCGATCGCGATGACCTGCAGGCGACGCTGGCCGACGCGGAGCTCGACCTCCCCACGCGACTCGAAGGTCATCGGCTGCGGCTCTCGATCCGCTCGCTCGAGGACTTGCACCCGGATGCGCTGTGGGACCGCGTCGACGTCTTCGAGGAGCTGCGCTCCCTGCGCCGACGACTGTCGGATCCGCACACCTTCGCCGAGGCGGCGCGCGAGCTCCGTGGCTCGTCGAGCCCGACTCCCGAGACGAAGCCCGCGGCCGCGCCCGAGCCGTTCGCGGACGGCGGCGCGCTCGAGGCTGCGCTGGCCGAGACGGTCGCCGCTGGTGACCGCCGGGCGACGACGCTGGTCGATGCGATCCTGCGCGACCTCGTCGTCCCGCGCATCCCGGCCACACCCGGACAGGCCGAGCTCATCGAGTCCGTCGATCACGCCGCCGCGGAGGAGATGCGGACCCTCCTGACGACGCCTTCCCTCCGCCGACTGGAGAGCACCTGGCGAGCGATCGAGATGCTGCTGCGTCGCAGCGAGACGGACGGGAAGCTGCAGCTCTGGGTCTTCGACGTGACGCCGGAGGAGCTCGTCCGCGACCTCGTCGACCACTCCGAGCCGCGGGACTGCGAGTTGTGGCGCGCGCTGTTCGAGCGCGACGACGCGCAGGACGGCCCGCGTTGGGCAGCCTGGTGTCCGCTCGAGCTGACCTTCGGCGGTGGCGCGAAGCAGGCGGGACTCCTGGCGCGGATCGCCCGCCTGTCCGCGGCGGCCTCGACGTCCATGCTGGCCGCGGCGAGCGAGGAGGTCGCCGGCTGCGCCTCGATCGCCGCCGCGCCGGATCCGGACGACTGGGCCGCGCTCTCCCCCGAGGCGGAGTCCGCCTGGACCGCCCTGCGCCACCTGCCCGAAGCGAGCTGGATCCTGCTCGCGCTTCCGCGCCTCCTCTTGCGCGCTCCCTACGGCGCGCGCACGCAGCCGACGGAGCACTTCCGCTTCGAGGAGCTGCGCGACCCGCCGGACCACGAGGACTTCCTGTGGGGCACGGGCGCTCTCGCCCCGCTGATCGTCCTGGCGCGCGAGTTCGCGAGCAAGGGCTGGAGCCTCACGCCGGAGGGGCGCTTCGAGGTCGATCGCCTGACAGCGCCCGTGGTCGAGACGGACGGAGAGGCTCGCGTCCAGCCCTGTGCCGAGGCGCTGCTCTCCGAGCGAACCGGGGAGCGCTTGCGGTCCCTGGGGATCACGCCGCTCTCCACGGTGCGCGACTCCGACCGCGTTCGCGTCGGCCCCTTGCGCTCGCTCGCGGGCGCTCCGCTCGCCGGACGCTGGTCTTCGTAGTCGGCCGATCGATTCCGACTCACGACTTGGTGAGCTCCCGCCTCCTCGGAACGCGGCATAGCCGCGTTCCTTCGGGTGCGGACTCTCCGCGATGAGGGATCGGGGCTAGACTGACACGCGTGGTGGAGAGCGGAAGGGTCGCTCCCACTGCGGACGAGGATGGAACCCGCGCGATGACCTGTATCTGCTCGCAGAGCCTGGCGGAGCTCTCCGCTTCGCTCGCGCTCTCTCCGCCGACCCTGGCCCTGCCGGCGCCACTCCTGGAGTTGTCGGCGATGCTCAGCGCATCGGCTGCCGCTGCGCTGAGCGCAGGCGCCGCGGCGAACGCCAGCCTCGGCCTGAGCGCCTCCGTGTCCGCGAGCTTAAGTCTGGCGGCGAGCGCGAGCGCCGCGATCCAGGCCGGCCTCGGGATCAACCTCGCGGCCCCGAGCGCGTCTCTGGCGCTGAGCGCGACGATCGCCGCCGCGAACGCGAACCTGTCCGCCTTCCTACCCCTGGCCGCGCTCGACCTGGGCGCCTGGCTATCGCTCTCAGCGGCCCTGTCCCTCTCCGCCAACCTCCAGGCCGTGTTCGGGGTGGGACTCTTCGGGTCGGCGTCGGCCGCGGCAGCGTTGAGCGCCGCGCTGTCCGCCGTCGTCTCCGGTTCGGCGTCGGCCGACTTCTCGGCCGCGGCCGCGGCCGCGGCGAGCCTGACCGCTTCCGCCAGCGCCATGGGGTTCGCCAACCTCTCCGCCGCGGGCGCTTTGGGAGCCTTCGGCCTGAGCCTCAGCGCGATCGCCAGCCTCAGCCTGCCGAGCCTCTCGCTCAGCGTCGAGATGCTGCTCCCGGCGCTCGCGATCCTGTCCGTCATCGCCACGCTCAAGGCCGAGTTCGGCCTGGACGCGTTCGCGCCCGGGTTTCCGAGCGCGGTCGCCTCGCTCGCCGCCAGCCTCTCGGCCTTCGCCAGCCTCTCCCTTCCGCTCGGTCTCGCCGCCGCGCTCAGCGCGAGCGCGAGCGCGCAGGCCGCCGCGGCGGCGAACCTCGGCGCCGGACTCGCCCTGGGAGCGATCGCCGACTTCTCCATGCCGGACCTCGGCGCCCTCACCGCTCTCGCGAGCTTCAGCGCCTCCGCCTCCGCGGCCGGATTCGGCGTCGCCATGGGGACGCCCTGCGGCGCGATGTGTCCGCTGAGCGTGGGCGTCGGCTTCTGACGGCCCGATGAAGAGGACCTCGGGCACTCTCGACGCGGGACTCGCCGCGCACCGCGCGGGTCGAGCCGCCGAGGCTCGCCGACTGTATCAGCTCCACCTCGGCGAGCGACCGGACGACGGCGAAGCCTTGCACCTGCTCGGGGCCCTCGAGGCGCAGGAGGGTCGCCTGGACCTCGCGCGCGAACACCTCGAGCGCGCCGTCGCTCTCGAGCCGGAGTTCGCCCGGGCCCACTACAACCTGGGAAACGTGCAGCGCGAGCAGGGGGATCCGGAGAGCGCGGCCGGCAGCTACCGGAGCGCCGTCGCACTGGCCGCCGGGTACACCGTCGCTCACGTGGCCCTGGGCCGCACGCTCTTCGAGCTGGGCCGGACCGACGCCGCGGTGCTCACCCTGGGCCAACTGCTCCAGCGCGAGCCGCGCTGCGCCGCCGCCTTCGCCGTGCTGGGCGAGATCCTCGCGGCGGTCGGCGACCTGGAGCAGGCCGGTTCGGCCCTGCGGAGAGCGCTCGAGCTGTCGCCGGGGGACGATGGCCTTCGACGCCGCCTGAGCGAGCTCGGTCGACCGCCGGTCCCCTGATCGCGGAGACCCCGTTCCCCGGATCAGCTCGCCGCGGAGTCCCAGGGAGCGGGCTCGTTCGCGATGCCGAAGCCGAGGTCCAGGAACTCCGCCGCCGTCTTCGGCGCCTGGTCCTGCGGGAGCGTGAGGCAGCCCACGTGGACGGCGATGGCGAGCGTGCGCGCGCAGAACCACTCGCCGACCGGAACCGCGGGACAGTCCGCCGGCGCCAGGCTGCCCTCGCTGAAGAAGACCGCCAGCGCGAGACAGCCGGCCGGCGTGTCGTAGGTCGCCGCCTCGGCGGCGGCGAAGGCTTCGTAGCGCTTCTCCTCCGACGGCTCGTCGATCCAGGCCTGGGCGGCCGCGAGAGCGGCGGCGATCGCCTCCGCCGGCTCCTCGGGCGTGATCGAGGTCACGCAGCGTAGGCCCCACAGGAGCCCCTCGCGCCGCGGGAGGGCGTAGGCGAGGAATGCGATCGCGTCCTCCGCAAGCTGCTTCGCGCGCAGGGCGTCGAAGTAGTCGATCGGGGACATCCCTTCGACGAGCAGCGACGAGGCTTCCTCGCTCGGCTCGTACCGCTCGAGGATCTCCGCCGCCGTCGCCGCCTCGACCTTCGAGAGGCCGCGCGCCTCGGCCGAGCCCGAGGCGCCCTTCGTGGTCTTGGTCATGGAGGCTTTCACTGCATCTTCGTGAGGCCGCCCTTGGTCTCCAGCATCCCGTCCCCCGAGACCTTGGTCATCATCCCCTTGAGTTCTGCGGCCATGGTGGCCTCGCCCTTCACGTTCGTCCCCTTGAGCTGAACGCCCATGTTGTCCACCTTGATCGACGACCCGCCGACCGTGAGCGTGATCGAGGAGGTGTCGATCTTGACCGAGTTCCCGCCGACCTTGAGCTCGATCGACGTGGCGGCGGAGACCTCGCTCTTTCCGCTGGAGACGTCGACCTTCTGATCCCCGGAGCTGACGGTGAGCGTCTCGTTCCCCGACTGGATCGTCACCTTGCGGTCGCCCTTGATGGTCGACGTGTCCGTGCCCTTGGCGATGGACAGCTCACGGTTGCCCTCCTCGAGGGTGACCTTCTGGTCGCCCTTGATCTTGACGGTCTGTCCGCCCTTCTCCTTCTCGCCGATCTCGAGCACGTCGTCGTGCTCGACCACGCGCTTGAAGTCCCGCTCCGCGTGGAGGTA